>OFMI01000316.1_pt1 | contig 44323 bp, 41 predicted proteins | sample 1541741 | NCBI WGS metagenome assembly OFMI01 (sample SAMN04209219, study PRJEB22552) | human gut metagenome | biome: gut; material: feces | host: Homo sapiens | place: USA: Oklahoma | reverse complement strand
ATAGCAAAAGCCCGGAAAACCTTGATTTTCCGGGCTTTTTGAACCATTTTGATATGGTCTGAGCAGTCGATTATCGCTTGCTGAACTGCGGAGCGCGACGGGCTGCCTTGAGACCGTACTTCTGAAAGTTTTAGGCTCCAAAATCCTTTATTTATCAAGGTTTTTAAGGGTTATGCCATTGGGTTGTCCCTTAGGTTGTCCCCGTGAAGCTCCAGTTCTCGTATGGTGCTTGTTTCCCTTAGGTTTTTATAATATAGCACAAGCTGATTGTTTTTTCAAGAGACAAGAAGAGGAGCCGATATTATTCGGCTCCTCAACAGGTTACTCCGCTTTCGCGTACATGTTGTTGAATGCGTTATTTACAATGGTGGACAGCGCATCGGGGCTGTTGTATTTCACCTTAGCATATATGTCCATTGTAATTTTGCTGTTTTCATGACCGGCCAGGTACTGAACAGTTTTGGGATCTACCCCAGCATATATCAGGTTCGTGATATATGTATGCCTCAACTGGTGCGGCGTCACTTGAAAGTCCAAGCTGTACACCACCTTGCCATTATGAGGAGCCTTTTCACCGAGAACCGGTGTGACTGTGTGCTTGATTTTTTGACCGTTCACATACCTCACGTAGGTGCGTTCCTTATTGCTCCTTGTCACTATATACTTCCAGACGCGTTGGAACTGAGTGTAGGAAAGAGGCTCACCATCTCTGTTTGCGACCACAAATACTCAATTCCTTTTCTTATACAAGTTCCGTATTCAGGAATTACTTTCTTTTTTCTTGGCATTGTGATCTCCTTTCATTGAGACGATCCAATAACACTGAAACGGAACAACTACTTATGTGCCCACGGTTTTCGGTATGTCACCCGTCGTTCTTCAGGCTTCGCTTGGTATGTGTGTTTTGCTATATATTCCTGGAGAGCTTCTTCTGTAAAGAAGACGCTGCCATTTGGAACGTATTGAATAAAGGCAATAGCACCCGTGTTTCTTGCGGTATCAAGCGATGTTAGGCTTATACCAAGCATAGAGGCTGCTTCTCTACGCGTATACATTTTTTCCATGTCGCGCCTCCTTTCCCGCATAGTATTCATCCTGTGATTTGCTATAAATGCAGCCTCTTTGCTTATGGAGCAACCCGGTAGTTGTGGTTCCAGCGTTTTGGGGATAGGTGATTATTCTGACTGCATACACCTGATCTGCTATCGGCTTTTTCGGTGTCCAGAATGTATGGAGCTCCTGAAGCTCCGGGGAATCTCCTAAAAGCTCCTTCACCTTCTCATAAATATACTCTCATAGGGATCATCATAAGAGGATAGAATTACTTTCATTTTTTCAACAGTAGCACCATTTGCAGCTAAATCTGTAATTTCATCCTCTGTTGCACCACGATTTGTCCCAGGTAGCAGCCCACAATAATAGACGTTATCGGCTGTTTGCCAAACATAGACTTCCAGTCCCTTTGGAGTAATCAGGTCATAATATTGGGGAAATCTAATCCGCAATTCTTCCTCCGTAGGAGAAGAAAACCCCTCGATGTGCTCAACAACCAATTTGAGCAGGCAGACCCACCCAGTGCATTCAGCTTGCTTTGCCTGCTCGATGTATTGTCCTTTCTGGCTGACAACGATACCGATGTAGTATCTGCCGCTGTCCAATTCGTACAAATCCGAAACCGCGAAGAGGTGATCCTGTTGCTCCCTTGCCTCGTTAAAGACCATGATGTATTGGAAATCAACTCCATCTGCGTAAGTCACGGTAAAATCCTCTGACCATTCGATCTCCGGCAAAGACGACTCTTCCGACCATTCCTTTAATTCTCCGCCAGCAGGCGTACCGTCGGCACACAAGAACCCATCCTCTGCCCAATGCTCACTGTACGCAAAGTGCAAAAACGGGTGTATCATGCTTCCTTCTGAGGTAACTGAGATTAGATGATCATCTTCTTGGGGGTCTATTATCTCGTCATCGGGGGTTCTTTTAATGACTACAATTTTCTCAACTCCTGTCGGAGAAGGCGGAGACTCTTCTGTCATAATTCCGCTATAAGTTACTTCAATGACATCCCCTACTCTTGGCTCTGGCGAACCCGGCATATTTTGAATCACCACGCGAATGCGCTGTGCATATTCCGCTTCTGAATAGCCTTCCAGAGGTTCTACCAACATTGCGCCATTGTCAAACTCGATGATTTTCCCTTGGAAAATATGCGTTTCATTATTCTCGTTTGATTTTTCTTTGTTACAGCCAACTAAAGTCAACGCTAAGGCAAGAGCTAAAACAAACGCTATCAGTTTATTCATGTTGAAGCCTCCTTCCGTGGTTCAAAAAATATTTACAACTTCCCAATATGATTGTACCATGCAAAGCACGAACTTTTCAATTACTGTCTCCATACAAATGTGTAATCTTTCTATGAACGCCGCACTTTTTCGCCGCTTCGCTTGCCGCCCTGCGGCGTTCCTCGCTGTATGGGGCAGGCAGTGAAAAAGCGCAACCGATTTTCGTCGATTGCGCTCTTGAGGAATAATGTTTTGTGATGGCGGTTATTCGTCCTGCTGCTTCTCCCTGATTTTTTGATTCATCTTCCTTGCCTGCCCTTTGATGTATAGAAAAATGCAAAGCCAGATGATAGCGGCAGCACCCAAGGCAATCAGGAGCTGCAGTGCTGTCCCCACAAGGTCTGATGCCATCCATCCAGCAAAATACGCCGTCAGGAGATAGACAATCGTACCGATGGTCATGTGTATCAGCGTCCTAAGCCACAGAGCGAGCTTCTCGTTCTCATAGATCAGAGACGGAATATAGAAACCTACGGATATGAGGATGCAGCAGAGCGCGGTCAGCTGCCATTCTGCACCCGTTTTCTCCGCGAAAAAGGCATTTGCACCTCCCGCGAAAATCGGAGCAATGAATAGCATTGCAACGAAGACGAAGCAGCCCGTGCCGACACCGGAACAGAGTTTTTTCAATAGTTTCTTCACCACAGACACCTCCTTATAATCCTAAATACTGTTTGAAAGCGGGCAGATACTTTCGTGAGATGCACTCCTTGCAGCCGTTTTTCAAAACAAGAAGCATCAGTCCTCCCAATGTTGACTCAACATAGTCAAGGTAGTGCAGGTTTGCAAGCGTCCCTTTGGAGATTCTCATAAATCCTTTTCCAAGGATTTCTTCAAACTCGTACAGCCGCTTGCCGCCGTCATGCCGCTTCGTCTTGGTATATACGACCGTCTTTTCGTTTTCCACCCGCACCATGTAGATTTCATCGGGGCGAAGCACGGTGATGCGCTCGTTTTCCACCACAGAGATCACACCGGAGTTTTTTGTTTCGAGCAGTGCCGCTGTGCGGCGGATTTCCGGGGTTATCTCACTCGCATAGATCACGGCATACGGCTCTTTGGCTTCGGGCAGCACCTTTATTTCGACTTTCATGAGTATCACCTCGTTTCTCTTGCCCTTGCAAGCATATTATAACGGAAGTGTTCGGCTTTGTCTTGACTTCATCGGTAAGTGGTCAATTTGGGCGGGTAAGATGCAATTTACAGCGGGCAAGTTTCAATGTGTTTATATTATACCAGCCGAGTAAGAAGCGTTCAATCTGTTGTGTAGCCCGTAGCTGCAACTTTTCCATGAACGCCGCACTTTTTCGCCGCCTCGCTTGCCGCCCTGCGGCGCTCCTCGCTGTATGGGGCAGGCAGTGAAAAAGCGCAACCGCTTTTCGTCGATTGCGCTCTTGAGAAATATTGAATCAGAAACTGGCGAAGCGTACTGAAAAACGTTGCCGCACATTCAAAGCAATTCTGTTTTAATGATTATTCCAGGATGAGATGATACGATCAAAAAAATCATACCGTTAGTATGAAATATACTTTCTTGTTAGTACTGCTGGTGTGTTCACTTTAATGCGCTCCTCTGCTATAATAAAAGCAATAGGAGGGTTGAACATGGAAATGATGCTTGCCGAGAACATCCGGATGTACCGCAAAAGAAAGCGTTTAACACAAGAGCAGCTTGCTGAGGATTTGGGCGTTACCTCAGGAGCCGTATACAAGTGGGAAGCTAAACTGTCTGTACCCGAGTTAAATATGATTATAGAGATAGCGGATTACTTTGATACGTCCGTGGACGCTCTATTGGGTTATACAATGAAGGACAATAGATTATCGGTTACAGTTCAGCGCTTAAAAGAATACCGAATCAAGAAAGAGTATATCGGGCTCGCGGAAGCGGAAAAAGCATTAAAGAAATTCCCTCACGCTTTTGAAGTAGTTCACGAGAGTGCTATTTTATATCGAGTCTTCGGCATGGAAAGGCACGAGGAAAAGTTGCTTTGGCGGGCCTTGGAGCTTCTGGAAAAGTCCTGTATGCTGCTTCCGCAGAACACAGACCCGGCTATCAGCGAGTTGACTCTTCATGGTGAAATGGCGGATGTGTACTTAACGATCAATGAAGGGGGAAAAGCCATAGAACTTCTGAAACAGTATAATGCGGGTGGACACTACAATGACAGGATCGGGTTCATACTGGCGACCGATCAAAATCTCGCAGAGGATGCTGTTCCGTTTTTATCAATGGCATTGCTGCAAAATATTACTGCAATCATGCGTATCATCGAAGGATATGCAACTGTTTTTTGTGTGCGAAATGATTATTCTTCCGCTGAATCAATCCTACTTTGGGGAATTGAACTCATTTCCGGTTTGACTCAGCCCGGAAAAACAAGTTTTCTTGATAAGATGCTTGGCAGATTCTATGTTTTTCTCGCCTTTATGCAGATAAAAAGCGAAAACAAGGACGACGCAATTATCTCATTGAAGAAGGCGCAAGCGTTTGCACGCGGTTATGATGCTGTTCCTTGTTTTGATATGAGCAACATACGTTATATTGAGTTTATAGATAGGGTAAACGCATATGACGATCTCGGAACAACGGCACTTGAAAGTTTGGAACGAGCCATTAACGCCTTTAACGACAAAAAGCTATCTACTCTATGGGAAAAGCTTTGAGGAGGCAAAATCACTATGAATAATCGTGTTTTATTACTTCTGAGTAAGGGCGTTTCCTACATTGGAACAAAGCTGTTCTCATTTGCTTTGAGCTGGTATATTCTGAAGCAGACCGGATTGGGGCTGAACTTCAGCATTTCACTTTTGGTGAATTATCTTCCTACAATCATTTTTTCTGTGATTGCTGGAAGAGTCAGCGATAGATTGAAGCATCCGAACAGGATGCTCGTCGTATGTGATATAGCAAGCGCAATTACCTGTGTTATACCGCTGGTGTTTTTTAGCTTGCCCGCTATATACTGTACGATTTTTATTCTCTCCTGCATTTCAGCACTGTTCAACAATGTAGTAGATGCTCACTTGCCAAACCTTGACGGAATCAAGGATGCGGTCGGGTTAAAAAAGCTGGCTTCCTCATCGCAGCTCATTACATCCGGCGTCAACATCTTAGCGCCTGCTGTTGGGGGAGTTCTTATCAGCGTTATCCCTGTAAAAATATTTGCCGTAATCAATATCGCTTCATTCTTAATATCCGCATTCGGTGAATTATTCCTTATATTTAATGCGGCAAAAACTACTTCATTCAAAGAACAATCGGAGAAAAAGACATATTCCGCATTCATTTGGCTATTGAGAAATAAGGATTTTCGCCCATTTCTTTTTGGCGACGGTCTTGTAAATTTTTGCGTTACAGCAGGGATCAGTGTAGCGGTTCCGTTCATCATTACGAACGCTCTTGGGATTTCTTCTGGCAGTTATGGGATAATCACCGGATGCCTCGGCTTTGGATCTGTTTTAAGCGCCTTGTTCCAAACCAAACATCCTTGTAAAACGGAGCTTAAATACCCATATGTTAAAGTAGGAAGCCTTGGATTCATAATGCTATTGATTAGTCTTATTGCGCGGATTCCATATCATCATATCCTCACAGTTATGGCTTTTTGCATACTTGAGTTTATCGTTGGTTGGCTAAGCGTAGCAATCAACATCAAGACAATTACAACAATCCAAATATTTGTCCAAGATGACCTTCGTGGCCAAGTTATTGGCACTCTGACAGCAGTATCATATAGTTTGATACCTATATCGCTGCTTTTGGCTGGTACAGCTGTTGACATGGTGGAATCTTACGTTATTCCGCTGATTTGCGGCAGTCTGCTTGTTGTGTTGCTCGGATGTATACGTCTGTTGGACTTGCGTGCAAATAAGTTGCCGACAGAATAGGGTTATGAATACATTTTCTTAAACTATCAGGCAGTAATACGCGCTTGCAAACAGCAGCACATTCGCTGCTGCGGATATTCCACGCTTGATTTTCAAGCCGTACACGGAGGCTCAGCATACGTCATAATGGGCAATGTGCAACTTTTCTATGAACGCCGCACTTTTTCGCCGCTGCGCTTGCCGCCCTGCGGCGTTTCTCGCTGTATGGGGCGGTCAGCCGAAAGGAGAAACGCCCCTTGCGGATTTCAAACTCCATGCAGCCCGTGTCCGGGTCTGCGTCGGTCTGGCGGCACTCGCCGGGGTGCGCTGCGGCATAGGCGGTCAGCCTGTTCCTGAGGTCGGTGTTGTGTGTGCGGATATAGATGGTGGGTTCTTTCTCGTCAAAGTAGATTTCGGTGGTCTTTTCCTGCTTCGTAAGCCCTGTTCTCATAAATTTTCCTTTCTGCGCCCCTGTTACGCAATAGGGGCATTTTTCGGGTGTTTTTCTTGGCTCTTGACTTGAAGAAAACGGCGATTTTCAAACAGAAAACGCTCCGGCGATACATTCCTCGTCCGAAGCGTTCCCAGCGTCAAATATGCGTTTTTTCCGGCTCTTGACCGTCAATCATAAATCAGCTCATGCTTGATGATTTCCTCTGCTCGGCTGCGGATGGAGTTCATGGATTGCACCCATAGCATCTGGTCGGAGGCTTTCAGGGCTTCGTCCACGCCCTCGGCTTCCGCCATCTGCTCAATGATAAGACTGCATCTTTCCGTTGCCTGCTCGTTCAGATCGGCAAGGTAGGTGTGCAGCTTGCAGGAGAGAACGAGTTCGCTGTATAAACCGGGACGGTACATCCTCAGGTAGGCTTGATGCAGCCTACCCCAATGCCCGACAGGGCGTTTTTCCTCCGGCAGCTTCCAGTCCGGCACATAGTAATCGCCCACGAGAATGTAGTCGATGCCGTTTTCGTGGATTCTTGGCTTCAATTCTTTCATGCTGGTACTTCCTCCTGTCTTGCTTTCTTTTTGTGGTACTCGTCCCTGCGCTTGGCAAGGTGGGCTTCGTATCGTTTGATGGCTTCGGGGTCTCCGGCTTCCGCATCGGCTTTCATTTTCTGATAGCATCTGACGGTAGCTTCGCTCTGATTTTTCCGTTTTTCTGCCAGTTTCCTTGCGGCTTCTTCATCGGTCTTGGCAAGCTCCACAAGGGCTTCGTGTTCAGCCTTGCGCCGGGCAGTCCTTGTGCGGACATACTCCGCTTTCCGTTCTGCCATCATAGCGGCATATTCGGGGTCAGCCGCCATTCTCGCTTCCTCACGCTCCTTTTTGCGCTGTCTGGCTTCGGCTTCCTTGGCTTTCAGAGCTTCCCACGCCTTAGCGGCTCCCGGGTCGGTCTTTGCCTTTTCTTTCAGCTCGGCTCGTGTCAGCTTCTTTTTCCGGCTGTCCCGTTCCATCCGCTTGCGCTCCGTTTCAAGCATCTTTTCACGCTTGACGCGCTCCTTTTCCTCTAACCGGCTGATATATTCCGGGTCGGCTTCTCTGGCTTCCTGCAACTTCTGACGGTGCTTCTGATTTCGCTCACGCTGAATTGCAAGATGTTCCTCGTATTTTGCGACCGCTTCGGGGTCTCCGACTTCCGCAGCCGTCCGCAGAGCGTTCAGCTTCTGCTTTCTGCGCTCGGTTGACCGCTTGCCCTTTTCCTGCTTCTTTCGCTGTTGTTCGGCTTCGATGGCGGCAATGCGTTCTTCCTCGGAGACGGTTTCAACAGGCGGCTAGTAGTTGCCGATGAAATTGAAATGAATATCAATGTTCTGCTGGCGGTAGATGGTTCGTCCGCCTGTGGCTTCGTGAACCTCAATCCTGTCAATGAACGCATAGAGCATGGCGTCGGTCAGTTCCTCGCAGTCTCGATATTTCTTGACCAGAGCGATAAAGCGGGATGCGTCCACCTGCTTGATCTCGTCCTGCTGAGCCAGGCTTTCCAGCTCTGCAACACGCTTTTTCAACACAAGCTGCTCTTCATCATACTGCTGGATCATGCGCTGTGCCTGTCGCTCCGGCAGTAAGCCGTTTACAGAGCTTTCATACAGTTTATTGATTTTTTCATCTAAATCGGCTATCCGCTTCTTCGCTTCGGCAAGCTCCTGCTGTCCGTTGTCCGATGCTCTTGCCTGATGCTCATTCCAAACGACTTTAAGTTGGTCAATGAACTCGGCTTCGTTTTCAAGGACATATTTGCTCACCGCCTGAATTGCCCGCAAAATCGCCGCTTCCAGAACCGATGTTTTCACATAGTGGGAGACGCAATCGTTTGTGGCGCTTCGGTAGTTGCCGCATTGGAAAGCGGAATCAGAATCATAGCGTTTGCCGCTGTGCTTGGTTTCGGGGCTGATATAGCCCATTCTTGCGCCGCAGTCGGCACAGTATACCAAGCCGGACAGGCGGTGGGAGTAGGTGCCGTTCGCCACTCTCGGCTTTTTCTTTGAGCGTATCTTTCTGGCAATGTCCCATGTGTCCTGGTCGATGATGGCTTCATGCGTATCGGGGAAAATCATCAGCTCGTCCGGCGTTGCGGCTCTGCGCTGCTTGGTTTTGAAGTTCTCGCAGATGGATTTGCCCAACACGGTATGACCGAGGTATTCCTGCCTGTCGAGGATATAGCCGATGGTGGTGGCGTTCCAGCGGTAAGGGTCTGCAATCTCCTTGTGACGGCAGTTCTTCGGCTGATTTATGGCAGCGTAGGCAGACGGTATCAGCACCTTTTCCTTTGCCAGAATTTCCGCAATGCCTGTTGTGGTAACGCCCTGACATACCAGCCGGAAAATTTTCCTGACAACCTCTGCGGCAGGCTCGTCCACGATAAGGGTCTGCTTATCGCCCGGTTCTCTCTTGTAGCCATAGGGAATGGAGCCGCTGCACCTCAGCCCCTCCTTCATTCTGGACTTGAATACCGCCTTGATTTTGTTGCTGGTGTCCTTTGCGTACCACTCGTTCATAATGTTACGGAATGTGGCCAGTTCATTTTTGCCGTCCTTTCTGTCCACACAGTCGTTGATAGCACGCTGCCTTGGTTTCAATCCGCGCACCCAGATCATGACCCAAAGCCTCTACATACCACAACTATTGACATAGAGCAGGTAAACAGACCGGCACGTCCCCACAGATGCCGTCAAAAGAGCGCCATACGGACAGCAATGCCGTCTGTATGGCGCTCTTTCATGCCCATTTTCCCCGCGCAGGTCAGTTTGCGCAGCCCTTTCTGATCGCCGTCCCCTTGTGACGATCAGGGAAAGGTGGGCAGATCAAAGCTCGAAGCCGACGGGCTCGGGAAGCTCGTCAAAGATCATGTCATTCTGGCTTGTTCCGTTGGCAAAGACCACGACACAGGTGGCGTCACAGCCGATAGGGTGCGGCGCAAAATGCCACACATTCGGCGCAAAGCTCACGCCCATCCCCACGGGAACATAGAACGCACGGAGCCTTTCAAAACAGACCGGTCCTGCGGGAAGGCAGGAGATCACGATGCCTGCGGTAATGGGGATCAGATTCTCCGATGTTTGCTCATGTCGTTCAAATTTCTGACACCAAAACTCCCGCTCTTTCACCGTAAGCAGATTGACGGATACGGACTCCGCGTTGTCCACAAAGCCCTGGCCTGGGTACCAGTCATACACGCCGGGCGTGCTTTCATGGTCCCGTCCGACAGTCGAAAAGACCGTGCCAAATTCCTTAAACGCTTCCGGCGTCAGCTTCTCAACCTTGATTCTGCGCATATTTCATTCCTCCTGTCAAGTATCTCTGATGATCAATTCGGGCTTGAGGACGATATGGAAAGGCTTGTCCCGCGGCCCGTTACTAATGATGCTGATAAGGCTTTTAGCGCCCCACGTGCCGATATCAAATTTTGCCTGGCGGACTGTCGACAAAGCAGGCGTCAGGTAGGAGATCAGCTCAATGTCATCGTAACCGATGAGGCGGATATCCCTGCCCGGCACAATGCCATAATCCAGGGCAGATTTCAGCACACCGACTGCAACATAGTCGTTGTGGCACAGAATGCCGTAACGGCCCGACGCCATCGTCTGCAGCTCCTTGAAAATCCGGTAGCCGTCAGCAATGGTATTGGCGCCGTCAAACACCCAGTCCTGCTTAGGCGTGATCCCGTTTTCCTCCAGCGCGGACCGGTAACCCGCAAGCCTGCTGGCAGACGATATGATATCTGTGGAATCGCACAGGAAAAAAAAATCGCTGAGGCTGCTGTTGATGAGGTTTTGTGTTGCGATATAGCCGCCCTGAACATCATCGGTGATGATGTAATTGAAGTTGCTGTCCGAATTATCGCAGCGGGTCAGAAAAATCACCGGCATCGGCAGATGGTCATAGTGCTTGACGCAGGTGGGAACAGACAGCAGACCAGCCACATGAAGCTCACAGAACGTCTCGATAGCCTTGCGCTCCACCTCGGGGGAATTGCAGGAATTGATCATCAGCAGCGTATAGCCCATCTCGCGGGCATAGGAATCAATACCGGTCAGCATAGCGGAAAAGAACGGGTTTGAGCTGTCGGGAATGATTACGCCAATCTCCATCGACTTGCTTGTGCGCAGGGATTGCGCGATCCTGTTCGTCTGATAGTTCATTTCCTGCGAGAGCGCAACAATCTGCTCCCGCACTTCCTTGCTGACGCCGCTTTTTCCGTTCAGTGCGCGGCTGACCGTGCTGGGAGAAATATTCATTTTTTCCGCGATACATTTAATAGTAATATTCTTTCCGTTTTGCATATATGTTGAACTCCTGACGGCAAATTCATAGGGCTGAATTGGGCCCTTCATGTTATTATACAAAAAAATAATAACCTTTCCTGGAAAATAATCAATCCTTAAGAACGCAAATATTTGCGTTCTCTTTTATTTATTATTGGTTTAGATCGTTGCAGTTTATTAACGCAAACGTTTTCTTTAAGAGTATAGCAGGACCAATTGGAATTGTAAAGTACTTTTCCAAATTATTCTTAATTTTTGTGCGAATCTTCCAAAAATATTCTGCAAAAATTGTAGAATATGCGAATTGATCTCAGTGCAAACTTGCTGTTATAATAAATTCACGCAAACGATTGCGCAATAAATTTGAATGACTGAAGCGAGGTGCGGGAAGTTGGATCCTTCCGTCTATTCTGAACAAATCAGGCAACTTGTAGACGCCTGCCATTACATCTCTGCAAAGGGGCTGACCTCCTCCTCCGGTGGAAATCTTTCCCTTCGGCTCGCGGATGGGAACGTACTGATCACCCCCACCGGGATGCCGAAAGAGCAAGTCACTGCGGATAAGATTTGTATTCTGGATGCAGCCGGCAGGACGCTGTTCTGCCCCGAAGGTTGCTCCCCTACCAGTGAGACGCCGTTTCATATCATGGCGCTGTCCAGGCGTCCGGATATCGTCTCTGTTGTCCATGCCCATCCCGTCATGCTGAGCGCTTTTGCAGTAGCGCAGACGCATTTGCTGGAATTCGCTTACTACCCGGAAGAGGCGATGGAGATCGGTCCAATCGTTAAGGTGCCCTATGACGCCCCCTCCTGCACGAAGCTTGCTGACCGGCTTTCGGAGTACATCCACCTTTCTAACGGTTTTCTTCTTGAAAACCATGGTGCCGTTGTGCTGAGCCAACTCTCTGTTTCAGACGCCGTGGAGCGTATGTATATGATGGAGGCCACCGCTAAATCGGTTTTTTACGCCTACCGTCTCGGTGCACTGCGAATGCTGACGCGGGATGAGGTCAAGGCCCTTGAATCGCTGAAGGAGCTGCGCGGCCTCAGCGACGGCGCGGTCCCGATCTCCGAAGCCTTTTCTTTTGAGGAATGAAAGGAGGAGGAAACATGGCAGAGGAATACGTTCTTCAAATGTGCAATATTTCAAAATCCTTTGGCGGCACATATGCCTGTAGCAATGTGAACTTCAACGTTTCTCCCGGTACCGTCCATGCTCTGCTCGGTGAGAACGGCGCAGGAAAATCCACTCTGATGAAGGTCCTCGGCGGCGTTCATGCCGCCGATTCCGGCGAGATCTATATCAGCGGTCAGAAAGTGAAGATCGACTCCGTGCAGAAAAGCATTGCCAGCGGCGTCGCCATGATCCACCAGGAACTGAGCCAGATTCCCAAACTCAGCGTGGCAGAAAACTTCTGCGTCGGTTCAGAACCGGTTCTGCAGCATTTTCCTCTGGTCATTGATAAGAAAAAAATGATCAAGACCGCCTCTGACGTCTTTCGGCGCCTGGGGTTGAATATTGATCCGACCATGCGTATGGGCGACCTCAGCATTGCGGAGATGCAGATGGTCGAGATCGCGAAGGCAGTCAGCCGCAATGCAAAAATCGTTATCATGGACGAGCCCACCTCAGCCATTACCGACAGAGAGGTGGAAAAGCTGTTTGAAATCATTGAATCTCTGAAGCGCCAGGGTACTGCCATCATCTATATTTCTCACAAAATGGACGAGGTGTTCCGCATCTCTGACATGATCTCCGTCATGCGGGACGGTCACATGATCGGTACGCAGAAGGCCTGCGATCTGACGGAGGAAAAACTCGTCCCCATGCTGGTGGGTCGGGAGATCACCGATTATTACTCTCACGAAAGCACCACGCCTGGCGACGTGATCCTCGAAGTCAGAAATCTCAGCAGAAAGGGGAAATTTGAAGACATCAGTTTTTCCGTCCGCAAGGGCGAGATTCTTGGCATCGCCGGTCTGATGGGCGCCGGCCGCACCGAGATCGTGGAAACCATATTCGGCGTAGCGCAGGCGACTTCTGGAGAGGTGCTTGTCAACGGCAAAAAGGCCGTCATCCGTTCCCCTCACGACGCGATCAAGCTGGGAATCGGTTTTGTTCCGGAGGACAGAAAGCTCACTGGTCTGAATGTCATCGGCTCCATCCGGCATAATCTGACGCTGGTCTATCTCAAGCAGCTATGCCGTCTCGGGCAGGTCATCAATTCGCGGAAGGAAAAAGTGACCTCAGCAGAGCTGATCAAAAAGCTGATGGTCAAGATGGCCAGCGATATGAACCCGGTGAATTCTCTCAGCGGTGGCAATCAGCAAAAGGTCGTTATTGCCAAATGGCTGATGGGAGACCCCCAGATTATCATACTCGACGATCCCACCAGAGGCATCGACGTAGGCGCAAAGGCCGAGATCCACAGACTGATGACCGAGCTTGCCAAGGAGGGCAAGGCAATCATCATGATCTCCTCAGAAATGCCGGAGGTCATCGGTGTGAGCAACCGGATCATCGTTGTGCGTGAAGGCCGCTTCAACGGAGAATTTGAAGAAAAGGATTTCGATGCCAACAGCATTATCAAATGTGCCATGGGCATGAACTGAGGAGGCGCTGACCATGTTATCAACCAAAAAAATTGGCGGAAAGCTCGGCAAATACATAATCTTCATTTTTCTTGCAGTGTTCTGTGTGGTCCTGTCCGTCACGACCTCCGGCTTCCTGACGGAAAAGAATATCATCAATGTGCTCCGCCAGGTTTCCTACAACGGCGTCATTGCCGTCGGCATGACCTTCGTTATCATCACCGGCAATATCGACCTGTCCGTGGGCGGTGTCGTCGGCCTGGCAGCTATCGTCGCGTGCGACTTTGCTCATCCCGGCGAATACCCCCTGATCATCCCGATACTGGTGGCGTTGGGGATCGGCGCACTGGTCGGTTTGATCAACGGCATCGGCATCGCATACGGTCATGTGCCAGCGTTCATTATGACCCTCGGCACAAACACGATCCTGCGCGGCGTCATTATGCTCTATAACAACGGCAAGCCGGTCCTCAATCTGAGCGAACAGTACCAGGCCATCGGCAGCGGTTATCTCGGTAAGATCCCCATTCCCGTCATTATTTTGATCGCTGTTCTTCTGCTCGGATGGTTCATACTGAACAAGACACGTTTCGGACGGCACGTTCTGGCGGTCGGCGGCAATGAGCAGGCAGCCCGGGTCTCCGGTATCAACACCAAGCTGGTAAAGATCACGGTCTATATCATGTCTGGCATCTTCTCTGCGATTGCAGGCATGATCATTTCCGCCCGTGTCAACGCCGGTTCTCCAACGCTAGGCACCGGCTATGAAAACGATGCCATCGCGGCAGCAGTCATCGGCGGCACCAGTATGATGGGAGGCCAGGGCAGCATGATCGGCACCATCGGAGGCATTCTCATTATCGGTGTTATGAACAACGGTCTTGACCTGCTCAACGTCTCCTCGTATTACCAGCAGGTCGCGAAGGGCATTATCATCATTGCCGCCGTCCTGTTCGATATGCTCAGCAAATCGAGGAAATCCAAATGATTACCCCAGCGCTCCTGAAGTGACCCCAAAAAGTTAGACAAATATTTGTAGCGTAAATCCATTCTGTAAGCGGCAGGAATCCCCCTGTTGTAATAAAAAATAAAAGATTTTTAGAAGGAGGAACACATGAAAAAACTCATCGCGCTTATTCTGTGTCTGGCTATGGTCACCGTTCTGTTTGTCGGCTGTGCCAACGATACGGAAAGCAACAGCGACCCGGCTCCCAGCAGCGAAAACACGAACACGGAAAATGAAAAACTTGTGATCGGCGTGGCCTATCAGGACTTCACCAACGAGTTCACCACCGAGCTTCAGATCGGCGTTCAAAATGCTGCCAAGGAACTCGGCGTTGACCTGATCGAGGTGGACGGGAAGGCCCTTGCCGAGAATCAGCTCAGCCAGGTGGAGAACTTCATCACCCAGGGCGTCGACGGCATCATCCTCAACCCTTATGACGCAGACGGCTGCGCTCCCGCCGTTACCGCAGCGAAAAACGCCGGCATTCCCATCGTTGTGGTCAACGCAAAGACCTCCAATGTTGAAGAAGCGGATGCCTTTGTCGGTTCCGACGACGTTATCGGCGGTGAAATGGAGATGCAGTATGTTGCCGATCAGCTCGGCGGCAAGGGCACCATCGTTATCATGTCCGGCCTCTACGGTAACTCCGCTCAGATCGACCGCCAGCAGGGCATTGAAAACATTCTGGCAAATTACCCCGACATCACCGTCTATGCTGAGCAAACCGGCAACTGGGTCCGCGACGAAGGCATGACGCTGATGGAGAACTGGCTCCAGAGCGGCGAGAAGATCGACGCAGTCGTTGCACACAATGACCAGATGGCACTGGGGGCCCTGCAGGCCATTGAGGAGGCAAATCCTGAAAACGACATCATTATCATCGGCATCGACGCAATCGCCGACGCCGTCAACTCCGTGGCCAACGGCGGCATGACGGCTACGATCCTTCAGGACGGCCAGGGCCAGGGCGCTTCCGCGCTGGAGACCGTTGTAAAGGTCATCAAGGGCGAGAGCTTTGAGAAGGCCGTCAACATTCCCTTTATCCTCATCACCAAGGATAATGTTGCGGACTATCAATAAGGCATGCTAAGAGGAATTCCTAACATCATATCTCCGGAGCTTCTCAAGATCCTCCACGAGATGGGGCACGGCGATGAGATCTGCCTCGGTGACTGCAACTTTCCTGCCTGCAGTTGTGCGGAAGCCGGAAACGGCAAGCTTGTTCGCTACGACAGCATCCGTATGCCTCAGCTTTTAGACGCTATTCTGTCCGTATTCCCGCTGGACTATTTCGTGGATAAGTCCGTCACGCTTATGGCCGTTGAACCGGGCGATGACGCGAAAACGCCGATCTGGGACGAATACAAGGCCATCATTGCAAAATATGACAGCCGCGGAACAGACACGATAGAATATGTAAGCAGACTCGATTATTACGACAGAGCAAAGAAATGCTTTGCCGTAGTCGCAACCGGCGAAAGCGCAGCCTACGGCAATATCATCCTGAAAAAAGGCCCCCTGTTTGAGTAGATCCAACCAACCGGTGGCCGGGCTGATCTTTATTCGTTCTCACAGCCCGGCCATCCGGCATAGAAGGTGAACACAACATTGGCTGCTGCCAGCTAATTTTATACTAGAATCTGATAAAAATCTTAAAAGCTTTTTATAGCGCCGAGGGCGCGTCAGATTCTGCATGAGACAGCGCAGCGTGCGTCAGCACGATGTGAGTGTGCGTAGCACACGGGATTCCTGATGAAATGTTTTAATCAAGAATCAGTATTAGATTAGAATTGAGAGGTTTATTATGGCTTCAAAGGAAAAAGTTATCCGAGAAACATTTGAAAGGGGCGGCGGTGTGCTGCGGCTCATGCCCTGCTTCATTCCCCGTCCCTGGGGCAAAGCCGGACGCAGACTGAGACTGCACCCCGACGATTACTACGCCACCGGCACCAAGCGCGGCGAAATGAAGGAAAGATGGTTCAGCTCCGTTCAGCCTGCCTTTGCCGATCCCACTGCGTCGGCTGATGAGGGCATGAGCTATGTGGAAGTGACCAAGGATCCCAAGGACAAGCTCCTGCTCAAGGACTTCATCGACACACTGGGCGCGGAGATCATCGGCGATGAACTGATGGAAAAGTACGGCACTTGGCCGATGTACTCCAAGTTCTTTGACTTCGTCACTCCGCTGTTCTTCCATATGCACCTTACCGACGACAAGGCTGCCAACGTCGGCCGCCGCGGAAAGCCGGAGTCCTACTACTTCCCCGCTGCCTACAACAATTATGAGGGTGACTTCCCCCACACCTACTTCGGCTTTGACCCCAGCGTCTCCAAGGAGGATGTGCGGAAGCGTCTGGAAAACTTCACCATGGAGGACAACCGTATCACTGAGCTGTCCCGCGCCTTCCGTCTGAAGCGCGATACCGGCTGGTTCGTTCCCGCCGGCGTCATCCATGCCCCCGGCTCCCTGTGCACCTACGAACCCCAGTGGAACAGCGATGTCAACGCGGTTTTCGACACCGTCACTGCCGGCGAGGTCAATCTGCGCGAATCCCTGGTCCAGCAGGTCCCTGAGGACAAAAAGGACGATCTGGACTATATCATCAGCCTCCTTGACTGGGACAAGAACGTCGATCCCAACTTCCGCAAGACCTACTTCCGGCCGCCCGTACTTTACAGGAAGAACGAACAGTTCCAGGAGAAGTGGATCAGTTACGCAAACGATTATGTCGCGGCAAAGGAGCTGACCGTATACCCCGGCCAGACCGCCGTTGTCGACGATCCTGTGGCATACGGCTGCATCATCATCCAGGGCCACGGCGAATTCGGCGCCTTTGCCGACGCGGAAGCTGCGGCGATGCTCCGTTACGGTCAGGCCTCTGCCGACGAGTACTTCGTGAGCGAGCAGGCTGCAAGAAAGGGTATTAAGATTGTCAACAAGAGCAACTATGAGCCGATGGTCATTTTGAAGCACTTCGGTCCCAACCATCCCGATACTCCCAAAACTGTACCGGAATTCACCGAATAATCATGTTTGCAGCCCGGCGGTTCTGCGCCGGGCTGTTTTCAAAGGGGAGATTTCTATTACTACCTATCATTGCCTGTGTGTTGACCTCGGCGCCACCAGCGGCAGAGGCATCGTCTGCTCCTTTGACGGGCGCAGGGCTGAGCTCACACATGAATACCGCTTTCCCAACGTCCTGCGGAATGTGGGAGGCGCGCTCTCATGGGATTATCCTGCACTGCTGGAGAATGTGATCCGTTCCCTCGTCGATTCCGCTCCCTTCGGCATCCGCAGTGTCGGCATCGACACATGGGGGCTGGATTTCGGACTTCTGGACGAAAAAGCTTCCCTGCTCGAATGGCCCGTCTCCTATCGTGACCTCAGAACGGAGGGGGTCATGGAGGCGGTCACGGAGCACTTCGGCCGGGAAACGATCTATCGGCGCACCGGTATCCAATTTCTCAGCGGCAACACTGTCTATCAGCTTGCCGCCCTTGCTGCAAAGCGGCCCGAACTGCTGGACAAGGCGCAGACACTGCTGATGATGCCGGACCTGCTGTTTTACCATCTGACCGGCAATATCAGCACCGAATATACCATTGCCTCCACCACCCAGCTTATCAACTGCACCACCCGCGGCTGGGACGACTGTCTTATCTCGGAGTTTGGTCTGCCCCGCCGGATCTTCACAAATCTCGTCAGCCATGGATACTCCTGTCTCCTGTCCGCCGATCTGGCCGGCAGGCATTTGTTGGAACGGCTCCCTGTCATTAAGGTAGCCTCCCACGACACAGCCTCCGCCGTGATCTCTGTGCCCGCCCGGGAAAAGAATTTTGCCTATATCAGCAGCGGCACTTGGTCCGTCATCGGCACAGAGCTTACCGCTCCGGTCATCGACCTTTCCCGAACGGACTGGTCCAACGAAGCCGGTCAGGGCGGCACCGTGCGCTACTGCAGGAGCCTGATGGGAATGTGGATATTAGAGGAATGTCGGAGCCAGCTTCCGTCGCTGAAAGGCCTCAGCTATGGTACGCTCATGCGGCTCGCGGAGGAGGCGGCCCCCTTCCGGTCACTGATTGACCCACAGTTTCCCGTGTTCGGCACGCGGTGCGATATTATAGGAGAAATACAGAGATACTGTAGGGAAAGCGGTCAACCGGTCCCGGAAACGCCGGGGCAGTTCTTACGCTGCATCTTTGAGAGCACCGCGCTCAATTACGCCTGCGGCTTTGAAGAATTATGCCGCAGCACTTCGGTCGGCTACGACCGGCTCTATATCGTCGGCGGCGGCTCCAGAAACGGCATGATAAACCAGATGACGGCAAACGCCATTTCCCGTGAGGTGATCGCAGGCCCGGCGGAAGCGACGGTTTTCGGCAATCTCTTCGCCCAGCTTGACAGCGTCGGTAAGATATCAGGCATCTCACAATACAGAGAAATGCTGTCCGGCTCCGAAGGGCTCCTGTCTGTCTACCATCCGGAAGACGGAGCTGTCTGGCGCAGCCAGTTGGAGCGTTTCAAGGCGCTAATTGAGGCAAAAAATCGACCAATGATACGAAAGGCGGTCAAAACCAATGAAAAAACTGATAAACGATCCCAATAATGTTGTGACAGAAATGCTAACCGGCCTTGCGAAAGCTGATCCCTCTCTGCGGTATCTGGGCGAGGGTGTTGAAGTCATCTGCCGGGCGGAGAAAAAGTCGGGTCTCGTCGGATTGGTGTCTGGCGGCGGTTCCGGCCATGAGCCTGCCCACGCGGGCTATGTAGGCTACGGTATGCTGGACGCCGCAGTCTCAGGCAACGTGTTTGCCAGTCCCAGCCCGGACCGCATCATAGAGGGCATCAAAGTCGCCGACAGTGGCAAGGGCGTTCTGATGGTCATAAAAAACTACTCCGGCGATATTATGAATTTCCAGATGGCCGCTGAATTGGCGGAGATGGAAGGCATCCAGGCTGATTATGTTGTTGTCAAAGATGACGTAGCCGTCCCGGACAGCACTTTTTCCACCGGACGCAGAGGCATTGCAGGCACCGTTTTTGTCCATAAGATTGCAGGCGCCGCAGCCGAGGCGGGAAAGTCGCTTGCGGAGGTCAAAGCAGCCGCACAGAAGGTCATCGACAATGTCCGTTCCATGGGCATGGCCATGTCGTCCTGCATTCTCCCTGGTGTGGGAAAGCCCGGCTTCCAGCTTGCAGAGAACGAGATGGAACTGGGAATGGGCATCCACGGCGAGTCCGGGATCAACCGTGAGGCCATGTGCTCTGCAAAAGACGTTGCACGGAAGCTGGTGGATCCCATTCTGGCAGACCTTGACTACTCCGGTAGTGAGGTCGCCGTGATGGTCAACGGTCTGGGCGGTACCCCTCTGATGGAACTGTATATTATGTACAATGAGGTGGAAGCGCTGCTGTCGGCAAGGAATATCCGCATCTACCGGTGTTTTGTTGGTAGCTATATGACCTCTCTTGAGACGTCTGGATGCTCCGTTACGATGCTTCGTCTGGACGATGAACTGAAGCCGCTGTTGGATGCGCCTGCCAACACGCCCGCTTTTAAAGTATAAGGAGAATAATATGGGAATCGTACTGCAATCGAAGGATTATGTAGCATATTTGAAAAAAGCTGCTGAAAAGATCGCAGCTTCCAGAGACTATATCTCCGATTTGGACGCGGTTACGGGTGACGGCGACCACTGGGCCAACATCAACATGGGTTTTGAAAACGTCCTGGCTGCCTTTGATGATCTAGAAAAGCTGCCCATTGACGCCCTGCTGAAAAAAGTCGGAATGATCCTGATGAGCAAGGTCGGCGGCAGTTCCGGCATTCTGTACGGAGGTGCCTATATTGCAGCCAGTAAGGCTCTTGCCGGCAAGGTGGAAATGGGATGGGAGGATATATGTCTTTCCCTGGAAGCTATGGTAAACGATATGATGGAGCGTGGCAAGGCAAAGCCAGGTTACAAAACAATGATTGACTCCCTCTACCCCGCTGCCGCCGCTTTCCGCCAGTGTCTCAGCGAGGGCAAAAGCGAGGCAGATACCGTCACTACGGTACGCAAGGCGGCAGTGGACGGTGCCGAAGCTACCAGAAACATGGAGGCGGTAAAGGGGCGCGCCAGTTATCAGGTCAACAAAGGCGTAGGACATCTGGATCCCGGCGCTGTTACCATGAGCTATCAGCTTGAATGTCTGTGTGACCTGCTTTCCGAAAAGCTGCGCTAAACCGGAAATCTGGAGTGCTGCGGCGGTAACGTTATGCTTGCAATTCGGGCCGGTCTCTGGTATCATCGGAACTTAAGTCGGGATAGATTTGGAATTTCAGTTAGGACGTTACCGTCATTTTAAAGGCAATGAGCATAAGCTGCTCTATGTGGCGCGCCACTCGGAGGCTATGGAGGAAATTGTGGTCTACCGCGCCCTTTTCGGCGAGCGCGGCATCTGGGTACGGCCCGCGTCTATGTGGAATGAGATCGTGGAGTGCGACGGCAAGACCTACCGCCGGTTTACAAGAATAGAAGATTAGTGCATAATACAAGAGCCCGACCGGAATCAAGCGGCAGGCAAATGAGGTGCTGGATCGGCTGGTCAAGCAGTGCGCCGCAGCGGAGTATATCACGGAAGAACTGAAATCGAATGACCAGATGGCATGGGTGCAGGCCATGAACGGCATCCGCAACCGTGCAGAAGAGGTTGTTCTCTCGGAACTAATCTATTATTGATACGATGCCCCAGCTATGAATGAAGATCGATCATAGCTGGGGAATCTGTTTTTCTACGGGGTTTAGGGGGAAGTACCCCTAACAAGCGGAACATGTACGGACAGGTTCGTTGCTTGTTAAGACAATGCCACTGAACCCATGGTTTAGATTACTTCGGCACTTCTAAGATAAGAAATGCCTTTCTTGGAATACTGGAAAGTAACTCTGACGCGGGTATTAAAAGGAACATCCGCGAGGCCCTTGTAGTTAGAGTCCTGCCACGCGGAAGTGATGATCTTTCTTCCATCATCAAAGTCCAGATAAACCAAGAGCTTACTGTTCTTGTCCCAGCGTTTGCAGACCATCTCAGCCTCAAAAGTCCCTTCAAAATCAGGGAAGTTGTAGTCTCGACCGTCAAAACCGGAGTCCAAAAACTCCTGCCAGGACAACGCTCTCTTTTCCATTGGTGTTTCACCTCCTCTTTCAGTGGGTGGCTCCATTTTGGCTTCACCCAGATTTTTGCATCAAAAAAATGGCTCCATATTGGCGCCATCAGAAGCTGTTGAGAAAATCAATAACAGTATTCTCATTCTCATCACTCTGCTGTCGTACTTGTGGAGCTCCAATGGATAAGGTCAAAGGCAGAGCTTTCAACTCCTCTGATACCACTTTGCGAAGTATCCATTCCAGATGCTTATATCGCTCTGCGTCATTGATTCGCTTGATAATCTCCGTGTTGATCACAGCGATATCTCCATTGTGTAGGAGTTCCCATGCTCTACGCTCATCAGCATCTTCCATGTTGAAGCGTAGGCTTATTCTTTTGTAACTCACGGCTGACCACTCCTTCGGACATTCAGTTCTGACAGATACTCATAGCCTTTTGCTGTGGCGCAGATATCGTCGTTAATCGTGACACGTTCCTTATCGAAGATGCCGAAGTTTCGGATGAGACAACTTCCACCGCCGAGAACATAGAGCCTCATCAGCTCAGGGTTGTACTCATGCTCACGGAGTCTTTGGAAGATCCCCTCCACATACTCCGCCGCTGTATCAGTGATTGTTTTCAGATACTTCTCGTTGATGTCCGCTGTCCCGAACCGAAACACGCGGTTGATGATCGCGTCATCGACGGTGGTATGGTGAACTCTCATCACGTTCTCACGAGCAGCCAACAGGCATTGGTGTGTTCCGAACTTCTCCGTGAACATATTGCCAGGAACCGGCTTTTTGTCGTTGATGAACATGATGTTCATTGTGCCGTTGCCGATATCACAGAGCATATTCACGCCCTTGAAATCGGAGAGCCTGTCAGCCACGGCAGCAAAGCCCTGCGGGAACACATCGACGCCTACTATCTCAATAGAGTAATTGGTATTGCGGAACGAGAACTCAACTGACCGGTTCTGCAGGAGGTAGTTCTTGAAGTCATCCCGCTGGCCGCTTACCCATGTCAGGGGAAGCACTGCGGCAATTCTGATTCTGCCGGTGGTAAGCTTTTTGATGTTCATCTCCCTTGCAATCGCGGCAAGTGCCAGGACATAGTAGTCACTGTCCCTTGTCTTGTCTGCAAGAAACTCCTTATGGCCTTCTCCGATCAGGTAGAAGCGATTCCCATACACCAGCATGTTATCCTTGAAGACCGGCTCGGCGTCGTAGGCTGCAACACTTGCCGGAAAGCAGCAATTTGCGGTCTTGATATTGCCGTAGCCGCTGTCAATCCCGATGATAAAGGTATCGTCGATGATTCTCATGCCCTCACCTCCATCACCTTGAAAGATCCGGTTCCGGCTTATAGGGAACAGACATCAGCGTTCCATTCATGCGAATGAGCCTCTCAGGGTTTTCAAACTGCTTCATGAAACGGTCGATCTGCTCCTGATTCAGAGACCCGTAGTTGGGGCCGCTGCAATCGCAGATGAAGAAGGGCCCGAAGATAACGTCGATCATTTCCTTCTCGTCACTCTTCATATAGCACCTCTCGATCTTCCATCCGTCCTTGCCTCCCTTTTCGCTCTGCATATAGCCCTCCAGACGGATCATTGGGTCGGAGCCGTCGAGTGCGCTGGCGTAAATGGAATAGCCGCCCATATTGGGCTGGAACGCCTTATTGTTGCTGCTCACGGCGTAGGTCCGCGCAGCCTCCGGATATGGCTTTGTAAAACTGTCTTCGGTAAAGACGATATATCCCGTAAGATGCTCGCCACCATTTCGTTCGGCCTCGCGGAACCTGCTCGTCAGTTCACCATAGGACATTTCAACCTCCTGCGGCTCACTGTAAATAGCCCTGTTGGGCATCATGCCGTTGAACTTGCCTTCCTCATTGCAGATGATAGCGACGGCCTCCTCGTAGGGGCAGAACTGCTCGATATCGCCCTTGACGGTCTTCTGGAGACCAGCAAGCGTGTTGCTGATCTCGGCTACTCGTGCCACCTTGCCGGGTTCGCAGAGAACAACCTTGATCTTATCTTCCTTGTATTCCTCTGTCAGGTAGGGATCGAAGTCGATCTGTTTGAAACCGATAGAGTCGCAGAAGTGGAAGGTCGAATCGCCGTTTTCGTCTACGATTTCGACAACATCCGACACGGACAAAGACCGGCCCTTATAGCCCTCCGGGTGTTCCAGATTGAACTTGCGGTACACATCCTCAAGGTCTTTACAATCGACCTCACCCTCGAACACACGGTCATAGATGCGGCTGTCGATCTTGTCTGAACCCTGATACATTTTGAGCAAGTCCAGCCCTTCAAAGGCGATACGATTATGGTCCCGACCCATATTGATCTGATAAATCGTAATGTCCATTATCGTTCTATTTCCTCTCTTTCTCTCATTATTCCGACGCGGATTTTGAGTTCATCATTGACGTCTTTCCCGTGCAAGGGAGGTTCGTCAAGCACCGTGTACTTCTCTTGGAGCCCGGATACGATTCCGGCGACAGCCCCGCGCCCGATGCCGTCGTTGTCAAGATGAAGATGGACTGTCTTTATGCTTGGGTAGTCCTTCAGATAGCGCTCCAGCGCAACAGGCACAACTTTCTCCCGCTTTGTCTTGTAGACACCAGCCAAAGAAAGGAATGTTTCTTTCTTCCACTCTTTTCCATTCAGGAGCAGCATCGTCGCGTAACTCATGGCGTCAATCGCAGACTCAAAGACATGAATGTGGTCGGGTGCCGGGTTCTCATTCATGGAAAAGGAGAAGTGTTTATTGCTCCCTGTCAGATCGCCCTTGTAAGGGCTCCTTGTAGCCCGAAGAGCTCCATACCTGGGAGTGCCTTCCTTGTCATAGCCTACGAAAAGCGCATTGTGATATGCTGCCGTCTGGTACAGAAGCTTTTTCTCAATGCAGTAGAGTGTCACAGCCGGATGGATACCTCTGCTGTACAGATATTTCTCTACTTGAGAGGTGTCTTCATCCAGCTTCGGCATCAGAAGGTCACGGTTGGCCTTCTCCTTCTGGTGATAAGGGATCGGCTCTTTCACTGCGGCGTTTCCAAGGATGGTTTTCACAGCATCTATGAAGGAGTAGTCCTTGACCTTTATCAGATAATCAAGCGCAGATCTCCCTCCAACGTCATGCGAAAACCAGTACCATTTCCCGTTGCTGATTCTGAGCGACTCGTGTTCGCGTGTGCAGTAGGTGTTGCCGGATACACGAACAAGCTCCTGCGGCTCATAGTTGCGAAGATAGGTCATGAGATCCATCTCTCTCGCCTTAAGAATGTCATCTGCCGCAATATAGCCCATCGTACATCACCTCGCTTCCTGCTGCTGACGCATAAAGTCTCTGCGGATGATCGCATTGGCGCGGCACTCTATGGTGTCACGAATGTTGTCCATGTGATCTGTTTCTCGCTTCTCAAAGTCCTTGAACACATCGGCAAGCGGGCTGCGCGACTGCAAAAGCGCCTTGCACTGCTTGTCAGACAGATCGTGGTACTCCAGAGCCAGTACGATATCCTCTCTCACCGTGAACTCATAGCAGTGATTGAGGATTTCATCAGGCGGCTGAGATAGCAGCCATTCGCGATACCGCTGCTGTTCAGCGAACATCTTCTCATACAGTGCGGTATTCAGCTCTTCATTGGTCATTTGCAAAACCTCCTTCATAAAGATTTAGCCGCCGATGTGGTAAGCATCGACGGCTATGTAAAAGCACTTGGGACAAAAAAAGACCGTTCATCTAATTTCAGAATGAACGGTCATGATGGTTGTTATATTCAGTTGTTGTAGGGAACTTTTCTGGCATATGATTTCCGATATATTCCCCAATATTAAAAGGTCTTGATACACTTGGACCTCATGAAGTCCATGATCTCGCTGGTATCCTTATCTTCGTAATAAGCAACCAAAAGACGCTTAAACTCTGGAACCTCTTTTTCCGGGATGATGATCATGCCTGCTCCCTGCGAAATCATGTAATGATTCGCAAAGATCACGGAAGCTCTTTTGTTGCCATCGTTGAATATCTGCGCTTTCATACAGTACAGGCAAAGAGTGATGGCCTTTTCATCAGAAGGAATCGAATCTGCAAGGATCGCCTCAATGTTCTCTTTGACTATACTTTCTATCGGCAGCGGCGGAATATAGCTCGTACCGCCGATTGTTACAGGCACTCCGCGAATACGTCCTCCGTCTTGATAAAAGCCTTCGTTTACCAGCTTGGCGATATGGCAAAGGATCGAATAGTCGGTAGGGTAGCTGATAACATCCTTATCCAGAACAAACTCCCATGCGTGCTTTAGGTTCAGTATCTTTTGCACATCGGAAGCTGACATACCGGACACCTTGCCGTTTTCGATAATGTCCTCCGTCTGGGGGAATGTTGTTGCAACACCTTCCAATACAGCCTGATCGTAGATATTGGACTTCATATTGGCTCTGGCAAAGTCCAGATTGAGTTGGACTCTCGCTGAAATCTCTGCATCTGAGTATCCAAGCTGCGCCAGTTCCTTGTCGAGTCTCCGAATGTTCTTTTTCAGCTCTCTGCCTTCACGGGCATTTCTCAGAAGCAACTGATACAGTTCATCGGAGTACTCTCCCACATAAGTGGAAGTCAGCCTGCTCGCTATACGTTTGCGAATATAGAGATATTTTTTTCCATCACGTTCTTTTATTTCAGGGTTGCCATCGTAAGGAAGTAGATTCAGTCTTGCTTGAAAATCTGCCCTTTGATGAAGCAGCTCCTGAATTTGCGGATAATTGTTGTTCATAGCGCCCTCCTTGTAGGGAACATTTATTGAAGCTATTATATCATAATGTTCCCCAATTTTCAAGAGGTATTCGTTATTTGATCAAATGACAGCCGCAGTATTTCTCACCTGCGGCTGTCACGGTTTTATTTCATGATTTTCAGTAGCAGTTCATTAATGTCTTCTGTCGGCTTGCCCTGCGCGATCAGCTTATTTCGGAACGCAAGCAGCGCATATTGGGCAAGCCGAAGCTGTTCGGAGCCCAGCTCTACGATTCGCTTTTCTGCTTTATGCCGGAACATCTCAAGCACCTCCATCTGTTTTCTAACTTCATTGTAGCGAGAGACGCCCGACATTACAAATGTGCAAATTGTTTTTTTATCGCTCTCTGTCATCGCTGGACCGGCTCGGTTCTTCCTCGGCTCGCTCACCGTCAACGATCTCATTTTCTCTCTTATCGAGGTTGAGCATAGCGTTGAGTTCATTGAGCCGCGCCGTCTTGGTCTTCAGTTCATCCTCCTGGGGGAACGGCTTTTGAACCTCAAGCTTTGCGTTTTCGAGCTGGACCTTCGTGTTTTCGAGCTGCGCTTCACAGGCTGTCAGCTTCTCTTGGAAGCTGTTCAGGGCATTGTCCAGTCGCTGGATATTACCGAAAATGTCGGTGCCCAGCGTTACCGTATGCCGCAGCTCATGCTTCAAGGTGATTTTATACTCCCGGCTGAAGCTGTCAAAGAACAGCTCCATATCAAAGCCGCGATATTCACCGATGTGAATTGGGTCTGGATTTGTCATGGACTTGCAAAGCCCGATGATGGCTTCACCGGCTGCTTTTTTGTCCGTTACCGTTCCTCCCGCCATTATCATAGAAGAGAACCCATCCTCATTTGGCAGCGTGTTTTGAGCAAGTTGTGCCATGTCAGCCTTATAGCCATCAATCCGCTGCTCCAGCGATTTGATCTTCTGTGGGAACTCCTTGATGATCTGATCCTCCAGCGCATAACGCTGACTCAGGTGGTTGGCTTTGAGAAGTTTCAAGCGGGAAACATCAATGTCCAGATCCATCTTTTCCTTAATGTGCGGATTACCGGCACACAAGGCTTTGATTTCAGCATAAGACAAAGCGGTTTCGTCAATATCCTCTGCGGAGCGAACAGGGCTCTTGGAGGTCATGATCTGGCCGATGAACTTCTGCTTGCCCTCCACAAGCTGATAGAGGTAGCTGTCGAAGGTGTTCTCGGTAACATAGGTGTAGATATCCACCTCCGGGTTCTCGTTGCCTTGCCGAATGATGCGGCCTTCCCGCTGCTGCAAGTCGGACGGTCTCCAGGGACAATCCAAATAATGATGGAGTGCCCCCAGCTTAGTCTGGACATTCGTGCCTGCGCCCATTTTCTGTGTGGAACCAAGGAGCACTCTGATCTGCCCTGACCGAACCTTGCCGAACAGCTCCTTTTTCTTAGCCTCAGTTTCTGCCGTGTGGATATAGGCGATCTCTTCAGCGGGGATTCCTTTCTCAATGAGCTTCTTGCGGAGATCGTCATACACATTGAACTTGCCGTCGTTGTGCGGCGTGGACAGATCGCAGAAGACCATCTGTGTGGATCTGCTCTCCGCTGTGCGCTGCCAAATGTCGAAGACATTATCGGCGCAGGCAGAGACTTTGCTGGTTTCACTATCTGGCAGCATATCGTTCATGAGCCTTTGGTCGAGCGCCAGCTTCCTACCGTCGTTGGTAATCAGAAGCATATTATCGGTGGAGGAATCCACCATCTTGTTTCTGACACGCTCCGCGCGTTCGGAAAGCCCTTCTACCATCTTTTTCTGAGCCTCAGACGGTTTCAAAACGATATTATGATAATGCGCCTCCGGCACAGGCAGATTCAGCATATCCGCTGTCTGAATGTCCGCCGTTTCCTTGAACATAGACATGAGTTCCGGGAGGTTGTAGAACTTGGCAAACCTTGTTTTTGCCCGGTAGCCGGTGCCCTCCGGGGAGAGCTCGATAGCCGTGACTGTCTCGCCAAAGGTCAAAGCCCAGGCGTCAAAGTGGATCAGGTCATTTCTTTTTAGGGTGCTGTACTGGAGATATTTCTGCATGGTATACATCTCAACCATACTGTTGGAGATCGGTGTGCCGGTGGCAAACACAACGCCTCTGCCGCCGGTCAGCTCGTCCAGATACCGGCACTTCATATACAGATCGCTGGACTTCATCGCCTCGGTTTGGCTGATGCCGCCCACATTCCGCATTTTTGTAAATGCGGCGAGGTTTTTATAGTAATGCGCCTCATCGATGAAGATACGGTCAACGCCCAGCTCTTCAAAAGTCACCACATCATCCTTGCGGGACTGGTCATTGAGCTTGTCCAGCTTCTGCTTGACCGTTTTCTTGGTTCGCTCCAGCTGCTTGATAGAGAAGTTGTCCCCTCGGTTTCTTTTGAGCTCGGCAATGCCCTCCAGCACCTCATCGAGCTGCTGCTCTAGAATAGCCCTCTGTCGCTCAATGGACATTGGAATTTTCTCGAACTGGCTGTGCCCGATAATCACCGCGTCATAGTCGCCGGTTGTGATCCTGCCGCAGAACTTCTTCCTGTTTTTGGTCTCGAAGTCTTTTTTCGTTGCCACGAGGATGTTCGCAGAGGGGTATAGCTGGAGATACTCGCTTGCCCATTGTTCCGTCAAATGATTGGGAACGACAAACAGGCTCTTTTGGCAGAGCCCCAGCCGTTTACTCTCCTGCGCTGCCGCAACCATTTCAAACGTCTTCCCAGCCCCCACAACGTGCGCTAACAGCGTGTTACCGCCGTAGAGGATATGAGCGATGGCGTTGACTTGGTGCGGTCTGAGCGTGATCTCGGGGTTGATGCCCACAAAGCTCATGTGACTACCGTCGTACTCACGCGGGCGTGTGCTGTTGAACTTCTCATTGTACAGCCGTGTCAGCTTTTCTCGTCGGTCGGGATCATTCCAAATCCAATCAGCAAAGGCCTGCTTAATAAGCTCCTGCTTGCCCTGTGCGATGGCGGTTTCTTTCTTGTTGAGCACAGCCGTTTTTCTGCCGTTTTCGTCCTCGATGTAGTCGAAGATTCTTACATCCCGGAGGTTCAGGGTTTCCTCCATGATCTTATAGCCATTAACTCTGCCGGTGCCGTAGGTGTTGTGGGCTTTTACATTGCTACGGTCATAGGATTTCCCCTCCACATTCCATTCGCCGGTGTACTGCGCGTAGTGAACATGGATGTTCCACTGGCAGTAGCGTGGGGTGCTGAACAGTTCAAACATGAACTCCTCAATGATTTCCGGAGGCAGCCATGTTGCGCCCAACCTTACGGAAATCTCACTTGCCGTCAGGTCAACCGGCTGTACCGCCTCAAGAGCACGGACATTCTCTCCGTAATCCTCGGGGTAGAGTTCCGCACTCCGCTTTGCCCAACGGAGCTTTTCACGGACATTGCCGGAGAGATATTCATCGGCAGGGAGATACTTCGGCTTGCCGTCCTCTTCGCTTATGTGCATGGGGTTGAGGAAAATAACACCCTTCAAATCCTCAAACAGCTCCTGCTCGGTTTTGCCGGTGAGCTTTGACATATACGGCATATCGATTCTTGCTTTTTCTGCAAGGGACAGCGCATAGGCCTCGGAAGCCGTGTCAACCGACTGCACCGTTACCTTCTGCTTGATGGTTCGTTTGGAGAACATATCTGCCTTGCGGAGGAAGTTGCCCTCATCATCCAGCACCTCCAGCGAGGCAAGCAGGCAGTAGGAACTGTCGGAATTGAAAGCCGAATTGTTGGCTCTTGCGCTGATAAGCCCATATTTTTTACTGAAATCATCATAGAGGCGATTGAGTTTTTCCTGCTCTGCCTTGATATCGGCATCGGGATAGTCCTCCGTCTGGTACACAATCAGCGTCCGGACACAATCACGGATGGCAATCATGCCTTTGATGCGGCTTTCGGCAGTCGCGGAAACATCCACGGGATTCATGCGGCTGTTTTCACGGTAATAAATCTTGCCGTCCACCACCGTGAAGCTGAAATTGCGCACATCGGGGTCAGCTGGAATAGAAAGGTCCTCATCCTCCGCTTCAAGATCGTCGATTTCAAATTCAGTAATCTCGGCATGAATGTTCTGGATGGCATCCCGCAAGAGGTCCCCAAGCTCTGCATTTTCATAAGCAATACAGGCGGACTCCATGCCGTGAGGCCCGCTGACCATCTGCATGTCGCCCAACACCATTTCAGGGTTGTCCACGAAATAGGCGTTCATCCGGATGCCATTGGCGTCGGTGGCCAGATGCACCCAATCGGGCTCAATATCAATCAGACGGTCTCTCTTCTGGAGAAAGATAATGTCCGATGTGACCTCCGTGCCGGCGGCGGCCTTGAAGGTATCATTCGGCAGCCGAATCGCGCCGAGCAAGTCGGCTCTCTGCGCGATATACTTTCGAACATTGGGATTTTCCTTATCCAGCGTACCCTTTGAGGTGATGAAAGCAATCACGCCGCCGGGTCTCACCTTATCCAAAGTGCGGGCGAAGAAATAGTCGTGAATGAGAAAGTTGTGCTTGTCGTAGCGCTTGTCCGGCACCTTGAACTGCCCGAAGGGGACATTGCCGATTGCAGCGTCAAAGAAGCTGCCGGGAAGGTTTGTACTCTCAAAGCCCTGCACTGCGATGCTGTTTTTCTGATACAGCTGCTGGGCGATTCGCCCGGAAATGTTGTCCAGCTCCACGCCATAGAACTTCGCGTCATTCATGCTTTCGGGAACAAGTCCCATAAAGTTTCCGATGCCGCAGGAGGGCTCCAGCACATTGCCGGTCTGGAAGTGCATATTCTCCAAGGCGCTGTACACCGCCTTGATCACTACGGGCGGTGTATAGAAGGCCGTCAGCGTGGATTCTCTCGCCGACGCATATTCCTCATCGGAAAGCACATCCTTCAGCTCGGCATAATGGGGATTGTCCTCCTTAAAGAACTCGGATAGACCGCCCCAGCCCACATAGTCGGCAAGCACACGCTGCTCGGTGGGTGTCGCCAATCGGCTTTCCGCATCCAGCTTATTCAGAAGCTGAATGGCACGGATATTGTGATAGAACCGTTCCAGCGGCGTGCCCATGCCGATGTCATCGCTCTCGATTTGGAAGTTGGTTCGGTACTCGGTGTTGATTTCCGGATGCAGCACATGAGGCGCGATCTTGGAAGGCCTTTTCACTTGTAGAGGCGGGGCGAGCGCTTCTTCCTGGTCATCCAGCAAGGCCTCCGCATTGGGGTAGGTCACGACCTCGCCGTCTTTGACGGTGCTGATGGGCAGAGCATCCAATTCTTCGTCCGTTAGGCTCTCAATTTTGGAATCGTCTTCTGCCAAATCTTCCGTTTCTCTGAATACCCGTGTGCCGTCCGCACCAAACTCCGCCTCATATCGGTCAGTCTCTCGCGCTGCTTCCCGGTCTGCCTCCAAAGACAGAATATCCTCGTGAATCTTCAGGAGGTTTTCCGGCGTGAACTCGATATAATCGCAGTCCATCTCGTAGTCATTTTCGGCTTCCATAAAGAACGGAGTATTGATGTCCGCAAGGAACTGATCCGAGATTTCTTCAAGGTCATTTCGGAAGTCGGCGGCGTTTTCCGGATGGCTGGCAATGTCATACTGCTCGACAAGCTCTTCAAAAACAGAGAAATCAAGATCTCCGGAAACATACTGTCCGCCTGCATCTGCATCGGGATTGAAGTAGATCCAGTGAACCTTGTTGCTGCCGGTGTCAAGGGATATTCTCGCCTTCGTATTGTCTGCGACAGGGGGTTCTTCCACGATTTGCAGCAGCTTGTCATTCAGCGGATTTTCTTTGAGCCGGTTATCGAACTCTTCACGAGTCAGTTCCTTGTTAAACAGTGGGAACTGCATATCAAAGAGAACGACCTTCTTCTCATCAAAAGACAGAAGTTCGTATTCCTGCGTACCGATATAGACCGTATCACCGAGATGATAGCGGTATTCCTTCCGGGGCTCCGGTGGAGGGTTCAGCTCATCAAAGGTCGGCTCAAGGGACTTTGCCACATCGCTGTTCAATGCTTCCAGCATGGCTTCGCATCGTGCGGTCAGGTGGGTGTTGTCCGCAATGATCGTATTCATTGCTTCGCGCATCATGGGGAGGATGAAGTCACCCTCCGCAGTTCGGGCGTGCATTTTCTTTTCGCCCACGCTGAACGCACCCCAGCAGCATGACAAATAGTACAGGTTCAGCGTTTTGCTTTCCTCGCCGAGCTGCGTCACGAAGTCGTTATAATCATAGACAATCGACCGGAACTCCTCAGAGATTTCACCTCGTTTCCTCCGAGCTTCTGCCTGCTCCCGGTAGGCAGGATAGTTGTCCTTTTCTGCTTGGCTCAGATAGCGGTCGGCGCGAATCAGCTCCCCGATCCGCTTCTCGACCTTGTTCCACCGCAGAAGCAATTCTGCTTCGGGCTGAGAGATTCTGCCTCTGCTGATTTTGATTCCCTTGGCGTCGTGGCTTTCATCGAGATTTCTGCCGGAAACGGCAGGATACGCGCCGCCGATGCCGTATTCGTTTTTCAAAAAGGCGATATTGTTCTCGGAAGAATCCTGTTTGAGAAACTGTTCATAGATGCGGAATTTGCCCTGATGGATGCCGCTGCCCCGTGTCAGGATGGCATCGATGTCCTCCTGAGAAATAGCAAAAGCGGAGGACTTTTCTTCCTCCGCCTCTGCGATGTTTTCCTGCTGTTGTTCAACTGTGGGAAGGGTTACGCGTAGATCAGGTCGTTCAGAATCACTTCCTCCGCCGAGTGGCGAATGGAGTTCATCATCTGCACCCACCGCATCTGATCCTCCGCCTTCAGCTGCTCCGTCACTCCGTTCAGCGCCTTCATCTGCGCGGTCAGGTCGTCCAGCATCTTCTGTGCCTGCCGGTCCACTTCCTCCAGATGGCGGTTCAGTGTTCCGTTCAGCAGCATCCCGGTGTAGATCCCATCCCGGTGCTCGCGGAGGAATGTCCGCCGCAGCATTCCATACTTCCCAAGCTTCGGGCTCTCCGGCACGGTCAGATCGGGAATCAGATAATCCCCCTGCATCGTATAGGTCAGTTCCATATTCGTTGCTCCTTTCCTTGTTTTCTGTTCGGTTCTTATGATACGCAGAAGAACCGGTCTGCGCAAATGTGCGAATCTTCCGCTTTTCCTCCTTCTCCATCTCCTTGACGGTTTCGCCCATTTCCCGGATGACCATTTCGGAAATATCGCTGACTGCGGCACCGAGCACGGAGATAACCTCCAGGGTGTTGAAGTCAAAGAGGTGGCTGAAATCCTCCCGGTCAAAATACTGCCTCGGCTCGTACCCTGCACGGGAGAGCGCCATAAAAGCGATGCTGCTTTTCAGCGAGGTTTTCAGCCACGCCTCAAGGCTTGTGTCATCCAGCTCCTCTAGAAAGCTGCCGGCTTTGACAGCGTTCAGCTCCATGAGATAATCTGAAAGATTATCCTCCACGGCATAACCGGAAATATCCATGAGAAGGTGCGGGAAATCTCGCGGCTCCTCCACATCGCCGAAGCTGGCCTGAAGGCTTTCCGATACCGCATATTCGTACTCCGGCTTCATCTGCCAAAGGGTGATGTTCCTTCCGGCACGGCTGTTGGTGTCGGAGATATCAAAGACATGTCTCAGCTTGTAGGGAACATCTCTGTCGATCAGCAGTGCGATGCCTTTCGTGCCCTTGTTTACCCATCTGCCGAGTTTATTCCATGTGTCGATTTCTGCACACGCCGTTGCATCCGGCTTCTGCGCATGGATGAGCAGCTGCTCCTTAAAGCTGTACTTGTAGTTGTTTGCCGCCGTAATCAGAAAATCGGTATATCGGTCGGCATTGGAGGCGATATCCCTGGCAGTCTGGGATGCCATCTCCAAAATGATTCTGTATTTGCTCGGCATGGGAACTCCCTCCTTATCTTACTTTGATCGTGACCTCAACGGTCTGCGCATTCTCTCCGAGGATCGATGCAAATAAAAGCCCGGTTCTGGCGTTGGACACCTTGGTCACCAACTCATTCAGCCGGCAGACGGTGGTATTGATCTCTTTCTGGTTATCTGCGTAATAGTAGCCCGTTTCATCGCTGCAAATAGGAAAGCCATCCTGCCGCAAGGCACTGATCTTGCGGCGAATATTTCGTCCGTCAAGCAGAAACAGCTTTTCAAGCTCCTTGCTGTGGATGGCATTTTCTTTGCCAATATGATTTTTACGGAGATACTCGCAGATGGCTTTCTTCTTATCCATAGCTTCTCCTTATCTCTCAGGCTCGTGTTCTTTTTTCTTTGGGTGCATTGCCGGAGGCTTTCTATGGGGATCGTCCTCTATGAAAAGCCCCTTGGGCAGGGTATCCAGGTCGTTCAGAAACGTGCGGGAAATGGTCTTGCCGTCCCGGTCTCGGTACAGAACGACGCACAGCGGCTCACCGTGATAGAGCGACTCCTTCAGGTCTTCCAGGAAGCGCTGCTCATCGCTGTACTCAACGCTGCTGCATACTTTTCCGTTGAAAGCCAAATAGTCCAGTCTGGCAATATAACTTTCGCTCGGCAGTGCGTTGTTCATCGTGCCTCACCTCGCTCTCTCTGCCTGGTTGGAAAGCTCCAGCCGTACACTTTTCCGATCTCATCGCCAAGCCTGCGGGTGACACGGACAATGTCTGCCCTGGTGGCTGTGCCGTTGTAGATTTTTTCTTTGAGCCGGTCCTTTTGCGCCTCCGAAATTTTGTCCTTATACACCCGATAGAGATAATGGTTTGTTCCGTCATGGTGGGTGTCATCGCACCGAAAGTCTCCGTTTCGGTCCACATACCATGTGGTGTAGTCGTAATCAGAGTAAAGGCAGTCCCGGATATTGCCGCTTGGGATTTCCTTATATCCCGTGCGCCTGCCATTCCAAAGCCCCAGATCGGCAACAACCAGAATGGGCTGGGAAAGTTGAATGTCCAGATTGAGCCGTTCGTCCTCAAGGTAGTGCCCGTTTTCCTCATACATCATGGCGATGCGCTCATCATCGGAAAGCGTCGGATATTCTTCCTCCATCCAATCTTTCCACTCCTCATAGTCGAGGTCGGCATTAGACCAGATACGATAATCGTCCTTACTCATCGTGCATCACCTCTGTCCTTCGGCATCACAGGTTTTCCGTCCGCATCGTAATTTCTCGGGTCAGCGGCGGGCACCTGAAAGCCGAACATAGAGCCAGCCTTCATCGCTTCTTCCTGCGCTCGGCTGACGCCGAGCTTTGCATTATACTCATTCGCGATGCTCCGGGCTTCGTCCTTGTCGGTGACGGGAATGTCCGTCTTGAAGTAGCCCTTTTCGCCGCGCTTGATGATAATGATCTCATTGCTGCCAGATAGAACGCTGTAGCACCGCTCGGGCAGGTTGTCCCGAACCGGCTCGCAGGTATGGCCGCCGTATTCCATGCGCTCGGCAAACTCGCAAATGTGATAGAGGTTGCTCCCGATCTCCACATGGTAGTCGTCGATATACCGGCAGGTGCGAATCTGGTCTTCATTCCACGAATAGTGGATTTTTACCTTGCCGCCATCCGGGATGCGAAACAGCTCCTTGTAATGGCTGTCAATAAACCGGATTCCTTTCTCTGCGTCCTTCAGGTGCTGATCGAGCCAGTCCCGGCGATAGCAATAACAGTACAGGTTGTATTCGCCCCTGTCCGGGTTCAGGCGCAGAAGGTAGGCGTATTTTTCGGTGTCCACACGGACGCCATAGTAGCCCGGCTCCTCCTGCATCCGGCTTTGGGGTGTGCAATAGCAGTACTTGGCAAGCGCCCTGCGGTTATGAAGAATGTCGCCTTCCTCACGCAGAGAGTTGATCACCTCGTCAAACTCTGCCTTGAACTCGTCGGTTTTCAGCTCCTCCCGGAAGTCAAACCAACTGCTGAAAAAGTCGTTGCCGTCCGTGTCCATATCAGCCCGGAGGTGACCGATCAGTCCGGTTTGCATGGAAATCTGCGTGCTCTGACGGAAGGTATATTTGTCCTCCGCCTCGATCATTGCTCTTTTTTCATACTCGATCATCTTGCGTCACCTCTTTCTTTAGCCGGTTTCTTTTCCTGCGCGTGTATCTCTTTTGCTTTCTCCAAGCCCTTCTGCGCCCATTCGGGAAGCTTCTTTTCCTCCATGACACCGAGAAAATCCGTGCGATAAAAGGAGGTCTTTCTCCCGTCGTACAGAGAAATGCAGTAGCAGGTACGGCCTCGCGCATTTGCCTGCGCACCAAAGCCGCCGGTACACAACATAAGCTGGTGATTGGCATGGCGGAACTCAGGCCGGAGGATGCTGCCCTTGACGACAACCACCTTGTTCTCAATGGAATCTTCGTAGGAAAGCGGCGCGCAGCTTTCTGCCACGAGTTCCTCATTCATGCCGACTTCTTGACAGGCTCTTTCGTTTTCCTGGACGATCTCCTCGGCTGCGTCCGCTACGCGCTGTCCGAACACCTTTGCGATCTCTGCAAAATCGTCGCTGACCAGCACCCCGGAATAGCGCTCGAATATGGCGTTGGTCTCTACAAAGCAGCACATATACCGTTCATCCTTGTCGGCGTTGGGATTCTCGCCCAGAGCAATATCCTTGTGCCCGATATACATGGAATACTTTACGGAGTAATCTCCGATTTTTCTTATCTCTTCCATAGCGTCTCCTTTTATAAGCGGGGCGGCATCCGCAAAAAGATGCCGCCCCTTGCCGTTTTACTTTCTGTTCTTCAGGCGAAGAACGATCAGCCCTGCGATAATAAACACCACAAGGGCGATGCCGATGATGACTTTAGCGTTCATGCTTGCCTACCTCCTTCTTTTTGCGGAAGGTAAAGAAGGCCGCTGCACCTGCGCTGACTGCGGAGATGCCCGCAAGCGCTGCCCAGAGGGGCATATTGGTGGTATCTCCGGTTTTGGGGATATCCGTAACAGGCTTGAGCTTGTTATGGAACTTGGCAACGACCGTCTTTCCTTCGTGAACGGTTACGGTGACATTTGCGGGAAGCTCATACTTCTCGTTGGCCTTGTTGGACACCTCGGAGATCACATAATCACCGATGCGCAGCCCCTCGATGTGAATCTGACCCTTTTCATCGGTCACAAAGTCCTTGCTGAAGGCATTGCCGGTGATATCCGAGCCCTCCACGCGGAAGGTAAAGCCCTTCAGCACGCCGTCATCCGAAGTCTTTTCAATACGGATGCCTCCGGTCTGGGCCTGGTTGACAAAGCCCTTTCCGGCCTCGTTTTCTACGATGACCGTCTTGCCGTTTTCCTTAATGGAGAAGCTGTAGGTCTTCTCATCAAGAAAGAAGCCCTTGGGGGCCTCAGTTTCCTTCAGCGTGTAATCGCCGTAGGGCAGATGATCCAGCTTATAGACCCCGCCGGACAGCTCCTCCAGCTTGCCCACCAGCTTTCCGTCACGGTACACCTCAAAGGCCGCACCGCTCAGATGGTGGTCGGGATAATTTTTATCCACCTTGGTCAGCTGAACGCTGCCGCGAATGAGCTTGTTGGTGATCTCAATCTCGACCACAGCGCCGTTCTTATCCACCTTCACAGCATAAGGCGTTTCATCCATCACATATCCCTCCGGCGCGGCGATTTCACGAACCACATACTCGCCGTAGGGGATGCCTGTAAAGGAAAAGCTGCCGTTCTCTGCGGAAACGGTGGTCAGGATAGGCTCTGTGCCGTCTGTAAGGAACAGCCCGATGGTAGCCCCGGCAAGAGCCTTGCCGTCCTCATCCTTCTTCATGCCGTGGATCTCTCCGTAAAGCATCTCGTTGGTGATGCTCTTTCCGCCATTGACGGCAAGCTCCACCACAGGAATCTCCTGACCGGCATAGGCGAAGGTCACAGGGTATTTCTCCTCGGAGAGAATGTAGTGGCTATCGGTGCTGATTTCCTTGACATAGTAGTTGCCAAAGGGAACATCGCTCTTGAGCGTGGTCTTTCCGTTTTCGTCAAGGGACAGAATCTCAATGAGACCGTCCGCAGGAATGACAGCACCGTCTGCTGCGGTAAGCTCCTCGGCGGCATAGAAGCCGAAAGTCACGGCGGAAAGCTCGTTATTCATGCCGATACCGAACTGCTTGTTCTGCTCCAGTACCTTGGAAAGAGAAATCCGCGCCTTCTGTCTGTCATTGCAGAAGCTGGCAACGGTTTCGGTGATCTCAATCTCCTGCCCGGCATAGACAAGCTCTGCGGTATGGGCGTCCTTGTTAATGACCATGCCGTCGGGGGCTTTCATCTCGGTGATTTCGTATTTTCCCAGATACAGCGGCTTGCTCTCCGCCATGCCATCTGCGCCGGTGGTCACCGTATCCACCACCTCGCCGGCGCTGCAGCGCAGCGTACCGTCCGGAGTGTAGATGTCCGCCGCTGCCTTGATCTCATAGGTTGCTCCCGCAAGACCCTGCACCGCATAGACCGGCTGATAGACCCCGTCCGCCGCCGCAACAGAGGCAAACACCTCGCCGGTTTTGGAAATCTTGATGATGCCTTTCTGCGCGTAATTGCCCAGCTTCACCGCAACGACTGTCACGCCGCTTTCCTCAGTGGAATTCTCTTCGGTCACATCAAACTTGACCGCCTCGTGGCTGAGCACATAGCCATAAGGGGCGGAGACTTCCTTGAGAGAGTAGCCCTTGCCGAACTCCAATTTCTCCGGCGTGATGAGCATGCCGGCATCGTTGGTGTAGAAGGTGTCGATGGTGGTGACCTCCGGGTAGGTAAAGGTCATTTCCACCTTGGAGCCATCCGGACGAAAGATCTGAAAACCTGCACCCGCATAGGGAATGGTATTGCCGGTTTCTGCATCCACCTTGATGACCTTAATGAAGGACTCGAAGTTGGCGTTGTTGATGAGGTAGCGGTAGGTCTCGCCGTCCTTGGCAATGAACACATCAAAGTCGCTCATCAGCTCACGGCCCTCCCAGCCGGAGACCTGATGCACGGTGTACACGCCGTAGGGCAGGTCCTTACTTTGGGCAAAGCCGTTTTCATCGCAGGTCAGATAGTCCCTCTCACTATCTTTGGCGGCTTCATAGCTGCCGGCAGATTTCAGATAGACGGCGAATACTGCGCCCTCCTCGGGAGTTTCGATCTGCGTATCGCCGTTATCCGAGTGCTTGATGATGGCGATATTGCCCTTCTGCACCTGCTCGGTAACAGCCACAGCAGGTGCGGTGTTCGGTTCAACGGTGTAATTGGCCGCCTCTGCACCGACAGGATAAACGGTGCTGTCCAGCAGATAACCCTCGGAGGGGGTGATCTCACGAATCGTCCAGTCGTCGCCGCAGACATAATAGCCGGTGGTGAACTGGCCGTTCTCGTCGGTGTAGTAAGTATCCACAAGCTGATCGCCCTTATAGATGCCGTAGGCAGCACCGGCAAGAGAAGCATCACCCTGCGCCGTTCCGGTCTCGCAGTCACTCTTGGTGGCTGTGACATTGAACTTCTTGAGGATATTGGAAAAGCTCTTATTGGTTACACTGTTCCATTCCACTGCGGCGCTCTGGCTGTCGGGAACCACATAGCGAATGGCTGTGTCCATCTCCTCCAGCGTGTAGCCGGTGCCGATGAGCACATCCTTAAAAGTCGCAACACCGTTTTCATCGGTAATTGCGTATTCATCTACAGGCAGGCCGCTGAGGGAGATGCCAAAAAGGTGGAACTTCACACCCTGATTCAGCCCGTCCTCGGAGGTTTTGGTCACGATAAGCTCGCCGCGGCGGAGCACATTGTTGAAGGAAACCGTCGCCGTCTGCCCGGCAAGCACGGTAACACGGTGGCTTTCCTGGGGTACATACTTGTCATAACTCTGCTCGGTGACGGTATAAATGCCGGGCATCAGATTATCGATGCGAATTTCACCGTTTCGGTCGGTGGTAACGGTCTGATTGACGCCCTCGCCGGTGATGGTGAAGGTAATGCCATCCACCTTGCCGTCCTCACTGGTCTTGATGATTTTGGCGCTGCCGTAGCTGACCTTCAGCTTGAGAAACGCTCTTACAGGGTCGCTGACGGAGGCCGTATAGGTGATGGTATCCTGAACGCCGCCGTTGGGGCCGTACTTATAGTCCGTCCAAACAAGAACGCCGCAGCGGGAAGCACTTCGACTTGCGGAGATCGTCACATTGCCGGTAGGAGCAGTATCGGTGGTGATAGTGAGCGTATTGCCCGACACGCTGAAATGAAAGCCCGTCTCACTGGCGGAGAAGGTAAACTGCGACAGTACACGATTGGTATCCGTGAGCTCGGCAATGTACTGACTGCCATCCCACGCAAGCTCAATGGTCTTTGCGCCGCCGCTGCTTCTGCTCATAAAGCTGGGGCAAACGGCATGGCTCTGCACGCTGTACTCGATGCTGTCGTAATAGTCCATGATTCGGCTATACAGCGGGTGATTGGGAGAAACCAGCGACAGGATCGCGTCATAGCCGCCGGTGCTCACATGGTCAAAGTCCGCATCGCGCTCGCCCACAACCGTTTCCCAAACGAGCAGCTGGGTAGCGAAGGCGTGGGCCAGCTTATCCGCATCGGAATCATTCTGCGATCTCCACGAGGTGGAAAGGTTGCCCTGATAGCCATACTGCATGATACGGCCCAACAGCAGCTTAATATCGTCCGGCTCGATGGTGTTGTTGTACTGGCTGGGATAGTTATCCCAAAAATCCTCACCGAAGCCGTGATAGGTATCGCCGACATTTCGGGATAGGCCGGGCTCGATGCAGTAGCACACCTTCCCGTCAAAGGAATCCATACAGTGCAGTGTGGTGTAGTTGCTGGAGCCTGTTGCCCAGCCATTCATATAGCTTTTGGCGGAGTGTCCCCATGCGTCCTCGGAGTAAATCTGAGCAGCGTCCCCGTCACGGGGGAAGGAAATCATATAGGACTCCGCTGTTTCGCTTGCGGCGAAGGCTGTGGTCGTGCCAAAGCCCGCAAGCACGGTGAATGCCATGAGGACTGCAAGCAGTCCTGACATTCCTCTTTTGAAAATCTTCTTCATTCGTTCTGTCCTCCTTCAAGGCATGAAAAAAGCACCGTGCTTCCACGATGCTCATTTCGGTGTATTGATTTGTTGATGCTTATGCGTACCCGATATAGATCAGGTAGCTGCTTGTGCCGACGCATTCGTACCAAATCCAGACAGCAGTTATCTCCCCATCCTTCGCATATCTGTTCAGGCGTGAGTTAATGTCTCGCTCCAGGTAGATACAGGTCGGCTTCGCGGTGATCGGATTGTCCCAGCAATCGGTTGCTGAGCTATCCAAGGTCAGCCCCAAGCTCACCGCTGTGCTTTTTGCGTAGGAAATCCAGTGCTCGATATCAAATGTGGGCTCGGGCTTCGGAGTCGGTTCCGGCTCGCTTATCGCAGGAACGGACGGTTCCTCTTTCGGACTTTCTGCTTTCTCCGGCTTCTCCGGAAGCACGGGTGGCTGCTTGGCTTCTTCCGATGCCGGCGCGTTCGATTCCGTGGGTGCGCTTACCGGCTCAGAAGAAATAGCAGGGCCGCTTTCGTGCTTGTCCTCATTCGGCATGGAATCTGCGGGATCGACGGCTTCTGTGGGAGCGTTTGGTTCTGTGGATACCGGCTCAAAGGAAGCAGGCGTTCCTTCCTGTGGCGTTGGAGCTTTCGGTGTGTTTCCTGCTGTTTGCCCTTGCAATGGCTCTGCGGCGCATCCGGAAAGCAATGCGGCAAGCAAAAGTACGCACAATATAAGAAGCTTTTTCATGGGATGACCTCCAATGACTGTTTTTCTCATATTGTACGAATGCACCTGGTTTTCTTCAATTGTGCCGCCTGTATATTTTCCTTTTGAGCTGGTATTGCCGGTAAATGAGGGGGGAGAGTGCGAGAGGGGGAACGGCGCTGGTGTACCGTCAAAAGGGTAGACTGCCCCCTTGGCGAAGAACCTATCTTGCGTCATTCCGACTCTTCTGCCGTTCCTGATACCGGTGATAATATTCCAGCGCTTTCATAATATACTCACCGGTTTTTTCGTAAGGAACGCTGGCAGGGATAAACCTTCTGGCCTCGGCGTACTTGATGTTGATCTTCTCCCTCTGGTTCGGCTTTTCCTCGCTCATGATCGACTCGATGACCTCGTTATTCAGCTTTCCGTCCTGGGAGAATCGCTTCAGCTTAATGGCCTGGGCAAGGGATGGCGTGGCATCTGCGTAAGAGATTTGTTCCAGCAGGGCACTCTGTTCCTCTTTTTGCAGGTACGAAAGCTCCACCGCCGGTCTGAACGCAATGCGCCCTTCATCAACCAAATCCAGAAGCTCCGGAATAAGCTCGGTGAGGCGGATATAACGGAAGATAGTGTTTTTACTTTCTCCCACTTCTTCTGCCATAACCGTTGAAGACTTTACTCCGGGCAACTTGTTCCCCACTGGGGAACAAGTTAAATCTGTACGCTGTCCTTGGCGATTCATGGCCTCCAAGCGCATCTTGTACGAAAAAGCTTTTTCACTGGGCAGTATCACAGAGCGCTGCAGGTTCGATTCCACCATTAGAATGATGGCCTCGTCGCGGGTCATCTCCCGCACCTCAGCCTTCACGGTGTCAAAGCCGGCAAGCTCACAGGCCTTCTTTCTGCGATGCCCTGATACGATTTCGTACCGCCCGTCCTCCTTCGGTCGGAGTGTGACAGGGGTGATGATCCCGCGCTCCTTGATGCTCTGGACAAGCTGATCCATGTCCTCATCCAGCTTCACCTTGAAGGGATGGTCGGGAAAATCGTCGATCTCCGAGAGGGGAATATCATAAATGCGCGGGAGCTTGTTTTCCTTTCGCTCCGCGTCATTCATGAAAAGCTCATCGTACCCGGTCAGGCCCAGATCGATTTTTTGCACGCTCTTCAATCTCTGTCACCTCCTTCGTCAGAGCCTCATACGCTGCTGCGACCCTGCCGTTCCTGTCGTGAGAGAAGATGCTCTCTCCGGAAAGACTGCACTCCGCAGCTCTTACCGAAAAGGGAATCTCGGAACGAAACACGCGGATGTTCTCTCCCACGGTAGAACGAAGCGAGGAAATAATCGCCTTAGCGTTGTTGGTGCGGTTATCCACCATCGTCAGCAAAATGCCGTCAATCTTCAGCCTCGGATTGATCTGCCGCTTGATCTTTGAAATGGAACGCAGAAGCAGGTTAAGACCTTTGGTTGACAGGAAATTCGGCTGAGACGGGATAATCACGCTGTCTGCCGCAACCAGCGCGTTGACCGTCATCATACCCAGAGAGGGCATACAGTCAATCAGAATGTAGTCGTAGCTCTTTCTCATGCCGTCGATGGCGTTCTTCAGAACATACTCGCGGCTCATGACATTGAACAGGCCCGTTTCCATACCGGAGAGCTCAATGTTCGAGGGGAGCAAATCCGCACCCTCCTGGTGCCGGATAATTGCACCTTCCGCAAGCGGCTCATCATCAATGACCGACTGCATAAGGGAAGACAGCGATACATCCAGCTCGTCTGGGTTCTTTATGCCGAGGCTCACCGTTAAGCTGCCCTGCGGGTCAGCATCTACCAGCAGAACCCGTTTGCCGGAGCTTGCAAGACCCACGCCGAGGTTGACTGTGGTTGTTGTCTTACCGACTCCGCCCTTCTGATTTGTGATGGCGATCACCTTACAGTTTTCCATGGGGTTTTCCTCCTTTCTCTTTATTTGAATCATTTCTGATCCACGAAAGCCTCAAAATACCTTTTGGGGCTTTCGTCGCTGCATTTCATTTTTCCTCGAACCCAAAATGCAGAAAAGGAAATCAACAGGCGTTCGGCTGCTGACCGAACTCATAGGAATCTCACCTC
>OFMI01000315.1_pt1 | contig 44381 bp, 34 predicted proteins | sample 1541741 | NCBI WGS metagenome assembly OFMI01 (sample SAMN04209219, study PRJEB22552) | human gut metagenome | biome: gut; material: feces | host: Homo sapiens | place: USA: Oklahoma | reverse complement strand
GCTTAGCACAGTAGTGTTATCGAACGAGAACCAAACTTGCCGAGGTTGGGAAGCCACCACCTCTACAGGTGGGGGAGGATGTCACAAAGTAACAGGTAAATACGAATGAATATTTAAGAAAGAGAAGGTTGAGATTTTGAGTGAGTGGTTTTCAGGCATAAAAGCAAAGTTTATATTGGACTTTATTGCAGATCAGCGTTGGAAGTACATTACAGATGGTCTTAAAGTAACATTAGAAGTAACATTTCTTGCATTGATTCTGGGATTAGTTCTTGGAGCAGTCATTGCGGTAATCCGTACAACACATGATCAGCTGAAAGAAGATCAGAGTAAAGGTTTTGGAAGTTTTCTGATTAAGCTGGCAGACCTGATCTGTCGAGTGTATCTGACAGTTATTCGTGGTACGCCAACGATGGTACAGTTATTGATTATGTTCTTTATTGTTTTAGCATCTTCTAACAATAAAGTTATGGTAGCGGTTATCACATTTGGTGTGAACTCCGGGGCATATGTTGCAGAAATTTTCCGTTCAGGTATCATGTCTGTTGATAAAGGACAGATGGAAGCAGGACGTTCCTTAGGACTTGGCTATACAGATACCATGTTACAGATTATCATGCCACAGGCAATCAAAAACTGCCTGCCGGCATTAGTAAATGAAATGATCACATTATTAAAAGAAACATCTATCTGTGGTTATATCGGTCTTAACGAGTTAACCAGAGGCGGAGATATTATCCGTGGTATAACATACGATGCTATGATGCCATTATTAATCGTAGCAGTAATTTACCTTGTAATTGTCATGTTCTTTACATGGCTTATGGGCAAACTGGAAAGGAGATTAAGAGAAAGTGATATCCGTTAAAAATTTATGCAAATCTTTTGGAGACCATCAGGTATTAAAAGATATTAATGAACATATCGCTCCAGGCGAGAAAATCGTTATCATCGGACCATCTGGTTCTGGTAAGTCAACCTTTCTTCGCTGCATGAACCTCTTAGAGCGTCCGACATCCGGACAGATTATCTTTGATGGCATTGATATTACAGATCCAAAAACAGACATTAATAAAGTGCGTCAGCATATGGGAATGGTATTTCAGCATTTCAACCTTTTCCCACATAAGACGATCATGGAAAATATTACACTTGCACCGGTACGTCTGAAGTTAATGAAGTCAGAAGAAGCGAAAGAAGAAGCTCTTAGACTTCTTAAATTGGTTAACTTAGAAGAAAAAGCAGACGCTTATCCGGGACAGTTATCCGGTGGACAGAAACAGAGAATTGCCATCGTTCGTTCTCTTGCGATGAAGCCGAAAATGATGCTTTTTGATGAACCAACATCCGCCCTTGACCCGGAAATGGTAGGAGAAGTTTTAGAAGTAATGAAAAACCTTGCCGATCAGGGAATGACAATGGCAGTAGTAACCCACGAGATGGGATTTGCCAAAGAAGTGGGGACTCGTGTTATGTTTATGGATGAGGGAAGAATCCTTGAACAGGGAACACCGGAGGATATCTTTGATCATCCGAAAGAAGCAAGAACACAGGAGTTTCTTTCCAAAGTATTATAATCCTAATTTGTAGGGGTTGAAACAGACGCCGCTGAAGGGAGATTACTTAACTGAATTGGATTGAGGTTTCTAAAGAAAAGAGAATTTTTATAAGTTTGATTTTGTTCCGTTGCGCTAAACGTTTCATTTTGCCTCGAAAAACGAAAACTTCGGAAAAACAAGTCCGAAGTTTTCAGAGTCAAAATTCCACAGCGCAAAGTCACAAAATGCAATACTTATAAAAATTCTCTTTTCTTTACCATAATTTCCTTACAATTCAGTAGAAAGTTCTATTACAGCGGCTGTCTAATCAATTCTACAAATGAGTTAAAAAATAAGGAGCACAGTCCATGTTGCTAACTGTGGATTTAAATTAGACAGAAAAAAGAACAAATACTATATCCCAGATGCGGCTTGGGAGCGTGTTTAAGATACGGACGAGCATCTTAAATACAGCGACTACAGAGCAGATGGGATATAGTATTTGTTCTTTTTTCGTATAGAAAATTCTACTCTGCCAATACTATTCACATTCAAGTCGAGCAGCCGCGAGACTTGGCGCGTGATTCTGGTCAGCGTAAGCTGACATATTCTTTACAGAATCACTGCGCATCCTCGCGGAGCGTTTATCTCAGTCGGATATTGGACTCCCATTGAGACAAATTTGCTGTCATTCACCACCTGAAAGAGGTGGGAGTCTTCTCGACTGAGATAAAAATTGTGTTTTAGGAGTGGCAGAGAATGAGACATTTTGTGATAACAAAAATAGTGCAGCCATTATTTCTTATTAGTTTTGGGGGAATGGTATATTTTAATTTTGAGATTCTATACCGGGGTTACTCTCATATATCTATGATTATTTGTGGAGGATTAGCTTTCTATACGATTGGATTATTAAATGAAGGTAAAAAATGGCATCCCTCTTTTCTTTTGCAAATGATACTAGGAAGTCTTATTATTATTTCTTATGAATATTTAACTGGTGTCATTGTGAATATTTATTTGAAGCTTCATGTGTGGGATTACTCAAAAGTGCCTTTTAATTATCGGGGGCAGATTTGTATTCCATTTCTTATTATATGGTTTTTTGTCACTCCGTTATGTATTTGGATGGATGATGTCATAAGAGAGGTAGTTTTTAAATCCTGATTGTAGGGGGAAACAGACGAAAAGCAGAAATTTTATATAGAATAGAATGTGAAGATAGTCGCGACATAGAAAATGCCTGACCGGCATTTTTATTTGCTCCGACATCACATTATTCTATATAAAATTTCTGCTTTTCTGTTTGTTGGCTCCAGAAGAAATCAGGACATCAGGTGGAACCCGTACTTACCCTATCTGGAATACAAGATTGCAGGAAGGATATATGCAGCAAATGTGATGGATGCCGGATTGAATCAGAATAACTTCTATAATGCAACGGTTTATTACGAATACACAGCGAATCATAAACATACCTTTGTAACTTATACATATACTTATACAAATTCATGTACGGAGCCTGGGGAAAGAGTAACGAAGTGTAAGGATTGTGGTTATATACAATTAAAACAAACACTACCGGCACAGGGACATGACTGGGAAGTTGTCAGTGAGAAAAAAGCAACGTGTAAAGCAGAAGGATTACGGAATCTGAAACTGAAAAAGAATCAGACAGTAACATTAAAAGCAGCGGCAGCACCATTGACAAGTATTCAGAAATTGAAATATAAATCCAGCAATAAAAAGATTGTGACGGTTACTTCAAAGGGTGTTGTAAAAGCAAAGAAAAAGGGTAAAGCTGTGATTACTGTGCAGTCTGGAAGTAAGACAGTTAAATGTAAAGTGACAGTAAAATAAAAATTATTTAGGAAAATAAGGGAGTTATCCGGAGGATATGGTCTTTCGGAGAATTTTTTGCGAATTTAAATGAAAGATATTTCCTATAGTTTGTGTGAATCTGTATCTATATTAGAGTACCTGTTGTTTTATAATAAATAATAATTAGTTTTTTTATTAGAAATGGACGGGGTGGAATGAAAATGAAAAAGAGAATAGGTATATATCATTATCAATATTATAGAGGTGCCTGCAAATTATGTTACAGACATTTTATTCAGGAGATGGTAGAATCCTATGAAAAATGTCATGAAGTGGCAGAGGAAATCTATGGAAAGGAAAATTGTGAATTTCTGCACTATACAGATTTCGGACAATATGATTCAGAGAATACAGACAGACCAAGCTTTCGCCGTATCATGGAAGCTATCGAGAAAAAAGAACTGGATGTAGTGATGTGCTATGGACTAAACAACATTACGATTAATGAAGAGCTTTTAATTAAGTTCTATAAATATGTTCGCTCACAGGGAATGGAATTCTTGACAGCAGATCATGGAAGAGATGCCATGAAATATATAGACATCTATATTGAGAAAAATAATTTATAAATTGCATTGTCAACGGAGTTGACGAGGAGAACAGATGGCCTGAACAGATGCCTACTGAAAGGGATTAACAAAGCCAGACGAACCGAGGAAACATCCACTATAGAAACTGGGAAAGTCATCGCAGACGCACAAAATGCTCCGCCACATTTTTGCTGTGCCCCTATCCCATTTTCTATAGTGGACTTTTCACGGTTTTGTTTTTTGTCTAAATTTTCAGTGGGCTGTGCTATGGCTGGAACATAGCTGAAATTTATTGTAAAAGATTTCTTGGTTTGTTAAATCCATAGCATAGAACTTTGATTTTATGATTTTACCTTAATAAGACATTCTCAGAAACACCTTTTAATAGTTGTTTTATCTTATCTTCACTCAATTTTGTAATAGCAGATATCTGTTCTATTGGCAGACCTGATTCATACATTTTAAAAATGATTTCTGCATAGCCACTTTCACGTCCTGATTCATAACCACTTTCATGTCCTAATTCATAACCACCTTGATATGCTTTTTCTTTAATGCCCTGACTTAAGTTGCACATTTCTTCCACTTCCTCTCTTATATCATCTTCCAGGAGGATATGGTATTCCCTTTCCATTATATCCAGTTTCTCGTTCGTTTCTAAATTCGATGACAAAATAGTTGCTAACGGGCGATGTAATTCATAGCTTTCTTCTTTGACAGGAATATTTTCTGCAATGCCTATCATTATAATATTTAAAATTTAAAAGTTCCAGATCGCCTTTCCAGTCATGAGAATCTGTAATCAATCATCCTTTAATTCCATAAATTTACTTTACTATATAGTAATCTTCTTTATTATGCAAGAGAAAATCAGTGTATTTTACCGAAACAATATGAACAGATATCGACACAGGCTTACGAAGTAAACAGGATGATAACTGCTTGGGCACGGAGTGACCTGAGAAGATATAAGGGATAAGATTGTGTGGTGGCTCCGCTCGCCGGGCAACAATAGCAATAATGCGGCCGAAGTGAATAATAATGGCTGGGTCAACAGGAATGGCAATAATGTCAACAATAATAATGACGGTGTGCGGCCCGCTCTGCGAAGAAACTGGCCTGAAATATTTCCTAAGCAGGAAGTGTCCGTGCCATTTGCAAAGGAATCGAATCCCTTTCCGGGAAGTGAGAAAATTATATTTTCTGACAGATAAGTTACCCGGAAGAACACAGAATGCCGGAGAAGGAAACAGCATGGCTTTTTCTGACTTTGAGGGATAGAAATATCCCTTCCGGCATTAAGGAAGAAAAGAAATGAATGAACAGTTTTATACAATGATTACATTTGAAAACTTGTATGAAGCACATAAAAAGTCAAGAAGTGGTAAGAGAGAAAAGTATGAAGTGATACAATTTGAACTGAATCTGTCGGAAAATCTTGTACAACTGCAAAAAGAGCTTTATAATGGAACATATAGGTTAAGCGGATACCGAAGATTTGAGATATATGATCCCAAACCAAGAATAATCTATGCCATGCATTACAGAGACCGGATTGTACAGCACAGTTTGTGTGATAATGTGATAGCACCCTATATGGAGAGACATCTGATTTACGATAATTCAGCCAGCAGAGTGGGAAAGGGAACGCACTAGACCAGTTCCTGGTTTGCATCATGTTACCTTGACGGACTTGACCCTCTGTCACAGGGAATTGATTATCTTGGATTCCATTTTTACCTGACAGATACAGGGAAGGTAATCCGTAAGCTGCGAAGCAGTAATAAAGGGCGGATGAAGCGCAAGCTGAAAAGATTCCGTCATGCATATAGAGAGGGAAAGATGGACAGGGAGGCGATAGAGAGGAGTCTTGCCAGTTACAGAGGACATCTTTCTCATGGAAACACATGGAATCTGAGAAAGAATTTAAATAGTCATCTGATTCTTTCAAAGGAGACTGAGGAGGAGCGAAAAAAGGCTTATCAAAACCTTTTTCATAAAAACAACCCAAAAGGAGAAAGTGAGGAAAATCTATGAACAAACAACGGAAACACATCAACCTATCTCGCATAACAGCATTCATCTTATCCGCAGCAATGCTCGCGGGATTCTGTCCACCGGGGGTCAGTCTGGCAGATATTCCGGTGACTTTGCCAAAGGTTAAGGCAGCGGATAATATAAGTAATCCAAGAATCGTAAAAGATTCCTCCATGGATGCCGGACAAAAGGTCACATGGGACTGCGTCTACTTCGGAAGCTATCCACAGAGCGAAGTGACATCCAAAGATGGAAGTATTTATAATGCGTTGAAAAATGCAACAGGCTGGGATGAAAATAATGATATTACGATTGGAGGAACGAAGTATCGCAGACTGAAGGGGGAAGATGCGACTTATTACTCAAGCAATGAGGGACATTATAATTGGAATGGCAGTTATAAAACCTACCATTATTTTAAGTATGAGCCAATCAAATGGCGTGTTTTAAACAGGAATGGCAACGATGCACTTCTCCTTGCTGATATTGCATTAGATGACCAGCAGTATAATTATAATACAAATTGTGAAGATGTAACCTGGGAAACAAGCAGTATGCGAAGCTGGCTGAACGGTTATGGGGCATCTGTGAATCAGCCAAAGACAGATTACAGCAGAAAGAACTTTATTAATTCTGCCTTTACGTCCACGCAAAGAAATGCTATTAAGACAACAAATGTTGTAAATAACAATAATATTAATTACGGAACAGCCGGTGGAAATAATACCTCGGATAAAGTATTCCTCCTCTCCGAATCAGAAGTCTATAACACAGATACGGCAGCAAGCTATGGTTTTGTAAAAGACGACAGTACATATGATGAGGCCAGAAGCCGCCGCTGCAGTACTTATGCGTATGCGATGGGTACCTATAGATATTATGATACGGACGAAGGGTATACAAAATACAATGGAAATATTTATTGGTGGCTCCGCTCGCCGGGCAGCACTAGCGATAGTGCGGCCGGAGTGAGTAGTTGTGGCTGGGTCGACAGGCCTGGCTGTGGTGTCATCATTTTTAGTGTCGGTGTGCGGCCCGCTTTGCATTTGAATCTCTCATCTTCCAATCTCTATTCCTACGCCGGAACGGTATGCTCCGATGGAACGAAGTCGGGAGATAGCGGCAGTGATAATCCTGTGAATCCGGGAAAGCCGGCAGGAGAGATTACCACTACACCAACGAAAGTAACAGAAGATATGCTTTTTACGCCAGAATATTGCAAATATCTGAATAATACAACATACAATAAAATGTTTGAAACGTTATGGACGGATATGTCAGATGTAAGTAGAAACTGTAAATGGGACGATATATCAATTGCAACGAGAACAGTTATGAGCGATGGGATATCAGGTCAGTTAAAGAGAATCGGAGAATCTCTTGTTAGTAAGGCTTTCAATAAAAATATTCAGGCAGAAAAAGTGCAGTCTGCATTGGCATTAGATTATGTCAATCATGCAAAAGAATATTCAGATTATTGTGCCAATGTATATGATGAGGCAACCGATTCTCTGAGCAAGAGCAAAAAGGTTGTGAGCCTGTTAAAAAAGGGTTCTGGTAAAGTCGGGGATACGCTGAAATGGGTTGCTGAAGATGAGGACATTGAAGAATTTGCCAAAGCGATTAATGCTATTTTTTCCTATGGTGATGATCTGAAAGTAGAGCAGGATTTAAAAAAGATATTAAAATCATCAGAGGTAATGAAAAAAGTATCCTCAGTATTTAAAACGTCTGGAAAAGCAATTTCAGCTTATCAGGTTGCTGTATCAATAGAGATTCTTCGTATCACAACAGAAGATACACAAAAACATTATATGTCACTGGTGGATAAGGATAGCACTGTTTATCAGGGATTAAAGATTAATTACGAAAAAATAAAAAGACAGGATGCAGTAAATTTTGCATTAGAAATGCTTGATACCAGTGGAATCACCGATGCTATCGGATGGATTACAGCGAAGGTAACAGGAGCAGGAACGACAGCATCGGTAACGGTTGCGGTAGTTGATCTTATTTATACTGGCTTGAATTTTATTCTTAAAAAAGCTGGAGTGATTGATGTACAGGATTATCTGAAAGTACAGTATGCATTACTTGATCAGAGTTGGTTGAAGCTTGCAGTAAGCAATCAGCGATTGAATATAGCTAACAATGTATATAATACGGCAACACTCAAAAACAATTATCAGGATGCGTTTGAACTGTATCTTTCGTGTATGCTCCAAACACCGGGATATATGGAGGATTATTCTGGCTCTGATTCTTATTATAAGAAATTAAAAAAGGATATTAAGAAATATGAATCGAAACTGACATATAAGAACTACATTCAGTCCTGTCTGCAAAATGCAAATGCTTCGTATTCATATACATTGTCTGGAGATAAAGCAACAATCACTAAAGTGAATCCAGGTACAGGTAAAAGTGCAAGAGTAAGTTCTCCATTTGCACTAAATGTTATGGCAATGGAGAATGAAGATAGTTATTGTCTGGATATTCCATCAGAAGTGGATGGATACGAGGTAGAGGCTGTCAATACAGACTTATTTGATAATAAAACAGAAGCGTTTGCAGTTACTGTTCCAGACACAGTAACTACGATTAAAGAGGGAGCGTTTCAGGATTGTACTGCATTAAAACAGGTATTTTTAGAAAATGGATTAAAAACAATTGAAACAAATGCATTTGCTGGTTGCGAAGATTTAAGTATGATCAACATTCCAGATACTGTAAATACTATTAATGAAAATGCCTTTGGAGATAATATATCTATAGAAGCAGCTGCTGACTCACAGGCACATAATTATGCAGAACAAAACGGAAATACATTCACTGGAAGAGAAAAGACGGTGACAGCTATATCTGTAAAGAAAAATATGGATAAGACAGAATATGCTATGTCAGAACCAATTGATCTTACCGGCTTAGAATTAACAGTAACCTATGTGGATGGAACAACAAAGGACATCAAAGAAGGATTTACCGGAGATTTTACCGCAAAGCAAATTGGCAGGAACGAAGTTGTTTTATATTATAATGGTGTTAAGACAAAAACAACAGTACAGGTTCGATCGGAACAATGCGAGTACACTGTTCTCTATCAGGATACATGTGGAGAGAAGATACATGAAAATGTGACAGGAAGCGGCACTACCGGCGAAACTATCACGTTATCCATTCCGGAAATCGCCGGTTATACACCAGTAGAAACCAATATCAAACAAATATTAGGTGAAAACAATGTGTTTAAAGTTATTTATTCTGTTGCAAAGAAAAAGGATATCGGGGAAGCCGGTGTTTCTTACAAAAAAGAGCATACAGAAACAGGGCAGGAGATAAGACCGGCAGTGGAGGTGAGATATAAAGGTCTCTTGTTAAAGGCTGATACGGATTATGAATTAGAATATAATAATAATATCAAACCGGGAAAGGGAAATATATGGATTGCAGGAATCGGAGATTATGAGGGTGTCCAATTGTGTAATTTCGTAATTAAACAAAAAAAGACAGCAGTTGTTAAGCCAGATACCAGCAACAAAAAAATACAGAAGATTACCCTCTCCGCCATTTCCAAACAGATTGCTGCAGGTAAAAAAGTCACACTAAAATCAACCGTTTTACCAGCCAATGCCTCCAACAAGAAGCTAACATGGAAATCCAGTAATACAAAGGTTGCCACCGTAACACAGGGCGGCGTAGTTACCTTAAAGAAAAACACAGGCGGTAAAAAGGTAACCATTACAGCAACCGCAACTGATGGCAGCAGAAAGTCCGCCTCCTGGCAGATCACATCGATGAAAGGAATCGTAAAGAAAGTCAAGATTACAGGAAGCAAATCCGTAAAGGCAGGCAAAAAACTAAAATTAAAAGCTAAAGTCACCGCCACCAAGAAGGCGAATACAAAGCTTCGCTGGACATCCGGCAATACAAAGTATGCCACAGTAAATGCCAAGGGAATTGTGAAAACGAAGAAAAATGCTAAGGGCAAAACTGTTAAGATTACCGCTATGGCAACGGATGGAAGTGGTAAAAAACAGAGCGTAAAAATCAAGATAAACTGATTTACCGCAGGAAGGTAGACGCCCATCGAAAGCAGAGAATCTATAAAATTGTTCCGTATCCCTGCACTCTTAATACTCGCTTACCGCGCTCGTATTAAGAGCTTGCTCCAAGTCACAATTTTATAGATTCTCTGCTTTCGATGGGCTGTGCTATGGCTGGGGCGTTTGTTTATCTCCCCGTCAGCAGCACTGGCAAATTAGAATTTTGTTTCCGCAATCCAGCTTTGAACAGTTGTCAGCGGGATTTTTACTGCTTTTGTAATTTGTTCTAAAGGCATACCCATTTCAAGAAGGGCAAAGACAGTCTCTCTTGCTTTTTTTAATTCACCCTTTTGTATACCTTTTTGTACACCGGATTGTTCCCCTTCATTATAAATTTCTTCTAATTCTTTACACATTTCCTCCACTCCCTTCTCAGATTCTTTTAATTCCCGTACTCTTGTAGACAGGATATCGCTATACATTTCACTGGCATCTTTACAGTGCAGATCATGCATCAGGTGACCTAATTCTGTAGAATCTCTTCTGCTTGCGTTCACGTAGATGATATGCTGTCCGTCATCGAATGGCTTTTTGGTTTCGATAACTTCTTTATCAATATGATAGATTGGTAAATGAAAGCCTAATATATCATTTCTGGTAATAAAGATGACATAGGTGTCCGGAAGAACATCAAAAGATTCTCCGGGATTCAGGATATTCATATCTAATAAACTGCAGTGGTATCGAGCCCTCTTAGGGGAAGCCCCTTCATTATCACCCTGAATCTCCACATTAAACTGTCTGTTGCTGGTATCCTTTGCCACACAGTCTAAAATGGCAGAACGCCCCTGCAAGTTTTTATAATCCTTCTGTAAAGTCTGGTCTATAACCGTAATCCCTTTATCTTCCATAATAACCTGTAAGATGTATTCTGTACATTCCTTTTTCTTCAATACATTCCGCATGAAGATATCATTCATTATCGTAAAGTTCTTTATCTTAGCTTTATATCTTTCGTAGCGTTCCTGCAAATCTTTTGATTGTAACATCGTAGAATCTGGCATATGCGCTACCTCCATTCTGATATATGTTGAAAGATTCTTTATCTATATAATATACATAATTTAACAGAAAAGTCAATGGTTTTGCAAAAATTCTGGTTTGCCGCAGGCAAGGTAGACGCCCACTGAAAAAGTTAGCCAGAAAACAGACCCGTGAAAAAGGCCACTATAGAAAATGGACTATCGGAGCAGCAAAAATGCGGCTGAGCATTTTGTGCGTCCGCGACTATTTGTCCATTTTCTATAGTGGCCTTTTCCACGGGTCGTCTGTCTTAGGCAATCCCTTTCAGTGGGCGTCTCCTGCCTGCAGCAACTCAGAATTATTTATTGTGGTTTTTCTCTAATTCCTGCATTCTCATCGCACGAACTTTTAATGGAAGTCCAAATAAAGTGATGAATCCTTCCGCATCATGGTGGTCATACTGGTCACCAGTTGTAAAGGAAGCAAGTGTCTCACTGTAAAGACTGTATGGAGAAGTTGTTCCAGCTTTGATGATATTACCTTTGTAAAGTTTGAACTTAACTTCACCAGTTACATATTTCTGTGTGGATTCAACGAATGCCTGGATTGCTTCACGAAGTGGTGTGAACCATTTTCCTTCGTATACAACCTGAGCAAGCTTGTTACCCATATCTTTCTTTACTGCCATAGTGTCACGGTCGAGTACGAGTTCCTCTAACTGTCTGTGAGCTTCCATAAGGATTGTTCCACCTGGAGTCTCATAAACACCACGGGACTTCATACCTACAACACGGTTCTCAACGATATCAACGATACCGATACCATGTTTGCCGCCTAATTCATTTAACTTACGGATAATGTCAGCAACCTTCATCTCTTCGCCGTTGATTGTCTTAGGAACACCAGCTTCAAATGTCATTGTAAGGTATTCTGGTTCATCTGGAGCTTTCTCAGGAGAAACACCTAATACTAATAAATGGTCGTAGTTTGGTTCGCAGGCAGGATCTTCAAGTTCAAGACCTTCGTGGCTGATATGCCATAAGTTACGGTCGCGGCTGTAGCTGTTATCTACAGAGAATGGAAGGTGAATATCATGTGCTTTACAGTATTCAATCTCTGCTTCACGAGAATCCATCTGCCATTTGTCATCACGCCATGGAGCGATGATCTTTAAGTCAGGAGCTAAAGCTTTGATACCAAGTTCGAAACGAATCTGGTCGTTACCTTTACCAGTAGCACCGTGGCAGATAGCAACAGCGTTCTCTTTACGGGCAACTTCTACTAACTTGGCAGCGATTCCCGGACGAGCCATGGAAGTTCCAAGAAGGTATTTGTTCTCATATACAGCATCTGCCTGTACACATGGCATGATGTAGTTCTCACAGAAATCATCGGTGATATCTTCAATATATAATTTAGAAGCACCGGAGTAGAGGGCACGTTCTTCTAATCCATCAAGCTCCTCGCCCTGTCCACAGTCAACGCAGCAGCATACTACGTCATAATCATATGTTTCTTTTAACCAAGGGATGATTGCGGTAGTGTCAAGACCACCTGAATAGGCTAAAACTACTTTTTCTTTACTCATTCTATATATCCTCCTAAATTTTTCGTCATTTGTCTCATATACTATACGTCATTCTACAGGGAATTGCAAGAAGTTTTTTTAAATATTATTAATAAATATTAATTAATACTTGCATAAATCGTATTTTGGTCGTATAATTATGAATAATTTCGAATAAATATGTGAAAAATTATAACTCTTGTTTTCTGGAAAGGTTTGTGGGATAATAGAAAATTGAAATTATATCCCTATTTATATAGAAAATAAGAGATGAGCACAGAAAGGATGAGAGAAATGATAAGAGCAGGTATTATCGGTTCTACAGGGTATGCGGGACAGGAACTTGTCCGCATTTTACTTGGACATAAAGATGTAGAGATTAAGTGGTATGGTTCAAGAAGTTACATAGATCAGGCATATGCGAGTGTATTTCAGAATATGTTCCAGCTTGTGCCGGACATTTGCAAGGGAGAAGATTTAGAACAGCTTTGTGAGGAAGTTGATGTGGTATTTACAGCAACTCCACAGGGACTTTGTTCTTCCTTAGTTAGCGAGAATGTATTATCTAAGGTAAAGGTTATTGATTTAAGCGCAGACTTCCGTATTAAAGATGTAGATACATATGAGAAGTGGTATGGAATCAAACATCAGAGTCCACAGTTTATTGAAGAAGCTGTTTATGGGCTTTGTGAAGTGAACAGAGATAAGATTAAGAATGCCAGATTGATCGCAAATCCAGGATGTTATCCAACTTGTTCTTTCCTGTCTATTTATCCATTAGCAAAAGCAGGACTTATTGATATGAAGTCTGTTATCGTAGATGCGAAGTCAGGTACTTCCGGAGCCGGAAGAGGAGCAAAGGTTGCAAACCTTTACTGTGAGGTAAATGAAAGTATTAAGGCATACGGCGTAGCAACCCACCGTCACACTCCAGAGATTGAGGAACAGTTATCCTATGCATCTGGTCAGGAAGCGGTTATTAACTTTACACCTCATCTTGTTCCTATGAACAGAGGTATTTTAGTAACTGCTTACGCCAATCTTGTAAAAGATGTTACAGAAGAAGAAATCCGTAAAATTTATGAGGATGCTTATAAAGATGAACAGTTTGTTCGTTTTTTAAATGCAGGTGTATGCCCTGAAACCCGCTGGGTAGAGGGCAGCAACTATGTTGATGTTAATGTAAAGGTAGACGAGAGAACTCACCGTGTTATTATGATGGGTGCGATGGATAACCTTGTAAAAGGCGCAGCTGGACAGGCTGTACAGAATATGAACTTATTATTTGGTTTACCAGAGACAGAAGGATTATTAATGCCTCCTGTGTTCCCATAAATAATATTTACCATCAAAATGCAGGTAGGAATTGTAAAGTAGAATCGCATAAAGAAAAGTAGAAGTATTCTGAATCAGGAGGTTTGTTTATGAAAGTAATCGAAGGTGGCGTTACCGCCGCAAAAGGCTATAAAGCAGCAGGTCTTCGCGCCGGAATCAAGGCAGGAAAGACTAATAAAGATATGGCAATGATTTATTCTGAAAAGGAAGCTGTATGTGCCGGAACATTTACAAAGAATGTTGTAAAAGCAGCACCGGTTTTCTGGGATAAAGATGTTGTATATAAAGAAGGAAAGGCACAGGCAGTTGTTGTAAACAGTGGCATCGCTAATGCCTGTACAGGAGAAGAAGGTCTTTCTAATTGTAAAAAAGAGGCAGAAAAGGCAGGAGAACTTCTTAGTATTGCTCCAGAACATGTACTTGTTGCTTCTACCGGAGTAATCGGAGCACAGCTTGTAATGGATGTTGTGGAAAAGGGAATTGAGATGTTAGTTCCAGAACTTGATTCAGGAAAAGAAGCGGGTGAGAATGCAGCAACAGCCATCATGACAACAGATACTCATAAAAAAGAAATTGCTGTAGAATGTACTTTAGGTGGCAAAACAGTAACAATCGGTGGTATGTGTAAAGGTGCCGGTATGATTCATCCAAATATGGGAACAATGCTTTCCTTTATTACAAGTGATGCGGCAATCGACCAGAAGCTTTTACAGCAGTTCTTAAGTGAAATCGTAGAAGATACCTTTAATATGATTTCTGTAGATGGAGATACTTCTACTAATGACACCTGTCTTGTTCTTTGTAACGGTCTGGCAGAAAACCCTGTTATTACAGAAGAGGATGAGGACGGTAAGGAATTTAAGGCAGCCCTCGCTTATGTTATGGAATATCTGGCAAAACAGATTGCAGGAGATGGTGAGGGATGTACCCGTCTTTTTGAAGTTACCTGTAATGGAGCAGCTACAAAGGAAGATGCAAAGATTATCAGTAAGTCTGTTGTATGTTCTACTTTAACAAAGGCAGCCGTATTTGGAAAGGATGCCAACTGGGGAAGAATCCTTTGTGCGATGGGATACAGCGGAGTAACATTTGATCCGGAAAAAGTAGATATTGTATTAGAAAGTGAAGAGGGAAGCCTTGCAATTGTAAAAGATGGTATTGCAACGGATTACAGCGAGGAAAAGGCAACACAGATTCTTTCCGCAAATCCAGTAAAGGCAATTCTTGATATTCATGCTGGTGAAGAAAAGGCAACGGCATGGGGCTGTGACCTTACTTACGAATATGTAACGATTAACGCGGACTATCGTTCATAGTTCATAAAGAAAACTATATTTTCAAAATCTTTATCCTCCTTACTTTTGTGGCTGATTTTTTTGTCACTTGCTCCTTAATTTTGTTAATGTATGTATCGCGTGCAACTAAAAATTTGGATGACAAAAAGTCTTCTTACAAGAATAGGGTCAAAAAGATTTCCAGAAGACATAAGACAATAAAGGAGATAATTATAAATATGGCAGAAATGGAAATTAACAAGAATGTAGATGAAATAATGACAAAAGCCAATACGCTGATTGAAGCGTTACCATATATCCGCCGTTTTAACGGGGCAACCATCATTGTAAAGTATGGTGGAAGTGCCATGCTCGATGACCAGTTAAAGATGAACGTTATTAAAGACGTAGCATTACTGAAGCTGGTTGGTATGCGTCCGATTATCGTTCACGGTGGAGGAAAAGAAATCAGCAAATGGGTAAAATTAAGTGGAAAAGAACCAGAATTTTATAATGGTCTGCGTGTGACAGATAAAGAGACAATGAACATTGCAGAGATGGTTTTAAATAAAGTAAACAAAGAGCTTGTCGGCCTGATGCAGAAGATGGGTGTCAATGCTGTAGGTCTTTGTGGTAAAGACGGAAACATGATTCGTGTCAATAAAAAGATGCCAGATGGAAAAGATATTGGATTTGTAGGAGAAGTTGCTTCTGTTAATATAGACCTGTTAAATACATTAATGGACAACGACTTTATTCCTGTAATCGCTCCGATTGGTCTTGATGATGAATTCAATGCTTATAACATCAACGCAGATGATGCTGCCTGTGGTGTCGCAAAGGCAATGGATGCAGAAAAGCTTGTATTCCTTACAGATATCGAAGGAGTATTTATTGACCCTGCTAACAAAAAGACATTAATTTCCGAGATGGATATTAAGAGAGCAAAAGAATTTATCGAAAACGGTGTTGTTGGTGGCGGAATGCTTCCAAAACTGAATAACTGTATTGATGCGATTGAACAGGGCGTTTCCAGAGTACATATTTTAGATGGTCGTGTAGCACACTGTCTGCTTCTGGAGTTCTTTACAGAAAAGGGTATTGGTACCGCTATTTTAAAAGAACCTCTTTTTTAGGTACTGTACTATCTGAGTTTTTCAGCACTCACTTTTGTGGTCAATTTTCCACCAGTTTCACCTGAATTTCATCAACGTACGTTCCGCGTACACCTCAGAAATTTATGAACAACTGACGAAAATTTTCTCACAAAATCAAGCACTGAAAAACTCAGATAGCATATATAGCAGCAAGAATGCCGGGCATTCTTGAAAGTTGAAGTTTGTAGTTAACGAAGCAAGGAGTGAAGAAAAATGACAAAAATGCAGGAATACATGCAAAAGGGAGAAGATTATATTTTAAAGACTTATAATCGTTATCCAGTCGTATTTGAAAAAGGTGACGGAGTCAGCCTTTATGACATGGATGGAAAAAGATACCTTGACTTTGCAGCAGGTATCGCCGTATTTGCATTAGGGTATAATAATAAAGAGTATAATGATGCGTTAAAAAATCAGATTGATAAGATTTTACATACTTCCAATCTGTATTATAATCAGCCAGCGATTGATGCGGCAGAGAAAATCGTAAAGACTTCTGGAATGTCAAAAGTATTCTTTACAAACAGTGGAACAGAGGCGATTGAAGGAGCATTAAAAGTAGCAAGAAAATATGCTTACTTAAAGGATTCTTCAAAAGATTATGAATTTATCGCCATGAACCATTCTTTCCACGGAAGAAGTCAGGGAGCGTTATCTGTGACTGGTAATGCACACTATCAAGATGGTTTTGTTCCAGTAGAGATGCGTGCCGTATTTGCAGATTTTAATGATCTTGAAGATGTAAAGTCTAAAATCACAGACAAAACCTGTGGTATTATCTGCGAAGTTGTACAGGGTGAGGGCGGAATCTATCCGGCAAAGAAAGAGTTCTTAGAAGGACTTAGAAAGCTTTGTGATGAGAAAGATATCCTGCTCATCTTTGACGAAGTACAGTGTGGTATGGGAAGATGCGGAGCTTTATATGCACATGATCTTTACGGAGTAAAACCAGATGTAATGGCATTAGCAAAGGCACTTGGCTGTGGTGTTCCAGTAGGCGCATTTGTAACAAATGAAAAGGCTTCTCACGCATTAATTCCAGGAGATCATGGAACAACTTACGGTGGTAACCCATTTGCAACAGCAGCCGTATGCGAAGTGTTCCGTCAGTTTGAGGAAAAAGATATTGTGGCTCATGTGAATGAAGTGGGTAGATACTTATACGAAAAGCTTGAGGAAGTAAAGAATCAGTTTGCCGCAGTAAAAGACCATCGTGGAGTTGGCTTAATGCAGGGACTTGAATTTGAAGGACCAGTTGGTGATCTGATTGTTACAGCCCTGAAAAAAGGTCTTGTTATCATTTCAGCAGGAGCCAATATCATTCGTTTTGTTCCACCACTTGTTATTGAGAAGAAAGATGTGGATGAAATGATTGCTATCCTTACAGAGGCAATGAAAGAGAACGGACTTCAGTAAAATTATGCAGCCATACTTGTAAATGTCTGAAAAATTATATGGCAGAAAGTAGAATGTAAGGATGAGCCATTAAGTATATTTTACTGTGGTTTGATGGCTTGTTTGGAAGTGATTGGTTTCATATAGTAAATACGATAAAAACAGTATAAAAATAAAAAGAATCTCCATACTAATCTCTATACTAACAGAATGCAGCCTCGAAATCTTTTGTACTTAATTTTGTGAGAAGATTTTAGAAGTACATTAAAAATTAGAATAAAGAGAAGCGTATGGAGGTTTTTTATGTTTGGATTTATTGTAGCATTAGTTTCCGGTGCCCTGATGAGCATTCAGGGGGTTTTTAATACAGAGGTGACGAAACAGACAGGAACATGGCTGACCAATTCTTTTGTGCAGTTTACAGGATTTCTTCTTTGCCTTGTTATCTGGTTTTTTAAAGAAAGAAAAAAACATCCTCCGATGGAGATTTTCGCAGTGGAACCTAAATATTATTTACTAGGCGGAGTTATTGGGGCATTTATTACCTTTACTGTAATTGCAGGGATGTCCACACTTGGACCGGCAAAGGCAGTTATGCTAATTGTAGCAGCGCAGCTTATTGTAGCCTACCTTATTGAAGTGTTTGGTATTTTTGGAGTGGAAAAAACAGGGCTTGACTGGATGAAATTGTTAGGAACTGGATTATTTCTTGCAGGTATATTTATTTTCAAAGCCAGAGGGTAAAAGAAAATCGCCTTACCCTCTTGTGTTTTTTTTAGATATTCGGTATTATTAATAAGACTATGGACTATATGCAAAGGCAACATTTTCTGCGGAGTAAAAAGTTATTCCGAAACTGTTTCGATAAGGAGGAGAGTACCTGGTTTGAGACAGTGTGTAATGAGAAGGTTGATTAGCGCAGCACTTGGAATCGTAATGATTATTTTGGCAGGATGTTCTTTTTCTGTTCCGGTAAGAGAGGAAGAAAGTACAGATTCTACCGTAGTGATAAAGGCGGATCAGAAAGAGGACACAGAGCAGGCAAGAGAGACAGAAATTTATGTTCACGTTTGTGGATGTGTGAAGAAGCCAGGGGTATATCGTTTACATTTCGGTGCAAGAACGCAGGAGGCGATTGATGCCGCCGGAGGTTTTTCAGAGAAAGCGAATCAGACAGCATGGAATTTGGCAGAAGTTCTTCAGGATGGAATGCAAGTGTACATCCCTTCTAAAGATGAGGCGAAGGAAGCGCTCAATGAAGAGCAGTCTTTAGGAAAAGATTTGTCAGCTTCCCAGAAAGAAGATACGGTAAATATCAATACGGCATCAAAAGAGGAACTAATGACCCTGCCAGGTATTGGAGAGTCAAGAGCAGATGCGGTTATTGCATGCCGGGAAGAAAAGGGTTCCTTTACTTCCATAGAAGGAATTAAAGATGCCGCAGGGATAGGTGATGGCATTTTTAATCGAATAAAAGATTTAATTACAGTTAACTGAGGTGTGTTATGGGAAAAAAAGTGCTGGTTGTCGATGATGAACGTCTGATTGTAAAGGGAATTAAGTTTTCTCTTGTACAGGATGATATGGAAGTTGACTGTGCTTATGATGGGGAAGAAGCCCTTGAAATGGCCAAAAAGACAGAATATGATATTGTTCTGCTTGACGTAATGCTTCCAAAGATGGATGGTTTTGAAGTTTGTCAGAGGATTCGGGAGTTTTCCAATATGCCAATCATCATGCTCACGGCAAAGGGTGATGACATGGATAAGATTCTCGGATTAGAGTATGGTGCAGATGACTATATTACAAAGCCATTTAATATTTTAGAAGTAAAAGCCAGAATCAAGGCCATCATGCGCAGAAGTTCTAAGAGAGCGACAGAAGATGAGAAGAAAAAAATATTTGAGAAGAATGGGCTTAAGATAGACTGTGACAGCAGAAGAGTATTTGTAGAAGATAAGGAAGTAAAACTTACGGCTAAGGAATATGATTTGCTTGAGCTTCTTTCTTTCCATCCAAATAAAGTATACAGCAGAGAAAATCTGCTCAATATTGTATGGGGATATGATTATCCAGGAGATGTTCGTACAGTAGATGTACATATCCGGAGACTTCGTGAAAAAATTGAAAAGAATCCAGGTGAGCCTCTTTATATTCATACAAAGTGGGGGGTAGGATACTATTTCCAAGATTAATATAAAAGGAATTTCCCATTACATTTCATTATATCAGGTAGTTGGTGTATTTACGTTCCTTCTGATTAATGTTTTTTTGGTGGTGGGAGTTTCCAGTCAGATCAATTATTATGAAAAAAAAGCGATTGATCAGAGAGTGCGGTACACACAAAAACAATGTGCCGTACTTTCTGATCAAATAGTAATGAACGGATTTCGCAACTATAATATGAGCAGCCTTTCGGATGAAGCAGGTGAAAATGTCTTTGAAGTAGAACAGCTTGCCAATAATTTAGAGGGGCGTATTTTGCTTGTAGACAGTCGTTTTAAGATACTTGCAGATACGTATAACCGAAATTGTGGGAAGTATCTTGTGACAAAAGAGACAATTCATGCGATGAAGGGAGAAGAGGTTGCTTATCGTTATATAGGAAAGCAATATCTTCAGGTTATTACACCTATTCAAGATAAAAATAATGATAAGTCTGATGTAAGAGGACTGATCATTGCGATGGTTTCGTTACAAAACTGTAATGAGATGTCCGAATATCTTTATGATCAGAGAGATAATCTTGTCGGTATATTTTTTATTATAACGTTGATATTTAGTGTGCTTGTTGCCTTACTTATCCGCAATAATTTCAGAAGAATGCAGAATGAGCTTGATATTATTGCGGCAGGACATCAGGAGGAGGGGCTTGGACAGGAGAATTTCAGAGAATTTTATAATTTATCTTCCTCTTTTAACAAGATTATCAATCGTTATAAAGAGTTAGAGAATACAAGACAGGAATTCGTCTCTAATGTATCTCATGAGTTAAAGACGCCGATTACTTCCATGAAGATTCTGGCAGACTCCCTGCTTATGCAGCCGGATGTCCCTGTTGAGCTTTATGAAGAGTTTATGAATGATATTGTCCATGAAATTGATCGTGAGAATCAGATTATTACGGATTTGCTCACTTTAGTGAAGATGGACAAGACACAGGCAGATTTAAATATTACTTCTGTAAAAATCAATGACTTGTTAGAAGTATTATTGAAGAGGATTTCTCCAATCGCAGAGAAGAGAGGTATTAAGATTCGTTTGGAAACGATGAGAGAAGTTGTAGCAGAAGTAGATGAAGTAAAGCTGTCTCTTGCCTGTAACAACCTGATTGAGAACGCAGTGAAGTATAATCATGATGACGGTAAGGTAGATGTATCTTTGAATGCAGACCACAAGTTTTTCTATATTCGTGTAAAGGATACTGGATGCGGAATACCAGAGGATTGCCAGGAACAGATTTTTGAGCGTTTTTATCGTGTGGATAAGGCGCGCTCAAGAGAGACCGGAGGAACTGGTCTTGGATTGGCTATCACAAGGAATGTTGTGCTAATGCATAAAGGTTCGATTCGTGTTCACAGTAAAGAGGGAGAAGGAGCCACCTTTATTATCCGTATTCCTCTGAATTACATTAGTTAGGAGGCAGATGCTATGAAAAAGAGAATATCTTATGTTATCTTTCTTGTAAGTCTGCTAACCCTTACTGTTTTATGTGGCTGTGATAAAAGTACAAAGTCTGCGCGGGAAAAGCAGGAAAAAACAGAGAATCAGGAACAGGTTACGAAAGAAGAGACAGACAGGAAAAAGAACAATACGATAAATTTATACTACCTAAATGCACAGGAAGATGGCTTTAAGAAGGTTTCATGCAAGCTGCAGCATTCGGATGATCTGAAAGAAATGGCGAATGAAGTACTCTATAAACTTTCTGATACAGAGAATAATAATACCAATAAGTATAAGGCATCTATTTTTGACGGAGTTGTTATTAATGATGTTAATGTCATCAGAGGAAAGGCAACGATTGATTTTGGAGCTGGTTACATTCAACTGTCCCATACGCAGGAAGTGCTGCTTAGAACATCGGTTGTAAAGTCGCTGCTTCAGATTCAAGGCATTGATGGGGTACTGTTTTCTGTGAATGGTTCGAGTCTTTTAGACAATGACAAAATGCCTGTGGGGCTGATGGAGGCCTCTACAATTTTGACTGATGATGGTCAGGCAGATATTTATTCCGCTAAAAAGAAAGTAAAGATATATTATACGAATGAAACAGGAGACAAGTTGATTCCGTATTTAACAGAACTTACAGTAACAGATAATGTTCCGTTAGAGACCCAGGTTTTGCTTGCTTTAAAGAATCCGCCTGCTTCAAAAAAGAATTTAAAGAGCCCGCTTCCATCAGATTTTTATGTGAATCAGACGCAAATTCTTAATAACATCTGCTATGTCGACTTGAGTAGTGAGGTGGAAAAGGCAGCAGTGAATGTAAAGGAAAAGGTCACCGTTTATGCGATGGTAAACAGTCTTACAGATTTAGATACTGCATATCAGGTACAGTTTACGATTGATGGAAAAAAGATAAGCAAATTAAATGAGTTTGAGAATTTTGATGCATTACTGACAAGTGATTTTTCTTTGTGTAAATAACTGAATAAAGGAGAATAAGTGAGAAGACCATTATTTCTGTTTTTTATAGGACTCGTGCTTGGAGAGGCAGCAGCCATTTTTTTAAACAGAATCGGTTTTTTTGTGATGGCTTTGTTTCTTTTGATTTTTATGATATTTTGTTTTATATTTTATCGAAAAGTCAGAAGGGAACAGAGCCTTTTCTTCATATATGAAGTGTTGTGCTGGTTCTTTTTTCTTATGGGAGGTATTGCGTTTTTTAGAGCCAGCTATTTTAATGAGATTGACCGGATACTTTCTAAAAAAACATTGACCGGCACTCTGATTGGGCAGGTGGAATATGTCAGACAGAATGCTGAAGGGGAGTACCAGATTACAGTGAGAGAGAATTCTTTTGTAGTAAATGAAAACCATTTAAAAGACGGAATAAAAAAGAATTTGAAAAAATGTAGTATAAGTAGTATAAAAAGCAATTTGAGACAAACAAAAAAACTGCCGGGAAAATGCCGCCTTGTAAAGATTCCCGTATCAAAAGGAAAGATTTACCCAGGAGATTTTATTACTTGTACAGGAAAGTTAAAAGCAATAGAAGAACAGACAAATCCAGGAGAATTTAATACAAAAATATATTATTATTCTGTAGGTATCCGTTATCAGTTTTTTGGAGAAAATCTTACAAGAAAGAGAGAAAGCCCGTTGTCTTTGCATCGAATAGCAGGGAGCGTCAGAGAAAGGATAGATGCGATATACAGACATATCCTATCTGATACAGAATATGCATTGTTAAAAGCGATATTTCTTGGGGATAAGACAGATCTTTCAAAGGAACAGAAACATTTATATGAAGAAAATGGCATGGCGCATCTCTTAGCTGTTTCCGGTCTTCACGTTTCTATCGTTGGGGGAATGTTGTTTCGGTTTCTTAGAAAAAAGGGCCGCAGTTATGCATTTTCCTGCATGGTTGGAAGTGGGATTTTGTTTTTTTATGCGATTATGACGGGATTTGGCAATTCCGTTTTCCGAGCTGCAGTCATGTTTTTTTGCTTTTTGCTGGCACAATATTTTGGTGCAGAATATGATATGATTTCTTCAATGAGCCTGGCGGGAATACTAATGTTGCTGGAACAACCCTGGAGACTTTTAGAAAGCGGATGTGTGATTTCTTTTGCATCCATATTTTCTATCGGGATGATTTTACCCATTGCAAAAGAACTTTGGGAAAAGCGCAGCCAAAACAGACTTATAGCAGGGGAACTTCCTACAGAGAGTCCCGGAAGGAAAATAATCCGACAGGCCTTTTTGGCAAATATCGTCATTTCTATGAGTATAACTCCTTTGTTACTACGCTTTTTTTATCAGTGGAGTCCTTATAGTATTTTGCTGAATCTGTTTGTTATTCCGGCAATGAGTCCGCTATTGATTAGCGCAGTTTTAGGAGGGCTGCTTGGCTTTTTTAGCTATGTGGCGGCTTTTTTAGGATGCATTCCTGCGGTAGTATTGCTGCGGACTTTTGAGATGATTTTTCGATTGGTGAAGCAGATTCCAGGGGCTGTGATTGTAACAGGATGCCCTCCCTGGTGGGAAATTCTGTTTTTGTATCTCATTGAGATTAGTTTTTTCTTTTTATGGTATTATCGTCAGAAGGGTTTCAGTGTGATTTTTTGTCTTTTCCTGATAGCAGGAAGATGTTTTTTCACTGTACCAGCTCTTAAGATCACAATGCTTGACGTGGGACAGGGAGAATGTATTTTCATAAAAATGCCAACAGGAGAAAGTATGTTGATTGATGGTGGCAGTACTTCTAAGAAAAATATTGCGGAGTATACGCTGGTACCGGCACTTAAATACTATGGGACAGACCATTTAGACTATGTTATAATAACTCATACAGATGAAGATCATATTTCTGGAATAAGAGAGTTGTTTGAGCAGAATTATCCAATAAAGCATATCGTTTTGCCAGATACAAAAGCTATGAATAGCAGTAACACTATACGAAAGGCTGGGAAGAAAAAAGGATATTCCTTCTTAAAAATAAGCAGAGCAGATCAACTGAATTTTGGTGCAATTCATCTGCGCTGTCTGCATCCCCAAAAGGGATGGGAGGCAGAAGATACCAATAGTGGTTCTCTGGTATTGTATCTTACTTATGATAAATTTACCATGTTATTTACAGGAGATTTAAATGGAGAACAGGAATCTCTATTAGAGCCAGACAGAGGAGAAGAAAGCATGCCGAGTGTAAATATTTTAAAAGTGGCACATCATGGCTCTAAAAATTCTACAACAAAAAGTTTCTTGGAAGAATTCCAGCCGCAAAAGGCGATTATATCTGCCGGAAAGAATAATCTATATGGACATCCGCATAAAGAGACAATAAAGAAACTTCAGAAAAATGGAGCGGATATTTATGGAACACTGTGGGGTGGAGCAATTATAATCGAAAGTGATGGCCAGAAATATAAAATAAATTATTTTAAAAGAGGATAATTATTTATAGCTGTGTATGCAAGCAGTTTCCTGCTTTAATAATCACACATAGAATCGGAGAGTGTATCATGAAAGAACTAACAAAACAGATAAAAGAAAAGTCTTTTCATAAAGTTTATCTTCTGACAGGAGATGAGCCGTATCTTGTCCTTCAGGCAAAACATATGCTGAAAAATGCGATGATAAAAGAAGGAGATACGATGAACTATGCCGCTTTTACAGACGGTAAAATAGATTTAAATACTTTGCAGGAACTTGCATTTACCTATCCGTTTTTCAGTGAGAAGCGACTTCTTCTTTTGGACGGAACAGGAATCTTAAAAACAGGAAAAGACGAATTTGTAAGCATTATGGAAAATATGCCGGAGACAACTTGTATTATTATCTGTGAGCCAGAAGTAGATAAGCGTTCAAAAGTGTATAAATGGATAAAAAAGAATGGTTATGTTGGAGAATTTTTAAAGAAAAATCAGACAGAAAAAGTTCTTCTCCGCTGGATTGCTGCTTTACTTGGCAAAGAAAAGAAGCAGATTCGTGAGAATAATGCCCGATATTTCCTGCAAAAAACAGGAGATGATATGTTTCAGATAAAAAATGAGATTGATAAACTCATTGCCTACGCTGGAGACCGCGAGGAAATCACCCAGGCAGACATTGATGCCGTGGCTTCTGGAGAAGTACAGGACAAGATTTTTGATTTAGTAGATGCCATCGCCCGTAAAAATAAGGCAGCAGCTCTTAGTTATTACAATGACCTCATTCTTCTAAAAGAACCCCCAATGCACATTTTATTTTTAATTGTGCGCCAGTACCGAATCCTGCATATCATTGCTAACATGCGAGGACTCCGCAAACCAGACGATGCCATTGCTAAAACCGCCGGAATCCCACGCTTTGCCATTCGCAAAAACGAACAGCAGCTTAGGGGGTACGGAGAAAAAATGTTGGAAAAATGCATCGAAGAATGCATCCAGATAGAAGAAGAAATAAAAACCGGACGAATTAATGATCAAATAGGAGTGGAGAGTTTGATTTGCAGACTAATGCTTTAATCCTGAGCTGCCGCAGGCAGGAGACACCCGCAAAGAGAGGCTATCCCCTATATTTGTGACTTTAGTCGCGGCGGTTTGAATGTTCGCTTAACCGCTCACATCCAAACCTTGCTCCGAGGCCACAAATATAGGGGATAGCCTCTCTTTGCGGGCTGACTTTGGCTGCTGCAGCAACTCAGAATTTAGGAATTGTAATTTTAGCAAAATTACTTTCCACTTTGTAACATATTATGCAGTTAGCATAGTTCTTTTGAAAAATCACATCCCCCTGGAGAATCCCCAAATCCCCCAACGAGAGATTTTTATTTTATATAGGCAGCCAAAGACAGAACAAAAGCCCTCCTACACTCCCTATTTGTGACCTCGGAGCAAGTGTTGGATGCGAGCGCATTTAAGCGAACATTCAACACGCCGCGACTAAAGTCATAAATAGGGAGTGTAGGAGGGCTTTTGTTCGTCTGGTTTACCTAAAATAAAAAAATCTCCGAAAAGCAGCCGCTCTTTTCGGAGATAAACGTTTTATTCTAATTAAGCAATTCCGTTAACCGCTTTTGTAAGACGGGAAACTTTTCTTGCTGCTGTGTTCTTATGGAAAATTCCTTTAGAAGTAGCTTTGCTGATTTCAGAAATAGCAACTGTTAAAGCAGCCTGTGCAGCTTCTTTGTCACCCTTTGCTACAGCAACTTCTACGTTCTTGATACAAGTTTTTACTTTAGATTTAATAGATTTGTTCCTTAATGTCTTTGTTTCGATAACTAAAATTCTTTTTTTTGCAGATTTGATGTTAGCCAATCTGTACACCTCCAAATATTATTACTTATAATTTTTATGTTTATATTGTTTTGCATTATTTCGGACACGGACAATCTAATGTAAACATACTATTGTATTTTATTGATTTTTGGGCCATTTGTCAAGTGGAAAATGAAAATTTTTAAGGAAAAAATTTTTTAGATATATTGCCTAAAATGACAAAAAGTTTATTTTCACTAAAATTAGTATGGCTATGTATATTAAAGTTATTTTTGTAACATAATACTTGATGATAATGAAAAGGGAGGGACTCTTATGAATATACAACATTCTTTTTCTCATACAGACTTAGCATTGGAACTAAAAGACGAGCTTGAAGAATCCCTAGAAGAGCAGCAGGCCTTTGACGGAATCAAAATTCAGCAGGAGCGTATCGGAGAGCGGGGCCTGCAGGAAACAGTGATTGAGATTGACAGTGAGGAGGGGGAGAAACAGCTTGGAAAACCACGGGGAATCTATGTGACACTTGAAGGGGGAAATATGGCAGGGAATGATGGAAGCTTTCATGAGGAAATGAGCGAATGTCTTGCAAAGCGGCTGCAGTCCCTGCTTTCAGGAAAAAGAAAGCTTTTATTTATTGGACTTGGAAATGGGGAGGTGACACCGGATGCCCTTGGTCCGCTTGTGATTAAAAACCTTTTTATAACAAGACATCTGACTGGATGGAAAGAGATAGAGGGATGTCCGGCGGTTGCCGCACTTGCACCGGGAGTTATGGCACAGACAGGAATGGAAACAGGGGAGATTGTCGAGGGGATTGTGAAAAAGATTCACCCAGATGCGCTGGTAGTGATTGATGCGTTAGCGGCGAAGAGTTCGGAAAGGCTTAACAGGACAATACAGATTAGTAATACGGGAATTGCTCCAGGGTCGGGTGTTGGAAATCATCGGAATGAGATTACGGAAAAAACGATGGGGATTCCAGTGATTGCGATAGGTGTTCCAACCGTAATTTCCATCCCGTCATTGGCTTGTGATATTATGGAAGCTTTTTGTGCTTCTCAGGGCGAGGGAATGAAAGATATCTTTTGTTCGTGGCCGGAAAAGGAAAAGTATCATTTTTTAGGGGAAATTTTAGATGAAAAGTTATGGGAACTTTTTGTGACACCGAAGGAAATTGATGAGGCAGTAAAGCGAATTAGTTACACGCTTTCGGAAGGGATTAATCAGTTTGTTGCAGGGAGGATTTTCTAAATCAAATCATAAATAAAAAGGACAGGCATAAGCTTATATTATAAGAATTATCTTGAGCGTTTGTATAATCATGCAATCAATTATGTGATCAGGAAAAGGGAATTGTTTTTGCTAATAAGTTATTTGGAAAATTGCTATAAGCTATTTTCTTGGGAGGGATTATGCAAGAGAGAAATTTAAAGGTAATAGAAGGTTTATTGTTTGTTCTTTTTATTTTGTTATGGGGCTTATTTTTATCGGGAGGAAGTGGAAAGGTAAAGCGGAGAACACTCTCTTTATGGCAATATATTCCAGTGCACACGGAGGTGTTTCATGATTTCTTTGAAAATAGTATAAGAAAAGGGCAGTATGAATTGACGCCAATTCTTGGATACGATACATACGAGGGGGGAAAGGGAATGCTCCTTCCTTTTTTTCGAAATGGAATGCAGGAGGAGCTTTTCCCAATTCAAAGATTTGCGCTTGATTACTGGAAAGGAAAGGAGTACTATAAGGCAAAATACAGTGATACGGTGCCGGATTATTTTACAGAATCGGATGATCAGTCTGTAGAAGAAAAGAAAAAAGATCCTGGAAAAATGAAGCAGATGGGAACGGGAAGATCCTATACAATAAAAGAACTGGCAAGTTATTCTTTTTTGCTGGAACATTTTTATATTGTGGATGAGACAACATCTATGACAAAACAGGATTTAAATGGAACAAAGCTTGTGACAATGGATTTGTCTGCAAAATTAGGAAAGGAGGAGCCACTGGTTCTTATTTACCATACACACGGAAGTGAAACGTACAAAAAGGTAAATGGAAAAGAAGGTTCTGTGATTGAAGTAGGAACTGCTCTGACAAAAGAACTGGAAAATGTCTACGGAATAAAAACGGTACATGACAAATCTGTTTATGATATGGTAGACGGACAGCTTGACCGCAATGCCGCTTATAACTTTGCAGGTGATAGTGTGGAGGCGGCACTTAGGAAAAATCCTTCGGTAAAAGTAGTGATTGACCTGCACAGGGATTCTGTAGAAAATAATATACACCTTCGCACAAAAATCAATGGAAAGTCTGCAGCACAGATTATGTTTTTTAATGGAGTCAGCCGCCTTGCAAGTAAGGGGGATATCGGTTATCTTTATAATCCAAACAAGGAGGCAAATCTGGCATTCAGCCTGCAGATGCAGCTTTTATGTGGAAAATATTATCCAGATCTGACACGAAGAATCTATATAAAAGGCTATCGTTATAACCTTCATTTGGCAAAAAGAGCGATGCTTGTGGAGGTAGGAGCACAGAACAATACAGTGGAGGAAGCGAAAAATGCAATGAAACCATTAGCTGAGATGCTATATCGGCTCTTATCTGGGGAAAAATCTTATAAAAAGAATTAAAAATATATGTAGAACTACAAGTAAAATTATATTTTTGTTGTTTCTTTTTTGAACACGAGACTGTGCTGTATAGAATTTTGAACAGATAATTTGCAATTACAAAAAATAAATTGACAAACGATAAGGTTTATGTTTTAATAATATCAGAAAATTTGATTTTTCAAATCAAACCGTTGAAGCGGAGATAAAAATAGTTGTGCATATACAGAGAGTCCGGGCAGGTGAGAGCCGGGTTAAACGCAGATTATTAAATGGACCGTGGAGGGCACAGTCAAAGGTTTTATGAAAGTTTTTGTTAACTAACAGGAATCTTCTTTAACATATAGGATTTAGAACAAGATTCAGAAAGTTTCAGGAATTTAGTACACTGTGACGTGAGGGCATACGTCAGTTGCCAGGGATATGATGGTATCCTTCAGAGCGCACATTTTGTGAATCAAGGTGGCACCGCGGATGTGAAAGAATAACATTTTGATAATACACCCGTCCTTGACAAAGTAGTAATACGTTGTCATGGACGGGTTTTTTATTTCACAGGATATATTCTTATGAAATAGTTTCGCATTTCCTACATTAATTCCATCAAAAAGAATCCACATGACAACAACGAAAGTACAAAGATGGAGGCATAAGTTATGATTAAAGAGGCAATTATCAAATTAAGCAAAAAAGAAGATTTAAGTTATGAGATGGCACAGGCTGTCATGGACGAGATTATGAGCGGCGAGGCAAATGATATTCAAAAAAGTGCCTATCTTACAGCACTTGCCATGAAAGGTGAGACAATTGACGAGATTACTGCTTCTGCAGCAGGAATGAGAGAGCATTGTACAAGACTTCTTAATGATATGGATGTGTTAGAAATTGTAGGAACCGGTGGAGATCGTTCTAATTCCTTTAATATTTCTACAACTTCTGCACTTGTCATTTCCGCTGGAGGAGTTCCGGTTGCAAAGCATGGAAACAGAGCGGCTTCCAGTAAATGTGGTGCGGCAGATGTGTTAGAGGCACTTGGAGTAAATATTACCGTTTCACCAGCACAAAGCGCACAGATGTTAAAAGATATCAATATCTGTTTCCTTTTTGCACAGAAATACCACACAGCGATGCGCTATGTGGCAAATGTACGAAAAGAATTAGGAATCCGTACTGTATTTAATATTTTAGGCCCACTTTCCAATCCGGCTGGTGCCAATATGCAGGTTATGGGCGTGTATGATGAAAAACTGGTAGAACCTCTCGCAAGAGTACTTTCCAATCTTGGAGTAAAAAATGCAATGGTTGTATACGGACAGGATTGTCTTGATGAGATTTCCATGAGTGCCAGGACAAGTGTCTGTGAAATTAAAGATGGAAAGTTCCGTTCTTATGAGATTGAACCAGAACAGTTTGGATTTAAGAAATGTGATAAAGAAGAATTGGTCGGTGGTACACCGGAAGAAAATGCAAAGATTACCCTGTCAATCTTAAATGGTGAAAAGGGTCCAAGAAGAGAAGCGGTTTTAATGAATGCCGGAGCAGCTTTCTATGTTGCAGGAAAAGCAGATACTTTAGAAGATGCTGTGAAGCTTGCCGCTGAGATCATTGACAGTGGAAAAGCAAAGGCAAGACTGGATGAATTTATTAAGTTATCAAATCAGGAATAAAAAATTGCAAAGGCAGAGAACTCATGATAGAATAGGACAGATAGAATTAGATCAAGCACAAAAAGATTCTGAGAGTACATATTATAAAATAGGAGGAAACTGCCTTGGCTGGAATTGACCAGAGTAAAATAAGAAATTTTTGTATTATAGCACATATTGACCATGGAAAATCAACTTTAGCAGACCGTATTATCGAAAAGACAGGATTGCTGACAGATAGAGAGATGCAGAACCAGGTTCTTGACAACATGGATTTAGAGAGAGAACGTGGAATTACAATTAAGTCTCAGGCGGTACGTATTGTATATCATGCTGAGGACGGAGAAGAGTATATATTCAACTTAATCGATACACCAGGTCACGTCGATTTTAACTACGAGGTAAGCCGAAGTCTTGCTGCCTGTGAGGGAGCGGTACTTGTCGTGGATGCGGCACAGGGAATCGAAGCACAGACACTTGCAAACGTATATTTGGCATTAGACCATGACCTTGAGATTATGCCAGTTATCAACAAGATTGATCTTCCAAGTGCAGACCCGGATCGTGTTGTAGAAGAGATAGAGGATGTTATCGGAATCGAAGCGCAGGATGCGCCAAAGATTTCTGCGAAAAACGGAATTAATATCGAACAGGTCTTAGAGCAGATTGTAAAAAAGATTCCTGCACCAGGTGGAAGCCCGGAGAATCCATTACAGGCACTCATTTTCGATAGTGTATATGATTCTTATAAAGGAGTTATCATTTTTGCACGTATCATGGAAGGAACCATTAAAAAAGGTACAAATATGCTGATGATGGCAACTGGTGCGAAAGCAGAAGTTGTTGAGGTTGGAACCTTTGGTGCAGGCCAGTTCTTCCCGTGTGATGAGCTTTCTGCCGGCATGGTTGGATATATTACAGCCAGCCTTAAAAATGTAAAAGATACCCGTGTGGGTGATACCGTTACAGATGCCGATAATCCATGTGCAGAACCCCTGCCAGGTTATAAAAAGGTAAACTCTATGGTATTTTGTGGAATCTATCCGGCAGATGGAGCCAAATATCCGGATTTAAGAGATGCTTTAGAAAAATTACAGCTTAATGATGCAGCACTCCAGTATGAGCCGGAAACTTCGGTTGCATTAGGTTTCGGTTTTCGTTGTGGATTCTTAGGCCTTTTACATTTAGAGATTATTCAGGAACGATTAGAAAGAGAATATAACCTTGACTTAGTAACGACTGCACCGAGTGTTATTTACAAAGTACACCAGACGGATGGAACAGTATTTGACTTAACAAACCCGACAAACCTTCCAGATCCATCCACCATTGAATATATGGAAGAACCAATCGTATCCGCGGAAATCATGGTAACCAAAGAATATGTTGGTGCTATCATGACACTTTGTCAGGAACGCCGCGGAACCTATATTTCTATGGAGTATATGGAAGAAACGAGAGCGCTCCTTAAATACGAACTGCCACTTAACGAGATTATCTACGACTTCTTCGATGCTTTAAAATCCCGTTCCAGAGGCTATGCCTCCTTTGACTATGAGATGAAAGGTTACCAGCAGTCCGACCTTGTGAAGTTAGATATTCTTATTAACCGTGAGACCGTGGATGCTCTTTCTTTCATTGTGCATTCTTCCACAGCTTACGAACGTGCAAGAAAGATTTGTGAGAAATTAAAAGAAGAAATTCCAAGACATTTATTCGAGATTCCAATTCAGGCAGCCATCGGAAGCAAGATTATCGCTCGTGAAACCGTAAAAGCTGTTCGCAAAGACGTACTTGCGAAATGTTACGGCGGTGATATTTCCCGTAAGAAGAAGCTTCTTGAAAAACAGAAGGAAGGAAAGAAGAGAATGCGACAGGTTGGTAACGTAGAGATACCACAGAAGGCGTTTATGAGCGTTCTCAAATTGGATGAAGACTAAATTCTGATTTGTGAGGCTGCAAAGCAGACGAACTCCTGAAGCTAAATAAATCCTGAATTTGCATGGGCAGCCAGCAAACAGCTTCCAAAGAGAGCCTATTCCCTATATTTGTGGCCTCGGAGCAAGGTTTGGATACGAGCATATAAAGCGAGTATTCAAACTGCCGCGACTAAAGTCACAAATATAGGGAATAGGCTCTCTTTGCTGGCGTCTGTTTCGCTCTACAAATCAGGATAGAAAGGAAAAATTATGTGTGCAAGCAAAACCGATTTGGAATTATATATTCACATTCCATTTTGCATAAAAAAGTGTAACTACTGTGATTTTCTTTCATTCCCTTCAAATGAGGAGAGACGGGAGATTTATGTACAGTCTTTGATAAATGAAATAGAGCAGACAGGTAAACTTTTAGATAAAGACGCATATGCAGTGCGAAGTATCTTTATAGGAGGCGGTACACCGTCGCTTCTTTCCGGAAAGCAGATAGAGAGGATTATGCTGGCGGTACGGAATGCATTTTTTATAATGGAAGAAGCAGAAATTACAATGGAGACGAATCCGGGAACGCTTACGAAGGAGAATGTTTTTTCTTATAAAAAAGCAGGAGTGAATCGTTTCAGTATGGGGTTACAGAGTGCAGATGACGCCTGTCTTCATTTATTGGGAAGAATTCATACATGGGAAGAATTTTTGAAGAGTTATGAGCTGGCGAGAAAAGCGGGGTTTGAGAATATTAATGTAGATTTGATGAGTGGACTGCCGGGGCAGACGGTAAGTATCTATAGAAGGACGCTGGAAAAGGTGATGGCATTGCAGCCAGAACATATTTCTGCCTACAGTCTCATTTTGGAGGAAGGAACACCGTTTGGTGAATCGGAGGAGATTCAGAAGAAGATTCCTGATGAAGAGACAGACAGGGAAATGTATCAGCTCACGAAAGAGGTTTTAGCAGAGAATGGCTACGAGCGGTATGAGATTTCAAATTATGCGAGAAAGGGAAAAGAATGTATTCATAATCTTGGATATTGGAGTGGAATACCGTATCTTGGATTTGGACTTGGTGCTTCTTCTTATTTTGAAGGGACTCGTTTTTCTAATGAGAAGAATTTAGAAGAATATCAGAAAAAGCCGTATGTTCCATTTATGATGCGGGAAGATTATACTGTGTTAAGCGAAAAAGATGAGATAGAAGAGTTTATGTTTCTGGGACTGAGAAAAAGAGCAGGAATTTCAGAGAGAGAGTTTAAAGAGCGCTTTAGGGTGGGTCTTAAAGATATATATGGAAAAGTTATTGCTAAATATGAAGAAATGGATTTATTGGAATGGACAGCTGATGGGAAAATGCTTCGGCTTACGGATGCAGGGATTGATGTGAGTGATTACATTTTCTGTGATTTTATGCTGTAAAGGAATTTAGAAAGTGTTTGAAAAATCATTCTGGCAATCTGTACGCTCTGTAAAAAAAAGTTCAGGAAAAATTTTAAAATATACTTGACAAGGATTGAAGATAGTGATAACTTAATGAATGTAGATATTAGCACTCGATATTGATGAGTGCTAATAACTAAGAAGGAAGGGAGTAAGAGATGGAACTGGATGAACGTAAGATGAAAATTTTAAAAGCAATTATATCTACTTACTTAGAGACTGGAGATCCGGTCGGAAGCAGAACGATTGCCAAAGATTCTGATTTACATTTAAGTTCAGCAACGATTCGTAATGAGATGGCGGATCTTGAAGAGCTTGGTTATATCCTCCAGCCACATACTTCTGCCGGAAGGATTCCTTCAGATTTAGGCTATCGTTACTATGTAAACTGTCTTATGGAAGAGAATGATGAAATTCGAACACGGGAGACCGAGAGGGAGAAGGAACATCAGGATTTGATTAATAAGATGGATCGCATGGAGGAGGTTCTTAAGAATGTCGCAGATGTTCTTGCAGCAAATACGAACTATGCTACATTGATTTCCGCACCACAGATTAAGGAGTCAAAGCTTAAGTTTATTCAACTTTCTATGGTGGATTCACGAAGACTTCTGGTCGTTATCGTGGTTGGCAATGATACGGTTAAGAACGTGCTCATGAATATGGATGAACCTCTTGGCAATGACGAGATTCTAAAGCTTAACATTTTGTTGAACTCTTTCCTTCAGGGACTAACACTGAATGATATTAACATTGAGTTAGTTCACACGATGAAGGTGCAGGCAGGAATGCATGCAGACATTTTAGAAGGAGTTTTTAATGGGATTGTAGAGGCAATTCACGAAGCAGATAATTTAGAGATTTATACCAGCGGAGCAACCAATATGCTCAAGTATCCTGAACTTTCCAATCCAGAGCATACGACAGCACTTCTTGACACATTAGTTGAGAAGAAGCAGCTTGTAAAGCTTGTCGATGATACGGTGAATCAGGAAGAGAAGCATGGTATACAGGTTTACATTGGTAATGAGACGCAGGTACAGTCTTTAAGGGATTGCAGTATCGTAACTGCCACTTACGAATTGAAGGAAGGCGGAACAGGAACGGTCGGAATTATCGGTCCCAAACGAATGGATTACCGGAAGGTTGTAAATACTCTCAGAAATCTAACCGATGATTTAGATGAGATTTTTAATAATAAATCATAGAAAGGTGGTACTTAAGTGGAAGAAGAAAAGAAAGTATCCGACGAAAGTATCGTAGAAGAGGCGAAGGGAGAGACTCCAGAAGAAACAACGACGGAGGAAGGAACGGAAACTCAAGAAACAAAAGAAACCAAGACGAAAAAGAAAAAGAAGTCTGCAGCCGCTCTTGAAATCGAATTAAAAAAGAGTGAAGAAAAAGCAGCAGAGATGACAGATAAATATCAGCGTCTGATGGCAGAATTTGAGAATGCCAGAAAGAGAAATGCAAAAGAGCAGAGCCATATGTATGATGTAGGAGCGAAAGAGGTTCTTGCAAAGTTACTTCCGGTTGTTGATAATTTTGAAAGAGGTTTGGATGCTCTTTCAGAAGAAGAGAAGGAAGGGGCATTTGCTCAGGGATTTATCAAAATTTATCAGCAGATGATTACCGTACTTGAAGAAATCGGTGTAAAACCGATGGATGCTGTAGGAAAGGAATTTAATCCGGATTTTCATAATGCAGTAATGCATGAAGAGAATGAAGAGATGGGTGAGAACCTTGTATCCGAAGAGTTCCAGAAAGGATATATGTACAAAGATGGAGTTCTTCGTCACAGCATGGTAAAAGTAGTTAATTAGTCATATTTTAGATATACGAATTTGACAGAATACAGGAGGAAATAATTATGGGTAAAATAATCGGTATTGATTTAGGTACAACAAACTCATGTGTAGCAGTAATGGAAGGTGGAAAACCTGTTGTTATCACAAATGCAGAAGGAATGAGAACAACTCCTTCCGTAGTAGCTTTCACAAAGACTGGTGAAAGAGTTGTCGGTGAGCCGGCAAAGCGTCAGGCAGTAACAAATGCTGACAAGACTATTTCATCAATCAAACGTGAAATGGGTACAGATTATAAAGTAACAATTGATGATAAAAAGTATTCTCCACAGGAGATTTCCGCAATGATTTTACAGAAGTTAAAATCTGATGCAGAGAACTACTTAGGTGAGAAAGTAACAGAAGCAGTTATCACTGTTCCAGCATACTTCAACGATGCTCAGAGACAGGCAACAAAAGATGCTGGTAAGATTGCAGGTCTTGATGTAAAGCGTATCATCAATGAGCCTACAGCAGCAGCTCTTTCCTATGGCCTTGATAACGAGAATGAGCAGAGAATCATGGTATATGACTTAGGTGGTGGTACATTTGATGTATCTATCATCGAGATTGGTGACGGTGTCATCGAAGTATTATCCACAGCCGGAGATAACCGTTTAGGTGGAGATGATTTCGATAACGTAATCACACAGTATATGTTAGATGATTTCAAAGCAAAAGAAGGTGTAGATTTATCTACAGATAAGATGGCAATGCAGAGATTTAAAGAAGCTGCTGAAAAAGCAAAGAAAGAGCTTTCTTCCTCTACAACAACAAACATCAACCTTCCTTTCATCACAGCAACTGCTGAGGGACCAAAACATTTTGAAATGAACTTAACAAGAGCGAAATTCAACGAATTAACAGCTCATTTAGTAGAAAGAACAGCAACACCTGTTTCTAAAGCATTAAACGATGCAGGTCTTAACGCTTCTGAGTTAAGTAAAGTATTATTAGTTGGTGGTTCTACAAGAATCCCTGCTGTACAGGATAAAGTAAAACAGTTAACAGGTAAAGAGCCATTCAAGGGAATTAACCCAGATGAATGTGTAGCAATCGGTGCTTCTATCCAGGGTGGTAAGTTAGCAGGTGATGCAGGTGCCGGTGACATCCTCCTTCTTGATGTAACTCCATTATCCTTATCTATCGAAACAATGGGTGGTGTTGCTACGAAGTTAATCGAGCGTAACACAACAATCCCTACAAAGAAGAGCCAGATCTTCTCCACAGCAGAGGATAATCAGACAGCCGTTGATATCCACGTTGTACAGGGTGAGAGACAGTTCGCAAGAGATAACAAGACTCTTGGACAGTTCCGCTTAGATGGTATCCCACCAGCAAGAAGAGGTGTACCTCAGATTGAAGTAACATTCGATATTGATGCAAACGGTATTGTAAATGTATCTGCAAAAGACTTAGGAACAGGAAAAGAACAGCACATCACAATTACAGCAGGATCTAATATGTCTGATGAAGATATTGATAAAGCTGTAAAAGAAGCTGCAGAATACGAAGCTCAGGATAAGAAGAGAAAAGAAGGCATTGATGCAAGAAACGATGCAGACAACATGGTATTCCAGACAGAGAAAGCTATGGAAGAAGCAGGAGATAAGATTGATGCTTCTGAAAAAGCTACTGTTGAGGCAGACATCGCTAAATTAAAAGAAGTCCTTGACCGTACAACTCCAGATAACATTTCTGAAGCAGATGTAGCAGCTCTTAACGAAGGTAAAGAGCAGTTAATGAAAGATGCACAGTCCTTATTTGCTAAGATGTATGAGCAGGCTGGCGGAGCAGCAGGTCAGGCAGGTCCTGGACCACAGGCTGGTGCCGGTGCTGATCCAAATGCAACTTATAATTCAGATGATGTAGTTGACGCAGACTACAAAGAAGTGTAGACTAATAAAGCGTGTTTATTGACACTGTTTAAAATCTAAATATTCCTCTTTCTTACCCTCACCTTTAGCAGGTGGGGGAGAAAGGGGAAATTTGTTTATTAGGAAGTCCCTGGTATATTGTATCATTCGTAGTACTTTTGTTTTATGAATGATAGAGTACATCAGGCTGGAGGAAAAAATGGCAGAAAAAAGAGATTATTATGAAGTCTTGGGCGTAGATAAGAATGCGTCAGAGGCGGAGATTAAGCGTGCATATCGAAAGGTTGCAAAGAAGTACCATCCAGATATGAATCCTGGAGATAAAGAGGCAGAGGAAAAGTTTAAAGAAGCAGCCGAAGCTTATGAAGTACTTAGTGACCCGGAAAAGAAAAGTAAATATGACCAGTTCGGTCACGCAGCCTTTGAACAGGGCGGCGGTGGAGCTGGCGGCTTTGGCGGATTCGATTTCGGCGGAGATATGGGAGATATCTTTGGAGATATTTTTGGTGATTTCTTCGGCGGTGGCAGAAGAGGCGGCGATGCCAGAAGAAATGGTCCAAGACAGGGTGCAAACCTTCGTGCCGGTGTCCGTATCACATTTGATGATGCCATCCGTGGTGTAGAAAAAGAATTAGAGATTACTTTAAAAGAAGAATGTAAGACTTGTAACGGAAGCGGAGCAAAACCAGGAACAAGTCCAGAAACCTGTCCAAAATGTAAAGGAACCGGTCAGGTTGTATTCACACAGCAGTCCATGTTTGGAACGGTTCGTAACGTCCAGACTTGTCCAGACTGTAACGGAAGCGGTCAGATTATCCGTAATAAATGTACTGATTGTTCTGGTACAGGATACATCAAAGTTCGTAAGAGAATCAAAGTGCCGATTCCAGCAGGTATCGACAACGGCCAGAGTGTAAGAATCCGTGAAAAAGGTGAGCCAGGTATCAACGGCGGCCCAAGAGGAGACTTACTTGTTAACGTAACTGTATCCCGTCATCCGAAGTTCCAGAGACAGGAATACGATATCTACTCTACAGAACCGGTTACATTTGCACAGGCAGCACTTGGTGGAACGATTAAGATTGACACCGTAGATGGTCCTTATGAGTACACTTTAAAACCAGGAACACAGACAGATACAACCATCCGTCTGAAAGGAAAAGGTGTTCCTACCCTTAGAAATAAAAACATCCGTGGAACACATATCGTCAAGTTTGTTGTTCAGGTTCCAGAAAAACTGAACGCAGCCCAGAAAGAAGCCCTCCGCAAATTCCAGGAAGCAATGGGAGAAGTTGCCCCTTCCGAAAAGAAAGAAGAAGCTCCGCACGAAAAGCACGAAAAACATAAGAAAAAAGGTTTCTTTAAGAAGTAGGAGGAAAGCTTATGAAGTGGAATAAACTCACTATTGAAACAACAACTGCAGCAGAAGATATGTTAAGCTATGAACTTTCCGAGATGGGAATGGAAGGTGTTGAGATTGAGGATCATGTGCCGTTATCTGAGGAAGACAGAAAGATTATGTATGTAGACCTTCTTCCAGACGAAATCGCACCAGATGATGGAAAGGCTCGTATTTCCTGCTATGTGGATGAAAAGGAAGATTTACAGGCGGTAATTGCGAAGGTAAAGGCTAAGATTGAAGAGTTATCAGCATTTTTGCCGGTGGGAAGCGGCGAGATTACGCTTGGCGTAACGGAAGAAGAGGACTGGATTAATAACTGGAAGGTATTCTTTAAACCATTCCGTCTTGATGATAATATCGTGATTAAGCCAACCTGGGAGACGCTTACTGATAAAAAAGATGATGATATCGTTGTAGAGATTGACCCGGGTACTGCATTTGGAAGCGGTTCTCATGAGACAACAAAGCTTTGTATTTCTCAGCTTAAAAAGTATATCAAGAAAGATACAGAACTCCTTGATGTTGGAACAGGAAGCGGAATCCTTTCTATCATTGGATTAAAATTAGGCGCACATCATGCGATGGCAACAGATATTGATCCAAATGCGATTCGTGCGACAGATGAGAACTTTGCAATCAATGGTGTTGCAGGCCAGGCAGAAGTACAGCAGGTAAATATCCTTGATCAGGACGAGGCATACCGTTTCTATGAGAAAAATAATGGAAAACGTTACGATGTAGTAGTTGCCAATATCCTTGCGGATGTTATTATTCCACTTTCTGGAATTGTAACTCCATTATTAAAAGAAGATGGTATCTTTATCACTTCCGGAATCATCAACACAATGGAAGAAGCTGTAAAGGAAGCAATGCTGGCAAATAATTTTGAAATTCTTGAAATTAATCATATGAAAGACTGGGTAAGCATTACGGCAAAACCAAAAAGATAATTTTTGATTTGCCGCAGGCAAAGGAGACACTTCCAAAGAGGGATACTATTCTATATCTGTGACTCTATCTTCGCAGTGATAGAGTCACAGATATAGAATAGTATCCCTCTTTGGAAGTTGTTTTTTGGCTACTGGAGCAAAGTCAGAATTTCATTTTCTGGATATTCAATCCCCTCTGTCTTATTCTTCAAATCTTCTCCACCTGATTTTTCGAGCTGTTAGCGATCGAAACCCAGGAAAAAACGGAACTGCCTCTTTATTTTATTTGTATTTTGATTGTTGCTTTTTTATTACTTCCATCTGTTGCCATGGCTGTAATCTTTACGGTCTTTTTCTTTCCTGCTTTCTTTGTTTTTACTTTACCGCTTGATGTAACCGTTGCATATTTTATGTTGCTTGATCTCCAGAGGAGTTTTTTATTGGCTCCTTTGCCTGCTTTAACTTTAGCTTTTAATTTCAGTGTATTTCCCGCCGGGACACGCTTCTTTCCTTTAATGATGATTTTTTTAACTTCACCTTTCATGATACGGATTGCAAATGTTTTCTTTTTGCCGCTTCCATCAGTTGCTATTGCCGTGATGCTAACCCTTTTGCCTGCTGCTTTTTTGTTAATCTTTACGACTCCGTTTTTGTCTACAGTGGCAAGTTTCGGGTTGCTTGTTATCCATTTTATTTTGCTTTTTGGCAGGTTTGTTGTCAGTTTGATTTTTTTACCCGGCGCAATTTTGCTGGAGATTGCCCGGATTGTGATATTATTAATCTGTGGATTATTTGTATCTGCGTTATTGTTTAGTGAAACTTTTTCTACGATAAATTTAACTGTTGGTCTTGTGACAGTCAGATTTGCCGCATATTGGTTTCTGTGATCAGCAGTGTTATATTCATCTTCATCAATAAAATATGTCAGATAATATGTTCCTGCTTTTTGCACGGTGATTTTTTGCTTACCTTTTGTTCCACTTAATATTATATTTTCATTTTCTATAGTATTTCCATCTGCATCTGTCATTTTCCAAGTACCTTTTTTTCCTTGAAATCCGTAATAGGCAGATTCATTTTCATTCCGTCCCTCTAATTTAATCTGATTTAGCGAAAAATTCTCTTTTTCTTTGAGCTTTTGTTCATTTCGATCAGCCACAACTTTTGCAAGAGGTCTTGTTGCAATCAGCTCATCTATTTTACTCTCTGTTGTTATCAGGGTTTCGGTATAAGAGCCTCCGGCAGAACACATAAGAACATTTTGACTGATGCGGTTAATTGTCTTCTTTGCAATATCATCAGATTTTACATTTGCCCAGTTGATTTCGTTTGCATCGGTATGTGCTGGATTAAGAATTGCTCTGTTCTTTAGCGATTTTCGTGCATCATCTCCATGAAATCTGGCTATGATGGAACTATAATATTCTGATTGTATCAGTTGGTGATATACGGCTACGGTTACATCATAACTGATTAATACAGGACATTTATAATAGGTGACTGCTTTTTGCTTTTTTTGCTGTTGTTTGATGGATGTTGCGGTATATGGTGGAAGATTCAATGATGCCTGTGTTGATGTGTCTAATGTTTTGCTTTCGCTTTTTTCTTCTGACCATCCTTTCTCCATTGCTTCTGTTGTACTAAATCCCACACTTGCTGCAATATTGCCAAATACTCCAAGATCATTACTATATGATACGGAAGAAGATTTTTCATAAGCATAAGATTTTGATCCACTCACCGTATTTACAGCACCATAAGTTGTAGAGTTTGTCAATGTCTGGCTTCCGAAAACTTCTACTCCTGTATCATTCCTAAAACCTGAACTGTAAATCGGGCTGTCTTCCTGAATATCACTTATTTCTTGTTTATAAGTTCCCTGTTGCATTGGGTAAATAGGAGTTATTTTAAAATTATGGAAGTATACGGTTAATGCATCATAAGCATCAAACATTCCCATTTCTTTTCCTGACAGAATAGCAGTTCGGAAATACACTGGGGAGGTTTTTGTGTCCTTTTTCAATTCTTCGATTTCCTTTGCGTCATATTCACTGGAAGTCTTTTTTATCTGCTTCATTGCCTGTGACTGTGCATTTGAAAGACTATTATCTGTTCCTTTATAGCTTGTTATGTGCGTGTCGGATAATGAACCAATCTGGTTTGGAATCTTGATTGAATTTCCATACTTTGTAGCTGCTTTTAAATACTGTATCGATATATCATTAGGATATAATTTTTCTGCTATGGTTGCTGCAAGATACTGCCAGTCATCTGCCAGAGAACTGTCTGCTCCATTTATGGGGTATTGATTATCTTTAAAAGATGTATTTAGTGCCGTCTGATAATTTTGTGCAGGTGTTGCAGATCCAATCTTTGCAGATGATTTTCGATAATAAATTTTTCCACTGCCTAATGCAGGTGTATCCCAATCTTCCAATACTGCTGGAATATCTGTCAGTGAATTGATAATCTGGTCAGAACTGTCAGCCATAACATTTATTGATATAAAACTTGAAATAATCATGACCGAACTTAAACATAACGATATCATTTTACATTTTATCCTTGTAACATTTTTTGATTTTTTCATAATACCACGCTCCATTTCCTCGGGGTTATGTGGGAATTGTTCCTTTTATTTATTTTAGGATGATTTCTTGATGGATAATAGTGTCTTAAAGTCACATTTCTTTAACGAAAGAAACATGAAAGAAAAAGGGCGGAACGGTTGACGCTTTTTGAATTGGGTTATATAATATCTTGGTAGGAAAAGCGAAAAATATATTAAGGAGAAATAGATAAAGAATGAAAAAAGTAATTTTAACTGGTGACCGTCCAACGGGCCGTCTTCATGTAGGACACTATGTAGGTTCATTATCAGAGAGAGTCAGATTACAGAACTCTGGAGACTATGATGAGATTTATATTATGATTGCAGATGCACAGGCACTTACTGATAATGCAGAGCATCCGGAAAAAGTACGTCAGAACATTATTCAGGTAGCATTAGACTACTTAGCATGTGGAATTGACCCGGAAAAGTCAACCATTTTCATTCAGTCAATGGTTCCAGAACTTACGGAACTTACATTTTATTATATGAACCTTGTTACAGTTGCCCGTGTGCAGAGAAATCCAACCGTTAAGTCTGAGATTAAAATGAGAAACTTTGAGGCGAGTATTCCTGTAGGATTCTTCTGTTATCCAATCAGTCAGGCAGCAGATATCACTGCGTTCCGCGCAACAACAGTTCCAGTAGGAGAAGACCAGATGCCGATGATTGAGCAGTGTAAGGAAATTGTTCATAAGTTTAACAGTGTTTACGGTGAGACTTTAACAGATCCACAGATTGTTCTTCCATCTAACAAAGCTTGTCTTCGTCTTCCTGGTATTGATGGAAAGGCTAAGATGAGTAAATCTCTTGGAAACTGTATTTATCTTTCTGATGAGGCAGATGTAGTAAAGAAAAAAGTTATGTCCATGTTTACCGATCCAAACCATCTTCGTGTACAGGACCCAGGTAAGGTAGAAGGTAATCCTGTATTCATTTATTTAGATGCGTTCTGTAAAGATGAATACTTCGCAGAATTTCTTCCGGATTACCAGAACCTTGATGAATTAAAAGAACATTATCAGAGAGGTGGACTTGGTGATGTTAAGGTGAAGAAGTTCTTGAACAAAGTATTAGAAGCGGAACTTGGACCGATCCGTGAGAGAAGAAAGATGTGGGAACAGCGTATTCCAGATGTTTATGATATCTTACAGGCTGGTTCTGAAGTTGCTGAAAAGAAAGCAGCAGAGACATTGAATGATGTCCGCGAGGCAATGAAAATTAATTACTTCGATGGAGATTTTGCTTTAAATTAAATCCTGATTTGCGCAGCAAAGGAGACACCCTCTGGGAATGAAATAATCCTTATTTGTGACTTTAGTCGCTACGGTTTGAATACTCGCTTATACACGCTCGTATCCAAACCTTGCTCCGAGGCCACA
>OFMI01000310.1_pt1 | contig 44876 bp, 38 predicted proteins | sample 1541741 | NCBI WGS metagenome assembly OFMI01 (sample SAMN04209219, study PRJEB22552) | human gut metagenome | biome: gut; material: feces | host: Homo sapiens | place: USA: Oklahoma | reverse complement strand
CTTATCCGGTCGGTGCCGGGCTGCGGGCGCTTTTTGTGTCTGGGGCAGGCTTTCAGGCCGGGGCGCCCTGCTGGAAATCATAGATGAAAAAACGCATCTTTTCCTGAATGCCGCTGGCCGAAAAGGTGTGCTCCTCTTCTGCGCGCCGCACCATGCCCCGGTGCTCATAAAACGGATAATTACAGCTTGTGTCTGTGAACAGGAAAACTCCCGGATATTCTGGCTGTGCAGATAGGCAAGGTGTTTTTCAAACAGGGCCCTTCCGATGCCGCTTTTGCGCATGCTGCGGCTGACTGCAAAAAGGGCAAGCTCGCCCGGGTAATTTTTTTGACACTGTGCCAAAAGCCGTGCGTCTATTTCCTGCACACACTGAAAAATGCCTGAAACAGCCCGCCCCTCCCGGGTGCTGTACAATGCTAGAATAGCCGCTGCCATTTTGAGACGCACACGGGCCGGGCCCCGTTTTGTGTTGTTCAAAGAAAACAAATAATCCGAACCCATCGCCTATCGGAAACAAGTTCGGATTATATTGGTTTGGTGCGGGTAACAGGGGTCGAACCTGCACGCCGTGCGGCACCAGATCCTAAGTCTGGCGCGTCTGCCAATTCCGCCATACCCGCATATGTGCGCCCCTCTGTGGGGGACGAATCTTATTGTACCTGCACAGAAACACTTTGTCAATCACACATTTTCCTTGTGTTCATCGACAAATTCACTTATAATAAAAGCAAATAATGCCGTGTGGGTGCGGCACTGTCGGATATGACAGGGGGATAGGAGGACGACATGGATTACATCATCGAGATGTGCGGCATCACCAAGGAGTTCCCGGGCATCATTGCGAACGACGATGTAACGTTGCAGCTCAAAAAGGGCGAGATCCATGCGCTTTTGGGCGAAAACGGTGCGGGAAAATCCACGCTGATGAGCGTTTTGTTCGGCATGTACCAGCCGGAAAAGGGCGTCATTAAGAAAAACGGCGAAGTGGTGCATCTCAAAGACCCAAATGATGCCAACCGCCTTGGCATCGGAATGGTGCACCAGCATTTCAAACTGGTGCACAATTTCACCGTGCTGGAAAATATTATCCTGGGTGTAGAGAGCACACAGGGCGGTTTTTTGAAGATGGACAAGGCCCGCGAAAAGGTGATGGCCCTGTCGGAGAGATATGGTTTCCGGGTGGATCCGGACGCCCTAATTTCCGATATCAGCGTGGGCATGCAGCAGCGTGTGGAAATTTTGAAGATGCTGTACCGCGAAAACGAGATCCTCATTTTCGACGAGCCTACGGCAGTTTTGACGCCGCAGGAAATAGACGAGCTAATGAAGATTATGAAGGAGCTTGTGAAAGAGGGCAAGAGCATCCTGTTCATCACGCATAAGCTGAATGAGATAAAGGCGGTGGCAGACCGCTGCACGGTTCTTCGCAAGGGCAGGTGTATCGGCACGGTAGACGTGGCCTCTACGTCGAAAGAGAAAATGAGCGAAATGATGGTGGGCCGTAAGGTGAACCTTGTGGTGGAAAAGGGCCCCGCGAAGCCTGCAGACGTGGTGCTGGAGGCAGAGAACGTCTGTGTGCACTCGAAGCGCACTGGAAAAAACGTGGTGGACCATGTGAGCTTTCAGGTGCGCCGCGGCGAGATTGTGTGCGTGGCGGGCATAGATGGCAACGGCCAGACAGAGCTTGTATATGCCCTGACAGGCCTGCACGAGCCGGACAGCGGACATGTTCTGCTGAAAGGGGAGGATATCACCCATGCGCATATCCGCACGCGCAATATGGGCGGCCTGGGCCATATTCCGGAGGACAGGCACCGCCACGGCCTTGTGCTGGATTACAGCCTTGCCTATAACCTTGTTCTGCAAAGCTATTTTGAACCGCGCTTCTGCCAGCACGGCTTTTTGAAATATGACGCCATTTATCAGTATGCGGACGAGCTTATTGGCAGGTTCGATATCCGCTCTGGCCAGGGGGCGCGCACCATTGCGCGCAGCATGTCCGGCGGCAACCAGCAGAAGGCCATTGTGGCGCGCGAAATAGACCGAAACCCGGACGTGCTCATTGCAGTTCAGCCCACACGTGGGCTGGATGTGGGCGCCATTGAGTATATCCACAAGCAGATTGTGGCCGAGCGCGACGCGGGAAAGGGCATCCTGCTCGTCAGCCTGGAACTGGATGAAGTGATGCAGCTTTCAGACCGCATCCTTGTCATCTACGAAGGGCAAATCGTGGCAGACCTTGACCCGAAGGCCATCACTGTGCAGGAGCTGGGCCTGTATATGGCCGGCTCGAAGAGGGGGGCAGGGAAATGAATAAAAAGCAGAAGACGCCCTTGCTCCAAAAGCAGGGCTTTACCAGCTTCATGGGGTCTGTGCTTGCCATTTTGTGCGGGCTTGCAGTGGGCTTTATTGTGCTGCTCATCTCAAACCCCGCAAATGCGGTGAACGGCTTTATCTCTATCCTCACCGGCGCGTTTTCCGACATGAAAAATCTGGGCCAGGTGTTTTATTCCGCCACGCCCATCATCCTCACCGGCCTTTCGGTGGGCTTTGCCAACAAAACCGGCCTGTTCAATATTGGCGGCCCCGGCCAGTTTGTGGTAGGGGCCTATGTGGCGGTGCTGATTGGTGTGAAGTGCACCTTCATTCCGGGCCCTCTGCTGTGGCTTGCCTGCCTTGCGGGGGCTATGCTGGCCGGGGCATTGTGGGGCTTTGTGCCGGGCTTTTTGAAGGCCGTGTGTAACGTGAATGAAGTGATTGCCTGCATCATGATGAACTACATCGGCATGTACGGCGTGAATTTCCTTGTGGTGGAAACTATTTTCGACTCGCAGAAAAACCAGTCGCTTCCCGTTGCGGCTAATGCCAACGCACCAAAGCTGGGCATGGACCAGATATTCCGCTCCGGCGCTTCCGCATCCAGTGTGAACGCTGGCATCTTTGTGGCGATTCTGGCAGGCATCATCATCTATTTTCTCATTGAAAAGACCAAGTTCGGCTATGAACTGAAGGCCTGCGGCTATAACCGCGATGCGGCGAAATATGCGGGAATCAATGAAAAGCGCAGCATCATCCTCTCCATGGCCATTGCCGGCTCGCTGTGCGCGCTTGGCGGCGCCTGCCTGTATCTGGCCGGCGCGGGAAAAGGCATCGAGGTGGTGGACACGCTGGCAGCAGAAGGCTTCAACGGCATCCCGGTGGCCCTGCTTGGCCTGAACAACCCCATCGGCATTATTTTTGCAGGCCTGTTCATGGCATATTTGAACCAGGGCGGCTTCAACATGCAGCTGTATGGCTTTGCGCCGCAGGTTATTGAAATCATCATTGCGGTGATTATTTACTTTGCTGCCTTCTCGCTGCTTCTGCGCGGCCTGGTGAGCAGAGTAGTAAAACGGGCGGGCAAAAACAAAACGCCGGGTGAAAATGCCAATGCAGAGCCCGGAAAAGATATGGGCACAGTGAAGGGGGGCGGTAAGGAATGAGCACGGTCTATTTTCTTGTCCAGCAGATGATGTTCTTTTCCATCCCGCTTCTGGTGGTTGCTTTGGGCGGCATGTTCAGCGAGCGCTCCGGCGTTGTGAACATTGCGCTGGAGGGCATCATGATTATGGGCGCCTTTTCCAGCATCCTGTTTATTAACTTAATGCAGGAGGGCGGTATAAACCTTCCGCCGCAGCTTTTGCTGGTGCTGGCTATCCTTATCGCTGCTGCCGTGGGCGTAGTGGTGTCTCTGCTGCATGCCTATGCGGCCATTAACATGAAGGCGGACCAGGTGATCAGCGGCACCGCCATCAACATGTTTGCCCCCGCGTTCGCAATCTTTGTGGCGCGGATGATCCGCACGGTTCAGCAAATCCCCTTCACGAACACCTTCCGTTTGGAGAAGGTGCCTGTACTGGGCGATATTCCTGTGCTGGGGCCGCTGTTGTTCCAGAATGCATACATCACCACATACTTGGGCTTTGCCATTCTGGCAGTGGCGGCTATCGTGCTGTATAAGACTAAGTTCGGCCTGCGCCTGCGCGCCTGCGGCGAACACCCACAGGCGGCGGATTCCGTAGGCATCAATGTGTATAAGATGCGCTATGCGGGTGTGGCCATTTCGGGTGCGCTGGCCGGTATCGGCGGGCTGGTGTTCGTCATTCCCACTTCCACACAGTTTAACGCCACGGTGTCCGGCTATGGCTTCTTGGCGCTGGCGGTGCTTATTTTCGGCCAGTGGAAGCCTGCCCGCATTCTGTTTGCGGCATTCTTCTTCGGGCTGATGATGACCATTGCCTCGGTGTATTCAGGCATCCCGCTTTTGAACGGCCTTGGCATCCCCAGCGACATCTACAAGATGGTGCCCTATGCGGCCACACTGGTGGTGCTGGCGTTCACCAGTAAAAACTCGCAGTCGCCCCGGGCGTCCGGCGTTCCGTACGACAAGGGCAGCCGCTGAGAGAAAACTGCAAAGGGCGGGCGCATTTTGTGCCCGTCCTTTTTGCCTAAGGGAGAATGTAGTATGCTGAGAATGTACGATATCATTGCGAAAAAACGCGACGGCGGCACGCTGACGCAGGAGGAGATATGCTTTTTCGTAAAGGGTTATACCGAGGGCACGGTGCCGGATTATCAGGCAAGCGCCCTGCTGATGGCCATTTACCTGAACGGCATGACGGCACAGGAGACAGCGCAGCTCACGGCGGCTATGGCGCATTCCGGCGACATGGTGGACCTCTCTGCCATATCGGGCGTAAAGGCCGATAAGCATTCCACCGGCGGCGTGGGCGATAAAACGACGTTGGTGGTGGCGCCCATCGTGGCGGCGTGCGACGTAAAGATGGCTAAAATGAGCGGCCGCGGCCTTGGCCACACCGGCGGCACGCTGGATAAGATAGAGGCCATACCGGGCTGCACCGTTTCTCTGACGCCGCAGCAGTTTTTCCGCCAGGTGAACGAGATAGGCCTTGCTGTGATAGGCCAGACGGGCAACCTTGCCCCGGCGGATAAAAAGCTGTATGCACTGCGGGATGTGACAGCCACCGTGTCCTGCGTGCCGCTTATTGCCTCCAGCATCATGTCCAAAAAACTGGCGTCCGGTTCGGACTGCATCCTTCTGGATGTAAAGACGGGCAACGGCGCTTTCATGAAGACGCTGGAGGCTTCCATCGAGCTTGCCAAAGCCATGGTAGAGATAGGCGAGCATAACGGGCGCCGCACCGCGGCCCTTATCACAGACATGGATATGCCGCTGGGGCACTTGGTGGGCAACAGCCTGGAGGTGCAGGAGGCTGCCGAAACGCTGATGGGCAAAGGCCCGCAGGACCTTTTGTTGGTGTGCAAAGCCTTAGCAACAAATATTCTTGTACTGGCAGACAAGGGAAGCGCAGAGCAGTGCGAGGTAATGGTTGACAAGGCACTTGCAAGCGGCGCCGCTTTGGAAAAGCTGTGCCTGATGGTGCAGGCGCAGGGCGGCGATGCGGGCTATATCCGTGCCCCGCACACTTTGCCGCGTGCAAAGTATGAAAGGCAGGTGCTGTGTGAAACCGAAGGGTATCTGTGCGCCATGAACACAGAGAAAATAGGCATCAGCGCCGTGCTTTTGGGCGCGGGGCGCGAGACGAAGGAAAGCGTTATCGACCCCGCGGCGGGCCTGCGCATCGAAAAAAAGACGGGCGAGAAGGTGGTCCCCGGCGACGTTCTGGCGGTGCTGTATGCGGAAGATAAAGCCAAATTTTCTGCCGCAGAGGCGGAATACCGCAGCGCGCTGACCTTTGGCGCAGAGGCCCCCGCGCCCATTCCGCTGGTGTATGCGCTGGTAGAAAAGGATAAGGTGACAAGACTTTCATATCAAATACCCCCAAATGGCCAAATATGACGGCATAAGGCGGGAGAGTAGCTTTTGCTTTCTAAAGAAAAGCTCTGTGCCTGACGGCAGGGTGCGGCAGCCCGGCCGGCGGGATGCGGGACACAATGAAAATCCGGGCCTGCGGACGTCTCTTACATTCACACCAGCCGAGGTATGCTTTACCTGCCTATCATTCGGGCTCTGTTTGACAACAGCGCTGCTGCCTGCAGGACGGATATTGTGGGTTTAGTAATTTCAACGGAACGATGAACTGGGATTGGATGGGGGGTTCAAATGGGAAAAAGAAAGCACGGCAAAATCTTGGTTATTCTGCTGTGTTTGATACTGGCAGCCGTGGCGTTTCCAATTACAGCAAAGGCCGATATGGGACCGAAAGCATCTGTGCGGATTCAGTTCGAAAACATGGGCGATGAGCTGTGTTATGGCACATTGCTATCCGAGATGGAATCTACCGGCCCTGCAAGCGTTTGGGACGGAACGGAAGAAAATGCCCGGACATACGAAGAACATCCGTATTCCAACTACCTTGTCCGCGCGGTGTGGGAGGCATTTGCCGGCTATAAAGACCCGGATGGTTATTACTTTTTACAGGAAGGCTGGGTGGTAAGCGAAACCAAGGAAATTGCGTGGACATATTATCCTCCGCCCAAGTTTAAGATTCTTCTGTATTATCCGGAAACGGAAACCTTTGTTTCCAGCGGAATTTATGAGCGCTATGCTTTCGACACCTATTATACCGTGGATATGAATGGCATGGACATCGGCTCGATGGAATACAATGAAGGCATGAGCACCAGCGGGAGGCTCAATGCCTACCGCTCTTATCATTATCGGCAGGAGATACTGTCGCTGCTGGCCCGTATTGCCCTTACCATCGCAATTGAAATGATTGTTGCGCTGCTCTTTGGTTTCCGAGAAAAGAATCAATTGCTGATTCTGATAATTGTCAACCTCGTCACGCAAATTGTCTTGAATGTGCTGCTCAATATTATCAACTACAATTCCGGGCCGTTGGCCTTCACAGTGTTTTATGCACTTTTTGAGATCGTCGTCTTTGCAATGGAGGCTGTTCTGTATTGCAAAATTCTGAAAAAGGCATCCGAACGGCAAAAGAAGAATTGGTATTATGTAACCTATTCATTTGCTGCCAATTCGGTATCGTTCGGAGCAGGATTTTTCCTGGCAAGAGCACTACCGGGCATATTCTGAGCATATGTGTATATTCTGCCTGTGAAATCAAAAAATACTGATTGAGAAATAACAGACTACAGCGATGTAAAAAGAGGCCATGACTGCCCACCGAGGTGTCATGGCTCCTTTTTGTTTTGTATGCTTTAGTGAAATGACAACCCCCAGCAGAGCTGGGGAGAGTAAAAAAGCTTTCGCTTCCAGCATCGAGCAAAGCGGGAAGAGATGAACAACTTTACGATTGTCAGAAAGATAATCTTGGATAAACGGCGCCCGTTTACGGGCCGCAGGGCAAGTGATGCAGGCGGCGGATTTTTTTCAGTGCCTCTTGAGAGGCTTGCCGGCAGTACGCCCTTCTGGGGCTTACGCAAGCCTCCGGCTTTGCCGGGGGCCCGACTGTTTCGATAAGCAGTTGCTTTGCATTATCACAGATGGGCCGCCGGCCGGTGTGATGCAGCAGCGGATGGTGTAAACCGTCCTTTTCACAGCAGCCCTCACCAGTGCATCCGGTTAAAAAACGGCGTGGCGCCGCTTGCGCTGCGCCACGCCTCTTAAAATTTAATATTTCCTGCCGTAGAGCACTTTTTTGCAATGCCCGCACAATTCCGGGGCGGCCACTCCTGCATAGGGGATTTTTTGTGCTGCCCGTACATTCTGGGGCAACCTGGTGTTTATGCTGCGGACAGAATGGTTTTATTCGGCCCTGGGCTTTTTCCCCTCTTCCAGAAGAGGCTTCAAATACATGCCGGTAAAGGAATTTTTATTTTTTGCAACCTGTTCCGGCGTGCCCTGTGCCACAATGCGGCCGCCTTCACTGCCGCCTTCCGGGCCAAGGTCGATGATATGATCTGCGCGCTTAATGATGTCGAGGTTGTGCTCTATTACAATTACGGTATTGCCGGCGTCCACCAGTGCGTCCAATACTTTTACCAGCTTGTGCACGTCGGCCACATGCAGGCCGGTGGTGGGTTCGTCCAGGATGTACACCGTCTGTCCCGTGCCGCGGCGCGCCAGCTCCAGCGCGAGCTTTACGCGCTGCGCCTCGCCGCCTGAAAGGGTAGTGGCACTTTGCCCAAGCGTGATATAGCCGAGGCCCACGTCATACAAGGTTTGCAGCTTGCGGTGGATGCGCGGAATATTGGAAAAGAAGCCGCAAGCCTCCTCCACCGTCATTTCCAGCACGTCATAAATGCTCTTTCCCTTGTACTTCACTTCCAGTGTTTCCCGGTTGTAGCGCGCGCCTTTGCAAACCTCGCACGGCACATAGATGTCCGGAAGGAAATGCATCTCTATCTGCAGAATGCCGTCGCCCTCGCACGCCTCGCAGCGGCCACCCTTTACATTGAAGGAAAAACGCCCCGCGTCATAGCCGCGCAGCTTGGCCTCCTGCGTCTGGGCGAACACATTGCGGATGTCGGTGAACACGCCGGTGTAGGTGGCCGGATTCGAGCGGGGGGTGCGCCCGATGGGGGACTGGTCGATGCCGATCACCTTATCCACATATTCAAGCCCCAGCATATCCTTGTGAGCGCCGGGCTTGATGCGCGCGCCGTTCAGGTCGCCCGCAAGGCGCTTGTACAGGATTTCGTTGATAAGCGAAGATTTGCCCGAACCGGAAATGCCCGTCACACAGGTCATGACGCCGAGCGGTATCTTCACATTGACATTCTTCAGATTGTTTTGTGTGGCACCCAGTATCTCGATAAAGTGCCCGTTGCCCTTACGGCGCTTTTGCGGAACCTCTATCTGCTTTTTGCGGGAAAGATACAGCCCCGTGATGCTGCGCGGGGCTTTGCAGATATCTTCCACAGTGCCCTGCGCCACCAGCTCGCCGCCATGCACGCCGGCGCCGGGGCCGATATCCACGATGTGGTCTGCCGCCCGCATCGTATCTTCGTCGTGTTCCACCACGATAAGTGTATTGCCCAAATCACGCAGGCGCTTCAGCGTGGCAATCAGCTTTTCATTATCGCGCTGGTGCAGGCCGATGCTGGGCTCGTCCAGCACATAGAGCACGCCCGTGAGGGCAGAGCCGATTTGTGTGGCGAGGCGGATGCGCTGGCTTTCACCGCCCGAAAGGGTGGCGGCGCTGCGGGCCAGCGTAAGGTAAGCGAGGCCCACGTTCTGCAAAAAGCCCAGACGCTCGCGTATCTCCTTCAAAATGCCGTCCGCTATCATATGTTCGCGCTGCGTCAGCTCTAGGCTGTTGATGAAGGCAAGCTCTTCGCGCACGCTCATCTTTGTAAAATCACTGATGTTCACGCCGCCCACAGTCACACCCAGCACAGTGGGCTTCAGGCGGTCGCCGTGGCAGGCGGGGCAATCTACACCGGTCATGAAGCCGCTGATCTCGTCCTTCATCCACTGGGAGTTGGTTTCGCGGAAGCGGCGCTCCAGGTTGTTCACAATGCCCTCAAAATCATTTACATAGCTGCCGGTGCCGCGGTCTGTCTCACGCGTCATGTGCAGCTTTTCGCCGTTCGTTCCATACAAAAGGGCCTGAATACCTTCTTTGGGGATGTCTTTTATTTTAGTGTCCAGCGTAAAGCCGTATTTTTCACCCAGCGCCTTGTAGTACATTTCGCTGATGGAGCCGGGGGCATAATACCAGCCGCTTGCCTTGATAGCGCCTTCGCGGATAGAAAGCTTTTTGTTGGGAAGAATGAGGGCGGGGTCCACCTGCATGAAGGTGCCGAGGCCCGTGCATTTTTCACACGCGCCCAGCGGGTTGTTGAACGAGAACATGCGCGGCGCCAGCTCGTCGATGGAAACGCCGTGCTCCGGGCAGGCGTAGTTCTGGCTGAACATCATCTCCTCGCCGCCTATCACGTCGATGGTGACGAGCCCGCCCGTGAGGCTGATGGCAGTCTCCAGCGAATCGGCAAGGCGCGTCTGGATATCGCCGCGCAATACAAGCCTGTCCACCACGATTTCCACCGTGTGCTTGCGGTTCTTTTCCAGCGCGATTTCTTCATCCAGTTCATAAAGATTGCCGTCCACACGCACACGCGCAAAACCGCTGCGGCGCGCGGCTTCAAATTCTTTCTGCTGGGTGCCCTTGCGTCCGCGCACCACGGGGGCAAGCACCTGAAAACGCGTGCCCTCAGGCATTTTCATAATCTCGTCCACCATCTGGTCCACAGTCTGCTGGCTGATGGGCCGCCCGCACACAGGGCAGTGGGGCACGCCGATGCGCGCGTACAGAAGGCGAAGATAATCGTAGATTTCTGTGACGGTACCCACGGTAGAGCGCGGGTTTTTAGAGGTGGTTTTCTGGTCGATGGAGATAGCAGGGGAAAGGCCGCTTATCTCGTCCACATCCGGTTTTTCCATCTGGCCCAGAAACTGGCGCGCATAGCTGGACAAGCTCTCCATATAGCGGCGCTGGCCATCGGCGTAGATGGTGTCGAACGCCAGGCTCGATTTGCCGGAGCCGGAGAGGCCCGTCATCACAATGAACTTATCGCGCGGCAGGGTAATATCAATGTTTTTCAGGTTGTGCTCGCGGGCACCCTTGATAACGATTTTGTCGTTTGCCAAAGTATTTCCTCTTTCCAGTATCAAAGTTTTGTTTTGTGCTCTAATTGCTTGCGCAGCTTGTCAATGCGGTCCCGCAGGAAGGCGGCATGCTCAAATTCCAGTATCTTGGCAGCCTCTTTCATTTCGCGCGTCAGCTGTTCTATCTTTTTCTGGCATTCCGCGCGGCTCAGGCGCTTATCGTGCTTTGCGTCATCATCCTTGCGGGATATTTCCAGTACGCCATTGTCGCGCAGCTCTTTCACAATGGTTTTCGGCACGATACCGTGCGCTTCATTATATGCCTGCTGGATGCCGCGGCGGCGCTCGGTCTCCATGATGGCGCGCTCCATGGAGGGAGTGACGCTGTCTGCATACATGATGACCATGCCGTCTGCATTGCGTGCCGCACGGCCGATAGTCTGTATCATGCTTGTCTCGCTGCGCAAAAAGCCTTCTTTATCGGCATCCAGAATGGCGACAAGGGAAACCTCGGGAAGGTCCAGACCTTCGCGCAGCAGGTTGATGCCCACAATGACGTCGATAGCGCCCTTTCGCAAATCACGCATCAGCTCCACGCGCTCAAAGGTATCTACCTCATGGTGCATATATTTCACTTTTACGCCGTGGTCAGAGAGGTAATCCGTCAGGTCCTCAGCCATTTTTTTGGTCAGCGTCGTCACCAGTACGCGCTCGCCGCGCGCAGAGCGCGTGTTGATTTCGCTCAAAAGGTCTTCTATCTGTCCTTCCACCGGCTTTACCACCACGCGCGGGTCCAGAAGGCCGGTGGGGCGGATAACCTGTTCTACAATTTGCCCGGAATGCTGGCGTTCATATTCACCCGGTGTGGCAGAGACAAAAATGGTCTGGTTCAGGTGTGCCTCAAACTCCTCAAACTTCAGCGGGCGGTTGTCAAAGGCGGAGGGCAGGCGGAAACCATAATCCACAAGGCTTTTCTTGCGCGCAAAATCGCCGCCGTACATGGCACGAAGCTGCGGCAGCATCACATGGCTTTCATCCACAAAAAGAAGAAAATCGTCCGGGAAATAATCCAGAAGCGTGGTGGGGGTAGAACCCGGCGCGCGCCCGGCCAGCACGGCGGAATAGTTTTCCACACCTTTGCAGGTGCCGACCTCCTGCAGCATTTCCACATCGTAATTCGTGCGCTGGGCGATGCGCTGTGCCTCAATGAGCTTTCCCTCTGCGCGGAACTGCTCCACCTGCGCATCCATTTCCATTCGGATGCGCCGCAGTCCTTCAGCCTTCTTTTCGTTCGAGACGATATAATGGCTGGCGGGGAAAATGGCAACATGGCGGATTGCCGCTTTTTTTTCGCCCGTCAGAGGGTTCACCTCGCTGATGCGGTCTACCTCGTCGCCGAAAAACTCCACGCGGATGGCAGTCTCGCTGGCGTATGCAAGGTTTATTTCAACAACATCGCCCCGCACGCGGAATTTGTTGCGCACAAAGTTCACGTCATTGCGCTCATACTGAAGGCTCACAAGGCGGCGCATCAGGTCCTCCCGGTTTAGCTGCATGCCCTCGCGTATGCTGATGACCATGCTGCGGTAATCGATAGGGTCACCCAGAGAATAGATGCACGATACGCTGGCCACGATGATAACGTCGCGCCGCTCACTGAGAGCCGCCGTAGCGGAATGGCGCAGGCGGTCTATCTCGTCGTTGATGGCGCTGTCTTTTTCAATATAGGTATCAGTGGAGGGGATATAGGCCTCTGGCTGGTAATAGTCGTAATAGCTTACGAAATACTCCACTGCGTTGTTTGGGAAAAATTCTTTGAATTCTGTGCAAAGCTGCGCGGCCAGCGTTTTATTATGCGCCAGTACAAGCGTGGGGCGGTTCACCTGCGCGATGACGTTGGCCATGGTAAATGTTTTGCCCGAGCCGGTTACGCCCAGCAGCGTCTGGCCGGAATAGCCTGCGCGCAGCCCGGCCACCAGCTTGTCGATAGCCTGGGGCTGGTCGCCTGTGGGCTTATAGGGAGAAACGAGTTCAAAGTGTTCCATGTAATGCGGCACCTTTATATCCTTTCACAGAATCCATATAGTTTGAAGCGGCAAAGCTGAGATAATCTGCATCGCAGAAAATGAAGTGGTCTACAAGCTCAATATTTACTACGCTCAGTGCCTGCAGAAGGCTTTTGGTCACGGCAAGGTCGCTGCTTGAGGGCAGCGGCACACCGCGCGGATGATTGTGCGCAAGAATCACGCCCGTGGCGCGCCAGCGCACAGCAAACTCCACCACCTGCGCTGCGCTTACACTGGTGGTGTTGGCGGTTCCGTAAGAGAGACGCTCGAAGCGCAGCAGGGCGCGCCTGTCGTCCAGCGCGGCAACATAAAATTCTTCGGCCGTCTTGGCAAAAAAGTACGGCATCAGAAATTCGGCGGCGGCCGATGGGCTGTCCAGCGGCCGCCGCGCATCCCGCTTGTTCTCAAGATAGTATGCACACATCTGGGGGATGAATTTCAGCACGGCGGCACTGGAAGGCCCAATGCCGGGCACCTGCACAAGCTCTTCATACGGTGCGTCCAGCGCTGCGGAAAGGCTGCCAAAGGTGCGGATAACACGGTGTGCGAGGCTGTTTGTATCTCCGCGCGCATGTGCCAGAAACAAAAGAAATTCCATGGCGTTGTGCTCTTCAAACCCCATCAGGCCTTCGCGCAGAAACCGGTTATATACGCGCTGCCGATGCTGGTCGTGCTCCCCCACGTTTATCCCTCCTGCGGCTTCATTTCATTTTACTACTTAAGGTAGTGAAAGTAAAGAAAAATATAAAAAAAGTTGTAGTTGTGATGCTTGCAATTCCAAACGGGAACCAGTAACATTATACATAAAGATAGGTGTTTTGGAAAGGGCGGCAGGCAGGATGAGGCAGTTTACAGCAGGGAAAAATGAGCAGGACATGAGGCTTTCGCGTTTTGTGCAGCGCGTGGCGCGAAAGCTGCCGGCCTCCGCCATGTACAAAGCGTTCCGCAACCGGCGCATTAAAGTGAATGGACGCCGTGCCGCGCCAGATGTCCTGCTGTGTGCGGGGGATGTGATAGAGCTGTACCTCAATGATGAATTTTTTGAAGAGAATGCCTCACGGCCGCAGATGAGGCAGGCTGGAAAAAGCCGCTTTCCCATACAGGTTATTTATGAGGATGCCGATATTGCAGCTCTGTATAAACCGGCGCATCTTCTGTGCCATTCAGACCGGACGGGCGATGACAGCCTGGTAGACCAGTTCATACGCTATCTGAAGAAAAAAGGAGAATATGCCTGCGAGGGCGAGAATAGCTTTGCCCCGGCGGCGGACAACCGGCTGGACAGGGGCACCGAAGGCCTTGTTCTGGCTGCAAAGAACCGCCCCGCCCTACGGGCACTGAACGAAATCATCCGGCAGGATATGCTGCAAAAGGAATATTTGTGCATTACTGCGGGCCGCCCGCCGGAGGGGGTTCACGAGGCGTATCTGCGCCATTTTGAAAAGAATAACAAAGTGCATGTGCAGAGCCTGGCAGCGCCGGGGTATAAAAAAATCATCACCCAGGTGCAGGTGCTGAAAACGTGCGGGCCATACAGCCTGTGCCGCATTGGGCTTATCACAGGGCGCACGCACCAGATCCGCGCGCATCTGGCGTTCCTCGGCGCGCCGGTGCTTGGCGACATCAAATACGGCAACCGCAGGATGAATGCGCGCACGGGCTTAAACACGCAGGCGCTGTGCGCAGCTTGTGTCACCTTTGGGCAGCTTCCGGAAGGCAGCGAACTGGCCCGGCTCTCCGGCCGCTGCATCGCATTGCAGCACACCCAGGTGGAAAAGCAGTTTGAGGCACTGTGTGCGGCAGGCGGGTAAAAATATCCAGAGGCAGCAGCCTCAGCCTTTTCATGGTGCTCGAAGCAATACGGGGCTGCCGCCTGCGGCAACACCGGGCATTTGAGTGGGACAGAGCAGCTTAAAAAAATTGACTTGAAAAAAGTGAAAAAACTCTTGACGAAACATAAAAAATTCTTATAATAGATAAAGACGCTTGTTGCGCCTGTTGCGCCTGAAACCACAAAATGCTACTGTGGCTCAGTTGGTAGAGCAGCTGATTCGTAATCAGCAGGTCGCCGGTTCGAGTCCGGCCAGTAGCTCCAAGAACTCCCGAAACCATATGGTTTCGGGAGTTTTGCGTGTTTGACAGAAATTTAGTGATTATGTGCGGTTTTTCCGGCTTATATTAAGTTCTGTTTTCTTCTCCCCAGATACACAACTGGTCAAGAATCTTCATCAAAGACCGTCCGCGTTCGCTGAGCGTATATTCTACCTTGGGGGGAATCTGAGGATATTCTTTCCGTATAATTAGCTGATTTGCTTCCAGTTCCTTGAGATTGCTGCTCATGGTTTTATCCGAGACCCTTTTTAAATATCGTTTCAGTTCATTGAACCGCACCGTTCCAAATTCCATCAGGCAATACAGAATTACCATTTTATGTTTACCAGAAATAAGCGATAGGGTGTAACTGAATCCCGTGTCTTCAAAATTCGCGTTTTCTATATAATTCTTTATCATATTAACACTTTCCTGTTTGATAGTATATTTCATATATGACAGTACTTGTTTTTTTACTATTGACAATTTATAATTTTAACTGCCGATACAATATGTGTCAATCCTAAATGATAAGGTAAGGTAAATAAGATGAGAAAGCAGCTGGATATTACGGAAGGCATTTTTCCAATGCCCGTTTTGATGGTAGCAACTTATAACGAGGATGGTACGGTTAATGTGATGAATGCCGCATGGGGTACCATGCAAGAGCGGGATACGGTGGCACTCAATCTCACGGAAACGCACAAGACCGTGAAAAATATTAAGGCAAGAGGCGCATTTACGGTAAGCCTTGCAGATGCGGCTCACGTTGCGGAAGCGGATTATTTTGGCGTGGTGTCCGGTAATAATTCACCTGACAAATTTGCGAACAGCGGGTTGACCTCCTTCAAGTCTGAGGTTGTGGATGCTCCGGTCATCAATGAATTCCCTCTATGTCTGGAGTGCAGATTTGTTGAATACCAGTCCAACGAATATGGCTGCGGCGTGATTGGAAAAGTCGTCAAAGTCACTGCGGATGACAGTGTGATGGAAGATGGCAAGTTGAATATGGCGCTGGTCAATGCCATTGCATTTGATCCTTATACACACGGCTACTACAAGGTAACAGAGAGAGTTGGGGAAGCCTTCAAAGACGGGCTGGAGCTGAAAAGTAAATAGAACATTGAAAAGAAAACATTGGGAAATAGCCTTGTAAAAATAAAAACGGACTCGTTCAAGCCCAGAATTTTCATTTTTTGACGGACATCTTTTTTCCAACTTTTGCAACAAAACGCCGTACCCCTTGCAGAAACTGCGGGTGCGGCGTTTTTGTATTGCCGGTTTCAGCGGAAGGCAACCCATGGCTTGGCCTAAGGCTTTGGCTGCAGGGCAGGTGAAAAGGCCAATGGAGCCGCTTGCGGCGCGGTATGAGAATGCACACCCTTTGTCTTTATCTGCCGGAGGCTTCCTGCTTTGCGGGCTGTGCACATTTAGAAGAACAGGCGCGGTAAATGCACTATATCCAATGAAAGTTCTCTTTGCCGGCAGCGGCTTCAAACTGATATTTTATGATGCCGAGGTCTATTTTGCTGTAAAATCCAAGCCCTGCCCTGGCGTGGACATTGCCGTTTTCATAAGAAAGATAAAATTTCTGCTGGTTCATTGCGGTAGGGGCCAGCAAGGCGGCATCTACCCCCGCCTGAAACCAAGCGGGGGTATTGGGGCCTGCATTGCTCACGGCGCTGCGGCTTTTGGAGCGATGCGGTTTTCCAGCAGAGACGCCATGGCCAAGCGCTATCACAGCGGCCAGCCTTTCACGGCGTCCTATTTCAAATGCACCAGCTGTTTTTCTGTATGTCAGGGCGGCCCAGCAGGTGTTCAGGCCAAGCTGCTGAGCTTTCAGCACGAGCCGCTGCCCGTAATAGCCGCATGCTTCCTCCAGGCGGCTGCCTTTTTCGCCCACCAAAGCGATGTAGTTTTGAACACCGGAAAAGCTGCCGTAATGCGCCAGAAAACTGTCAAAGGCCCGGGGCTCGTTCACTACCAGTTGGATATGCAGGCCGCTTTCCCTGTTGCAGTGCTCTATTTCCTGATGAAGCACTGTTATGTCAGCCTTGCTCAAGGGTTCGAGTGTATATTGGCGTACACTGTGCCGCTGCTTCATTGCCTGAAAAATATCCATGCTTTTTCTCCTTTTCAATCTCTTATTCTTCCGTTTCCGGCTGGGCTGCACAAGAGCCATCGCGGAAAAGTGTGTCTTCCTGCCCCGCAGTATCTCATCATCTGCGCATATTAGAGGATGCCGGCATCATCCGCGTGCGGCGGAAAGGAACAAAAAACTATTATTCTTTTCATTCTGACTGCGGCGAAATAGAAGCTCTGCTGCAAATGCTGCAGCAGGCAAGGGTAATAATGAGGCAGCCAGCCTTTCATTTGCAGCATTTTGAGGATAAGGTGCTGGCGTTTTTTATCGCCAAGCACAAGCCGCGTGCGGCGGCATGAGGCAAATCGCCCTGCAAGCTGCGCCATCTCGCGGCTGAATGCTGCCATGTATATTAGCTTGTTTCGTTTGCCGGTATGGATCATTTTACTATATTTTTCAGGCCATGGCCGAATGGGAAAATTGCGACAAAACACTCCCTGCTGTGCAGCATGGGCAAAAGGGCTAAAAAGGGCGGGCCCATGTGCGGTGGGCCCGCCCTCTCTGCATCCGTCAAAAGCCGCCCTCTCAAGCGGCCTGCCCGGCGCGGAGAGAAAACCGGCTTACAGCGCAAAGTCCTCCGGCGAGAAGCTGGGCAGCTTGGGGGCGCGCTTTGGAATACGGCGCAAAGGGTCGTACCGGTAATACCTGCACTTAGACACCTGGCGCACAGGCCCCTTTTTTTCACAGTAGAAGCAGCCGGGCTGCGGGGCTTTGCGCCCGAATTCACAGTATTCGCAGCTGGGGCTGATTGTGGCGCCGAACAGCGGCTTTTCAAACATAGCGCTTGCTCCTCTTCCTTTGCGTTTTTTTTATTATATCAGAGCAGGCCGTCAGCTTCAACTGTATTCAGGTGCGCGCGCTGCGCCGCGGGCAGATGGCCAGCGCACACATGCAGAATACGGCGCACACTGCATCTGCGGGCATGCGCGAGGTGAAAACAGGGCCGCTGAAGGCCGCAGCGGGCAGGCTGACGGGAAACAGGTGCATCAGCACGGCCAGCACAGCGAGGCAGAGCGGCAGATGTGCAATGCGCGAGAGCGCCAGAGGGCGGAGAGAGATATTAGGATGTGTCAGTGCACGAACCTGTAAAAACACACAGGCGCCCATCAGGCTCAGGGCCGCCATGCACAGCGGTACACGGTATGCTGGCGCACATGTGCTGGCCTTCTGGCATGCGGCCGTCACCTCAAGCGGAAGACAAACGGCATACTGAGCCGGAGGCGAAGAGCCTGCGGGTGTATAAATGCCCGCCAGAAAAGAAAACAGTATGATATAGCCGCATAAAACGGCCATAGAGAACACCGCGCCGCGCACCGCGGCAACAATGCCCTTTTCCGGCGGGGATGGGCGGTGCGGCGGCTGGGCATTGCCCTCTGGTGCAAGCCGGGAAGCGGCAAAACCGCATATGAGGCCGGCGGCGAATTGGCTTGCAAGCAGAAACCACCCTGCCTTCACACTGCCCAGCATGGCGAAACCGACACTGCCTACAATGAAGGCCGGGGAGGAGCCGATACAGCACACCAGAAGTACAGAGGCCTCGCGCGGGCTTATTTCACCCTCATGGTACATTCTGTCTACACTGCGCGCCGCCGAGGCAAATCCACCCAAAAGCCCGCAGAACAGCGCGGCCGGGGCCCGGCGGCTGCGGATGCCCAACGCCCGGGCCACAGGAATGAAGGGAATGCCGAAAAAGGACGCCAGCGGGCTTTGCAGCAGCAGCTCACATAAAACCAGAAAGGGGAACAGGGAGGGAATTACCGTCTCGCAGCATAGCTGCATGCCGCGCGCGGCCCCTTGCATGGCAATGCCGGGCCGTGCCAGCGTCTGCACCATGCACAAGATGAGAAACAGAAACCACGCGGCGCGCAGGCTGCGCCCTTTTTGCCATGGAGAACTCATAACGCCACCCCCATTCCGATATATATGAATGATACCGGATGAAAGAACAGGGAGGGCGCTATGAAAAAACAGAAAAGGCGTGCGGAGCCGTTTTCGCTTTCGCGCGCGCTTGGCGCCGCCGGGCGCACGGAAGAGGTGCAGAAACTGCTGTATGGGAAACCGGCGCTGCATATCGACTGCACCGGGAATATCTCCATAGAAAATTGCCGGGAGATTTTGCAATATAATGAGGATGAGCTTTTGCTGGATATGGGGATATGCCGCGTAGCTTTCAAAGGTGACGGCATTCTGGTAGACACTTATCAGAAAGACAGAATCACTGCGCACGGACGGGTGTTTTCCGTCTCGTTCCACGGGAAAGATGAGGTGAGCGGCCAGTGAGAAGAAAGCCCTTTCGCTTTGTGGAGGCCACCGTGCGCTTTGAAACTGAGGGCGGGCTGGGAGAGAAGCTGCTCAGCCGGTGTGCGCGCGACCAAATAGAACTGGAAGCCGTGACACCTACGGCAACAGGCTTCAGGGGCCGTGTGCGTGCGCGTGACTATGCGGCACTGGCGAAGCATGCCCGGCGCTGCCACTGCCATGTGCGCGTGAAAGAACGTTATGGCGTTATGTTCTGGCTTGCTGCCTACCGGCGGCGTGCTGGCCTTCTGGCAGGCGCAGCCGCTGCGGCGCTTCTGCTGGCCCTCAGCCAGCGGCTTGTATGGAATATCACCTTTTTGAACTGTACTCAGGCAGAACAGCAGCAGCTTCGCACGCAGTTATACGAGCACGGCATCTATGAGGGCGCCTATGTGGATGCACAGATGTTGAAATATACGGCGAGTGAGATGTTTCTTTCTACGGATGAATACAGCTGGGTGACACTGAATTTTGTGCATGGGCGACTGGTGGCTGAAAAGGTGGACAGGACACAGCAGCCTCAGGCGCTGGAGCAGCAATACTGTGATTTTGTGGCCGCCGAGGACGGACGCCTCACTCGGCTGGATGTCTCTGGCGGGTTTGTGCGCCGCCGCGAGGGCGAGACCGTCTCGAAGGGGGAGGTGCTCGTGTCCAGCGGACGGGTGGGGCGCAGCGGCGAAGCGCTGCTCAGCCCGGCGGCGGCAAAGGTGTATGCCGAGGTGGAAAAAATATATACCTGTACCCAGCCCCTTCAGGTGTCGGCCCAGTGCCCCACAGGTGAAGTGCAGACAGCGCGGCGTCTGCTTGGGCCATGGGGAGCTTTGCTGCTTTCCCCAGGCTTGCAGGAGGACGGGCAGGGTATTACTCAGGTTGCGAGGCAGGGGGTTGCGCTGTTTGGCCTGCATTTTCCTGCAACTGTGGAAACTGCTACACTGAGAAGCACACAGACGGTGCAGGCGCGGCTTTCAAAAACGCTGGCCGCGCAGACGGCGCGAATGAAAATTTTTGACGAGATTGGCCGTGAATTTGGCGAATACACCTTAGTGAGCAGTGAAGAGCTGGTGGACGAAGGCCCGGATTCCGTCACTGTCACCCTGCGCGTGTGCATCGAAACAGATATTGCGCGCAAGGCTGAGTTCGGCGGTTTTACATGAAAAGTCGTGGAAATTTTGTAGGACTTGTGCACAAAATAGTCTTTAATATTTTGATAAATCTGCTATAATAAAAGGGAATGGAAAGTGAGGCAAACGGATGGCAGAAACAAGAATGGAAGTGGATTCCATGGATACCGCGCTGGCGGTGTTCGGCAGCTGTGATGAGAATATCCGTCTTTTGGAGCAGGCGCTGGGCGTTACCGTAGTGTGCCGCGGCACGGAACTGAAGTTTTCCGGCCCGGAAGAGGCTGTGCAGAAGGCGCGCCGCGCGGTGGACGCCATGCTGTCTCTGCGGGAGGGCGGCACGCCGCTGGAGGAGCAGACGGTCCGCTATTGCATCTCGCTGGCAGATGCAGGCGAAGAGGAAAAGGTGCAGGAGCTTGCGGGCGGCTGCATTGCCATCACAGCAAAGGGCCGCCCGGTGCGCCCAAAGACTCTGGGGCAGAAGCAGTATGTAGAGGCCATTTTGAAAAACGCCGTCACCTTCGGCGTGGGGCCCGCTGGCACGGGAAAAACATATCTTGCCGTGGCCATGGCGGTAAAGGCATTCAAGGCGAGGCAGGTGGGCCGCATTATCCTTACGCGCCCGGCGGTGGAAGCGGGCGAGAAGCTGGGCTTTCTGCCGGGTGATTTGCAGAATAAAGTGGACCCATACCTGCGCCCCCTGTATGACGCCCTGTTTGATATGCTGGGGGCAGAGACGTATCAAAAGCTGCTGGAAAAGCAGTTGATAGAGGTGGCGCCTTTGGCTTACATGCGCGGGCGCACACTGGACGACGCCTTTATCATTTTGGATGAGGCACAGAATACGAGCCCTGAGCAGATGAAAATGTTCCTCACGCGCATGGGCACGGGCTCTAAGGTGGTGGTGACGGGCGACGTCACACAGATAGACCTTCCGGATAAAGCGCGCTCCGGCCTTGTGGATGCGCTGCAGGTGCTGAAAACCGTGCAGGGCATTGCCATGATGTTCTTTTCGGAAAAGGATATAGTGCGCCACCGCCTTGTGCAGGAGATTATCCGGGCATACGATAAAGCGCAGGCCGTCAGGCACAAGCGGGGCTGAGCACCCGTCTGCCTGCGGCGGATACAGGAAACATGAAAAGAAAGGAATGTGAGCACCATGTCGCATAAAGTGTACATCACCAATAAACAGAAGGCCGTAAAGGTCCCATCGGGCCTGCGCATCCTCATTCGGCGTGCGTGCCATGCTGTGCTGGAATACGAGCATTTTGAGGGTTCTGCTGAGATAAGCGTTACCTTTGTAGATGACGAAGAGATTGCACGGCTGAATGAGCAGTACCGCAACAAGCCCCAGCCTACAGATGTGCTGAGCTTCCCTCTTGGCGAAAATGGTAAATACGATATCAACCAGGAGACGGGCGCAGCCATGCTGGGCGATATCGTCATTTCCATGCAGCGGGCTATGGAGCAGGCTTCTCTGTACGGCCATTCGCTTCAGCGCGAGGTGGCCTACCTGACAGTGCACTCCATGTTCCACCTGCTGGGGTATGACCATGAGGCGGGCGGCCTAGAGGCCGTGCGCATGCGCGAAAAGGAAGAAGCCACGCTGATACAGCTTGGCCTTCCGCGCACAGTCTCTTACAGCGTGGACCAAATATGAAAAAACAACCTTTTCTGCACAGCTTCCGCTATGCAGTGCAGGGCGTGCGGACGGCGCTGCGGGAGGAGCGCAACCTGCGCTTTCATGTGTGCGCCGCATTTTATGTGTATGTATTCAGCCTGTTTTACGAGTTCACGCGCGCAGAATACTGCCTTATCACCATTATGGTGGGAGGTGTGATGGCGCTGGAGCTTGTGAATTCCAGCCTGGAACGCGCGGTGGAACGCCCTGTGCCGGAACGGTATATGACCGCCGGCGCCGTGAAGGATATGGCGGCAGGCGCCGTACTGGTGTTCAGTATTGCCAGCGCGGTGTGCGGTGTGCTTTTGTTCTGGGACATGGCTGCTTTTGCGCGCATGTGGCGCTTTTTTCTGCGCTGGCCCGCGCTGGCCCTTGTGCTGGCGGCCACACTTGTGGTGGCATTCCGCTTTATTTTTGGTAAAAAGGGAGAATAGATATTGCAGACAAAAACAGTGTTTGCGGCCCTTGTGGGCAGGCCGAATGTTGGAAAATCCAGCCTGCTGAACCGGCTGGTGGGCGAAAAGGTGGCAATTGTGACGGCAAAGCCCCAAACGACGCGCACGCGCATCACGGGGATTTTGACAAAGGGCCCTACGCAGTTTGTATTTCTGGACACGCCCGGCATCCACGCCCCGCGCACAAAGCTGGGCAGGCGCATGGTGAAAACAGTGGCGGACAGCGTGGCCGAGGTGGATGCTGCCGTGATGGTGTTTGAACCCTATGGGGAATTTACTCCGCAGGAGCAGGGCCTGATGGAGGACATCCGCGCAAAAAGGCTGCCCACCATTGGTGTAGTGAATAAAACAGACGTGCTGCGGCGCCCGGCAGACGGCGCGGCACGCATGGCACAGCTTGAGGCTGCAGGCGTTTTTGCCAAAGTGCTGTGTGTCAGCGCCCGCGAGGGCAGCGGCTGCGAAGAGCTTCTGGCGGCGATAGAGGCTTATTCTGTGGAAGGCCCGCATTATTTCCCGGATGACGCCTATACCGATATGCCGGAGAAGGCCCTTGTGGCGGAAGTGATACGGGAAAAGATGCTTATGTTTTTGTACGACGAGATCCCGCACGGCACGGCGGTGACGGTAGAACGCTTCAAAGAGCGTCCGGGGCAGGAGCTTGTGGACATCGACATCAACATCTATTGTGAAAAGAAAAGCCACAAGGGCATCATCATTGGCAAAGGCGGCGCCATGCTCAAGAAAATCGCCAGTGCGGCGCGCCTGGAGTGTGAGGAGTTTCTGGGCGTGCGGGTGAACCTGCAGTGCTGGGTGAAGATAAAAGATGACTGGCGCGATAATGACATGCTTTTGAACAGCATGGGCTTCCGGCAAAATTAAAGCTGGCGCTTTTTTCCGTACATAATCTTTCATAATACGGCGAACAGTACCGCTATAATGATAGCGGAGGTGTTCGTCATGCAGGACAACGGTTACTGGAAACGCTTTGAAAGCACAGGCGCGGTAGGCGCTTATCTGGACTATAAGGCGCAGAAGGAGCACGCGGGCGAGAGGGAGGCACAGCATGCAGACAACAACGATGGGCCTGGTGCTGCGCGCGACGAAAACAGGTGAAGCGGACAGGGTGCTTTCCGTGCTGACGCCGGCAGGCATTGTTTCGGCCATTGCCAAGGGAAGCCTGCGGCTGAAAAACAGGCTGCACAGCGCCACGGGCCTGTTCTGCTATTCAGAATTTACCCTGTTTGAGGGGAAAACCATGTATATGGTGGACGAGGCCGAGGTGCGCGAGGTGTTTTGGGGCGTGCATGAAGACGTGGTGAACATGGCGCTGGCCATGTACTGCGCCGAATTTGTATCCACCCTGTCGCCCACGGGCGACGAGGCCGCGGCCCAGCTTCGCCTTCTTTTGAACAGCCTGTATTATCTCAGTGAAAAAAAACGGGCCCCCGCGTTTATCAAGCCGGTATACGAGCTTCGCGCACTGACGCTGGCGGGCTTTCTGCCGGGGCTTGTGGCATGTGCAGACTGCGTGAAATACGAGGGCGGCCCCTTTTGCTTTGACGCTGCCACAGGCCTTTTGTTCTGCGCGGAATGTGCGGCGAAACGGGGCCTTGCGGCAAACCTGGATGCCGCGGCCCTGGCGGCCATGCGGCACATTACTTACAGTGAAGACGAAAAGCTGTTCGGCTTTTCCATTGGGCCGGAAAGCCTTGCGCACCTGGGCGCTGCAGTAGAGCAGTATGTGCGCTATTGTGTGGACAAGCCGTTCAAAACCCTGGAATTTTACCACAGCGTCCTTGTGTGAGGGCGCGCATTGGAAGGAGACCCATGCAACCGAAATACTTAGCTTCTCTGGAATTCGATAAGATACTTTCGCGCGCCGCGCAGGGCATTGTGTGCCCGGAGGCGCGCGGTTTGCTGTTGGAAGAGCAGCCCGGCGCCACCCCGCAGGCTGTGCGCGATAAGCTGGCCGAGACGGATGCCATGACGGCCCTGCTCATAAAAAACGGCACGCCGCGGTTTGACCGGGTGGAGAATGTAAAAAATGTGGTAAACCGCGCATGCAAGGGCGGCGTGCTCTCTATGGCCGAGCTTTTGGAGCTTGCGCGCGCCCTGCGCAATTTTCGAGAGCTGACCGCGTGGTACCATATCACGGAGCACGAAGCTCTGTGCATCGACGATCACTTCTATGCCATGACGCCGCAGCCTTCGCTGGAAAAGGCCATCGGGCAGGCCATTGTGTCGCCCACGGAAATGGCGGATACCGCCAGCGATACGCTGTATGATATCCGGCGCAGAATACGCGGCGCGGAAAATTCCATCCGCGACAAGCTGGATGCTCTCACCAAATCGCAGCAGGCGGGCAGAGTGCTGCAGGACGCCGTTGTGTCCATCCGCAACGGGCGGTTTGTGGTGCCGGTGAAGGCGGAATACCGCGGCGAAGTGGGCGGCGTCATCCACGACGTGTCCTCCTCGGGCTCCACTTTGTTTGTAGAACCCACGGCCGTGGTAGAGGCAAATGCAAAAATTTTGCAGCTTCGAAATCAGGAGCAGGCAGAAATAGAGCGCATTCTGGCGGCATTCAGCGCCCAGGCAGCAGAACTGGAGCCCATGTTCAGCCTGGGTTACGACGCCATGCTTCAACTGGATGTTTTGCTGGCAAAGGCAAAGCTGGCGCTGGAGCAGAAGGCCATGCTGCCTGCCGTGCGGGAAGACTGTGCCTTCAGCCTGGTGCGTGCGCGCCATCCGCTTATTTCACCGGACACTGTGGTGCCCATTGATGTGGAGCTGGGCAAAAGCTACGATACCATGATTATCACCGGCCCCAATACAGGCGGCAAGACGGTGACGCTGAAAACTGCGGGCCTCTTGTGCACCATGGCCTGCCATGGCTATCTGATTCCTGCACATGAGACGAGCGAGGTGTGCGTGTTCTCCGACATCCTTGTGGATATTGGCGATGAACAGAGCATCGAGCAGAGCCTTTCCACTTTTTCCGGGCATATCAAGAATATCACAGAGATATTCGGCGCCGCAGGGCCCGGCACGCTGGTGCTGATGGACGAGCTTGGCGCAGGCACGGACCCTGCCGAGGGCGCCGCTCTTGCAGTGGCGGTAATAGAAGCCTTGCGTGCGCGCGGTGCAAAGGTTATGGCCACCACGCATTATTCCGAGCTGAAGGTGTTTGCGCTGGAGACGCCCGGCGTGCAGAACGCCTCGTGCGAATTCGATATCGACACGCTGCGCCCCACCTATAAGCTGAGCGTGGGCGTGCCCGGAAAATCGAACGCATTTCTCATCAGCGAAAAGCTGGGCCTTGCGCCCGCAGTGATAGAGCGCGCAAAGCAGCATCTTTCGGCGGAGGACCAGAAGTTCGACACCGTTCTCTCCCAGCTGGAAGATCTGAAGCTGCAGCTGAAAGAGGGACAGGCAGAGGCCGAGCGCCTGCGCGCCACGGCGCAGGACGCGCTGGGCAAGGCAAGAGAGGAACGTGACAAGCTTATCCGGCAGGGGCAGGCAGAGCTGGAGGCCGCGCGCGAAAAGGCGCGCGCCATGGCCGCGGACGTGGAACGGCGCGCATACGACCTGCTGGACGAGCTGCGCAAGCTGGAAAAGGACAAAAGCCGCGCCGCAAGCCAGCGCGCCGCGCGTGCAAGAGAGATAGCCCGCAAGGATTCAGAAAAGCTGTTTTTGAAAAGCGATGTGGTACATACCGTCCAGCGCGAGTATACGCCCTTGAAAAAAGCGGAACCCGGGCAGGAGGTATATCTGGTAGAGCTGGATAAAACGGGCATTGTTTCTTCCCGCCCTGATAAGGACGGCCTTGTAGAGGTGCGCGCGGGCATTTTGCGCACAAAGGTGCCGCTTTCCAAGCTGGCTGCGCCGCCCAAATTTCAAAAGGCGGAGAAAGCATCCATTTATACACCCCGCCCGCGCAGGCAGACGGACGGCGTGCGTGAAGCCGCGCGCCGCACAGCCAGCATGGAGGTGAACCTGCTGGGCATGACGGTGGAGGAGGCGCTGCTGGAGACAGACCGCTTCATTGATAACGGCCTGCTTTCCGGCCAGACAACGTTATACCTTATCCACGGCAAGGGCACGGGCGCGCTGCGCAAGGCCATTCACGAGCACCTGCGCCGCCACCCCAGCGTGAAGAGCTTCCGCCTTGGCAATTACGGCGAAGGTGAGGCCGGCGTCACCGTGGTGGAGCTGAAATAAGCACAGGGAAAAGGAGCTTTTCATGGAGAGACAGAACCATAAAAACCACAGGGGCGGGCAGGGCCTGGCCGCCCGCGCAGGCGGCGCTGCAAAAAAAGTGCTGACAAACCCGCTGACCTATGTGCTGCTTGCAGCCGTTTTGTTCCGCGTTGTGTACTTTCACACATTGCGCCCTTATTCGGAAACTGCAGATTCCCCTACATACAAGGACCTTGGCAATATCCTGACGGGCCTGCGCACGCCCATTTACCCGCTGCTGCTGGCGGGGCTGAAGGCATTGTTCGGCGAGCCGCTGATGAATATGGTGCTGGTGAGGCTGCAAAGCCTTGCCGCGCTGTGCGCGCTGGGCGCTTTCTACTACACAGTGGTGCGAGTGACGCACCGCCGGTACCTTGCCGTTATCTTTACGCTGCTGTTCGGGCTGCAGCCCGGTGTTGTGGGCTATGAAACATCTGTAATGACGGAATCGCTCTCTATCTCCGGCGTGGTGTTTCTTGTGTTTCTGCTGGCGCGCTATCTGGACGAGCGCCGCAGATGCGATGCGGTGGGCCTTGGCGTATTGGCGCTGTTTCTGGTGCTGCTGCGCCCGGCGTTCCTCTATCTGGTGGGCGTGCTGGCCGTGTTCTGGGTGCTGCAGTGGTTTCTGGAGGCGCCCGCCAAAAAGAGGAATATCCTGTGGGGCTTTCTGGGCACGGGCATTTCTGTGGCCGGTGTGCTGGCGTGGTGCGCGTTCAACTTTTTCAGCTGCGGGCGCTTTACTCTCAGTGTGGTGACGGATATCAACCTTTTGCACATGCTGGTGCTGAACGGCTCTGTGGAAAACCCGGAATACCCGGAAATGTCGGAATATGTCTGGAACAAGATGGTGGAAAACCAGGAGGACGAAGCCTATCTGCCCTGGGGCGCATACAATGACATCACCGCCGAGTATCCCGATACTTGGGCGGAATATGCTTCTTCCACCCTGAAATACCATGTGGGAGATATGATGGATTATACTGTGACGAAAGCGGCCGGGCTGCTGAACCAACCGTTTCTCAATGACCAGCCTTACGCCCATCTCTGGTACTACAAAAGCTTTGGCTCTGCCGTGCGCACGCTGCTGTTCAATGTAAAAGTGGTGCAGGTGCTGCAGTTTCTTATTGCAGAGCTTGTCTACAGCTTTACCTGGTGGGCGGTGAAAAAGCGCATCAACTGGCTGGGCTTGGGCCTTGCCGGGTGTTCACTTGCCACAATGGTCACCTCTGTGGTGGGGGCGCAGGCCGAATGGTACCGGCTGTGGCTGCCCTCGTTCCCATTTCTTATCTTGCTCGGCAGCCTGTGGGCGTACCGCCTGTGCGTGTGGCTGGGCCGCAGGGAAGAGCAGCCGGCAGTATAATAAAACTCTGGTTTTCGGCGCACCGCCCGGCAATGGGCGGTGCGTTTTTGCATATGCAATGAAACAACAAACCACTTTTTGACCCTTTGCCGTGAAAACACCGGCAGAAAATTTTGAAGAAATTATCTTGACAATAAAAAGTAAGAATAGTATGACTTGTTATACAAAATATATTTTTTATAATGAGGTGCAGCAAATGATGAAACCAAAAGGGAAATATGCATGGACAGTGACTGTTGGGGAAAAGGGCCAGATTGTGATACCAAAACAGGCGCGGCAGATATTTTCTATTCAACCGGGGGATACGCTGGTACTTTTAGGGGATGAAAAAAAGGGGATAGCCATCCCGCCGAAAGATATGTTTAGCCGGTTTGCGGCGGTGGTTTTTGATGCGGAAGAAGAGAAAGGGGAAGAGACGGTGTGAGGCTGCATTATCTGGATAATATCCGTTGGGCAACGGTGCTTCTTGTTTTGTTTTATCATGTCTGCTATATGTTTAATGGCGTTGGGGCACTTGGCGGCATTGCGGGGGCGAAAAGCCTTGCCTGCTTTGATGCGGTGCTGTATTTTGTTTATCCATGGTTTATGGTGCTTCTGTTCCTTATAGCGGGTATCAGTGCGCGGTATGCACTGCAAAAATATTCCGGCAGGGAATTCATTCGCCTTCGCGTCCGCAAATTGCTGGTGCCTTCTACGCTGGGCCTGTTTGTGCTGCACTGGATTACAGGATATCTCAACATCAAAATGGGCGGTGGCCTTGCGTATATTCCATCTTTTCTTATTTATCCTATTTCTGCGGTAAGCGGTATCGGGCCGTTGTGGTTTATCCAAATGCTGTTTCTGTTTTCCTGTGTGCTTGTGCTGCTGCGAAGGATAGACAGAAATGACAGAGTATGGCTGTTTTGCGGCCGTGCCAATGCAGCTGTGGTGCTGGGGCTGTTCCTGCCGCTGTGGGGGGCGGCTCAGATATGGAACCTGCCGGTTTTGACGATGTACCGCTTTGGCATTTATTTTTTTGCATTTTTAGCAGGCTACTATGTGTTTTCACATAACAAAGTACAATGTATGGTGGAAAAGATGCATATCTCCATGCTTGCCGCGGCAGTCGTGGGCGGGGCATGTTATACTGCGTACTACTACGGAACAGATTATACCTCCCCTCAGTGTCTGCAAAGTCTGCTCACAAATGTCTATCTTTGGGCCGCTGTCCTGGCAGTGCTGGGGTGTGCCAAAGCATGGTTCGACAGGCAAACGCCTGCTACACGCTATTTTTCTGCATCCAGCTTTGGGTATTATATCCTTCATTATCCGGTTCTTATTGTGACGTGTTATGTGCTTCATACCTGCTTTTCACTTCCGGCAATATGGAATTACCTGATTGCATTTGTCGTAGAACTGGGCCTGACGGCTGTACTGTATGAACTGCTCAAGCGCGTGCCGGGCTTGCGGTATGCCGTACTGGGCATCAGAAATTCAAAGCGCTGAGAGATACCTGGCGTAAAAGCACTTCGGCCTGCCCGTGGTGCTGTTTTATAAAACACAGGCAAAGCAAACAAACGTTTTCTGTTCCTTACAGTTGATTGAAACTACCCGTATGGCTGTATAATTCGCGCAAGCGGCAAGAAATATCTGAAAAGCATGAAGATACATCTTCGTGAGCATCTTGCGTATCTCAGAAAAGCAGCTTGCTTTTATGAAGAAGCGGCGGAGAAAATAGACACGTCAAGGCAGGCCGCTTCCAAATGGGAAGCGGGTGTTTCCCAAAGTGAAAGATACCACACCAATCCCACGCTGGCTTTTGCTGAACCGATACAGCCGGAGGGCTGATAAAATAAGAAAAGGCGGTATGCTGCCTCTCCACGGGGCGCATGCCGCCTTTTTTATGGTGCCAAAGGAGGAAAGAATCTCATTAAATGGAACACTGTCATCCCAAGACTTCCATGACTTTTTCAAACTTGTTTTGATAAAATTTTTTGCTCTCCATAGATAATTTTTGAAAGCTTCTTGCCAGTTTGGCTTTTACAAATTCCTTACCCTCTTCAATTCTCATTCCTTTTTGAACATAAGCTAAATACAATAAATTGGGAACGCTATCGAAATGCGAAATTGCATCGGCATCTGCAACGCACAACTCTTCAAGAGTGCCTTTCGTTAAATTTATGCTTCCTCTGTGATTTCTAATACATTCTTGTACCAAATATATTTTTTGGCTATCGTAATCATATTTTTTCAAAATGTCAAATGCCATTTTTGCCCCGTGCACATGATGAAGTTCATATAAACTATAATCTGTAATGGATGCAATATCGTGTAACCAAGCAGCAATCATAACAACTTCCTTATCCGCACCATATTTGCCAGCCAGAATTTCTGCATTTTTGACCACGGCTACAATATGATAATAGCATCCTATTCCAAACTTGTTCGATTCTTTTTGGCATCTATCATATATTTCCCGCTGCAAATCCCTCAAAATGTCTTCCCGCATATTTCGTCTCCGTGAATTGATATTTGTTGTTTTGCTGTTTCTATTTTATCACAACTCCGAGAACGTGGAAATAGGAAGCCGGACTGATTCCCTACCTTTTGAATATACGGTGCGGTTGGCCAGAAAATTATGGACTTGAGGTGTTTCAACGATGGCCAGCGCCTTGAAAACAGAACGGTTCAAAAAAGGAATCCTCCTTTTCTGGCAGGTACATGAGCAGATAGTAATGCACTAACGGGAACGCAAGAACGGTATGGACACAGACTTTTGCAGGCCTGATAAAAATGCGCAAATTGCGGCTGGCCGGTGGCCTGCGGGGAAACAGGCAGAAGCAGAATAGCAAGCCGCCGCATTGGAAAACAGGCACTGCACCCTAAATGCGAACATATTTTGGGCACTACGGCGCGGGGTGAAACAGGCAGGAGAGATGCCTGACATATTTGGGATGAAGGCAGGGGATATGCTAATGGTACTGGGTGATGAAGTGCCCGGTTTACGGGGCCTAGCCTTGGTTGGCGCAGAAGAACTCATACGGGCGGCAAAGAAATTATAGACAGGCTTGGCCCATTTAGAGGAGACGAATGAACGCTGCTGGAAATAAGGCGGCTTTCAAAGCTTCACCCCGGCTTCGCGCTTTTCGATATTTCTTTTTCACTGAGCGAAGGTGAAATCGTGGGCCTTATTGGAAAGAGCGGGGCGGGGGAATCACCAGGCTGAAGCCTATTCTCTGCAAACAGGGGCACCCGGCTTGTTTTGAGCCGGGCGCCCCTGTTTATGCTGAAAACTTTTGCCTGAATTTATTAAAACCGGAATGATAGCCCGTGAAAACGCAGTTTGCGTCGGCGTGGGTTTGGGCCGAGTTCTTTGCGCACTGTCACAAGTGAAAGCGTATCATACCCCAGCTTGTGATATAGACGAAGGGCGGCTTCGTTCCGTGCATGCGGCGGCATATTTCTTCCGCCTGTTCAATGGCGGATGTGGCGATGCCCTGCCCGCGCAGCGCAGGCTGGACAAAAATATCTTCAAGCTGCATCACAATGGGCCCGATGCGCTGCATATGAAGAAAGCCGGCCTGTTTGCCGCAGGCCCAAATAGAAAAAAGAGTATGCCCTTTGCCCTGCCATTCCAGCAGGGTGTTTTCCGCCTGTTCCGAAGTAATTGTCTCGTCTCTGTTTGCGAGAGAAGCATGATGCTGCCAAAATGCAGCGATGTCATGCACAATCACATCGTGTTCTTCAGGCGAAAAGGGGGTAAGCTCAATGCGCACGGCAATTCCTCCTCTCCATAAAAAGCCACAGTGAAATAACAGCAATGGCGGCAAAAAGCGCCGCGCCAATAGAAAAGATGCATACTCCCGCACCGGCTCTGCCTGCAAGGGCGCCCGCAAGAGGGGAGAATACTGCCATACAAACACTGTACATCATGCTGTCCACGCTGGTCAGCGTGGCGCGGCTGGCGCTGGGGTAAAAGGGCTGCATCAGGCTGTCAGCCCGCAGGGTGAAGGCGCTTTCCAGAAAACCGGCTCCTACTGCACCTGCAAGGCACAGGGGAAGGCAGGTGCTGCCTGCCAGCATTGTGCAAATGGAAACGGCCAGCCCGCAACGCAGAAACAGGCGGCCGAGGCGTGCAGGCAACCTCGGCGCCAAAAGCGCGCCCGGCACATCGGCCAGCATTAGAAGGAAAAGTGGTATGCCTACAAGGGTGGCAGGCAGGCCTGCATCCACAAGGCCCTGCTGCCAGAACATCTGGGTAAGATATCCGGCGGCCCCTACAAAGCTGATGCACAGCATCTTGGCAGCCAGCCTGCGCCTGTGTGTAAGAAACCGCACGTTTTCCAGCGCATGACATGCGAGGCGGCGCGGCAGATGACGCAAGGATACTTTGGGCCGCGCGTGTATACTGAGAGCAGGCTCTTTCAAAAGGCCGCCCAGGGCAGCACACCCCAGCCCTACGCAGGCACTGAGAAGGTAGGCTGCGGTAAAACCCAGACGGATGGTAAAAACACTCATCAGGCTGGCAGCACTTTGCGCTGCGGAATACAGCGTGTACTGGCGGGAAGTCTGCCGGATATAGCGGGCCTCCTGGCCATTTTCCGCCAAGGTGTCATAGGTGAGTGCTTCCAGTGTACCGGATGCCAGGTTAAAGCTGAGTGCCTCCAGCGCCATGGCGGCGCAAACCCCGAAAAGCCCGCGGCTGGCGGCCATGGCGACGCCCGCGGCAGCATTTACCAAACCCGCAGCAATCAGGGTGCGCTTGCGGCCCAGAATGTCGGCAAGCATGCCGCTGGGCACTTCGAACAGCATGCTCACTATATGGAACACGCCCTCTGCAACACCCACTGCGGCCAGCGAAAAGCCGCGCCCCACGAGTAGAAGCACCCATACCGCCCCTGCAATACGAAAGCCCCGCACAGCCTCGTGGGCCTGCAGAAGAAATAACTGTTTGTTCAATTTCATTTTAATTACACCGTTCCTCATACTGGATTTTTTGAAGAAACAGTGCGCCCAAATGGGCAAAAAAGGGCCGCGGCAGTGTAGCCGCGGCCCTTCAAAAAGTGCAAAAGAAAGCCGTTTCTACCTGCAAATGGGCGCACTGCTACAGGGAACGGCCAAAACAGCACCTCTGGACAGACGGATGACGGCTATCTTCCAAAACATCACAATGCGCCTCCTTTCAGAATAACGGCATGGCAGCAGGCCATATCGTTACAGTAATTATATCACGCCCGGATATGCTTTTCAAGCGTGGCTTTGACATGTTTTGCATGGCCGGGGCGATACACTAAAGCAGTGGAGAGGGGGCGCGGCATGCGCGGCGTTGTTTACGTGGACCTTCTATTTCTCATCAATGCTGTGATAGGCCTTTTCCTGCTGCGGTGCACATCGCGCCTTGCTGGACGTGAATGCCGGATGTGGCGCATGGCGCTGGGGGGTGCCCTGGCAGGCACGGCTTCCCTTGCCCTACTGCTGCCGCAGCTTCCACCCGTTCTGCTTTGGGTGCTGAAGGCAGCGGAAGCCTGCATCATTGTGCTGGCGGCCTTTCCTGTGGGAAGCCTGCGGTGCTTTTTCAAGACATTGTGGTGGTATGCGGCGCTGAATGTGCTGCTGTCCGGCGTGGTGTTCGCGGCGCTGTATTATGGCGTGGCGGGCGGCATTGAAGTGAACAATATGGCGGTATATTTCAATGTGCCGCCGCTTTTGCTTATTGCCTGCGTGGCGGGCGTATACTGCGCTGTCCGGCTGGTAGAGCTGTGCTTTGGCAGGCCGCAGCGCGCACAGCATGTACCGTTTGCCGCCAGCTTTGGCGGCGTATGCGTGCAGGGGCTTGCACTGCTGGACACGGGCTGCTCTGTGCGCGACCCGGTTAGCGGGCAGGAGGCATTTTTGCTCAGCCTGCCTTCGGTAAAAGGCGCGCTGCCTCCACAGCTTAGTGCACAGTTACAGGCATTTCTGGAACAGGGGCAGCTTTCCAGCGCGCCATATGCCCTTCGGCTGGTGCCCACCCAAACGGCGCTTGGCACGCGCGCCCTGCCCGCTGTGACGGTGCAGTGGCTGACGCTGGGAGAGAAAAAAGAAAAAACCGTGCGCGGCGCGCTGGCAGTGTTCACGCCGGAACCATTTGCGGATGGGGCCTTCAGCGCCATTGTCAGCCCGGTGTTAAAAGGAGGAGCATAAAATGACAGGAAAGTTTCTGAAGGCGCTGTGGCGCAGGCTGCGGCATAAACTGCAGATATGTGTGCGTGCGTCGGATTACACTTATTACATCAACGGCCCGGAGACTTTGCCGCCGCCGCTTTCCAAAGAACAGGAGGCATTGGTGTTTGCCGGGCTGGAAAGGGGCGACGCCAATAGCAGAGAGCTGCTTATCGTACATAATCTGCGCCTTGTGGTGTATATTGCCAAAAAATTTGAGAGCAAAACAGCAGGCGTGGAAGACCTTATCAGTATCGGCACCATCGGCCTAATCAAGGCAGTGAACACCTTTGTGCCTTCAAAAAAAATAAAGCTGGCCACCTATGCCAGCCGGTGCATTGAAAATGAGATATTGATGTACCTGCGCAAAAGCAGCAACCGCCGGCAGGAGAGCAGCATTGACGAACCGCTGAACACTGATGGCGACGGCAATGAGCTGCTGCTTTCAGACGTACTGGGTACAGACCAGAACCAGGTGGGCGCACAGCTGGAGCAGAACGCGGAAAAAGACATGCTGCTTGCGGCTGTGGCAAGGCTTTCCCCTCGTGAGAAACAAATTATGGAATTGCGCTTCGGCCTGTGCGGCCAGCAGGAGCATACCCAGAAAGAAGTTGCCGATATGATAGGCATTTCGCAAAGCTATATTTCACGCCTGGAAAAACGAATCATCCGCCATTTGCGCATGGAGCTGGAGGAAACTACCTAAACTGGCGCAGTGCTTTCCAGAATGCGCGGCGCCGCCTTATGGATGAAGTTTGGCGGCACCGCACAGCACCGGCTTTTCTGTACAGCTCTGCATGAAATATTTGCCAGCCCGTTTTTCGGATGGGCGGCGCATGCCCTGACAATACTCGAAAACAGAACGTTTTCGGAGGGCAGGGCATGCAGTATCACAAGGTGGAGCTTTGCGGTGTAAACACGGCGAAGCTTCCGGTTTTGAAGGAGAAGGAAAAGGCCGCGCTTCTGCGCGCTGTAAAAAACGGAGATGAAGAGGCGCGCCAGAAGATGATAAATGGAAACCTGCGCCTTGTGCTGAGCGTGGTGCAGAAGTTTTCCGGCCGGGGGGAAAATCTGGACGATTTGTTTCAGGTGGGCTGCATCGGCCTTATCAAGGCCGTTGATAATTTCAACCCAGACCTTGGCCTGAAATTTTCTACCTACGGCCAGCCCATGATTATTGGTGAGATACGGCGTTTTCTGCGTGACAACAACGCGCTGCGTGTTAGCCGCTCCATGCGGGATGTGGCTTACAAAGCCATGCAGGCGCGGGAGCAGCTTCAGAAAGAACTTGGACGGGACCCCACCCCGGAGCAGATAGCCCGGCGCATTGAACTGCCGAAGCGCACCGTCACACTGGCGCTGGAATCTGTGGTCGAGCCCATCTCGCTGTATGAACCGGTGTACAATGACGGCGGCGATACCATCTGTGTGCTGGACCAGCTGGGCGAAAGCGGCTCGGAGGAGAACTGGATATCTGCCATGTCTCTGCGCGATACCATGAATTCTCTTTCTCCGCGTGAAAAGAAGATTATGGCGCTGCGCTATCTCTCCGGCAAAACGCAGGTAGAGGTGGCGCAGGAAATAGGTATCAGTCAGGCGCAGGTAAGCCGCCTTGAAAAAAATGCGCTGGCGCGCATCAAAAGCGAACTGTAATATTTGCCCGCTTTGGGGAAAATACTGGTAAGGGAAGCAGGAGAATGATACAAAAATCAGCTTAACGGCTACAGGCAGAGCCGCAGCTCTGCCAGCATAGCTTTTATCTCAGGCAGCAGCACTTGAACCTGTGTGTAATTTTGTTTCCCCATAACAATACCCCCTGATGTAGTCTGTTTTCCTACATCAGGGGGTATTTTGTCACTTCATTTTTAATGGCCCTGTTCACTGGCCGGGGGATATTTATTTGTTATCCAGCCCTTTGGATGTATTGGCCAGGGAAAAGCAGGCCTGAACTTTGTGCGGCGACTCTCAGCTTTGAGAAACGCCTGTTTCCCATATGAATACAGTCCTGTCCGATACGATTGCTTTCTTATCCGGCCGCATGGAAGGCGGCGTGCCCTTTCCGCGTGCGGCGGCGATGCGTTCCGGCCCTGCTTATTCCACAGCCTGTGCAAGGGGGGAGAGGTCCAGCACGCCGGCCTCCTGCTGCAAAAGCGAATACACGGTTTTGGCGATGACCTTTACGCCGCCGGGGCTGTCGCTTTCAAAATTCAGCGGCATCAGCGGGTCGTGCAGAGAGAGGCGCAGCAAAAACCAGCCGTTGCCGTGCTGTGCGTCAAAGTTCACACGGATGCCTTCACGGTTGTCGGGCGCGGTGCTGGCGCCGGGCAGCGCCTGCACCTTCTGGGCCATGCGCTTCAGCACGGCGGCGCCGTCAGCCTTAAAATCTGCGCCGGAAAGGGGCAGGCGCACTTCTTTGCTTTCGGCAGGCTCGCGCAGGCCGGCAATCATCTCCTCCAGCCGGTGGCCGCGGCCCAGCTCTATCAGCAGCTTCACCATCAGGTACGCGCCGTCATCCATGAAATAGTTTTCCTTCAGCGCGCCGTGGCCGCTTGTTTCCATGGCAAGCTGGCAGTCTGTGCCCTCCCGGTTCAGGCGCACGGCTTCATTAATTACATTGCGGTAGCCGCGCTTGAAGCGGTGATGCACGCCGCCCTTCTGAGCAATGAACCGGGCAAGGCCGGTGCTGGTGACGGAATCTGTCACAATGGCGGTGCCGGGGTGGTCGCGCAGCAGAATCGCGCTCATCAGGGCAATGAGCCTGTTGCGGTTCAGCTCTTCCCCATCTGGCAGCACAGCCCCGGCCCTGTCAACATCCGTATCAAAGATAATGCCGAGGTCTGCCTTTTCCTCCAGCACAGCCTGCCGGATGCTGGCCATGGCGGCCGCATCCTCCGGATTCGGGATATGGTTGGGGAACATGCCGTCCGGCGCCAGATAACGGCTGCCGGAAATATCAGCCCCCAGCGGCGCAAGCACCTTTTCGGCAAAAAAGCCGCCCGCACCGTTGCCGGCATCCACCACAATATGAAGCCCTGCCAGCGGGTGCAGGTAGTCTTTGGCCTTCACGCCGTCCCGGATAAGCGAGGCCAGATGCGCGGCATATACGCTCATAAAATCCTGCTGCTGCACCTGCTGTGCCTGAGGCGCGGCCTGCGGTGTTATTAGCTGCGCCTGGGCAAGAATGGCTTTGATGTCGCTGCCTTCCAGCCCGCCCGCGGAGGTGAAGAATTTCAGCCCGTTGCGGTTATAGGGCAGATGGCTGGCCGTCACCATCACGGCGCCGTCAAATGGCTGCGCGCCCATTACGGTGCACATGAACATGGCCGGGGTGCTGGCCAGAGCAAAGTTTGTACACAGGGCGCCTTCGGCGCCAAGCCCTTCCAGCGCCCAGCCTGAAATGGCCGGCCCAGAAATACGCGAGTCGCGCCCCACTGCCACACGCACCTGCTCTTTGCCGGTGCGCTGTTTCAGCCAGCGGGCAAACGCCCTTGCAATGGGAACAACAGCCTCCCGCGTAAGGTTTACGGGCTGCCCGTTTTTGGCATCTACGGCTACGCCGCGGATGTCGCTTCCATTCTGCAGTGCAGAAAGCTCCATAATATCCCAGCCTTTCTTTTTCCCGCACGTGTGCCGCACGGGGCTGTCGGTCAACGCTTTCATTATATCAGTCACGCACGCGGGCGGCAACCGGAAAATGGCCGCAGCGGAGGAAAACGCATGTCCAGGCCCCATGTTTCACAAATAATGAAAAGAACTGCATTTTCTTGTTTCCATCCGGCGGGCATTGTGTTAGAATAAAAAAACGGTCGAAGGCATTTCTCTGCCATGCGGCAGAGAAGCGCCGCGCCTCCTGCGCGGACGGCAGGCGAGAGGGAAAAATGAAGCGGAAAAGGTGGAGAACCGGGAATGGAACAGCACGTATCTGACACATATGTTCACATTCTGAAAAACGAGCTTATCGTTGCGCTTGGCTGCACAGAGCCAATTGCCATTGCCTACGCGGGCGCACTGGCGCGCAAGGTGCTGGGTGCGGTGCCGCAGAGGGTAAATGTGGCGTGCAGCGGAAATATCGTGAAAAACGTGAAGGGCGTCACCGTGCCAAATTCCGGCGGGCTGCGCGGCATCAAAGTGGCCGCTTTGCTCGGAATTACGGGCGGTGATGCCAAAAAAGAGCTTGCCGTGCTGGAAAGTGTGACAGATGAAGCGCGTGAGGAAGCGCGCCGTCTGCTGGCGGCGGGTGTGTGCACCACAAGCCTTGTAGAAGGGGAAGAGAACCTTGCAGTCACCGTTACTGCAGAAGCCGGCGGGCACACTGCCCTTGTGGAGATACGCGGCACACACACCCATGTGGCCCGCATTGAAAAGGACGGCGCAGTGCTGCAGAGCAGCGCGTCGGAGGGCGGCGTGCAGAAGGCCGCGCCCGATAAAGCCCTTTTGAATGTGCGCGATATCCTGACATTTGCCGAAACGGCAGACCTCTCGGAAATAAAGCCTCTTTTGCTGCGGCAGATAGAATGCAATGTGGCCATTTCCCATGAAGGGCTGCGGCAGGGCTATGGCGGCGAAGTGGGCCGCACGCTGCTGGAATTGTACGGCACCTGCTGCCCCGTGCAGGTGCGCGCGGCCGCCGCAGCCGCGGCGGGGTCTGATGCGCGCATGAACGGCTGCCCCATGCCGGTGGTCATCAATTCCGGCTCCGGCAACCAGGGCATTACGCTGACGCTGCCGGTGGTGGAATATGCAAAGGAACTGCACGCTTCAAGCGAGATGCTGCTGCGCGCGCTTGTGCTGGCAAACCTTCTCAGCGTGCACCAGAAAAAGTATATCGGCAGCCTGTCCGCTTACTGCGGCGCCACCAGCGCTGCCTGTGCGGCAGGCGCGGCTGTCTGCTGGATGCGCGGCGGCGGGTACGAAGAGATATGCGGCACCATCACCAACACGCTTGCCACCCTGGGCGGTATGCTGTGCGACGGGGCCAAATCCTCCTGCGCGGCAAAAATTGCAACAGCCGTGCAGACGGCGCTTCTGGCGGCGGCCATGAGCGCGCACGGCCGCCGCTTCCGCCACGGCGACGGCATCGTCACACAGAACGTGGAAGAAACCATTGCCGACATCGGTTACATTGCCCGTGAGGGGATGCGCTATGCAGACAGCGAAATACTTCGCCTGATGCTGGAGCATGAATGACCGCATCTTCTGCCTGAAGGCAGGGCCGGCGCGCCGCGCCCTGCTTTTTTTGTGCAATAATTATACTAAAAAAGTATAATTATATCCAACCCTTTGCGTTTTGTGAATTGCAAATGGTCCATATATGGTGTATAATTCCATTTGCATGAAGGAAAGAGAGCAGGTGTGGGAATGCAAGTGATGAAACGCAGTGGCGCCGGGCAGGCGTACGATGCACAGAAAATCACGGATGCCATGGAAAAGGCATTTGCCAGCGTGGGGCAGGCGTGCAGCCGTGAGGTGATGGACAAAATGCTTCGTGAAGTGGAACAGGCTGTTCTGTCAGGCGGCACATGCACGGTAGAGGCTATTCAGGATGAAGTGGAACAGGTGCTGATGGCAAACGGCTTTTACGCTGTGGCGAAAAGCTATATCCTATACAGGCAGAGGCGCGCGGAGCTTCGCGCCGCACGCGCGGCGCTGACAGGCGCAATGGATGCGCCGGGGCTGGATGAATGCCTGGCCGGGATACAGCAGGCGTTTGAGGGGCCGGAGTATTCCCTCACGGCGCTGGCCGGTAAGTTTTCCGGCTTTCTGAAAACAGGTATGTCGCGGCAGGAAACACTGGGGGCGCTTGTAAAAGCGGCGGTAGAGCTCACCACCCCGCAGGCCCCGAAATGGGAGTTTATTGCGGCGCGCCTTTTGAACTATAAGCTCGAGCTGGAGCTGCAGGCCCAGCTGGAAAGGCACGGCATCCGCACCTTTTATGAAAAGCTGCGCTGGCTGACGGACGAAGGACTGTACGGCGCCTATATTCTGGAGCACTATTCCCGCGAAGAGCTGGAGCAGGCGGCCGCCTTTCTGCGGCCGGAGCGCAATGCGCTGTTCACATACGCGGGGCTGGATTTGCAGCTGAAACGGTACGTCATCCACACGCATCAGCGCGTGCCGCTGGAAACGCCGCAGGAAATGTACCTGGGCATTGCCCTGCACCTTGCCATGGAGGAAAAGCAGGACAGGCTGGAATGGGTGCGGCGGTTTTACGATATGCTGAGCAAGATGGAAGTGACTATGGCCACGCCCACGCTCTCCAATGCGCGCAAGCCTTACCATCAGCTCTCCAGCTGCTTTATCGACACGGTGCCGGACAGCCTGGAGGGCATCTACCGCTCTATTGACAATTTTGCGCAGGTGAGCAAATTCGGCGGCGGCATGGGCCTGTACTTCGGCAAGGTGCGCGCCACGGGCAGCAGCATCCGTGGCTTTGAAGGCGCGGCGGGCGGCGTCATCCGGTGGATCAAGCTGGTGAACGATACTGCCGTAGCGGTAGACCAGCTCGGCATGCGCCAGGGGGCCGTGGCAGTGTATCTGGATGCCTGGCACAAAGACCTTCCGGAATTTTTGCAGCTTCGCACGAATAATGGCGATGACCGCATGAAGGCGCATGACGTATTTCCGGCAGTGTGTTACCCAGACCTTTTCTGGAAGCTGGCCGCGAAGGATCTCAACCGCGAATGGCACCTTCTGTGCCCGCATGAGGTGCTCAGTGTAAAGGGCTATGCGCTGGAGGATTATTACGGTGAGGAGTGGGAAAAACGTTATCTTGACTGTGTGAACGACCCGCGTATTTCAAAACGGACCGTGACGGTGAAGGATATCGTGCGGCTTGTGTTGAAATCGGCCGTAGAGACGGGCACCCCCTTTACCTTCAACCGCGATGCAGTGAACCGTGCGAACCCCAACGGCCACAAGGGCGTCATCTATTGCTCTAACCTGTGCACGGAAATCGCGCAGAACATGGCGCCTATCGAGAGCGTTTCCACTGAGGTGAAAACGGAAAACGGGGACACCGTGGTGGTCACCACCACGCGCCCGGGCGAGCTTGTGGTATGCAACCTTGCTTCGCTTTCACTCGGCAATATTCCTGTGGAGGACGACGCTTACCTGCACGAGCTTGTGGCAAGCGTAGTTCGTGCGCTGGATAATGTCATAGATTTGAATTTTTACCCGCTGCCCTATGCGAAAATAACAAACCGCCGCTACCGCAGCATCGGCCTTGGGGTAAGCGGTTATCATCACATGCTGGCAAAGCGCGGCATTAAGTGGGAAAGTGAAGAGCATCTTGCCTTTGCAGACGATGTGTTCGGGCGCATCAACCATGCGGCCATTGCCGCCAGCACGGCACTTGCCGCCGAAAAAGGCAGCTATGCCTTTTTTGAGGGCAGCGACTGGCAGACGGGCGCCTATTTTGAAAAGCGCGGCTATACGTCCGCCGCATGGAAGGAGCTAGCTGCAACGGTGGCGCGCCAGGGCATGCGCAATGCATATCTGCTTGCAGTGGCACCCACCTCCAGCACCAGCATCCTGGCTGGCACCACCGCCGGGCTGGACCCTGTGATGAAGCGCTTTTTCCTGGAGGAAAAAAAAGGCAGCATGCTGCCCCGCGTTGCACCCGAGCTTTCCATGAAAACCTACTGGTATTATAAAAACGCACATCTTATCGACCAAAGCTGGAGCGTGCGCGCCTGCGGCGTGCGCCAGCGCCATGTGGACCAGGCCCAAAGCATGAACCTGTATATTACCAATGATTTCACCATGCGTCAGGTGCTGGAACTGTACCTGCTTGCTTGGCGATGCGGGGTAAAGACTATTTACTATGTGCGCTCGAAGTCTCTAGAGGTGGAAGAGTGCGAAAGCTGCTCGTCCTGAGCACGGAAGGAGAGAACACACCATGGCAGAACTTGTGAAAAAACCGTTGTTCAACCCCGGCGGCGATACTGAGGTACGCCTGCGGCGCATGATAGGCGGCAACACCACCAACCTGAACGATTTCAACAATATGCGCTATGCCTGGGTAAGCGGCTGGTACCGGCAGGCCATGAATAATTTCTGGATACCGGAGGAGATAAACCTCTCGCAGGATGTGAAGGATTACCCGAACCTTTCAGCACCCGAGCGCAGGGCCTACAATAAAATACTGAGCTTTCTTGTGTTTCTGGATTCCATCCAGACGGCCAACCTGCCCTGCATTGGCGAATATGTCACAGCCAACGAGGTGAATCTGTGCCTGTCTATTCAGACCTTTCAGGAATGTGTGCACAGCCAAAGCTACAGCTACATGCTGGACACCATATGCAGCCCCACGCAGCGCGACGACATTCTGTACCAGTGGAAAACGGATGAGCATTTGCTGCGCCGCAACACATTTATCGGGGATTTGTACAATGAATTCCAGAAAAAGAAGGATGCCTTCACGCTGCTGAAGGTGATGATGGCGAATTATATTCTGGAGGGGGTGTATTTCTATTCCGGCTTCATGTTCTTCTACAATCTGGCCCGGAATGGAAAAATGCCCGGCTCTGCGCAGGAGATACGCTATATCAACCGCGATGAAAACACACATTTGTGGCTGTTCCGCAATATTATTCTGGAGCTGCAGAAGGAAAACCCCGAGCTTTTCACCCCGGAGAATATTGAAGTGCTGCGCGGCATGCTGGAAGAAGGCGTGCGGCAGGAGGTTGCCTGGGGCCACTATGTCATTGGAGACGATATCCCCGGCCTGACAAAAGGCATGGTGACAGATTATATCAAATATCTGGGCAACCTGCGCTGGGCGGGCCTGGGCTATGGCACACTGTACGAGGGCTATGACAGCGAGCCGGAGAATATGGCGTGGGTGAGCCAGTATTCCAATGCCAATATGGTAAAAACAGATTTCTTTGAAGCAAAAAGCACAGCATACGCCAAAAGCACAGCCCTTGTGGACGATTTATAAGCGTGCTGTGCCGGAAAAGCCGCGTGCGGAAGGCCTGCGCGCGGCTTTTCACCCTGTAAAACGGGGGAGTTAGGCGCGCTGACGTAAGAAAACGCTGGTTTTGGGCCGGCAGTTTTGTGTCGGATTACCGGGCTTTCATGCTGCTGTTTACGCAAAATTGCCGGGCCAAAGCTGTTTTGTACCTCTGAAGCAGAAATTGGGGTTGCAGAGCAAGGAAAAGCGCCTCAGGCACCCTTTGCGGTTGTCAAGGCGCTTTGGCGATGCCATGCGCCCAAGTTTCTGTTTCAGAGACGGCGTTTTCTCATGTCAGCGCGCCTTTGCGCCGCATTTTTCTATTGACAATCCGCCGCGGGCCCTGTATAATATTTTTGTTCGCTGGGCGAACGCGATATTCCTCCTTAGCTCAGTCGGTAGAGCATGCGGCTGTTAACCGCAGGGTCGTTGGTTCGAGCCCAACAGGGGGAGCCAATTATGACGTATTCGAACAGGTCGCAGTATTATCTCCGTATCTGTTCTGCGTCGCAAAAGCAATGCACTGGTAATATACCAGTGCATTTTTTGCATTCAAGAACAAAATACCAAACTTTATGATAGGGGATTCTGATTTTACGCAAATAGAAAAAGCCCCCGGCGCTATATGCACCGGGGGCCTGTATTATTTCTTAAGCTGCTTTACCGCCTGATCAAGGCCCGTGGCGGCAAAGCCGGACGCCGCACCCACGGCCGCGGCCGTGATGGGGTCTGTTGCCGGGAAATCCGGCATGCCCACATAGAGGGCCGCAAGGCCCAGCAGCAAACCGGAAAAGCCACAAGCAATAGGAATGTATTTGTTGTTGTCAAACGGGGTTGCCTTAACGACAGTACCCACCAGATAACACAGCACAGTGATTGCCACTACAGTGGCGATGCCGAAAATTGATACATCCATTTTCTTTCTCCTTATCCATTCCGAATTTTAAGCGATTCGCAGCGCCGGACGATATCTGCCACAGAGCGGTCTCCATTGCCCAGCGCATCATAGGCGACATAGCACCCCTTCAGTGTTTCCATCCCATAGGGAGGAATTTCCCCGGTTTCGATGTAGTGCAGGCCGAGGTCTATGATTTTTGCCCGCAGCAGCATTTTAAGCCCCTGTTCCACGGCCTTGTCTTTCTTGGCATTGCTCTTCATGCGCCCCGCCGCCCACCCTGCGAAGGCCGCCACCAGGGGCAGCACCGCCGTAATGATGTCTTGCAAAAGTTCCACCTGTCAGCCCTCCAGCGCCGCCTGTGCGGCCTTTATTTTGGCCTCTGCCTGCTCTGCGCGCTCTGTTGCTGCCTCGGCCTTTTCTCCGGCCTCCCGGGCCTGTTGCAACGCTGTGTCGCGCTCTGCTGTCATGCTGGCCAAGCTGTTGCGCAAAGCCTGTGCCTCGGCCTTGCTCGCTTCCAGCTCTGCGCGCAGCGCCTCGATGTCATCCCCCGCGGGCTTGTCCGGCTCTGCAGGTTCCTCCGGCGTCTCTATGTACTCTGAGAACTGCCAGCCCAGCCCCTGCTCATAGCTATATTTTTTGAGCAGTATTTGGTCGCCGTTGCTGAGAGGCCCCACCGTTACCAGGCCATCCCGCGTCACAATGGCAGTGTCGGGGTCAAGCCCGCTGTCCCTCACCCACTGGGTAAGATAATAGCTGATGTCGCCGCCCGTGAGGTTGCCGCCGTCGGCCCCGGTGATAGCCACAGTGCAGCTGCGGCCGGGCGTTACAGCGTCAAACGTGACATCATTGAGCCTGTTGGC
>OFMI01000295.1_pt1 | contig 46086 bp, 38 predicted proteins | sample 1541741 | NCBI WGS metagenome assembly OFMI01 (sample SAMN04209219, study PRJEB22552) | human gut metagenome | biome: gut; material: feces | host: Homo sapiens | place: USA: Oklahoma | reverse complement strand
GTGCCTGTGCATTTTTGATGATCTGTTTCTGATATTCTGCGAATTCAGGCTCCAGGGCTTCTTTGAAGCATACCGCTTTTCCTGCGATCACGTGTTCCAGTGGTCCTCCCTGAATTCCAGGGAATACAGCTTTATTAAAGTTGAATTTATCTGCTGCTTCCTGATTACAGAGGATCAGACCGCCTCTTGGTCCGCGCAGTGTCTTATGTGTTGTCGTTGTTGTGACATCTGCGTACGGGATCGGGCTTGGATGAAGTCCTGCTGCAACAAGTCCTGCGATATGGGCCATATCAACCATCAGGTATGCTCCTACTTCATCCGCGATCTCACGGAATTTTTTGAAATCAATGATTCTTGCATAAGCACTTGCTCCCGCAATGATCATCTTTGGTTTTTCTTTTACTGCGATCTCACGTACCTTATCATAATCGATCACACCCTCGTCGTTCACTCCGTATGATACGACGTTGAAATATTTACCGGAAATATTAACCGGAGAACCATGTGTCAGATGTCCGCCATGATCCAGGTTCATACCCATGACTTTGTCTCCAGGCTCCAGCATTGCAAAGAATACTGCCAGATTTGCCTGTGCTCCGGAATGTGGCTGTACATTGGCATAATCACAGCCAAATAACTTCTTTGCTCTTTCTCTTGCAAGATCTTCCACTACATCCACACACTGACATCCACCATAGTAACGTTTGCCCGGATAGCCTTCTGCGTATTTATTTGTAAGCGGACTTCCCATTGCTGCCATGACTGCTTTGCTTACCCAGTTCTCCGATGCGATCAGCTCCAGATGCGAATTCTGTCTCTCCATCTCGGCCTGAATGGCGTCTGCAATTTCACTGTCTGCTTTTTTAATTTCATCAAATGCATACATATTTGAGTCCTCCTGGTTTGTTAAAAATTTGATTTATTTAATATGATATCACTTTACCACGGTGAATGCCAGTGTTTTTTGTAAAAAAAGAGGAAACCTCTGATGAAATTAATCATCAAAGGTCTCCTTTAATTTATCCATAAATCCTTTTTTCTTTTTGCCTTTATGTTCGTGCTCTTCCGCTTTTTCAGATTTCTCTGCTCCGAGGGAATTGCCGGTCAGCTCATCGAATTTACGCAGTGCTTCTTTTGCTTCGGCACTTAAGTGTTCCGGTGTCTGGACCACAAGTGTCACATAATGATCGCCGCGAACCTGTGCATTTCGAAGAGATGGAACTCCTTTACCTTTCAGACGTACTTTCGTATCTGTCTTGGTTCCCGGTTTTACCGTGTAGATCACTTCTCCATCTACCGTCTTGATACGGATATCCGCACCAAGCGCTGCCTGTGCAAATGTAATCGGTACCGTTGAGAAGATGTGCATATCCTGACGCTGGAAGATTGGATGTCTTGATACCACAACCTCCACCAGAAGATCTCCTCTTGGTCCGCCGTTTACACCCGGCTCACCTTTTTCACGGATTCTGACACTCTGGCCATTATCAATACCTGCAGGAATTGATACGGATATCTTCTTCTTGCTGGCTACATAGCCTGTTCCACCGCAATCCGGACATTTTTCCTTAATAATCTTACCAGTTCCCTGGCAATCCGGACAGGTCTGTACATTCTGTACCGTTCCAAAGAATGACTGCTGTGTATATACTACCTGACCTTTACCGCCACATTTCGGACAAGTCTCCGGAGATGTTCCCGGTTTGGCACCTGTTCCGTTACATTTCGGACATGGGTCTTTTAATACAACGTCCAATTCTTTCTCGCATCCGAATACAGCCTCTTCGAATGTGATTCTGACACTCTTACGGATATTCATACCTTTCATCGGTCCCTGGTTCGCACGACCGCCTCTGCGTCCGCCGCCGAACAGATCTCCGAAGATATCTCCGAAAATGTCGCCAAAATCAGCACCGTTAAAGTCGAATCCGCCATATCCGCCGCCTGCTCCCGCACTTCCGTCAAAAGCAGCATGACCAAACTGATCATACTGACGGCGTTTTTCCGGATCACTCAAGACTGCATACGCCTCAGAAGCTTCTTTGAACTTCTTTTCAGCTTCAGCATCACCCGGATTCATATCCGGGTGATACTTCTTGGCAACCTGTCTGTATGCTTTTTTCAAAGTTGCTTCGTCAGCATCTTTACTGACCCCAAGCACCTCATAGTAATCTCTTTTTGACTCTGCCATTTCCTATTCCTCACTTAATGTTCTTAGACTTCTTTGTAATCTCCGTCTACGACATCGTCGCCCTGGAATCCTTCTGGTGCCGGGCCTGCTCCTGCATTAGCTCCTGGCTGAGGACCAGCTCCCTGAGCTCCTGCTGCTGCGCCAGCCTGCTCATACATCTTTGTGAAAAGCTTCTGAGCACTCTCTGTCAGTTTTTCTTTACCTGCTTTGATCTCTGCAACCTGCTCATCTGTAAGAGTATCTGTATTTGCTTTTTCAAGTAATTCTTTCAGAGCTTTGCAGTCAGCTTCTACTGCTGCTTTGTCTGCACCGTCAAGCTTGTCGCCAACTTCCTGCAGAGCTTTCTCTGTCTGGAATACCATAGCGTCAGCTTCGTTCTTAGCATCGATTCCTTCTTTACGTTTCTTGTCCTGAGCTTCGAATTCAGCAGCTTCTTTTACAGCTTTGTCGATATCTTCATCAGACATGTTAGATCCTGCTGTAATTGTGATGTGCTGTTCTTTTCCAGTTCCAAGGTCTTTTGCAGATACATTTACGATACCATTTGCATCGATATCGAATGTAACTTCGATCTGTGGGATTCCACGTGGAGCTGGTGCGATTCCGTCCAGTCTGAACTGTCCGAGGGATTTGTTATCTCTTGCGAACTGTCTTTCTCCCTGTACTACGTTGATATCAACGGCTGTCTGGTTATCAGCAGCTGTAGAGAAGATCTGGCTCTTCTTTGTAGGAATTGTTGTATTTCTCTCGATCAGACGAGTAGCTACACCACCCATTGTCTCGATAGACAGTGACAGTGGAGTTACATCCAGAAGAAGGATGTCGCCGGCGCCTGTATCTCCTGCAAGTTTACCACCCTGAACAGATGCTCCAAGTGCTACACACTCATCCGGGTTCAGAGATTTGCTTGGCTCTTTACCTGTCAGACGTTTTACTTCTTCCTGTACTGCAGGGATACGTGTAGATCCACCAACTAACAGTACCTGACCAAGTTCAGAAGCTGTGATACCAGCATCTGATAATGCTCTCTGTACCGGCTCAGATGTCTTCAGTACAAGATCATGTGTCAGTTCATCAAATTTAGCTCTTGTAAGGTTCATATCGAAATGTTTTGGACCTTCTGCTGTAGCTGTGATGAATGGAAGGTTGATGTTTGTTGTTGTTGCTGAAGAAAGTTCTTTTTTAGCTTTCTCAGCTGCTTCTTTTAATCTCTGAAGTGCCATCTTATCTGCAGATAAGTCAACACCTTCCTGTTTCTTAAATTCAGCGATCATGTAGTCTGTAATCTTCTGGTCGAAGTCATCTCCACCAAGTCTGTTGTTACCGGCTGTAGATAATACTTCGATAACTCCGTCACCGATCTCGATAACAGATACGTCGAATGTACCACCACCAAGGTCATATACCATGATCTTCTGTTCTTTTTCATTGTCAAGACCATATGCAAGAGCTGCTGCTGTTGGCTCGTTGATGATACGTTTTACATCAAGTCCTGCAATCTTACCAGCATCTTTTGTTGCCTGACGCTGAGCATCGTTGAAGTAAGCAGGTACTGTGATAACAGCTTCTGTTACTTTTTCTCCAAGATATCCTTCTGCATCTGCTTTCAGTTTCTGAAGGATCATTGCTGAAATCTCCTGTGGAGAATATTTCTTATCTTCAATTGTTACCTTGTAGTCGGTTCCCATCTCTCTCTTGATAGAAGAGATTGTTCTCTCTGCGTTTGTTACTGCCTGACGTTTTGCAGGTTCTCCGACAAGACGCTCACCTGTCTTTGTAAATGCTACTACAGATGGTGTTGTTCTTGCGCCTTCTGTGTTGGCGATAACTGTTGGCTGTCCACCTTCCATTACGGCTACACAGCTGTTTGTTGTTCCTAAATCAATACCTATAATTTTACCCATGATAAATTTCCTCCTGTATGATTTTTTATTCTGATAATTGTGAATGTTCTTGTTTCTAGTTTGCTACTTTTACCATGCTGTGTCTTACAACTGAATCACGGTATGTGTAGCCCTTCTGAAATTCCTCGGCAACAATATTCTCACCGAAGTTTTCATCTTCCACATGCATCACTGCGTTGTGGAAATTCGGATCAAACGGCTGGCCTACTGCTTCAATAGGCTTAACCTCGATTCCTTCCAGAGTGGTAAGCAGATGTTTATACACCTTCTCCATTCCCTGAACGAACGGATCTTCTTTGTCTTCTTCCTTCACTGCATCCAGACCTCTTTCAAAGTTGTCTACAACTGGAAGAATCTTCTCTATGATATCTTTCGCTCCAACTTCGTACATCTGAGATTTTTCCTTTTCTGTACGTTTGCGGAAGTTATCAAACTCTGCCATCTGACGGGTAAGCTTATCTGTAAGCTCTTCGATCTTCTCGTCTTTTTTATCTTTTTTCTTGCCAAATAATTTTTTGCCAGATTTCTTTTCTGTATCTTTCGCTGTCTCGTCGGCTTCTTCGTTTTCCACTTTTTCAGAAGTTTCTGTTGTCTCGTCTGTATCTGTCTCTGCTTCTTTTGCTTCAGCAGCGGATTTTTTTGCCTCTTCTACAGCTTCTTTTACCATATCTTCCTGGCTTTTTTCCTGCTTATTTTCCAAGGGTTATTCCACCTTTCTATCATTCTTATGGAACATCTGATCCAGTTCTGTCTGGAGACGTTTCATAGATTTTAAAACATGTTCATAATCCATACGTTTCGGTCCGATAATTCCTATCGTTCCCTTCATACCATCACCCAGTTCGTAGGTTGCAGTTACGACACTGCAGTCTCTCATAGTCTGTACCGGAGTCTCATCTCCGATATATACCTGAATGCCGGTATTCTCATCCTGTGCCAGGGTCTGTGTAACCAGTTCGGATAACTGCTGTTTTTCTTCAAATGCACTGATGATTTCCTGTGCGCTCTGGTTATCACTCAGCTCCGGATATTTGAAAATGTTCGTCGCACCGCTTGTGTAGATCTGCATATCATCATCTACATGAATCGCATCTGCAACTGCATCCAGTACATATCCGACTACCTGACTGTGGATTCCTGCCTGCTCCTTTAATCTGGCGATCAATCCCAGGTTGATTTCTTCGATCGACATGCCGTTGAGTGTTGTATTCAGCAGCATATTCAGCTTTAACAGATTCTCATTGCTGATCGGCTCATCAATGTTAATGATCTTATTCTTGATCACATTGCCTCCCAGTACGATGACTGCGATCACCTGTTCCTCATCTACCATAGATAACTGGATGAACTTAATCTTGTTTGAATTGTTCATCGGAGTCGAAACCATCGTTGCATAGTTGGTATTCGTTGCAAGAACCTTTGCTGCCTGTTTCAAAAGCTGATCCATCTTATCTGCTTTGTCAAGCATCTGATCCTGCATCTCATTCAGCTCCTGCTCTTTCTCCTCCATCAGCATATCTACATAGAGCCTGTATCCTTTATCCGAAGGAATACGTCCTGCCGACGTATGAGGCTGGATGATATATCCCATCTCTTCCAGATCTGCCATCTCATTACGGATCGTTGCTGAACTAAGATTCAGATCCGTGTACTTGGAAATCGTTCTGGAACCAACCGGTTCACCTGTCTCCAGATAATTCTGGATGATTGCATGAAGTATTTTCAGTTTTCTTTCACTCATCTCTTCATGATTTATCACCGGTACCTCCTCCTTTCGGTTTCTGGTTATTAGCACTCTTTTTATCTGAGTGCTAACACCTTTCGACTATTAAGATAGCACTCTCACATATTTTTGTCAACACTGTTTAGATATTTTTTAGAAAATGTAAAAAACCTTCTGATTACCACTTCTTTCGAATGCACATCAACGCAAACAGGCAGACTACTTATAATATATTGTCTGCCTGTTAATCACTTTATTCTTTTTCGTTTATATTGTTTTTAACGCAATTCCAAGGATATGTTTTGCACATCTCTGAAGATCCGCTTTGGTAATCCTTCCATTTTTTACGCCGTCTACAATATCCTCTACATTTTTCCTGCACCCTGGCATCTGAAGATCATTTCCTGCCTTAATGCACTGTACACCATCGGAATAGCTGTATTTCCCGCTTTCTGATACCATTCCAAGTGCCGTCGTATCCTGAGACGTATACCAGTCTGTCATAATAAAGCCTTCAAATCCCCATTCATCACGCGCTACATTCTGAAGCATGTCATAATGATTGGCGGCATGCGTTCCATTGATCAGATTATACGATGTCATGATCGCATAGGGCTGTGCTGTCTTCACCGCAATTTCGAATCCTTTCAGATAGATTTCTCTTAATGCACGTTCGCTGATATGTGCGTTCGTGAACATACGGTTGTCTTCCTGATTATTTGCCGCAAAATGCTTGATCGTCGTTCCATGTCCTTTGTAAGACTGTACACCCTTTGTATCGGCTGCCGCACACAGTCCGGTAAGCAGTGGATCTTCCGAATAATATTCAAAGTTTCTTCCACACAATGGATTTCTGTGAATATTCATGCCCGGTGCCAGCCACAGGTGAATATGAAACTGTTCCATCTCTTCTCCGACAATCTCACCCATTCTCTTGATAAGATCCACATCCCATGACTGCGCAAGTGTCGTCGCAATCGGGATTGCCGTACAGTACTGGTAATAATCCTGCGCTCCTTCCGGCTGCTCTTTCGCAAACGGTGCAATTTCCATTCCGAACTGTTCCCCACCCGGTAATTTATTGCCTTCTTTATCCGTTTTAAAATGTGTCTGTAACCGTAATCCTGCCGGTCCATCTGCAAGGATCAGATTCGGGATCTTCCGCTTCTCGATCAGTGCCGACGTCGTATCCCCTGCTGCTCCCGGCACACATGCAGAAGATGACCCGATTACATTGCCGCCTTCTTCCAGTCGTTCGGTTCCGACACAAAGATCGGCCATCTCTTCTACCGTAAGCTGTGCAACCAATTCTTCGAGTGATGCTGCCCCCTTCTTCACATCCTCCAGTGTTAATATCTCGTCCGGTCTTTTATCTTCCAGCGTAGTACGTATCACTTCATATTCCATGATCTTTTTCTTAAAGTTTTCCGCATAGATCAATATCGGGCGCATAAATGGTGTGTCATCCGGTTCCAGGTCAAAGATTGGGACCATATGGTGAATCTCTTTTACAAATTCCTTATCCTTCATCACATTCTTTAAAAGAACCGTCTGAACTGTTTCATCCAGATCTATGATCGCGGCTACTTCCGTTGTACGTGAACTGTTCCCCACACGAATCGTATACTCGCCTTCCTCCATGACCCATGCTGCATCATAACTGTCATAAGATGCCATATCTTCTGTCGCAAATGTAACTGTTACCACTTCTTTTTCTCCCGGCATGAGAAGCTTTGTCTTGGCAAATCCTGCAAGCTCCTGTGTTGGTTTTTCCATAACTCCATCCGGTGCCGAATAATAAACTTGTACGACTTCTCTTCCCGGATATACCTTACCGATATTCGTCACTTCCACTTCTACCTTTACCAGCTTTTCATCTGCGGTCACTTCTTTGGTCACCAATGAGAAATCCGTGTATCCTTTTCCATACCCAAAGCAATACAACGGCATGATTCCAAATGTATCAAAATAACGATATCCGACATAAATCCCGTCACTATAGTATTCATCATCCAGATTGTCATCGCGGTAACTGAAAGTTCTCGATGACGGATAGTCATCATAAGATCTTGCCCATGTATCTGTTAATTTTCCTGACGGAACTGTTTTAGCCATCAAGACATCCGCCACTGCATGGCCACCCATATTTCCAGTCTGTCCGGTCAGAAGGATTGCCTGCACTCCGGAAATCTTCCGCAATTCTGTCAGATCTATCACGCCTCCTGTATTCAATAATACAACACAATTCGAATAATTTTCCGTCATAAACCGGATGTTCTGCAATTCTCTGTCACTCAGATAATAATCTCCTTTTTCTGCCCGCCGGTCTTTTCCCTCTCCGGAATTTCTTGCAAGCACATAAATGGCCGCATCTGCCTCTTTGATATCTGTCTCTTCGACAATTGGCTGCTCCGGTTCCTGAAACGGATGTTTGAACCCAAGGATTACCGATGGCTCTCCCGTCTCATCTGACATATCTTTTAATTTTTTCAAATATGTTTTCTGCGCCTCTTCCAGATCCCGGTCGTATCTGTCAAGCCAGTCTTCTGTCACGATCTCAAATCCGGCTTCTTCTAATCCCCGTGCGATTGAAACTGTTTTTCTTACATTGACATCTCCGGATCCTGTTCCTCCTTTCACCGTATGTCTGGCTCCCGTTCCATATAATGCAATCTTTTTTATCTTATCTGAAAATGGTAATACACCGTCATTCTCCAAAAGGACCATACATTCCCCGGCCAGATGACGTACTTCATTCTCATGCTCTGTCTCATACTTCTGAATTTCATTTGTTTTCGATGCATAAATCTGTGCCATATATCTTCCTCTTTTCCTATATTATATTTTTCAAATTATAATGCTTCTGTTTCTGATTTTTGTATTTTGCTTGCAGAAATATCAGCTCTGTGAAAAATTTTAACACATTCTTCTGTCATTTTTCCATACTTAACATCCATTATTTCAGATACATTACGGACATCTTAATTGCGGTATTGTAATTATTTTTATTTTTGTTGTTATTCCAACAACATTCTTTTTCTTCTTTATAGTACACTAATACCTGCAAAACAACTGATACCATTTTAAACATATTTCTATTTTTTAAGAAAAGGAGAATCATTATGATCAGAAAAATAATCCATATAAATGAAGAAAAATGTAACGGATGCGGTGCATGTGCCAACGCCTGTCACGAAGGTGCCATTCAGATGGTTGATGGAAAAGCCCGATTAATGCGCGATGATTTTTGCGATGGCCTTGGTGACTGTCTGCCGGCCTGTCCGACAAATGCAATCACATTTGAAGAACGTGAAGCGGATGCTTATGATGATGATGCAGTAAAAGCACATCTTGCCGCCAAAGGACCGGAAGCACTTAAGAAACACCTTGATGCAAAAAAAGCACATGCTCACGATAATGATGCACCAGCTCCACATCATGGTGGATGTCCGGGTTCTATGGCTCGTGAAATTCAACACACTGCTCCTCATGGTGGATGTCCGGGTTCTATGGCTCGTTCGGTTGAACACACTCATAATAATGATGCAAGTGCTTCTAATAATATGTCAGGAAGTACACCGACCGCTTACTCCATGGAAAGTCAGCTTCGTCAGTGGCCGGTCCAGATCAAGCTTGCTCCGCTGAGCGCACCATATTTCCAGAATGCAAATCTGCTGATCGCAGCCGACTGTACGGCATATGCATATGGCAACTTCCACAACCAGTTCATTAAGAATCACGTTGTACTGATTGGATGTCCGAAGCTGGATGCAGTTGATTATACGGAGAAATTAACCGAGATCATCAAGCATAATGATTTCAAAAGTCTTACTATCGTCCGTATGGAAGTTCCTTGCTGCGGAGGACTGGAGCATGCCGCTACAGAAGCGTTAAAAGCAAGCGGGAAGTTTATTCCTTGGCAGGTGGTGACGATTGGGATTGATGGAACTATAAAGGATATTTAATGCATGAAGCGGTCGTTACCCGGAATAGGAGTCACTGTTTGAGCCGTATGGCGAGTTTGACTCCTAGGCCGGGTGCTTTTAGAAAATTCTGACACCCTTATAACTTCTTCATCGTAGAATCTTAGCCCGTAGCAGAATACCAAGTCTTTCTCATGGACCGGGGGTAAACCACGATACTGCATTAAACAGCAACTCACTGATCTTCCCGGATATACCTCATCCACTCTTTAATCTCCTTCTCATGCCCATTCTCGCTTGGTACATAGAATTTTTCTCCGACGATCTCGTCCGGGAGATACTGTTGTTCTACATAATGGTGCGGATAATTATGTGCATATTTATATCCGATGCCGTGTCCCAGTTTCTGGGCTCCTTTATAGTGGACATCCTGCAGGTGTGACGGAACCGTTGTCTTTGTGCGTTTCACGCTTGCCATTGCATCAAAGATTGCATTGCATGCGGCATTACTCTTTGGTGCAGTTGCTACATACGTGACTGCCTGAGAAAGAATGATCTGTGCTTCCGGCATACCGATTCGTTCGACTGCCTGGGAAGCAGATACGGCAACCGTAAGTGCCATCGGATCTGCATTTCCGACATCTTCCGATGCGCAGATCATGATACGTCTGGCTATGAACTTGATATCTTCTCCTGCGTATAACATTTTCGCAAGATAATACACTGCCGCATCTGGATCGGAGCCACGCATACTTTTGATAAATGCAGAGATCGTATCATAATGATTATCCCCGGTCTTATCGTATTTGACTACACGTTTCTGAATGCATTCGGATGCAACATCCAGTGTGATGCGAATCTTTCCGTCTGCACTTCGTTCTGTCGTCAGGATTCCAAGTTCGACTGCATTCAATGCACTTCTGGCATCTCCTCCGGAAATGTCTGCAAGAAATTCCAGTGCATCTTCATCGATCACTGCCTGATAACTTCCCATACCTTTTACCGTATCATAGACTGCCCTTGTGATCAGTGTCTTGATGTCTTCTTTGGCAAGCGGCTGTAATTCAAAGATGCTCGATCTGGAAAGCAACGCCCCATTCACTTCAAAATACGGATTCTCTGTCGTTGCGCCGATCAGAATGATCGTACCGTCTTCTACAAACGGCAGCAGATAATCCTGCTGTCCTTTATTGAATCTATGGATCTCATCCACGAACAGGATTGTCTTCTTCCGGTACATTCCCTGCATCTCTTTTGCTTTGTTTATCACTTCTTCCATGTCCTTTTTACCCGCAGTCGTTGCGTTGATCTGGGTAAATTCCGCACTGGTCGTATTGGCAATGACTTTGGCGAGTGTGGTCTTTCCTGTTCCCGGAGGACCGTAGAAAATAACCGAACTTAATTTGTCAGCCTTGATCGCCCTGTAAAGTAATTTGTCCTTTCCGATAATGTGCTGCTGTCCGACTACTTCCTCTAATGTGGTCGGGCGCAGTCTGGATGCAAGCGGTGCCTCTTTTTCCATGTTCTGCTCCCGCATATAATCAAATAAATCCATTCTTTCATCTCCATTTATCTATGTAAATTTTCATTCATCAGATCTGATTCATAAATTCTGCGTTTTGAATCTAATTCATAATGAGTTCATCAACCGTTACAAATTCAAATCCTTCCTTCTGCAGGATATCTACAATACGCAGTGCCGCATTCACACTGGACTCATAACAGTCGTGCAGTAAAATGATATCATTTTCCTTTGCCTGCGTCACTACTTTATTGACAATTTCATCTTCATTATTCGTTGTCCAGTCCAGAGGATCTATCGTCCACATCACAGGCATAACATCCAGTTCCCACTCCAGCTTCTTCTGCCAGGCTCCGAACGGTGGTCGCATATAAGAGACTTCTTCTCCTGTGATCCCGGTAATCACTTCATTTGTCATCAGAATTTCTTCTTTTGCCGTCTCATCCGGTACACGTGTGATTTCTACATGGTGATACGTATGATTGCCGACCAGATGCCCTTCTTCCGATTCTCTCTTTACAAGTTCCGGCGTATTTTCTGCATTTTCCCCGATCAGGAAAAATGTTGCTTTTACATTCCGCTCTTTTAATCCATCCAGTAGTTTCGGTGTCCATGCCGGGCTTGGTCCGTCGTCAAATGTGATTGCAATCTTAGGGGCCTCTTTTATCATATTCGATGCTACATACTGAATGGCCTTTTCATTACTTGAATGGGTAGTTTCTGACAGTTCCTTATGAGTTTTTTTCACTCCCACAACAGCCTCATCTTCCAACTGCACCATCTTTGTCAGAAGGAAATAGATGCCTAATATATAAATCAGCAAAATTCCCGCCATTTTCATCCTGGTCCGTCGTTTGTATGTTATATCTGATTTGCAATCGATATTTGATTTCATGTCACACCCGCATAGCATTATTTCATTTTACTATATGCAGGGGCAGGGAATTCCATACCTGGGTTCTTTTTCTGACCTTACTGCAATACGAAAAAGCTGCCATTGACATTTTCCTCTTGCATACTTTGGTATACAAAAGACGCCAGAATTCTGACGCCTTGCTTTACCTTATATTTTTCTATATTATTTCTTACGTTTTCCCGGTACCGCTTTCTTTCCTGTACTCTTCTTATTCTTTTTCGATACAGGCTTCTTTTCTGCATTCTTCTTATTCTTTCTCGATACAGAAGCTTTTCTGACGCTCCATCCAAATGTTCCAAGTGAATCTCCCAATGTCAGATATTCTCCATGAGAATACGCCAGAAGTCCGGCTTTTCCAAGCTGTAATCTTCCCTTTTCATCCAGATATTCTTCTCCTACCTGAACAGCCTCTACTTTAGCCAGAAACATATGATGTGAGCCGAGTTCTTTGATCTCGGTTACTTTACACTCAATGTTCACCGGACATTCTTCTATGATCGGTGCATAGTCAAGCTTTGATGCTCTGCCGGCTGTCAGATGCATCTCTTTCCATTTATCAACATCACGACCGGAGCGTACTCCGCACCAGTCTGTTGCCTTTTTTAACTTTTCAGTTGTCAGATTTACTACGAACTCTCTGCTGTCTTTCAGAAGATCGTACGAATATCGCTCCGGTCTTACGGATATGTACAGCATTGCCGGATTCGTACATACCGTTCCGGTCCACGCAACCGTTATGATGTTCGATTTACCGGATTTATCTGCGGTACTTACCATCACGGCCGGGAGCGGATACAGCATATTTCCCGGTTTCCAGATCTGCTTTGCCATGTCTTTTTCCCCCGCTTTTTTCTACTGCTGTAATTCACTTACCAGAGTCGGTATCAGCTGTTTCTTTCTGGATACAACTCCCTTTAAGATCATCTTTTCGCTGTCTTCTTTCAGATCGAATGCATCAATGATATACTCTTTCGCTTTTGCGCCGCAGCACAATAGTTCTGTCGATTCATCCAGAATATCCGTCAGCATAAAGAATACCATCTGTACTCCATTTTTCTCCAGTACTTCCGGCAGATATGGAGTCAGCATCTCTTTCACTTCCTGCAGTTCTTCTTTACTCATCGAATTCAGCTGTCCCACGCCAAATACCATATCATTTACTGTAAACTGCTTGAAATCCTGGAAACAGATATCTTCTGCCGTCTTTCCTGCAAGACTGCTTCCTGCCTTGAACATTGCCTGTGCCTGTTCTTCCAGATTGATTCCTGCAATCTTTCCAAGTTTCTTTGCAACTTTTTCATCCAGCGATGTGCAGGTCGGCGAGCGGAATAACAGTGTATCGGAAATGATTGCCGAACACAGAAGTCCTGCAATCGTTGGTGTGATCTCTACGTCGTTTTCTTTATACATCTGATATACGATCGTTGCCGTACATCCTACCGGCTGGTTTCTGAAAAATACAGGTCCCATCGTCTCGATATTTCCCAGTCTGTGATGATCAATGATCTCCACGATCTCAGCTTCCTCGATACCGTCTACTGCCTGATTCTTCTCGTTATGATCCACCAAGATCACTTTCTTTTTACTTACATTTAAGAAACGACGTCTTGATACGAATCCCTTAAACTTCCCATGCCGGTCGATAATCGGGAAATCACGGTATTTCTTCTTTGCCATAACTTCCTTAATATCTTCCACATAATCACTCATATGGAAACAAGTAAGTGGTGTCTTCGTCATAAAGCGCTTGACCGGAACGCTCTGGTTGATCAGTCTGGCTGCCGTAAATGTATCGTGCGGTGTACTGATGATTACCGTACTCTGCTCATCTGCACGTTTGATCACTTCTTCGGATACTTCCGCATTCTGGCAGACTACCATACAGCTTACATCAATATCAAGTGCACACATCTGTGATTCTACACGGTTTCCAAGGATCACCAGATCATCTTTTTCTATAAATTCCTGCATAAGCTCCGGACTTGATGCACCGATTGCTACTTTTCCTTTTGTAAAATATCCATGTTCGTTACCGGTTACCATCTCTCCATCCAGTGTATTCATGATGTTACGATACTGCGTTCTTGCTTTGGAAAGGATCATATTATCATATACATCCATATAAGATGTCGCAATGTCTCCGGTTGAAATAACACCCAGGAGCTCTTCATCTCTTAAAATCGGAAGTGTCTTGATGTTATTCTCCTTCATCTTTGTCCATGTATCTTTCAAAGATACATTCGGTCCTACACCATCTATCTGGTGGATATCCATATCTTTTACCTGTAATTTGACATTCTCCAGAAGATTTGGAACCTTCACTCCAAATTTCTGTAATACATAGTGTGTCTCTTCATTTATCTGACCGGCTCTTTTTGCAATATAATCATTACCGGTTATTTCTCTTTTTAAATTTGCATAGGCAATTGCTGAACAGATGGAATCCGTATCGGGATTCTTATGTCCCACAACGTATATTTTTCCTGCTTTCTTAGCCATATTTTCTCTTTCACATCCCTTTTTATATCATCTCTTAAGTATTAAGCTTGCCATCTTTTTAAGAATTCGTCAACCTTTATTTCTATGTATTTCGTATTTTTCTTTGAACAATATTATACTTCTATGCTATACTTAAGACAGTATAAAAGAACATTTTCAATTATGTTCTTAATAATAAGAAGGGAACTTAATACTATGAGCGAAGAATTATTACACGAAGAAACACAGAACGAAGGAACACCTGTTACAATGGCTGATCTTGAGGAACATTTTGACGATGCAAATCCATGGAATGTAGTAAAATCTTACATGGAAAAAGGTACTGTCCTTCCTGTAAAAGTAGAAGGGATTGTAAATGGCGGCGCCATTGCCATGGTTGAAGGTTTGCGTGGATTCATCCCGGCATCCAGATTATCTCTCTCCTATATCGAAGATCTTGAAACTTACCTGTTAAAAGATATTGAAGTCAAAGTCATCGATGTAGATGAAGCAAATAACCGTCTCGTACTCTCTGCACGCGAGATTCTCCAGGAAAAAGCAAGAAAGGAAAGAGAAGCTAAGATTGCCGCTGTCAAAGTTGGAAGCATCGTAACAGGCACTGTAGAAAGCCTTCAGAATTACGGAGCATTTGTAGATCTCGGCGACGGTCTCTCCGGTCTGGTACACATTTCCCAGATCAGCTTAAAACGAATCAAATCACCTGCTGATGTATTAAATGTCGGAGACGAAGTAACTGTAAAGATCATCGGAATAAAAGATGGCAAGATCAGCCTGAGTATGAAAGCTCTCGAAGAAGAGAAAAAAGAGGAAGAAGAAATCCATGTAGAGATCCCGAAGGCTGAAGAGATCGGTACAAGTCTTGGGGATTTATTCAAAGGGTTGAAATTAGATTAGTTTCTATTTAATCGATTAACAGAGTTGGCCTCTCGGTCCTTGAAGAACACAGTATATAGTCGTTCTTGTTCAGGTTCCGTGCACTAAGAAACAGTTAGAGCGCCAAAATAACCTAAAAACAAAGGAATTACGTTCACAACTCGTCCCTTGGGGACTCAAACAAGTTCACTACATTCCTTTAACGGTTATTTTGACGCTCTAACTGTTTCTAAACACACTCCACATTCACTAGAACGGCTATTTTTTATAACCTTTACGTATAATCGGAAAATTATAATATAAGCCTTGATTTTCCAGTGCTTCTATACACTTCCGGATTCACCTTCTCCAAATCCCGCAGCCACACTTCCGAGCAAGCATCACTCGGCATTCTCCAGTCTCCTCTAGGAGATAATGCCACGGTTCCAACCTTCGGGCCATCCGGCAGACAGGAGCGTTTGAACTGCTGGATAAAGAATCTTCTGCAGAATGTGTATAACCATTTGTAGATGGTTGCATCATCATATTCACCCTCAAATGCATAACGTGCGATACGGTAGATCTTACTTGGTTCATAGCTGAATCTCAACAGATAATATAAGAAGAAATCATGTAATTCATAAGGGCCGACCAGATCTTCTGTCTTCTGCGCAATCTCGCCGTCTTTTGGCGGAAGGAGTTCCGGGCTGACCGGTGTATCCAGCACATCGTACAGTACTTCTTTCAACTCCTGATCTTCACAGGTATCTGCATAATAATGTACAAGGTGACGTACCAGCGTCTTCGGAACAGATGCATTCACTCCATACATAGACATATGGTCTCCGTTATAAGTTGCCCATCCAAGTGCAAGTTCGGACATATCTCCTGTTCCGATCACGATTCCTCCTGTCTGATTTGCTACATCCATCAATACCTGAGTTCTCTCTCTTGCCTGAGAATTTTCATAGGTTACACTATGATCCTCCGGATCATGCCCGATATCTTTAAAATGCTGTTCGACCGCTGCCCCTACCGGGATTTCCCGCAGTGTTGCTCCGAGCTTTACTGACATCTTGCATGCATTCTGATAAGTTCTGTCCGTAGTTCCAAAACAAGGCATCGTCACAGCTACAATTCCACTACGATCCATTCCTAATGCGTCAAATGCTTTTGCTGACACCAACAGTGCCAGCGTAGAATCCAGACCTCCCGAAATACCAACGACTGCACTTTTGGCATGTGCATGTGCCAGACGTTTTTTCAGCCCCATAGCCTGAATCGTCAGAATTTCTTCACAACGCAAGTTTCTCTCTGCCATCACACTTGGCACAAATGGTCTGGATGCAAATCTTCTTGTAAGCTCTGTTTCCTCTACATGGATCTCAAACGGAATACGGATCAGTGTCCTCTCTTTTTCCGTCTGGAATGTTGTATTCTTGCGGCGCTCACTTAATAAACGTTTTACATCTATCTCTGTATAGATCACTTCATTTGAGAAACGATTGCTGGATGCAAGTGTCGTTCCATTCTCTGCAATAATATTATGTCCTCCAAATACCAGATCTGTCGTAGACTCTCCTTCTCCGGCATTGGCATAAATGTATCCACAGATCAATCTTGCCGACTGCCCTTCGATCAGGCTCTCGCGATAAGCCGCCTTACCGATTGTCTCATCGCTTGCCGAACAGTTAACGATTACTGTAGCACCTTCTCTTGCTGCAAGTGTACTTGGCGGGATCGGAGACCACACATCTTCACAGATCTCTGCCGAAACGACCAGTTCCTCCATCTGTTCTGCCACAAATAGGAGCTGTGGCCCGAATGGAATTTTCTTTCCATCTAATGTAATCCACCTTGCCATATCCGGTCCCGGACGGAATTGACGCATCTCATAAAATTCCCCATAATTCGGAAGAAATGTCTTTGTCGTAAGTCCCAGAATATTTCCACGATTTAACGCAGCCGCAACATTATAAAGTTCTCCGTCTACAGCAAGCGGGACACCTATAAATATGAGTGCATCCTTTTCTTTTGTATAATCTGCAATCTTAAATAAAGCTTCTTTTGCCTCTTTCAGTAATATATCCTGCATAAAAAGATCACTACAGGTATATCCCGTCACACACAACTCCGGAAATACAATGACTTTTGCTCCGTTTGCAACTGTCTCGTCGATCATTTTACAGATATTTTCTGTATTATAAGCAACATCTGCCACTCTGATATCCGGAGTCGCAGCCGCTGCTTTTACAAATCCGTCTTTCATGACTCTTTCTCCTTATCGTTTACAACGTTTTAAGATATCTTTCAGTTCATCTACCGTATATTTGTATGCGGTATTACAGAAATGACATTTTACTTCGATATCCTTCCCTTCATCGATCATATCCTGGATTTCTTTCTTTCCAACACTGATCACGGCTTTTTCTACACGTTCTTTTGAACAGTTACAATAGAATTTTGTCGGCATAGTGTCTGTAATTTCCAGGCCCAGATTTCCCAGCAGAATCTCCAGGATCTGCTCCGGTGTTTCTCCTTTTTTCAGATGATCTGTTACTGATGTTATGTTTTTTAAATTTTCTTCAATCTGACTGATCGTCTCTTCTTTGGCAAATGGCATCATCTGAATGATAAAGCCACCGGCACATTCTACCGTATTATCTTTTTCCATCAGTACACCAAGGCCTACCGAAGATGGTACCTGTTCTGAATTGGCAAAATAATACGTCAGATCTTCTGCTATCTCACTGGATACAAGAATTGTCTGTCCGGAATATGGTTCCTTTAATCCCATATCTTTTATAACCTGTAAAAGACCGATTCCAACAGCACCTCCCACATCAAGCTTTCCATTCTTTGGCGGCAGCATAACATCCGGATTATTAACATATCCTTTAACATCACCTTTACTGTCTGCGGTAACGGTGATACCACCGAGCGGTCCGTCTCCTCTTACCTGCAGTGTCAGCATATCTGTCTCATTTTTCATCATGCTTCCCATCATCGCTCCTGCTGTCAGTAATCTTCCCAGTGCCGCTGTCGCAACCGGGCTGGTATTATGATGTTCTCTGGCCGTTTCTACCAGTTCTTTTGTTGTCGCAGCAAAGGCTCTTACCTGCCCTTCCGCTGCTGTTGCTCTTACAATATAATCTTTCATGTGTGTATTCCCTTCTTTATTATTTCTGTCTATTTTCCATATTCTCTTGCGATCACTGTAATCCGTTCGCTTGTATACATCGGTGCTTTCTTCGTATACGCATCATATGCTGCAACGAATTTCAGTCCTGCTTTTTCTAACAATCCGCGCATTTCCCGCAATGTATATGCCTTTTGGAAATGGCTCTCCTGATATTTTCTGTACAGAGACGCCTCTTCATCCTCACGTACAAATAAAGTCAGTTCATATTCATTGATCATTGATGTATGATTGTAATAATTTTCCCAGATAAAACTGCATTCATCCCTGTCTTCCGCGATTACCTGATTTCCCAGCACTTCTCTGTACTTATATTCTGTATTAAAATCAAAAATAAAAATACCTTGCGGATCCAGATAATTATTGACCAGACGGAATACTTCCTGCAGTTCATTCTTTTCTGTCACATAATTGACACAATCACAGACACTGACTATTGCTCTCACAGTTCCGTACAGTTCAAACTCCTGCATATTCTGCAACAGATAAAGGATATCATGGCCACTCTCAATCCTTTTCTCCATGGCAATCTCCAGCATATCTTCGGAATTATCTACTCCGATCATATCATACCCTTTTTCAGCCAGGAGTTCTGTCATACTTCCGGTCCCGCATCCCAGTTCCAGAACCAGTCCGTCTTTTACTCCGTATTCTTTTAATCTGTCTTCCAGATAATCCGCCCATTCTTCATACGGCACATTATCCATAAATGTATCATAAACCTCGGCAAAACTTGTATATGCCTCCATGTATAATCTCCTTTTTCATACGTATTTAACATTTCTATTATATCGGTATTCTATTAAAAAGGCAATACGAAGAAAATATGACCAACAGTCAATTTTATTTGACTTCTTATTTCTGATTTGCTATACTTATTATGTTGAGATATTTATTTCAGTATCTGTACAAAACTACTCTAAGCAATTTGTACAAAAAGTTATAAAAGGAAGTCTGATTACTCATGGGAAGAGTCGAGGAAAATAAAAAAAAGAAAAAGGAAGCACTCTTTCGCACTGCATATGAATTATTTACCACCAAAGGGATCAATTCAACCGCCATTTCTGACATTGTTGAAAAAGCAGGTGTAGCGAAAGGAACTTTCTATCTGTATTTTAAAGATAAGTATGATATCAAAAATAAGCTGATCGCTCACAAAACCAAAGAATTATTTGATCATGCGGCAATTGCTCTGGAGCACTCCGGCATCACCGGACTTGAAGACCAGCTGATTTTTATCATTGATGACATCATTAATATTTTAGTAAATAATAAGCCTTTGCTGAACTTTATTTCAAAAAATCTTGTAATGGGTGCATTAAAATCTGCTTTCTGGGCCGAAGACGAAGGTGACAAAATCTTCTATGAACGATACCTGGAGCTGGTAGAAGCCGATGAACACGAATATCAGGATATTGACATTATGCTATTCACTATTCTGGAATTGGCTGGTTCCACCGGATACAATTCTATACTGTTTGAAGAACCTGTATCTATCGAAAAGTACAAGCCATTTCTTTATCGAACCGTCCGTCTGATCATTCAAAGTCATAGAAAATAGTGCGCATAGTCTGAGCCGTTTCTTACGAGTGCATGACAATTTATAAAGCAGAATCCGCAGTGTAGTATGTAACATAAATATCTTTTTATGTTCCTGCAAACAAATTTGTGTTACATACTACACTGCGGATTTTATTGTCTGGTAGTTTCTTTATGATTCACACGATTACTTATACTGCATAAGCAATTCCTTCATAGCCTTACCGGTTCCCTTCACAGATCCCTGAACCATCTCCGGCTTTCCACCACCGCGTCCTTCAAACGCGACGTTTAATGCTTTGCTGATCGGGCGTACATCCTCACTCCTGCTTCCGATTACATATCGATAACCGTCCGTATCTGTTCCGGCAAATACCGCACAGATCACTGCGCCTTTATCAAGCAGCCTGTTCATCATTTCTCTTGGAAGATTACCGGACAATGCGCTGTCGAATACAGTCACAATCTTCTCTTCTACCGGAATCTCTGCCACACGAAATTCCAGGAGTTTCTGCTGTAATTCTGCGATCTGGCTCTTCATACGTGTCTGCTCATCTTTAAGCTTACCAACCGCATCTGCCACTTCATATTCTTTTGCACATAACAGTGCCGAGATTTCTTTTGTCATGGCATCTTTTTTCTCATAATCCCGCATTGCACGTCTTCCGCAGAGCATTGTGATACGCTCACCGCCTTTATAATTGGCCATGCTTACCAGCTTGACAGCTCCGATCTCACCGGTCGTCTTCACATGTGGCGCACAGCATGCACACACATCATAACCTGGGATCTTTACAATACGTACCTGACCCTCAATCTCGATCTTGCTGCGATAATCCATATCTTTCAGCTCATCCTTCGACGGATAAAGAATCTCGATTTCAAGATCCTGATATACTGCCTCATTTGCCGCTGCCTCAATCTCTTTCAACTGTTCTTTACTGATCGTACCATCAAAATCCATTGTACAGTAATCGGCCCCCAGATGAAAACCGACATTGTTATATCCAAATCTTTCATGCACGATACCGGATACAATATGCTCCCCGGTATGCTGCTGCATCTTTTCAAAACGTTCTTCCCAGTTGATCTTTCCGGTCACAATACTTCCCACTTCCAATGGTGCAGTCGTATAATGATAGATCACATCATCTTTTTCATGCACATCTGTAACGTTCACGGTTCCCAGAACTCCTGTATCTGCATACTGACCGCCGCCTTCCGGGAAGAATACCGTCTGGTCCAGTACCACACGGTAGCCATCCTTTGCTTCTTCACAGGAAATTACTTTTGCTGTAAATCCGGTTCTGTGACTGTCCTCATAAAATAATTTCTCTGTCATCCTACTTACATCCTTTCCGGTGCTTCAAATCCAAGTACGTCAATACATCCTTCCAGTACATCTTTTGTTACTTTCAGAAGTGCAATATAACTCTTCTGTTTCTCAGCGTTTTCTTCACCCAAAATCTTTGTCTCATGGTAGAAACGGTTAAATGCATTTGCAAGATCATAAATATATGCACAGATCTTATGCGGTGCAAGGTCCTGGAACGCATTTGCGATCACATCGTTATATTTAGCTGCTTCAAGCATCAGTGCTTTCTCGCAGTCCGCATGTGCTTCCTGTACCTTTAATCCATCCAGGCTGTTTCCCTGTGCCTGATATTTATGCAGGATTGATTTAATACGAACGATCGTATAGAGAATATACGGACCTGTATTACCTTCAAATGAAATAAATCTGTCCACATCAAAAACATAATCTTTTGATGCCTGATTTGAAAGATCTCCGTATTTAAGTGCAGCTACTCCGATCATATTAGCTGTCTTTCTTGCTTCTTCTTCTTCAATCGCATGATTTTCAGAAATTTTCTTATACATCTTCTCCGCAGTTTCCGAAATCAGTGTCTCCAGGCGCATAACTCCGCCTTCTCTTGTCTTAAACGGCTTACCATCTTTTCCATTCATAGTGCCAAATCCAAGGAATTTCAATTCGGTCTCTGCCGGAACGATTCCTGTCTTTTTCGCAGAACGGAATACCTGTGTAAAATGAAGTTCCTGACGTTTATCAACAACATAGATAACCTTATCCGGATGATAATCTTCGACACGCTGTACCAGCGTAGCAAGATCGGTTGTCCCATACAGTGAAGCTCCATCTGATTTCTGAATCATACATGGAGGAATCTCTTTTGTGTCAGTCTCCTCCTGCACATCAATAACCAGAGCCCCCTGATCTTCATGTGCAAATCCGTCTTTTTTCAACTTATCGATCATGTCAGGAATATATGCCTGTGCATCAGACTCTCCCTTCCAGAGATCAAAACTTACATTTAGATTTGCATAATTTCTTTTCAGATCAGATACAGATACATTGATAATATGATTCCAGATTGCACGATATCCTCTATGTCCATTCTGTAACAGATATGTTGCATGTAATGCATTCTCTCTGTAAGCATCATCTTCTTTCGCCTTACCACTTGCTGTTGGATAGATCTCTTCCAACTCGCTGATAGTAAACGGTGCTTCTTTTGGATATTCTCCTTCAAAAGATTCATCAAAATATGGCAGCTCTGGTTTTCTTTCTTTTAACTCTGTGATGATCAGTCCCATCTGATATCCCCAGTCGCCAAGATGGATATCTCCAAGAACCTCATGTCCCATTTTTCTCGCAATACGTTTAACGCTTTCCCCGATAATCGCAGAACGCAGATGTCCTACATGCAGTGGTTTTGCCACATTCGGTCCGCCGTAATCCACAACGATCATCTCAGGGTTCTCTGCCTTCTGAATACCAAGATCTTCTGCTTCTTCCATCTGGTTCAGATAATCTGCAACAAATGCTTTTTTCAGTCTGATATTGATAAATCCCGGCTTTACAACCTCTACCTCTTCCATACATGCGCTGTCCTTTAACAGGGCAACTACATCCTCTGCGATCATGAACGGTGCCTTTTTATAAGCTTTTGCTCCCGCCATTGCACCGTTACACTGGTACTCACAAAGATCCGGACGATTTGATAATGTTACTTTTCCGTAAGCTCTGTCATAACCTGCTTTTTCAAATGCATCCGCAAGTTCTTCTGCAATATAATCAATGATTTTCTTCACTTTGTATCTCCTCCATTCATCCTTTTATGATATCTGATATTTCCAGAGTTTTCTAATTTCCTATGGAATTCTCATATGCATCCTTCAGATCATCCAGCGCCTCCTTCAAAAGTGCGTCTGAACCAACTGCTTTCTGATAAGACTCATGCGTCTGATTCATCAGAGCCTGTACGTCTTCATGTTCTGCGATCCGGTTAATATATTCCCGGATTTCTTTTTTCTTTACTTGCTGAGTTATCTGGTAATTTCCCTGAGAATCCTTTTTGACATACAATGTTCCAAGTCCGGGAACCTCTGTATATATATCTTTGATCTTCATATCATATCTGACGAACGCCACATATGTATCTTTGTACTTTCCGGATTTTGTATAGATTTTAAAATGATCATACATCTCCACAAATTCCGTATCGGCCTTCTTTTCTGTATAGTAATCTTTTACTGCCTTTATCATCTGTTCATCCGTCTCTTCTTTCAGTGGATTCGTCTGCATATTTTCGCAGCCACCGTTTACCAGAACTACTTTCTGTGAACTGACGAATTGTTCTGTCTTCTGTACTTTCTTTTCTTTCTCTTTAGTGAGTCCGAATCCGAGAATTCCTACAAGTAGAACAAGCGAAAACAACACCAGAATAAATACCAGTCTTTTATATCTGTTCTTCCTTGTCAGAACCTCATGAATCTTTACTTTCATAAGACTCCCTCCATACAAGACCCGCCACCGACAGTTCATTATGAACACATGGCGATAGAAAATAGTAAAAAAAGTACACACCCGGGCGGATTCGAACCGCCGCTCCCGCCTCCGGAGGGCGGTGCTCTATCCCCTGAGCTACGGGTGCGTATACAATTACCATATGAAATTGCCTTAGTCATATTAACACATCTTTGAACTAAAGTAAAGGAAATGCCTTCGACTTTTCTCGCATTTCCTTCACTTTTTCTACTTTTCTTACTTAAAAGAGCAGTTTTCCCGTATCGCATTCATAATAATATGCTCTGTTCGAAAGCACTTCTTCCTCTTCTACCTGCGTCTCATTGATCTCTTCAATCATCTCACACAATTCTTCCTTCCCAGGAGCTTCGCTTTCTGCCACGATGATCGTCTCATGTACGCTGCTTGGAAGTATATAATAGTTTTCTTCCAATTCTTCGCCAATTTTTCTAAGCAGATCCGGATACATCATCGCACATGCTCCGTAACTTCTCATAACATTACTTAGAATATACATTTTCCCCGTCTGTTCTTCTATTTCTCTTCCAATTTCCAGAAGTTCCATGATCACAGAACGCATTGTCGAAAAATCATATGGTAATAATTTCTGTGTATTCTTGCATGCCCGATAATAAATATCCTCCTCCGATACCTTCCACATCTTAAGATGTTCTCTTCTCACCAGCATAGAGGCCATTCCATATTCATCCATCTCCAGCAGCACATAATACACGATGGCAAGATCAAGATATTCCTTATACGGGACATCCTCAAGAAGCTTCCGATTCCGTTCCCGGTTAACCAGACGATATATGATTCTTCCTTTCACGAAATCATAACTTTTTACTTTTTCACCTTCTTTCCAGGAATTCTGGAAACGTATTTTTTCATACAACGATAAGATATCTTTCACTATCAATTCCAGTGGATAGCCTCTTTTGAATTGTTGAAAATATTCTTCCAGATATATTGTCGGTGATATATTAATACCATTCTCAGAAATCATAATTCCTGTCCGTTTCACACCATTATTTTTTATATTCGTATGAACGCTTATTTTTCTTTCTTCTTTCACCTCTTTCTTTATTTTTTCTTCTACTGCGTGGATAAACTGATAATATGTCATAGAACTCCTTCCTATCCAGCAATATTCAAAAACTGTTGTCTGAAATATGCGGTGATTCAACCGCCCGAAATAAATAGAATTATTTAAGAAATATTATGGTATTTAGATTATAAAAAAGCCCTGCAAAAAATGCAAGGCTTTTTATAAAAATCATAAAACAAATTTTATGCTCTTGAAAGATATGCTCCTGTACGGGTATCAATCTTGATTGTCTCGCCCTGATCAACGAACAGTGGAACGTTAACCTTAGCGCCAGTCTCAACGATAGCCGGTTTTGTAGCACCTGTAGCTGTGTTACCTTTTACACCTGGCTCTGTCTCTGTTACAACTAATTCTACGCTGAGCGGTGGATCGATCGCGAACGCATTTCCCTGATAGAAGCTGATTGTTACTTCTTCATTCTCTTTTACAAATTTCATAGAATCTGCTGCATCCTCTGCGCTGATCATGATCTGTTCAAATGTCTCATTGTCCATGTAGTTGTAGAACTCACCATCGTTATACAGATACTGCATTTTCTTTCTCTCGATATGAGCCTGTTCAAATGTCTCTGTTGGACGGAATGTTGTCTCTACCACACCACCATCGATAATATTTTTCATTTTAACACGCACGAATGCTGCACCTTTACCAGGTTTTACATGCATGAAATCGATAACCTGACATACTTTTCCGTCAACTTCGATTGTTACACCATTACGGATGTCTCCTGCTGAAACTTTAGCCATTACCTTATCCTCCTTAAATCGCGTATACACGCTTACGTAATTTCATCTCATATTATTCTATAATACATGATATTATTTTTCAACCTTTTTTTCGCACTGTAAACTCTTCTTATAAAAATGTAGCACGATTTTTTCCAGATAGCGTTTTAAAACAATCTGGATTTCCTCCTTCGGATGTATCGGTTTTACCAGAATATTCGGGATCCCGGCACGTTTTGCTCCCCACACATCGGTAAAAAGCTGGTCTCCGATAAATACCGTACTGTCTCTGTCCGTTCCCATGATCTCCATCGCCTTTAAATAATTTCTGATGGATGGTTTATGCGCATTATAGACATAATCCACCTGGATATCTTTGTTGAACATCTCCACTCTCGGTTTCTGATTATTGGAGATCAGACAGCACCGAAAGCCAATCGACTTCAGTCTTTTGAACAAAGCTCTGGCCCTTTCATCTGCCGGTGCTCCGTGCGGAACTAATGTATTATCAATATCAAAGATCAGTCCACGTACACCTTCTTTATATAATCCTTCAAAATCAATCACATAAGTAGATGCCACATAGCGATCCGGAAAAAATTTATCAAACATACTATTCTTCTGACTCCTGCAGACGCTGAACCAGTTCCTCACAAATCTGAAGGACTGTCTTATCATCTGTATTGATTACGATATCTGCTGCCGCTTCATATTTCTCACGACGCTGTTCCATAAGTTCTGAAATGCCTTTGACATTCTTTCTTCCATTTAATACCGGTCTGTCATTACTGTCTTTGACACGTTCGTAAATGGTCTCCGGTGTAGCGGTAAGAAGAACCACTCTTCCGTTCTTCTTCATCTCTGCCACATTTCTCTCTCTTAAGGCTGCGCCACCACCACATGAGATAACTGCATTCTTATGTGACTGCATCTCAATCAGAAGATTTGTCTCCAGATCACGGAAGTACTCTTCGCCATATGTAGCAAAGATATCCGAAATACTCATCTCTTCACGTTCTGCAATCACCTGATCCATCTCTACAATATCCATATCGAACATCGTGCTTAAGTAATCAGAAATAGTTGTCTTACCTGCTCCCATAAATCCGATCAGTACAATATTATAATCAAAGAGTTTTCTTGCCTGGATTCTCTTACTGTTGCGTAAAATGCAGCCAAATACATCAAAGATTTCTTCTTTATATCTGTTATCTGACAGCTTTTCCTCCAGACGTTTCTTCTGCTTTTCTTCCTGCTGTGGCTGTAAGATTGGCATACCATATTCTTCTTTATATGCCATGATCTTTTCAATAATAGAATTACGTTCTACCAATGCGTCAATAATCTTATCATCGCATAAAGCTAATTGCTCTCTGTACATCTCCAAATCATTCATGTCCTGTACTCTCCTATTAAAAAAATAAAACTTTCGTCTAATATACTCACGTATTATAGCAATAAATTTTCTTTCGCGCAAGTTTATCCTACCTATTCCTGCATATTCATTCAATACTTTTGTATATTTTTTACTTTTATGGTTAGAATCCATAGACAAAATCTATCAACTTTTACAGAAACTTGAATTTGTCTTTTATTTAACAAAATCATATAATCGAGGTATAGAGAGAAGTAACTCAAATACAATCAGATTTTAATGGAGGATAATAAACTATGAAAAACAATTTTCCACACGTATTCAGCCCTCTGACAGTCAGAGGTATGACACTTAAAAACCGTGTTGTAATGATGCCTATGGGAAGTGACTTCGCCGGACATGATGGGGAACTGAGCGATGAACATATCAAATATTATGAGCTGCGTGCACGTGGCGGCACAGGGCTTATCATGGTTGAGAACGTCTGTGTAAAATATCCGGAAGGATCGAACGGAACTACACAGCTTCGTCTTGACAAGGACTGCTACATTCCACGCCTTTTTACATTAACGGAAGCCTGTCACAGACAGGGGGCTTTGATGGGAATTCAGATTAACCATGCCGGTGCTTCTGCAATGAGTTCAAGAATCGGCATGCAGCCGGTATCCGCTTCTCGTTTTCCATCCAAAGCCGGTGGAGAGATTCCTCGCGGACTTTCTAAAGAAGAGATTGAAAGTATTGCAAAAGATTATGGAACAGCTGCAAAGAGAGCTGTCAATGCCGGATTCGATGTTGTAGAGATCCACGCCGGACACTCTTACCTGATCAGCCAGTTCTTATCTCCTACCACCAATGACCGTACAGATGAATTTGGAGGCTCTGCCAAAAACCGTGCCCGTTTCTGCCGTATGGTAATTGACGAAGTTCGTAAGGCTGTCGGACCTAGAGTTCCTATTTCTTTACGTCTTAGTGTAGATGAGCTTGTCGAAGGCGGTAATACGGTAGAAGATTGTCTGGAATATCTCGAATATCTGAATGATGAAGTTGATATCTACGATACTTCAGCAGGACTGAATGCTTCTATCCAGTATCAGATCGATGCCAACTATCTGGAAGACGGATGGCGTTCATACATGGCAAAGGCCGTTCGCGATAAATTTGGGAAGCCAACGATCGCTATCGGAAATATCCGAGATCCTAAGATTGCCGATGATATCCTTGCAAGAGGCGACGCTGACCTGATCGGTATAGGACGTGGCCTGATTGCTGACCCGGACTGGTGTAATAAAGCACAGTATGGCGATGTATGTGATATCCGCAAATGTATCTCTTGTAATGTAGGATGTGTTGGTAACCGTATCGGCGGTAACAAACCACTTCGTTGTACAATCAACCCGGATCTGATCAACGGAGAAGCTTATAAGAAACAGAAAGTAAACAAACCATGCAACGTTGTAGTTGTCGGTGCCGGAACTGCAGGACTTGAGGCCGCATGCACTGCTGCAGAAGTCGGATGCAACGTTACATTATTAGAGAAAGGAAAAGAAGTTGGTGGTCTGTCTGTTGAGATTTCAAAGATTCCTGCAAAGAAGAGACTTGCTGATTTCCCAACCTACCTGAAACACCGTGCATCAAAACTTTCTAATCTGACAATCAAAACGGGAGTCGATGCAACTGTTGCTGAGATCAAAAAATACAAACCTGACCTTGTTGTAAACTCAACCGGTTCTGTACCGCTTCTTCCACCGATTGAAGGACTGCATGACAATCTTGGAAAGAAAGATGCCAGCGTTTATTCTATCAAGGATATGATTGCCAACTTAAAGAACTATCCGGAAGACATGACAGGCAAGAAAGTCGTAGTTGTCGGTGGTGGTGCTGTAGGACTTGACGTTGTTGAATTTTTTGCTCCACGCGGTGCTGAAACAACCATCATCGAAATGATGCCAATCATTGGAAACGGCCTGGATGCCTCTTCTACATCAAGCATGAAAGAATGCATGGAAAAACATCATGTCAGACAGATGACCAACACAGCTCTTCAGAAGGTAAATGCTCATTCCTTCCTCGTAAAATACGACGGAAAAGAAGAAGAACTTCCGTTTGACTATGGTTTCGTATGCCTCGGAATGAGAGCAAACGCTCCAATCTGGAATGACATTCAGGAAGCGTTCGTTGGCGAAGATGTTGAAGTTCTGAACATCGGTGACTCTGTCCGCGCAAGACGTATCATCGACGGAACAGATGCCGGACGCCACATGGTATTAAATACCCTTGAAAGATTAAACTATCTTTAAAATATTTCCTATAAAGGGTAACCCTTTCCAATATAAATATAAATACAAAAAAAGCCTCGGAGAATTATTTACTTATGATTCTCCGAGACTTTTTCTACATTATAATTCTACCTTCTATTATGCTCAAAAGCGCACACGTGTTAAAATTCTCTCTTCTCCATCACCCGCATAGAGATTATCATAGAAATCACACCAACGATAACCCATATGATCACAATAACTCCCAGAATTCCTTTGGTACCCAATTTATCTATCTGATTCAATATACGCTTTGCACTCTGTGCAAACTTTGTTCCTTTCGTGAATTCTTGCATCAATATTCCTAACGCAACAGCCAATAACACTATTGTAACTAACGCAATTCTTCCTCTTTCTGGTCCAAACTTTAACTGTGCCGGAAGTGCAACTGCAACCATCATTAATCCTGCTGTGACTCCACCGATACAACAACTCATCCAGTCATCCCACGCAATATTCCCTGTTTTTATCACAGCTGTAATGTACCACATGATCATGGATACTATCAAACCGATCAGAAGCAAAATTCCAGCAAAGAGATATTTTTCTTTTACATAATCTTTCTTTGTAATCGGTAAGGTAAATAAAAATGCACAACCATTTTCATATTCATCATAACTGACTGTTGTAAGTGAAAGTAATGCCACCATGGAACATACATAAGCCACGCCAAACGCTTCGCTTCCATTTATCATAAAAACAATCACACACCCCGTTACTATTAACAGAAAATATACCTGACCTTTTAACAAACGAAAATCTTTTATCAATAATCCTTTCATATCTTTTCCCCCTGAATCATAATGGTTATCAGCTCATCAATGTTCCCTTTTTCGATTACTATTCCCGGATAATTTTCCTGATAAAACTGTTTCTGGTCCGTAAGACATCTGTATCCAAATGTATCTTTATGCTTTTTCAAAATATACGTATGATCCAGTCCCTGATACTGTTCTTTGGACACTTTCAAAACACCATATTCTTCCAGTAGACGGTCTGTTTCTTCATGCAGAACAATATTTCTCTGGGGATTCCAACTTCATGAATAATTGCATCTACTATATTTCTGTCATAAAACTGAAATCCCAGGTCTTCTGCTATTTTCCTTCCAATCTGATTTCCCTTTGCTCCATATTCGCATCCAATTGTAATTACCAAATGTGACATTGTCTCATCCCTTCTTCCATATATCTGATACTATCCTGTAAAAGATCACATTTTGTCATTTTTCATATCTATAACATACCCAGAACCTGCCATCGACAGCTCCTTGCGAATGCATGGGAGCAAAAAAGCGAAGTGACTCACTATCCTGTAAGCCTCTTCGCTTTCTATATCCCAAAGTATGCAAGAAAAGTTGCCATTGGCAAATTCTCTATGTCTATCTATTTAATTATCTTTTACAACACTATCACTGTACCACTGTAAATCATTTATGTCAACACATTTTTCAATCAGTGATTACTTTTTTCTACCGTTACTCCTCTTCCTTCTCCCTGATCTGCACTTCCCACTCATGCAGTTTTCTGGCTGCCTCCGGATTCTGTTTTTCCAGGCGCTTTTCCAGTCTTTCCCGGCTCTTCTTCAAATGTTCTACAATTTCCGGATGATGTAATAACAGCTGTTGTTCGATCTTTCGTCTTCTCTTTTCAATCAACTGAAGGATCACCTTTCTGTCTCCTCTTAAATTCTCCGGAAGTTCATCCAAATGCATTTCCATTCGTCTTAAAATCTCATCTTCATCCAAAACGCCCAGCGAATGCCAGTTTTTGAGTTTCTCTTCGAACCCTACGTCTGCAAGTCTTTCCAGATCCGGAAGTTTGTGAATCTGTTCCATGACCTGGTGTACTTTCTTCTCCATTTCTTCAACCGCATCATCTCCAAATGCCCAGGCAAATTCTTCCAGCGTATTTTCCTCTTCTGCCGGAACCATCGCCTCATGTACCGCATGAACAGCCGCCGGTATCTCCAGCTGCCAAGGCATCCAGACCAAAGGGTCCCGCGCTTTATCTGCACCGGCGGTTGTTCCCATTGAAGGAATGCCGGCATCCTGTAGCGCTGCAAGAATCGTTCTTCTAACCTTTCCTTCTTCAATCAGATGCCCGATTCCAAGTTTTCTCATCTGTTCATTCACATTTTCGGAATGTTCTGTAATGTAGAACTTTATTCCTTTCCTTTCAAAATTCTCTGCCATCATCTCCAGGCGATCTGCCGCCGTAATATCAATGCTGTTGATTGCTGCCGCATCTACGATCACAACCTTAGTATCTTCCTTAATATTGTTCTCAATATCTGTCTGGAAGACTTTTATATTTGCAAAGAACAGATTCTCGCTGAAACGGTATATCACTGTATGCCGGATCGGATATGCATTGCGGTTTCTCTTCAGATCATAATAGGCTTCTTTTCCGGGAATCATTCCCCGGAATGATCTCGGTGGATTTGTCGCTCGAAGCACTACCGCCACAAAGGACAGCAAAAGTCCGATTACCACACCATAGATAGTTCCAAAAACCAGCACGCTTACACATGCCGCCACAAAGATATAAAATTCATTACGGCTCACTCTGAACAGGCGTACTGCCAGATGCAGTTCTACTACATTCATCAGTGCAGAAATTACAATGGCTGTGAGGACCGGAACCGGCAGATAGCCGATAAACCCGGTTGCGCCAAGAAGAACCAGGGCCATTGTAATTGCTGCCACAACAGACACTGCCTGTGTCTTTCCTTCATACTGCTCATTCATAGATGTTCTGGATATACTTCCGTTCACCGGACAGCACCCTACACATGCCGCCGCGATATTTCCCATCGCGCAGGCAAAGATTTCCTGATTCTCATCGATCTTATATCCGTTCTTCATTGCGAAATTATTCTCTGACAAAAGTGTCTCCGCCATTACAACTGCCGCGATCATCAAACTTCTTCCCAAAGCCTGTCTCAGATCAATTCCCACAAAACGGAAATGGACCAGTTTCGGAAGTCCTTTTCCCACCGCATCAAGAAGGACCACACCATATTCATCTACATGGAATATTCTGGTTGCCGCCACTCCGGCTGCCATGATAACAATTGCCATTGGAAATTTCGGTATCATTTTTCCTGCCACACGAAGCAATATCAGCGCACCTGCACCAAGTATCACTGACAACCAGTTAATCTCTTTACCGGTCTGTGCAATATGTCTGATAAGTTCCGGAAGTTCCCCGGATCCGGCTTTCCCGCCTAATATCTTCGGGATCTGCATTAAAATGATCGTAAGCGCAATCCCACTGATAAATCCGCCCATAACCGGTGTTGATATAAAGTCCACGATTCTTCCTGCTTTCAAAAAGTAAAACAACAATAGCCATATTCCCGTAAGAAGTGCGATCACAGGCACATACTGTATTGCCTCTTTACTTCCGCTTTCTATTCCAAGCGACACAAGTGCTGCCCCAACAATCGCTGCCGGTGCCGCATCCACCCCAAAGATAAACTGCCTGGACGTTGAAAATAATGCAAAGAACAGAATCGGGAACACCGAACCATATAGTCCATATACTGCAGGAAGTCCCGCAATCTGTGCATATCCCATTGAAATAGGAATGGACACCGCAGCCATAATAATCCCCGAAAAGATATCCTTGGGAAGATATTCCTTTTTATAACCTTTCAGTGTTGAAAATACTAAATCCTTCATACATCAAACCCTTTCACCTGATTATTCTTTCTATACTTTACACGCATTTTCAAAAAGAGGCAAGGTTCTGAGAAAATTCTCAGTTCCCTGCCTCTTCTATAATATCTTTGTTTTATATCCGTTTCACCGGATGTCCGCCCTGATACTTTTTCTGGTATCTGGTATTAGCAGATCTTGCAAATCCATCCTTCCGGAGCTTCAATATGTCCCATCTGGATTCCTGTTAATGTCTCATACAGTTTCTTTGTAACAGGTCCCATCTCTTCCATTCCGCTTGGGAAGCAGATCTCTTTGCCGTGGTCAACGATCTTTCCTACAGGAGAGATAACTGCTGCTGTACCGCAAAGTCCACACTCTGCAAAATCACCAAGTTCATCTAAGTAAACTTCTCTTTCTTCTACTTCCAGTCCAAGATAATGCTCTGCAACATACATCAGAGAACGTCTTGTAATAGATGGAAGAATGGTAGATGATTTTGGTGTTACAACTTTGTTATCTTTTGTTACAAAGATGAAGTTAGCTCCACCAGTCTCTTCTACTTTCGTTCTTGTTGCTGCATCCAGATACATGTTCTCATCGTATCCTTCTTCATGTGCTGTTACGATTGCATGAAGGCTCATTGCATAGTTCAGTCCGGCTTTTACATGACCTGTTCCATGCGGTGCTGCACGGTCAAAATCAGAAACTTTAATAGTAATTGGTTTTGCTCCACCTTTGAAGTATGGTCCAACTGGTGTAGCAAATACACGGAACTGATATTCTTCTGCAGGTTTTACACCGATAACGGCACTGGAACCGAACATATATGGTCTTACATATAATGTTGCTCCTGATCCGTATGGCGGTACATAAGCTGCGTTCGCTTTTACAACCTGTTTGATTGCATCTACAAATCTATCTTCCGGGTATACAGGCATTTCAAGTCTTGCTGCTGAATCTGCCATTCTTGCTGCATTCAGATCCGGGCGGAATGTTACGATATGACCATCTTCTGTGGTATACGCTTTCATTCCTTCAAAACATGTCTGTGCATACTGAAGTACGCCTGCACATTCGCTAATTGTAATCTGGTCATCGGAGGTAAGTGTACCTTCATCCCATGCTCCATTTTTAAAATTGGAAACATATCTCTTGTCTGTCTTCATATAGCCAAATCCAATGTTTGACCAGTCAATATTTTTCTTCTCCATTTTGACTCCTCCGTCCTTTTAACAACTGTTTGATTTATCATCTTGTCCTATTATAATACTACTGTTTTCAAAATTCAAGAGTGCACTCTGTTTTTTTATTATACATTTTTAATTTTCGATTTATTTCGACCATGAATCTCTATCTTTCCATCATGCTGATCGATTCGATACCAACACTTCCTCCGCGCACAACTTCGATACTTTCAAACTCTTCTTTCATCAGTTTGATAACTGCATCATTCTTGGTCCCCGTCTGAACAAATTCCATGAGGACACTGTCTTTCCCATAGTCAATCACCTTCGCCTTGAACGTCTCTGCGATCTGAAAGCATTCCACTTTATCATCTTTCGTGCATTTACGTACTTTTACATATAAGATTTCTTTCATACGTACAAAGACATCCGTAAAATCAATTACTTTGATCACTTCAACCAGACGGTTCAGCTGCTTTTTGATCTGTTCAAATGTCTCATCATCGCTGACTGTCGCGATCGTCATTCTGGATACAGTCGGATCTTCTGTCGTACCGACAGTCAGACTGTCCAGATTATAAGATTTTCCGGAAAACAGACCGGAAATCTTTGACAGAACTCCCACCTGGTTCTCTACATATAATGAAATCCAGCGCTTTTTCATACCATTATTATTCATTATTTTATCTCCTTTCGTCTCTTATTCTTAACAATCCATGATCAGGTCTTCCAGTGTTCCACCTGGTTTTACCATCGGATACACCAGATCCTCCGGATCAATGTCGAACTCAAGGATATATGGGGTCTTTGTACTCTTCATTGCCTCTCTGAATGCAGGTTCGATATCTTCTTTCTTTGTAATATGAATTCCTTTTGCGCCATAGCTGTCAGCCAGCTTCATGAAATCCGGTGTATACGTCGGACACTCTACCTCTCCGCATTTTCCCCTGCAGGCTGCTCCGGAACGAAGACAGGTCATCGAATAACGCTTTCCATAGAACAATTTCTGCCACTGGCGTACCATACCCAGATTATTATTATTGAAGATACAACTGATGATCGGGAGTTCTTCAAGCACCGCTGTAGCGAGCTCCTGACTGTTCATCTGAAATCCTCCGTCTCCCGAAATCGAAATAACAGGCACATCCGGATTACCAATCTTCGCACCGATAGCTCCCGGCATACCATATCCCATAGTTCCAAGACCGCCGGACATCAGAAGTTTTTTCTTTTCCGTGATCTCGATAAACTGTGCCGTAAACATCTGATGCTGTCCAACATCTGTTACAATAATTGCCTCATCAAAGATACGGTTGATCGTTTCTATCACATCCTGTGGTGTCATGATTGGTTTCTTCTTCATCATCAGTGGATGTTCCTCTTTCCACTCTTCGATCGTCGCAAGCCACTTCTTCGTCTCACACTCAGATACATATTCCAGCATTTTTGATACTGCCTCTTTTGCATCTGCCACGATAGGTACATCTACCTGTACGTTTTTTGAAATTGCAGCTGTATCAATATCAATATGTACAATCTGTGCATTTGGTGCAAATGAATGAAGCTTTCCGGTAATTCTGTCATTGAATCTGGTTCCTATCGAAAATAACAGATCACACTCATTTACCGCCATATTACACGCATATGCGCCATGCATTCCAAGATTACCAATATATAAAGGATGTGTCGTCGGAATCGCTCCACGTCCCATAACAGTTGTAACTACCGGAACGTTCGTCATGTCAACCAGTTTTGTAAATTCTTCATTGGCATGTGCGATATTAACGCCTCCTCCGGCAAGGAATAATGGTTTCTTTGCTTTTGAAAGCATCTTGATCGCACGTTTTAACTGTCCTACATGAACATGTGTATTCGGTTTATATCCCCGGATATTTACCTCCTTCGGATATTCGGCATTTCCAAGTTCGCCCATCACATCTTTTGGAAGATCGACCAGTACCGGGCCCGGCCTTCCTGTTCTTGCAATATAAAAAGCTTCTTTAATAATACGTCCCAGATCTTCTCTGTTTCTTACTGTTACACCATACTTTGTGATACTTCTGGTAATTCCTACGATATCAACTTCCTGAAATGCATCATTACCGATCAGGTGTCTGGATACCTGACCTGTAAAGCATACAAGCGGTACACTGTCGTAATATGCTGTTGCAAGTCCTGTTACAAGATTCGTTGCTCCAGGTCCGCTCGTAACAAGACATACACCTACTTTTCCCGTTGATCTTGCATAAGCATCTGCTTCATGCACCAATGCCACTTCCTGCCTTGGAAGGATCACCTTTGTATAATCCTGTTTATAAAGTTCGTCACTGATGTCAATTGTACAGGCTCCCGGATAACCGAATATTGTATCCACCTGCTCTTCACTCAGTGCTTTTACCAGTAATTTATTGCCACTGATCTTCTTCATATACTACCTCCTTGAAATCTGATCATTTTCATACCGGATATAATAAAAAAACACCCCAAGCTGTCAGCTCAGGGCGAATATTACATCCGTGTTACCACCTAAATTCAGAAATTACTTTCTGCTCTCTGTTCAGTACAGGAACGTTTCCCTTATCCTGGTTTCACTTTCCGATACTGCCTCCCTGATAACGCTGGGACTGCGTTGAAGTCTACTCAGATATTCTTACACTTTATCTATATCCTTTCGGTTCACAGCTCAAAGGCTACTTCCATAAATCCTTCACGAAGACTTGCACCTTCCATCTTCTCTCTTTGCTTCGGGAATCTATGTACTCCTCCTTGTCATAGCATTCACTGAATATTTATAAAATATTATATGTGATATTCTACAATATTGTCAACTCTTTTCATTTCGTTAATTTCTTGTCATGCTTTTTTTACCATAATCTGTCAATTTTTTCATCCTTTCCACAAATTTAAGTGTATTTTTCAAAAAAATTTGTGATTTTTCCCATTTTTTTCAAAAATCATATGGCAAATATTTGCAAAAAATTATACAATATATTCATAAGCAATAAGGAGGATATATTATGAAACAAAATAATATGTTAGCGATGATATTGGCCGGCGGTAGAGGCTCACGTCTTCACGAACTGACAAATAAAGTTGCAAAACCAGCTGTTTCTTATGGTGGAAAATACAGAATCATTGATTTTCCACTCAGTAACTGTGCCAACAGCGGCATCAATGTTGTAGGAGTATTAACCCAGTATGAATCCATTCTGTTAAACAGTTATGTTGCTGCAGGCAGACGCTGGGGATTAGACGCAAAAGAAAGTGGTGTTTTTGTTCTTCCACCACGTGAGAAAGCAGATGCCAATCTGGATGTATACAGAGGTACTGCTGACGCAATCTCACAGAATATCGACTTTATCGATACATACTCACCGGAATATCTTCTGGTACTTTCCGGAGATCATATCTACAAGATGAATTATGATAAGATGTTGCAGGAACATAAAGATAACGGAGCAGATGCAACAATTGCAGTTATCGAAGTTCCGATGAAAGAAGCAAGCCGTTTCGGTATCATGAATACAGATGATGAGAACCGTATCATAGAATTTGAAGAAAAACCAGAACATCCAAAGAGTAATCTTGCATCTATGGGAATCTATATCTTCAACTGGAAACTGTTACGCAAAAAACTGATTGCCGATATGAAAGATCCTGATTCCAACCATGATTTTGGAAAAGATATCATACCAACTCTTCTGAATGACGGAAAGAAATTATATGCATACAAATTCAAAGGATACTGGAAAGATGTAGGAACGATTGATTCTCTCTGGGAAGCCAACATGGATCTGCTCAGTAAGAACAACGAGCTGGATCTGAACGATCCTACCTGGAAAATTTACACAGAGGATGCTACTGCTCTTCCTCAGTATATCGGACCGGATGCTGAAATTAACCATGCATTCGTCAATCAGGGCTGCGTAATCGAAGGTGAAATTACAAATTCTGTACTTTTCACAGGTGCAAAAGTAGGAAAAGGCGCTAAGATTATCGACAGTGTACTGATGCCTGGTGTAGTAGTAGATGAAAATGCTGTCGTTACACGTGCACTGGTTGCTGATAATGTTAAAATTGGTGCAGGCGCTGTTGTCGGCGACGCAAAGAGCGAACATATCGAGCTCATTTCCAAACGTGTAAAGGGGGTAGAATAATATGGCTAAAGCATTTGGAATCGTAAACTTTGCCGGAAATCACATCAGAGTGGAAGGCATGCAGGAATATCGTCCGGTAGGTGCATTCTCTTTCCTTGGACGTTATCGTGTTATTGACTTCCCTATCTCAAATATGAGTAACAGTGGTATCGACCACATTCAGGTCTATATCCGCAGAAATCCACAGTCTTTGACTGCGCATCTTGGAACAGGACGCCACTACAATATCAACTCAAAGAGCGGTAATCTTCAGATTCTCTATTCCGGTCTCGGAATGAACATGAGTCTGTATAACAATGACATTGCTTCTTATATTGAAAACCTGGAATATATTGAACAGGAACTGGCCGAATATGTTGTTATTGCACCAAGTTACATGGTCTACACACAGGATTACAAGAAACTGTTAAACGATCATATCGAATCCGGTGCTGATATTACATTACTGTATCATTCTGTAGATACTGCAAAAGAATATTTCCTGAACTGTTACGCATTGAACCTGAACAAGCAGAAAGGAGTTCTTTCTCTGGAACAGAATCACGGAAATGCAAAGAATAAAAATATCTTCATGGATACTTATGTTATGAAGAAAGATCTGTTCATCGAACTGATCCACAAAGCAAAAAAGACTTCTTCTGTATACACTTTATTAGATATCGTGAATGCATCCTGTGATGAACTCGATATCCGCGGTGTTTCTCACAAAGGTTATTTCGCTGCAATCTCTGATTTCAAGAGTTATTATGATTCAAACCTTTCTCTGACAGATATTAAAACTGCTCAGAATCTGTTTGATCCAAACTGGCCAATCTACACAAGAACAAATGATTCCTGCCCGACACAGTATTTTGAAACAGGAAATGCTAAAAATTCTGTTGTATCAAACGGATGTCTGATTGAAGGTTCTCTGGAACATTCTGTTGTAGGACGTGGATGTATCATCAAAAAAGGTGCTGTTATTAAGAACTGCGTAGTTCTTTCTGGCGCATACATCGGTGAGAATGTACATATTGAAAATCAGGTTGTTGACAAACACGCCAAGATCACACATGTAAAAGAGCTTACATCTTCCGAGGATCGTCCTGGATATGTAAGAAGAAATGATACACTGTAGAACGTACAGCATAAAAAATGCGGGAAGATGAAATCAATCATCTTCCCACTTTTTATAATACCATAGTATGGAAACAACGTTGGCATCGGCAGGCTCTTTGGCATTTTACCGAATTACTTCCCGTGCGATTTTTTGCCAGGAAATCCTGCTGACATCACATTCTTTTGTATCTTTTTCCTCAATTGCTTCCCGTAAAGCTTCTGTAAGTCTGCTTTCAAATGCCGGTAATTCTTCCTCCAGCGGTTCATCCGTTCCTTTCATCCCCGGAGGTAACACGTACCGGATATCTGCGTCCGGGACCATATCAGCAAGCCACTCTGCAATTCCTTCCAATTTCGTCATTACTACCCTGTCACCACAGGCCAGGCTCTCAATCACAGTCAACGGAAGGCCCTCATACATAGACGGAAGCACAAAAATATCACAGTCATTGTATAGCTCTGCAAGCCTTGATTGCGTTACACATCCAGCAAACACTACCGGATATCTGCATCCATCTGCCAGTTCTTTAATCTCTTCATATTCAACGAGGTTTCCGGCACCTCCGGCAAGAATAAGTTGTATTTTTTCTTTTTCATAATCCAGAAGATTCAATGCTCTCAGAAGACTTTTTACACCTTTCTTCTGTGTAATCTTCCCCGCAAAAATCATACGGATTTTTCCGTCTTTCCTGCTTAATTTTATACCTGTCTTTTTAAAGACTTCACTGTTATATCCTGTTCCTATCACAGTCATCTGTTTTTCTGATACCGGATATATTTTTTTTATTTTTTCTTTCTGCGCTTCCTGAAGTGCAAATATCCTGTCAAGTTTCGGAATCTCCTGCCTGATAAAATTTCTTTCAAATAAAATACTCTCCATCTGTCTCAGATCCGTATTATGGCAAAATCCATATACTTTTTTAGCAGGATAATGTGCTCTTATCAGCGCCGTCAGGTAATACAAATGATGGCATAAGATAATATCCGGATTTTCTTTTTCTATTGCTTCATCCAGAACTTCAAGAAATGCAGCTGTAAATTGTCCGGCCATCTCTTCTGTCATATCCCGATATCTTGTACTGGTATAAGGCATATCATCCGACATTCCTACTACCGGATACGGAAGCTTTTCTGACGAAAAATATACCGGATATACCGTTACCCCTTCCGGCATATCCACCCGATCCTCTCTTGTGACGCCCGCCACCACGGCCTGCGAAACACCCATCTTGGCCAGAGATCTCACCACCTCGGTCAGATAGACGCCGCTTCCCGTACTGCATGGCTTCTGCGCCGTGACACTAAGCACTCTCATTTTCGATCTGTTATCTCCTCTCGTAGATTGTAAACACATATTCCAGATCAAAATAAGTCTGTTCGTCACTGATCTTCGTCATCTCCCACTCCGGATCCTCATCCAGATTCGGGAAATATGTATCTGCATCATATGCATGGTCTATTTTTGTAATATATGCTTTTGTACAATACGGAAGCAGCTGGCGGTAAATACTCTCTCCACCGATCACAAATATATCTTCCGAATCATATTTTTTCAGTTCATCCACCATCTCTTCTATGGTATGTACAATGACTGTATCTTTTACTTTATAGTTCTTGTCTGTTGTAAGTACTACATTCACACGATTCTTAAGCGGCTGTCCGCCCGGAAAGCTTTCCAGTGTCTTTCTTCCCATCGCTACAACTTTCCCTTTCGTTGTCTCTCTGAAAAACTTCATATCCTGCGGAATACTCACCAGTAACTTATTTTCTTTTCCTATTGCCCAGTTTGAATCTACTGCAACGATCAAATTCATAATCTACATCTCCTCTTTACGTATGATATATTCTTATCTCTGACTGCCACCGGCTAATAATATTTCTTCTACACTGCCACCGGAATATTCTTAATCTGATCATGTGTCTGATAATCGATCAATTTTACATCATCTCTTGTAAACTGATAAAAGTCTTTGACCTCCGGATTCAGCCAGAACTTCGGTGCCGGAAGCGGCTTGCGGCTGATCAGTTCCTCTATCATCGGCACATGTCTGTCGTAAATATGTGCATCTGCGATCACATGTACGAACTCTCCGACTTCCATATCACATACCTGCGCCAGCATATGGATCAATACGGCATACTGACATACATTCCAGTTATTTGCCGCAAGAACATCATTCGATCTCTGATTCAGGATTGCATTCAATGTCAGTTTATCATGTCCCGGTTTCTTGGTTACATTAAATGTCATACTGTATGCACACGGATAGAGATTCATCTCATGCAGATCTTCATGCACATAAATATTCGTCATGATTCTTCTGCTGTATGGATTATTCTTAAGGTCATAGATTACACGGTCCACCTGATCAAACATGCCTTCTTTATACTGGTGCTTTACGCCCATCTGATATCCATAAGCCTTTCCGATCGAACCGTTTTCATCCGCCCAACTGTCCCAGATATGACTGTGAAGATCATTAATATTATTCGATTTCTGCTGCCAGATCCACAAAAGCTCATCCGTACAGCTTTTGATTGCTGTTCTTCGAAGTGTCAGTGCCGGAAATTCTTTCGACAGATCATACCTGTTCACAACTCCGAATTTCTTGATCGTATATGCCGGTGTTCCATCTTCCCATACCGGTCTTACTTTTTCGCCTCTGGTATCGGTACCGTTATCGATAATGTCACGGCACATATTGATAAATACTTTGTCTGCATAACTCATTTTTTGTTTCTCCTGTCCTTTTCCTGTTCTCTTTACGGATCACTGATATTATAAAGAACCCGGTCCAGCATCTTTTCCAATGCCGCGATTTCCTTTTTACTCATCCCGATCGTCAGCCTCCGATCTATCTTCTTCCGGTAATTGTCCATCTTTTTCTGAATATCATATGCTTTTTCCGTCGGGTAAATGTTCTTGCATCTTTTGTCCTGATTACTTGGAACTGCCAGAATGAATCCTTTTTCATCTAACCTTTTTAAGATTCCCGTTACCGTCGGATTCTTAAGACTTAACGCCTTTTCAATGTCTTTCTGATTCACAAACTCCTTACTGCTGCCAAGAAGATAATCCAGCACCGCGCACTGCGATGATGTGATTCCTATCCCCCGAAGCAGGTTATTGAATTCCTTTTCATAAATATTATTGATCTGTTTGAACATAAATCCAACGGGTAATCGTTCTTTCATCCCTTGTATTCTCCCATTTCCCTGTAATACCGTCATCAGTCCGGGTATTCACAAATACCCAAACTATTTCAATTTATTTTACCATATTCCAACAGGCTATGCAATCTTATCCATCGCGCGAATCTCTTTTACAGCGAATCCAATTGCGACAATTCCCGCTGCCGCATCTGCGATCGGTCCCGCATACATCACCCCGTCAATTCCCATAAAAATCGGGAATATAAGTATCAGCGGAAGTAAAAAGATTACCTGTCTTGTAAGCGACACTACAATACCCAGCTTCGCTTTACCAATTGATGTAAAGAATCCGGATGACATTGGCTGGATTCCATTAACAAATGTCATAAACATAAAAATCCTGAAATATCTTGCCGCAAATTCATAATATTCTTTGCTTCCCGTACCAAAGATACTCACAAGCTGCGTCGGGAAAAACTGGAAACACAAGAAGAACACAATTCCAACCGTCATAGCAACGCGGAATGCTTTCCAATAAGTGCGTTTTACTCTGTCATACGATCCCGCTCCATAATTATATCCCCAGATTGGCTGACATCCCTGGGAAATCCCGATCGCAATAGCCATGAACACCATATTTACCTTTGAGATAACGCCCACACACGCCAGTGGAATATCTGTTCCATATACAGAAGCCGCACCATAATAGCGCAGTGTATTATTCATTGTAATCTGTACCACAGCCATGGCAATCTGATTGATACAGGAAGCCATTCCCAATGACAGGATCATTTTCAGGAGATGGCCTCTCGGACGGAACATCTCTTTTTTCAGCTCCATTTTACGAAATCTTCCAAAATATACAATTACCATAATTCCGGATACGATCTGTCCGATCACGGTCGCCCACGCAGCGCCTTTGATCCCCCAGTGGAATCCAAAGATAAACAGCGGATCTAACACCGTATTAATAATTGCCCCTGTCAGCATACAAGTCATAGAGTACGTAGGACTTCTGTCCGCGCGGATCAGATGATTCCCTCCGGTTGTCAAAATCAGGAACGGAATTCCAAATGCCGTAATTCCTGTATAATCCTGTGCATATGGCAGGATCTTTGCCGTCACACCGAAAAGATGCAGCAGAGGATCCAGGAACACCAGTACCACTGCTGCAATGATCACACCACAGATCACCAGCATGGAAAGCCCGGTCCCCGCAATCCTGCTTGCTTTCTCATGATCTCCCGCTCCGGAACACAGATTAAAATTCGACGCACTTCCGATTCCAAGAAGAAGTGCTGTTGCCGTACAGATAATCGACACAGGAAATGCAATATTAGTCGCTGCATTTCCCAGAAGTCCGACTCCCTGTCCGATAAAGATCTGATCTACAATATTATATAATGAGCTCACCAACATACTGATAATTGCCGGAATTGCGAATTTCGCGATCAGTTTTCCCTCGCTTTCTGTTGCCAGAGGATTCACTTTTTTCTGTTCTTTCAACTTTCTTTCACTCCTTATTTTCTCACCAATTATTCATGGATTCTTATTTGATTTTCACCATACGGCGATTATAAAAGACGGAGCTTGTTACGGCCTCCGTCCTCTGAAAATATTCTGCTATTTATTATTTAATATTCACGGATCACGGTTCCAATCTCCCGTGTCGTATCCATATCCACCAGATGAGCCAGTGCATCTTCCAGATGCTTTTCTTTTACTGCTTCTGTAACGATAACAAGCTCTGCTGCATCATCTTCTTTTGTCTTCTGAATCACTCTTGCAATACTTACTTTATGCACTCCGAATACACTTGCAATTGCAGCAAGTACACCTGGTTTATTATCCACCAGCATACGGATATAGAACTTGTTCTTTACTTCTTTAAAGTTCTTTACCGGTGTCTCACGATAACAGGTACAACTGATTCTTCCTGTACAATGGTATTGTATATCACGGATCACATCGATCACATCACCCATGATCGCACTGGCCGTCGGGAGTTCCCCTGCTCCTCTTCCGTAGAACATCGTATCACCGGCAGCATCAGAGCGGACAAATACTGCATTAAACGAATCTCTCACGGATGCAAGCGGATGTTCCTTCGGAATCATCATCGGATGAACAGCAACCTCAATTCCTTCTTCCGTATTATGCGCAACACCGAGTAATTTAATCACATCACCGAATTCTTCTGCGTATTCCACATCTTTCGCAGTAATTTTTGTAATTCCTTCTGTATATACATCATCGAATGTAACTCTGGAATGAAATGCAATCGATGCCATGATCGCTACCTTACGTCCTGCATCCAGTCCTTCAATATCGGCCGTCGGATCTGCCTCTGCATAACCAAGCTCTGTTGCCAGTGCCAGTGCATCGTCAAAATCCATCCCTTCTTCGATCATCTTGGTCAGAATAAAGTTCGTCGTACCATTGACAATACCGATAACTTCCTGAATCTCATTCGCCGCCAGACACTGCTTCAGCGGACGGATAATCGGGATTGCTCCTGCCACAGCTGCCTCAAATAAGAAATCCACTCCACTTTCTTCTGCCGCCTCCAAAAGTTCGTGTCCATGTGTCGCTACCAGATCTTTGTTCGCTGTCACGACATTCTTTCCTGCATGCAGTGCTTCCAGAATCATAGTTCTTGCAGGTTCGATACCACCCATCACTTCGATTACGATTTCTATCTCATCATCATTCATGATATCTTCCCACTTATCGGTTAAAAGAGACTGGTCTACACCCTCTCTCTTCTTATTCATGTTATGTACCAGTATCTTCTGAATTTCAAGACCTGCACCGGCTTTCAATGCCATTTCATCCTTCTGGCGTTCCACAAGTTTATACACCCCGCTGCCGACCGTTCCAAGTCCCAGAAGACCTGCTTTTACTACTCTTTCCTGATTCATCTTCTCACATCCTCGTTTTTTGTTCACTCTCTTTTCGTATCTACAGATATTCTGCCAGCGGCAGATTCTGCAGCTTTGTTTATACAGACTTTAGTATAGCATAGTGCTACATATAATTTCAATCCGATTCTTCCCATGCTCGGAAATTAGTACAGTTTAATCTCCTTTCTGCACAGTAACAAATCCGCACCCCCATAATTGATCAACACAAAAAAAGACGTTACAAATAGTCAATTCAGAGCGACAGACGGGACTCGAACCCGCGACCTCCACCTTGGCAAGGTGGCGT
>OFMI01000292.1_pt1 | contig 46268 bp, 34 predicted proteins | sample 1541741 | NCBI WGS metagenome assembly OFMI01 (sample SAMN04209219, study PRJEB22552) | human gut metagenome | biome: gut; material: feces | host: Homo sapiens | place: USA: Oklahoma | reverse complement strand
AAATATGGCTTATGAAGTTCACTGGCTTCGTCTGTTGTTTACTTAATGAATTAAATAGTAAAAAATATTGTAACCTTTTTGGTTTTCATTTGTTATATGTATGAAAGAAGTCGAAAAGTATCGAGGAAAGGGAGTGAGAATCTGGATAAGCATTTGTTAGAAGCGTTATATCACCGTTATTATAAGGAGCTATACATTTTTGTATATTCTCTTTGTGGAAGTGAGACAGTAACCGATGATATTTTGCAGGATACATTTTTAAAAGCTCTGCTGGCATTGAAAGATTCTCACACTAATATGCGGGCATGGCTTTATATGGTAGCCCGGAATCTTTATTATAATTATTATAATAGGCAGAAGAATTTGTTTTCCATAGAAACAGAAGAAGTGGATAGAAGAAATTCAAGGGAGAAGATTATTTCTGGTGAAGGAGAAGCCTTTATTCAGAATGATATTTTGGAAGAGATATTACATAAAGAAGAAAAAAAGAGGGTGTGGGATGCTGTGAACCGCCTGAAAGGACAGAAGAAGGAAGTAATACTATTACAGTATTTTGGAGATTTTTCGCAAAAAGAGATTGCAACAATGCTAAAAATAACTCCAGGTAATGTGAAGGTTCTTTCTTATCGTGCAAAGAAGGAATTAAAAGAATATTTAACGAAGGAGGAAGGAAGATGACATACCGCGAATTACTGGAATTATATAAGACCGGAGAATTAGAATTAGAACAGAGAAAAAAGGTAGAGAAAGATATTGAGAGGCAGGAAGCGATAAGTGATTACCTTTATGAGCAGGAAGATATTCCAGAACTTAATGATATTTTTGAGGAAAAAGCAGCCGCTGAGAAGAATAATAAGAGGAACGATGATATAGAGGATATAGATACAAAATTTATAGAGATGGTCAACCGTTCAATCAGACGTGCGTTTCGCAGAATGGGGCTGACTATTTTAGCGGCGGCATGTGTGCTGATTTTATTTGTACAATTCTGCCTTCCAACGATTGTATCATGTTTTTATTATAATCCAGCGAAGAATATAGGAGACAAAGATTACGCGATAAGTAAGATGAGTCGTGATATGGCGGTATATTCTGAAGTTTTTCTACCAGGGAAAAGGAGAGGTTCTGTGCAGGTGGAAGCAAAAGGATATGGGAATTATAATATCACAGTCAATCAGACTTCCAGTTTTACAGGTAGCCTGACAGATGTATCAGGAGAAATCACACGGGGAGAGCTAAGATACTATGATAACAATATTTTTAAAAAGCCAGCTACAAATGTTTTTGTATATGGAAGCATTGCTGGAAAGGAAGAAAATACGGTAGAAGAGAATTTAAAATATACAAGAAAATACTTTGATGTGAAAGACGATGAAGAAATCAATCTATGTGCGGCAGGATCTAAGGAAGAGTCTCTCAAAACATTACAGGAATTAGATGAAAGAAAAATGTATATAGGCTATGTTTCTTTAGATAAAATTATGTCATATGCCGACTTTAAGAAATATGTGGATAAGCAGGATTTAGCAGAAGTATGGTGTGCGGTGCAGGTAGCAGAACTGGAGAAGGAAGAAGAAGGAGTAGTAAACTTTCAGTCGAATATACCGAATATTGGATTTGTATGCAATCCTTCTTATAACACAGCAATTAAGTGGGATGAGAAAAAGTATCCAAACCTTTTACCAGGGTGTGAAACACAAGATATGGGTAATGAGGACGAATGGGATGACCCGGAAGAAAACCTTAAAAGTGAAAGCAATGCCAGACAGCATTTTGTCAGTTTACTTAATTATCTTTCCAATCAGAAGAAGTTCCTCGCTATGATGGAGAAAGATAACAGTAATTATACAACCAAAGAATTAAAAGAGATGGTATCCTACATCAAGAAGAATGGGATAAAAGTGTATGGATTTACTACAATCGCAGATAAAGAGACATTATTAAAACTCAGCAAACAAAGCGAAGTATACGAAATATACACAGAAGAAGTGAGATGACTATTTAATCCAGTAAAACAGCAGACGCCCGCGACGAGAACCAATACTCTATATTTGTGGTCTCGGAGCAAGTGTTGGATGTGAGTGCACAAGCGAACATTCAACACGCCGCGACTAAAATCACAAATATGGCTGATGGGGTTCACTGGATTCATCTGCATCTGCCTAATGAATGAAACAGCAATTCACATTTATTTCACATAATGTTCGTTGACAACTTTAGCTTTGAAAGTTTACAATAGTCCAATAGACAATAGTAACTGATTGTAAGAATTTTCAGAAAGTATTATTGTCTGTAAGTATACAGAAAGGAAGTAACAGACAGTTATGAAAGAAGTAAAGACACCGAGAAAGCCGTTTATTTTTTATTATATTATTGTGCTTCTCGTACTCATGCTGGTCAATATGTTTGTTATGCCGATGATTAGAGAGGCGAGCATTAAGAAGGTTGATTATAATGAGTTTATGAATATGACATTAAATAAACAGATTAAAAAAGTAGAGATTGATGATTCACAGATTACATTTACCGATCAGAATGGAACCGTTTATAAGACGTCCAAGATGGATGGTGACTGGGGATTAACGGAGAGATTATATCGTTCAGGAGCTGAATTTACGACACAGGTTCAGGAACAGATGTCTCCAATATTATCCTTCCTGTTATCCTGGATTATCCCAATTGTGTTGTTCTCCGCATTAGGATATTATGCGCAGAAGAAGATGATGAACAAGATGTCCGGCGGTGGTCCGAATATGATGTTTGGTATGGGTAAGAGTAATGCCAAAGTCTATGTACCGTCCGAGGAAGGTATCCGTTTTAGTGACGTAGCGGGTGAAGATGAGGCGAAGGAGAACTTAGCTGAAATCGTAGATTATCTGCATCAGCCATCAAAGTATTCAGAGATTGGTGCTTCCATGCCGAAGGGAGTTCTTTTAGTAGGCCCTCCGGGAACAGGTAAGACGATGCTTGCCAAAGCCGTAGCTGGTGAAGCGAATGTACCATTCTTTTCTATCTCTGGTTCTGAATTTGTAGAGATGTTTGTTGGTATGGGTGCTTCAAAAGTAAGAGATTTATTTAAGCAGGCGAAGGAAAAAGCTCCATGTATCGTATTTATCGACGAGATTGATGCTATTGGTAAGAAGAGAGATGGACATATCGGCGGTAATGACGAGCGAGAGCAGACTCTCAACCAGCTTCTTACAGAGATGGATGGCTTTGAAGGTAATAATGGCGTTATCATTTTAGCGGCAACAAACCGTCCAGAATCTCTTGATCCGGCATTAACCAGACCGGGACGATTTGACCGCCGTGTACCAGTAGAACTTCCAGATTTAGTAGGAAGAGAAGCCATTTTAAGAGTACACAGTAAAAAGACTCGTCTTGCTGATAATGTAGATTTGCATGCCATTGCCCGTATGGCCGCAGGCGCTTCTGGCGCAGAACTTGCTAACATTATTAATGAGGGTGCCTTAAGAGCAGTAAGGAATGGCAGAAGAATAGTAACACAGGCGGATCTTGAAGAAAGTGTAGAAGTAGTAATCGCAGGATATCAGAAGAAGAATGCTGTCCTTTCACCAAAAGAGAAGATGACAGTTGCTTACCATGAGATTGGTCATGCTTTAGTTGCTGCTAAGCAGACAAATTCTGCACCAGTACAGAAGATTACGATTATTCCACGAACTTCTGGTGCGTTAGGATACACGATGCAGGTAGAACAGCAGGATAAATATCTTATGACGAAGGAAGAAATCCAGAATAAGATTGCAACACTCACAGGTGGACGTGCAGCAGAAGAAATTGTGACAGGAACAATAAGTACAGGAGCTTCTAACGATATTGAACAGGCAACAAAGCTTGCAAGAGCGATGATTACCCGTTACGGTATGACAGACGAATTCGACATGGTTGCAATGGAAACTGTCAATAATCAGTATCTCGGTGGAGATGCTTCCCTTGCATGTTCTGCAGACACACAGAAGAAGATTGATGAGAAGGTTGTAGAAGTTGTAAAAGCCCAGCATAAGAAAGCATTAGATATCTTGAATGAAAACAAAGATAAGCTTCATGAACTGGCGAACTTCCTCTATGAGAAAGAAACGATTACTGGTGAAGAATTTATGCGGATTCTGGAATCCTAATTAAATACTATTAATTATTAACTATAAATGAGGGAATTTAAAATATTGCACAACTATGTCCGCATTATAAAGACATACTTTACTTGACTGGTCTGAATGTGTTTAGACTACAAACAAGAAGCGTCAGCTTCAGATAAATAAAAACTATATGAAAAGTCGGAATGTGCTTAGACTACAAACAAGAAGTACCTATTTTTGTGTATTTTTCTGTATTTGCTCACTTACAGTTATTAAAAATAAAAAAGAGAAATCTATCAACGACGTAATATTATTTGGGAGAAGGTATGTTTGATATACCTTTTCTTACTTTGATATATCGTATGATGGAGTTCTCTTTTTTTATCTCCATTGTAAGAAAGATTCCTAGAGCATTTTTCAAACACGCTCTAGAGTACATTAAATTTATAAAATAATAATGATTATTAATATTGAAAAAGCTTGCAAGAATAGACAGGACAAGATATAATCTTAATAGTTACAATTACTTTTAAAAATTCAAGAATGCCCCGACATTCTTGCTGCGAGATGCGTGTCATGCAATGCATGACATACTTCTTCTGCGCATCTCTGCAATCCTGCCGGAGGCTATATCAGATGGAGGATTGACTCCCCCACTGATATTGATTTGTAGCTTGCAACCTACAGAGGCGGGAGTCATCTCACATCTGATATAAATTTACACTCAGAAGAGAGATATAATTTGCGATTGATAAAATGGAGGAATACTATGCGAAAAAAAGAACGAGCAGCGATTGTAATAGAGCGTTTAAAAAAAGAATATCCAGGAGCAGACTGTACATTAGATTACAATGAAGCGTGGAAGCTTCTTGTCAGCGTGCGCCTTGCAGCACAATGTACAGATGAGCGAGTAAACATTATTGTCAAAGATCTGTTTGCAAAATACCCAGGTGTGAACGAACTTGCAGAAGCAGAGCCAGAAGATATTGAAGCGATTGTACGCCCATGTGGACTTGGAAAAAGCAAAGCAAGAGATATCAGTAAATGTATGCGTATGCTGCGGGATGAATTCGGCTCAAAGGTACCGGATAACTTCGAGGATCTCTTAAAACTTCCGGGAGTAGGAAGAAAAAGTGCAAACCTCATTATGGGGGATGTCTTTGGCAAACCTGCGATTGTAACAGACACACATTGCATCCGTCTCTGTAATCGAATCGGTCTTGTCGATAATGAGAAAAATCCGAAAAAGGTGGAGATGGCTTTGTGGAAAATTATACCGCCAGAAGAAGGAAGCGATTTTTGCCACCGTTTAGTGTATCACGGCAGAGAAGTTTGTACCGCCAGAACAACCCCTTATTGTGAAAAATGCTGTCTTGCTGACGTTTGTAAGTCTTACGCTTCTTATATGAAAGAAAAAAATCAGTGAAAAGGAATTGTCGAAACTAAAATTTTGTAGTAGAATAATTTCAACCGAGCCAGTCTTTACAAAGATTTTTACAAAGAATAAGGCTATGGATTAAGGTAAAACTGAAACTTATCACATTGGAAAAAAGGATGGACAAGATGAAAGAATTTAAACCAATCAAAGAAGGAAAAGTCCGCGAAGTATACGATAACGGGGACAGCTTAATTATCGCTGCAACAGACAGAATTTCAGCATTTGATGTAATTTTGAAAAATGAAGTGAAAGACAAAGGTGCTATTTTAACACAGATGTCCAAGTTCTGGTTCAATCTTACAGAGAATACCGTACCAAACCATATGATTTCAACAGATGTGAAAGATATGCCGGAATTTTTCCAGAACGAAAAGTATGCCGGACGCAGCATGATGTGTAAGAAGCTTGAGATGTTCCCAGTCGAATGTATCGTTCGTGGTTACATCACAGGAAGTGGCTGGGCAAGCTACCAGGAGAACGGAACCGTTTGCGGTATCAAGCTTCCAGAAGGATTACAGGAATCTGAAAAATTACCTGAACCAATTTACACTCCTTCCACAAAAGCTGATTTAGGAGACCATGACGAGAACGTATCCTATGATAAGACAGTAGAAATCCTTGAAAAGCTTTATCCAGGAAAAGGTAATTATTATGCTAATATCTTAAAAGAGTATACTATTTCTCTCTACAAGAAATGTGCAGAATACGCATGGGAAAAGGGAATCATCATCGCAGATACCAAGTTTGAATTCGGTCTCGATGAACAGGGCAGAGTTGTGATCGGTGATGAGATGCTCACACCAGATAGCTCCCGTTTCTGGCCAAGAGAAGGATATGAAGCAGGTAAGGGACAGCCTTCCTACGATAAACAGTTTGTAAGAGATTGGTTAAAACAGAACCCAGACAGTGATTATGATCTTCCAGAAGAAGTAATCGATAAGACAGTTGCAAAATATAAAGAAGCATATGAGCGGTTAACAGGAGAACCATTTGAGGCTTAATCTATTGTAAATCTGTAAAGTATGTTTTAGCAGAGAAAGACGATACGTTTCCACGAAAGTGTGGGGGTATCGTCTTTTTTTGTATCATCTTTCGATATATTTTGACCTATAAATTAGAATCTATTATAATTTATAATAACTAGGGTTTATAATAACTAAAGTACGTTTGAAAAATCAAAAAGTAATTTGTAGTATATTTTGTTTTCTTTTGATAGCAGTTAGAATGCTATGTTACTCTCATTTAGATGAAATATTCCATGAATTGTAACATGCATTTTGAAGAATACATAGAATACATTTTTCAAATATAATATAAAACTTTATAATTTCAGATAAAAGATAGGAATGAATAACATATATGAGAAAAAAGCAGCTTCCAAAGAGAATAGAAATTTTAAGAAAAGCCTTTGAGAATAAATGGAGTTTAGAGGCCGTGAATAAAGAATTAGAAGATAATCTTTGTGAGCGGCTGTATGCAAGAAATATATATGAAGCAGGATTGATATATGCTTTTTGCTTAGGGTTTGATTATGAAAACTGGAAACAATTGTATACCGCATATGAAGAGGAACGAAAAGATGCCAGAGACTATATACAAAGCCCCGAAAAAAATATAATTGCTACATATAAAAAAGAACAAAAAGATACGAAAGAATGTATTCAAAGTCTTGAACAAAATATGGTTACCACATATGAGAAAAAAAGAGTGCCATCTTATAGCGGAATCTGGTCAGGAAAAATAACGTTAAAACAAATATATGAATATATTATGTATAATTCAAAGGAGAACTTTCAGACAGGAACAGTGACAGAAGAGTTAGAAGAAAAGCTATGGAAAGAGCAGGAGAATACTCTGCCAGACAAAACTTCAATAGGCTTTTTGGATAAAAAGAAGAATTTTATAGCTTTCATGAATGAGAATCAGAAACAATTCTCTGAAGTGAGAGAGAAAGCGAGATACTATTTTTGCAAATACCTGTATTTTTATATAGAGGAACGTTGTGAGAATTATTATGATAAATGCAGAACCGAAGAGACCGAAGAAAAGATTTATGGGGAGAGCCTTTTTTTAGAATATTGTATTCAAGCGGAAAAGAATGCATTAAATCAGCTTACAATGTTAAAATTACTTACTCCTTTAAAAAATGAAGCGAAAAAAGCGAAAGTGTCACTATCTTTAGAGCAAAGAAAAGAATATTTACGGAATGCAGCGTTATCATTTCGTGGCATTTTTAATGAATTTAATTATTTTTATTTTGGCTTTGTTTCACTGGGATGGGTGGAAATGTTATTTGAATTTTATGGGCCACTGAAAGATTGGAGCGAAGAGGAAAAAATAAGGATTGCCTGTTCTTTAGGCTATTGTAAGAAGAACCCATCAGATGAAGAAAAAGAGAAAGCATTTTTGCAATTAGAAAGATTAAGTAAAAAACAAGAAAATACAGAGAAACAGCTTGATGAAAAATATGCGATTGGTATGGAACGGGCAGGATATCAAAGTGGAAGAAGCGGAGAAACATATTTTAGAGATTTTATTACGGGAAGAAGAGATATCAACAGGGATACGTTGCTGGCCTTTCTGGTGTTTGTTCAAGCTGAAACAAAACTAGATCTGAAAGACAAGCTCACTATCGCAAGGATTAACAGAATTCTATATAATTGCGGGTTTGCACAACTTAGGCCAGATCGGGAATTTGATGAATTTATTCGGAAATATCTAACGGGAGAGGCGAAAGAAGAAGTTTTATATGAGGCGGCAGAGAGGGCTGCACTTAAGAGCGAAGATTTCTATTTATATAAGTTGTATCAACAGGCAAAAAGCTGCCAAAAGGAATTAGAAGGAAAGTTGATTTAGAAAAGAATTTGCGAATACATAAGGGATAAAGGAAGAAATATGGAAAAGGAAAACTGGCTTTTAGAGGAAACGCTACTTCATGAAAAATACCAGATAAAAAAAGTATTAGGACAGGGCGGATTTGGAATTACCTATCTTGCATATGATCAGACCTTGCAGCAAAATGTGGCGATAAAAGAATATTTTCCAGTAAAGATTGTGAGGAGACTTGGAAATACTTTAAGAAAAGGACAGGGAGAATATGAATTATCAGCAACAGCTATGGTTTATCCACAAAATGGTCAGGAAGAAAAATATTTAAATGGAATGCAAAACTTCCTTGAAGAAGCACAGGTGCTTTTTGGAAAGTTTGATGTAGAAGGACTGGCAGCCGTTAAAGATTATTTTGAAGAAAATGGTACGGCGTATATAGTTATGGAGTACCTTTCCGGACCGACACTTCAAGAGTATGAGAAGGAACATAAAGGAAAAATTAGTGAGAAGCAGGCTGAGATATTACTAGAACCAGTTATAAATGCACTTGCGTATATTCACAGCATTGGCATTGTACATTGTGATATCAGTCCGGATAATTTGATTTTTAATAAGGAAGGACAACTCAAATTAATTGACTTTGGAGCCGCGAAAAATAAGAAAAAAGAAAAAGAAGAACAATATTGTAAGGGAGGATATACTGCACCAGAGCAATATTTAGAGAAAGAATTCGTTGGTCCGTGGAGCGATGTATATTCTTTGTGCGCTGTCTGGTATGAAATGCTTACAGGAATAAAAGTGCCACCAGCAGTAGAACGGTTACAAAAAGACCGATTAAAAAACATGACGATGGCATCTGAAGTGTCAGAGCAAACGAACAATATTCTAAAAAAAGGGCTTTCTCTAGAAATACAAAAGCGATATTTTTCAGTGCTCAATCTTTCTTGTGATATAAAGAGTAATATGGAAAGTAAAGAAGAAATAACAAAACAGTATATGAAGGACACCCGGTTCGTTTGGGGAACGCTCTGGCTTCAGATTACAACAGATATTAATGAAAGAAATATTTCTCAGGAAAAGAAATGGCTATCAAGGAGGAAAATAAGAAAGGGAATATATGCAGTAGGAATCGTGTTGCTTTTATTTTTATGCGGAATTAGCGGTAGAGAATATTACATAAGAAGTTATCCACAACAATATTTTACATATAAAGCAAAACAAAAAAATGATTACTATATACTCCATCCAAGAGATAAAGAATATACAACGCAAATGTCAGGATATGACTCTTTAATGAAAAAAATAAAAAAGTATTCTTATAAAAAAGAAAACTGGGGAGTGCTGGCATGCTACAGCATATCAGAACAGGAAGTAAAAAAGTTAAATCTTGTAAGTAATGAATATTTTAAATTTGCTCTTTCTGAAACAGAAATAGAAAAGGCAATACTACTTTGTATGAATATAAAGAAAAGAGATTTGGAATCTACAGCATATGCATCAGAAGGGCAGGTTTATCAGAGACAGCAGGGAAAATTGAAATCTTTGACAGTAGGTTTTCAGAAACAAAAATTAGTTACCTGTATGGATCATGAACAAATTAAAATTATATATGATCCAATAGATAAGGGGGTATACAAAGTGGCATTTCAGGGAAGTTATGAGAGAGTAAAACTGTTTATGAAGAAGATGAATTCGATTCTTTGCCCCCAAAATTATCTTACAACAGAGGATTATAACTATATTTTAGATCATTACAAATCGGGTAAATCAGACTATGTATCTTATAAGCTTGGAAGACAATATAAAATTATGTTAGACGCGACAGATGAAGAAGAAACAGAATATAAAGACTATGAAGTTTCTATACAGGGAGATCAGTTTATATCAAATATTTATTAAGAGGAAGAGTTGTGGAAAAAGAAGAAATAAGGATAAAACAACGGTATAAAATTGAAAAAGTTTTGGGGCAGGGAGGATTTGGAGTAACCTATCTTGCCTATGATGAGGAACTTTGCCAGGAAGTAGTACTAAAAAAGTATCGTTGGGAACATGGAAGTTTGGATAACGAAGTAATAAATAAAAGAGATTACTACAAAAAGCAAAGAAAAGCATTTTTGAATGAGGCGAGAATCTTGTCATCCCTTTTTGATATTAAAGAAGTAGTCAAAGTACTTGATTATTTTGAAGAAAGGGAAAATGCTTACATTGTTATGGAGTTTGTGCAGGGAATTTCTCTTAGACAATATTTAGAAAGCCGTAATCAGCCAATGAGCTTTACGGAGGCATGGAATTTTCTTCTCCCCGTAATGGAGGCATTAGAAAAAGTGCATCAGAATAAATTGATTCACAGAGATATTTCCCCAGATAACTTTATTATAAAAGAAGATGGTTCGATTAAGTTACTTGATTTTGGTTCAGCAAGGGAATATGCAGAAGAAAAAACAATGACAGTCCTCGTAAAAAAAGGATATGCGCCGCCAGAGCAGTATAGCAGAAAAGGAAAACAGGGTCCATGGACAGATATATATTCTATCTGTGCAACACTTTATGAGATGATTACAGGGGTTATCCCACAGCCGGCAATGGAAAGGTTGAAAGCAGATAAGCTGTATTTACCTTCATCTTATGGTTGTGACATAACGCCATTACAAGAAAAAATTTTGATGAAAGGACTGGCTTTAGATTATAAAAAACGATATAAGGATATTGCAGAGCTAAAAAATAGTTTTTTTCCAGAAAAACAAGAAAGACAAAAGAAAAACAAAAAATACGGGATTCTTATATGCACTGTATGTATCCTGCTTTTAACTGGAGCAATATTAGGGAAGCAGAATCATGATAAAAAAGAGGCATTAGCTGAAGCAAAAAAACAGTTGACATTAGGTGAATATGCAAGAGATTCTAAAGAACATAAAAAATTGCTGAATTTACTTGTAAAATATGGGAAATATAAAGGAAAACAGGAAGAAGAAAAAATCTATGAACTTCCCCAATCCAGCGTTTTAAACATAAATAAGCAGTGCGATATTTATGTTTTTGAAAAATATAAAGAAGAGTATCTATCCTATATACGAAAGGAAGGGTTTCAACTAAAATTAAAAGATAAAAAATACCGTGGAGATGTTTATATGGAGCCGTGTGGAGGAACACTATCGACTTATTTTACATATAAAGAAACGTATGCGATAGGACAAAATACTTATATACAGCTTGTATATGATATTGCAACCCATAAGATTTCAAAAGTAGTAGTCTATCGAAAGGATGAAAACCAGAATAAAAAAAGAATGATTGAAGCAGCATCAAGGTCATTTCTGTTTTTATCAGACGATTGGAACTGTCCGATAAAAGTTACAAAGAGAAAAGTAAAACGGATAGTAAAAAAGAATGAAGAGGATATAAAAAATAAAAATGGTCATTATTATAGATGGATAGGAGTTTCAGACTGCAACATTGGATGTGACAGGAATGAGGAGAACGGAATATTTATGCAGATAGACAATTACGATTATAAGTAAGCAGTGATTTTTTAAAACAAATTTTATGAAATGGAGGTATATACTAAAAGAAATAGAAATAAAGACAGGGGAGAGAAATGTGGAATCATATTACCGGCTGCAATATGAAGTATTACGACGTATTGATGATGGAAAAACAGACGAAGTAAAAGAATATCTGGAAACAAAAATATACCAGAAAGATACAGATGCACTCACAATTTTAGGACTCCTCTATTTTTATGGTGTTGGCTTGGAAATGGATAAACCCAAGGGGAAAAAGATGATTAACGAGGCAGTTCAAAAAGGAAATACAGCAGCTTCGTGGATCATAAAAGATATTTATAAAAATACCAACTAAGCATCTATTGAAAATATGTTACATAAGGGTTATAATTACATTTATATTAATGAATATAAGAATAGAGGCGCATATACTGCTATTCTGGCAGCTTCTTTAAAAGTCCGGCAATATAGGCTTTTACAAGGTTTTTATCTTCTTTACTAAGAAGATTCCAGCAGCCAATCAGATTTTGCTGTTCTGGATTGAGGGAGGACAGTGCATCATTGTTTCCAGAGAAAAATTCAGATAAAGAGATACGAAAAGCATCACAAATCTTACATAAAGTACTGATAGACGGGACATTTCCACGTCGAAACAGATTGTTCAGTGTTGAATATGGAATAGAGGATTCCATAGAAAGTCTGTAAAGAGACCAGTTTCTCTCATTACAAAGATTTTTAATTTGTTTTAAAACAAATTCATCTGGATTTTGATTTAACACAATGGACTCCTTTCAGATTAATAAACGTGAGTAGTATATGAAAATATAAAGTTTATAATTACTTATCCTATTATTTTAAAACATAAGGCCTATTAAGAGTAGATTTAAAAGGAAATATACATTATAACTCAAATGAGTGACAAAATGATAGAATATAAGGCAGGGAGAAAAATGGTTATAGGAATTTGTGATGATGATAAAAAGTGGAGAGAATCATGTAAAAGAACCTTAATAGGATTCTCTACGATGATTGATATGGGCATGGAGGTCATGTGTTTTTCAACGGCAGAAGAACTCTTAGAATATAAAGAAACCCCATTAGATGCTGTTTTTTTAGATATAGAATTAGGAAGAGCCAATGGGATTTTTGTTGCGAAAAAGTTAAATAAGGTTCGTCCTAATTGTAAAATTATTTATATGACTAATTATCTCCATTATGCAACAGAAATCTATAATACGGAGCATATATGGTTTGTCATTAAAAGTAAATTTACAGATAAGATAGGAGATATTATTGGAAAGATTGTTTCTGATATGAAAGATCAAGAAAGGAAAATTGTTGCTGAAACTAAAGAAAGAAAAAAAGTTTCTATTGCATTTCCAGATATTTTATATATAGAAAGAGATGGAAAGTATACGAAATGCGTAACTGTATGGGGAGTCTATACGATTAAGAGAAAGTTTGATGAAATAGCAGAAGTATTATCAGGTATTGATTTTTCAAGATGTCATAATAGTTACATAGTCAATTTCAGACATGTTCGAGAGGCAAAAAGAAATTTATATACGCTTTATGATGGGCAAATTGTATATATAAGCAAGAGCCATTTAGAAGAAACAAAAGCAGATTTCCTGCGGTGGTCGATGATGTATGTATAGATAATATCAAGGGGAAAGTAAGTGTATAAGGTAGCTCTGGGGGCAGTTCTTTTACTTTTTATTCATATGTGGGTAAAGGAAGTGCTTAGGGAAGAAGAAAATAACGAAAAAAGGAAAGAAGGTTTATTATCTATAATATCAACAGATGGTGAACTTCAAAAACAAATTGATATAATAAGAAAATACAGGCATGACATTCCTAAACATATCCATATGATGGAAGAGACAATAGATAGAGATATTATGGAAAAAAGATTCTGTGATAATGAGCTTCTTAACGCAGTTGCCAAAATAAAAGAAGCAGAATGCCGGCAAAAGAATATTTCAATAAAAATAGATTTTAAATTGGAAAAAGATGCGATAGAAAAAATTAATTTATCCGCAATAAAGGTATCCGGATTGATTCAAAATCTTCTGGATAACGCTATTGAAGAAAATTGCAGAATTACTGATTTAGAAGAACGGGAGATAAAATGGACAATACTTCAAGCGGATTTTGGTTTGAAAATGCAGATAAAGAATGCATGCTTAGATATTGATAAAATTGATTTTGAAACAAAGAAAGAAGAGAAAGAATTGCATGGCTGGGGCGTTAAAATAATAAAAGAAATTGTGGATGAAGCGCAGGGAACGATTCAATATATAAAAGAGCAGAATAACCGATTAAAAGTAATTGTTTTTCTACCATTTCAGTGAAAAAGGCGGCTGATAATGTGGCAGGAGAATAATCTGGAATATAGCAGGATAGCTGTGGAATTGCGGAGGATATAAAATGAATATAGGAGAAGTTTTGATTGAGAATATACCACAGTTATGGATGGGAATGGTGGGAATACTGCTGAATAGTATTGTGGTAGGAACACTTTTTGGAAAAAGAAAGTATGATTGGTTTTTCCCGGTAATTTGTTCTGTTCGTTTTATTATATATAATATTGGATTCTTAGCAATCGGAAATGCTATGTATGGGAATGAAACATGGTATAAGATTACAATGTCTACGTTTGCAACAGTCACTGCACTGGGGGTAGGGATTGCAACGGCAGTTTTATGGCAGGAATCATTGGCCAAGACTTTGACGGGTATTTTGGCAGCAGAATGTGTTAATGATGGAATAGTCTATCAGGCAATCTCATTGAATATTTTACCGATATTAGAATACATGGGAGTATTCATTGTATTTACTATTTTATATTTTATTTTAAGACCGTTAATGAAAAGATATCGTTCTTATCAGTTAAAACATGAAGTAGTCTGCCTGACTGGAGTTTTGGGGTTTTTTGGTATTGGATGGTTCAGTAATTTTTTGTATAATACCTCGGCGAGTCTTCGGGAAAGACCGATGCAGATGGTAGCAGACAGTTTTATTATTGGAGGTGGAGGTGCGTTAATTATTGCATTTTCTATCTATACAATAAAAATTTTTAAAAGAAAAGAGCAATTGGAAGTAAATAGAAAAAGAATGGAAGAATATTATAGCCAAATTCAAAATCAGGCAGGAGAATTGGAAGAGATTCAAAATGAAATGGCTGTAAAGTTAGATGAGTTATCTAATCTTTCTGTATCAAGTAAAAAAGAAAAAAAGCAGAAATATAGATATTATATTGAAGAATTAAAGGAAAGATATAATCATTTAAATCAATATTTTTTCTGTAAAGATTATCTTGTCGATGGAATACTTTCAGATTTTGTACAGATATGTAATCAAAAAGGTATAGAAACAGATATTCTTTTTCAAAATTATCATAGGGGTAGAATTTCTGAAGAAGATGTGATGGAAATTCTTCTTCAATTGATGGAATATGGAAAGCAGGCAGATGCGGTGAAACTTCACGGCACTGTAATAAAAAATCAGCTTGTAATTTTATTAGAATTAAAAACAGAACATAAATCAATAAAGTTTAATAAAAAAGATTTTAAACGTTACATTACGCAATATGAGGGTGGAATATATTTAGAAAGAGAAGATGAAAAAATTTCTGTAGTCGTAGGGTTACAAATATAAAAATGTAATTTTGTGAAACGGTCCTGTTAATATCTAAGATTGACAAGACTGTTTTTTATACATATATATCTAAGAAAATAGATACCAAACCAAAACCGCTCTAAAATGAACCACTTATGGAAAGAGTATTGAATTTAAAAATATTGATATTATAATGCAAATATAAGATATGGAAATATATAGCTTGAAAAATCATTCCCGCAAATTGTGATGAAGAGCGGTGGAAATCCGCTTTTGAAAAAATGAGCGACTATGTAAAAGATGCGAAGTTAAATATGGATTTAAATTGTGTTAAAAGAGCAATGCAGCCCGTACTTGATTTTTACAAAGAACGCGATTATAAGTCATTAGACCGGGATATGGTCTGGGCTTCCCTTGATATGCTGTAGTATGTAGTTCAAAAAAAATAATGGAATAAGGCGTTATATAATTCAGAAAAGAAATCAATTAATACTTTTTCTTTTCTGAATTTTTTGTCAGAATATATCTAAAAAGTTCGATTTAAAACCAAAAGTAGTCAGAAAATATCCATTTTCGGAGGTGATATTGAAATAGATAATAGAAACAATATAATGAAACTAACGAATGAAAAGACGGGAGGAAAGAAAGATGTTTTGCGAAAATTGTGGAAATCAGATATCTGATAAAGATATGTATTGCGCATGCTGTGGAGCAAAGATAAACAAAAGATATGCCGGGCCTTCACAGGATCAAAACTATGTAACACCAGAATGGGAACAGATACCCCCAAATGATCAATGGCCATCGAATCAGGCTAATCCAGTTAGAATGAATCAGCCTGCGCCGATGCCTGCGAATAAAGCGGCTGCTTCGAGCGGTATCCGAAATGTTTATTTTGTTGATTTTTTATGCCGGTTATTTTCTAAAGAAAATATTCCATTATGTATTTATCTGGTAATAAATATGGTAATCATAGGCGGCATAATGTCCGTATTGTTTGTTCTGCCATTACAATGGGGAATGTTATCTGGATTTTTTGTTTATCTGGCAACGATCGTGATTGCTTTATCTCCAATTGGCGAATTTATCGTAAGATTCCAGACAGGATGTAAAAAGATAAAAGATCCGGAAATTATGAGCCGTTTAGAACCATTATTTTATGAAGTATATCAAAAAGCTAAAATGCAGGAGCCATTAATTTCAGATTCTGTAAGATTATATATGAACGATGACGAGTCAGAGAATGCATTTGCAACAGGAAGAAGAACGATCTGTGTAACAAGAGGCCTTTTGAATATGCCAGATGAAGTGATAAAAGCGACATTAGGCCATGAATTTGGACATCTTGCTCATAAAGATACAGATAGATGCCTTTTAGTAGTACTCGGTAATACGGCAATCGCAGGGATTTGTACACTGATTGAACTGGGTGCATTATTTTTCAATATTGTTGCCAGTGTGATGGCAGCATTTACAAGAAATGAAAATAGTTTTATCGTGGCAATGTTTGGAGTATTTTCCAGTGTAGTAATGCTTGGTATTGTTCGTTGTTTTACTAAATTATGGACATGGATTGGTATTCTTTTAGTCATGAAAACAAGTAGAAATAATGAATACATGGCAGATGCCTTTTCCTGCAGATTAGGATATAGGGATTCATTGTGCCTGTTGCTTCAGCATTTTGGAGATGACCATCCAAAAGGCTTATTTGCCAGTCTTGCAAGCAGTCATCCAGAGAATGCGGACAGAATCAATCACATTTTAAATCAGGGTGTTGCTTATTAGAACAGGCAGGAGACAAAACGATTTATATAGTACATAAGAAATATGGGAGAAATCGATGACAGGAAATAATAACACATATTATAAAAGTTCTATGTATGAAAACAGGGGAGAAAATACAGCCCAGGAAATAATTATTGCCTTAGCGATTGCAGTCATTTCCTTACTTCTTGCAGGCGTGATCATAAGTCATTTTTCAGGAAGTCTTTCAAGTGGCAGCTATTATGGTTCAGGAAATAGCTCAGGAAATGGTGGATACAGTAATAATGATGGCAGTAGCGGCGGTGGATATGTAGGAGACGGTACAGAGGATACCGAAGATTACGATGATACTGACTACGATGATGCAGATGATACGGATGATGGCGAAAATACATATGACGATGACAGCGAATCTTCAGATGACAGTGAATCTGATGAAGCGTATGAGCCATATACCGATAACTGGAGCATGAACATCAGTGATTGTCTGTCTGTTGATGATTACTATCAGAGAGACAGCGCCGATGGAAGTTTTAGTTTTGCTTATCCGAAATACGTTTTCAATGATGCGGATATAAATGAGGAAGAAAATTATTACGATTACTATTACGAAGACGATAATGGAAACCGCACAATAGAAATGAAATTCTATAGTGAGGATGATCCGGGGGATGCGGTACAAAATGCAAAAGAACTATTTTACAGTATTAGCGGTGAACCAAGTGAAGTTCTTTATCAGGTTGAACCAAAAGATCAGGTAGGTGCTGATGGAATGGCAAGAGGAATCGTGGCCGGAACATATGATGATGAGGGTACTTGTGTTTACATAGTAGCAGCAAATGACGGACAAAAAGATTATATCATGGAATTATATTATCCAGATTCCGCACCAGAATATGACTACGATGACGTGAATTATATCATAGACTGTGTATACCGCTACTGTTCTTTCGCCGGAGGTACCTATAAGCCAAGAAGTCATGAGCTGTTTATGAGGGATGATATGGGGGAGAAGAAGTAGGATAAGAGTAAGCAGGTAGTCCTCCTATTAAAGAAATATACATTATAACTCGAATGAGCAATAAAATTGTAAAAATAGAAAGCAGGATGGGAAAATGGTTATAGGAATCTGTGACGATGATAAACAATGGAGAGAGTCGTGTAAAAGAACATTGGAAGGATTTTCTTTGATGATTGAGCTCACTATAGAGATTAAATGTTTTGCAACAGCGGGGGAATTATTGGAATATAAGGGCACACCGTTAGACGCAGTTTTTCTGGATATAGAATTAGGAAGAGAAAATGGGATTTTTGTTGCAAAGAAGCTAAATAAAGCCTGGCCAAGCTGCCAGATTATTTATATGAGCAACTATCTTCATTATGCGACAGAGATATACAATACAGAACATATATGGTTTGTTGTAAAAAAACATTTTCAGGATAAGGTAGGAGAGATAATCAGCAGGATATTACGGGACTTTGAAGGAAATACTTTTCGGATTGTTTTAACAACACTAAAGAATGAAGTTATTTCCATTGTGCCATCAGATATTTATTATTTAGAACGCGAAAAAAGAGGGACCAGGATTGTAACTGTATGGAATGAATATCATGTAAAGGAACGTATGAGAGATATCGTTCCTCAATTGTCAGAACTGGATTTTTCCCAGTGCCATAACAGTTATGTTGTAAACTTTCGTCATGTGAAAGAGTTACAAAAAGATATGTATATACTTTACGGTGGAGCCGGCCAAGAGCAGATTGTGCAGATTAGCAGGCGATATGTACAAAAAACAAGAAAGGATTTTTTAAAATGGTCGTCATTGTTTGTGTAGAGATTTTTGATGCATACAGAAGAACATACAAAGTACCATATGATCGAGCATGGACAGATTTTAAAAAAGAACAGAAAAATATAAAATGAAAAGCAAAGAGCATTGCGACAGTACAATAAGTTGCAGTGCTCTTTTATTAATTTCAGGGCGAAAAATCAAGATGTATTACCAAAAGTGTCGTAAAAACGACCACTTGGACACAAACTATTGAATTAAAGGAAATAAGATTTATAATTCAAGTAGAAAAACGTGTGTCATAAAAAGAAAGGAGAGTGAGAACATCTGTTGTATAAAAGTCAAGGGAAGGGGGAACAAAAATAATATAATGGAAGAACAGAAATTATATTGGGGGATGCATTTTTGTAATTCAAGAATGTTTAAAACAATAGTAAAAGTAGAAATGTATATTCGGGAACAACAAGCGGAGGGAATTACTCTCCCGGTACATACAGAAGAACATACAAAGTACTATATGACCGAGCATGGGCAGATTTTTAAGTTTGATAAAACAGAGTTTGTTTCATATGAACTTGATCTGCAAAATATGGTCTGGTTTCAGAATCAGGACTTTGTAAGAATGTATTTTGATGAATATATGAAATACACAGAAATGGATACATTTCTGGATTGTTATAAGTGCAGAGGGGAGATGTGATTTTACAGAAGAAGTATTATAAGAAAGTAATTTATAAGAAAGAAGAAAAGTACGAGGAGAGAAGAGGAAAGAAGGAAGATGGAAGAAAGAGACTATCATTCACTCCAAAAAGGAACAAAACTGAACGGACGTTATATTATAGAAGATGTTCTTGGCGAAGGTGGTTTTGGAATTACTTATGCCGGCAGGGATGAACTGCTTGGTGTGAAAGTGGCAGTGAAAGAATATTATCCACAGGGAATTGTTGTTAGAAATAATAGTGTGGACGATGTCGTAACAGTCACTTACGCAAAACAAAAAGATGTTTTTAATAAAGGCAAAACAAAGTTTTTAGAAGAAGCGAGGGTGATTGCCAAATTTAATGATCAGGAAGGGATCGTTAATGTTACAGATTTCTTTGAGGCCAATAATACAGCCTATATTGTTATGGAATACCTGGATGGAATTACTTTAAAAGAGTACATTGCAGAAAATGGAATTCTTTCACCGGAAGATATTTTAGAATTAATGGCACCGATATTAGAATCTCTTGATGAAGTACATAAGCAGGGATTGATTCACCGCGATATCAGTCCGGATAACATTATGCTTTTGAAAAATGGAAAAGTAAAGCTGATGGACTTTGGTGCAGCGAGGGATTATACAGACTTTGGAGAAAAAAGTCTTTCTATTGTTTTAAAGCCAGGATATGCCCCGGAAGAACAATATAGAAGCAGAGGGATTCAGGGACCGTGGACAGATATCTATGCACTAAGTGCTACGATTTATAAATGTATTACAGGAATTACCCCGGAAGAATCTATGCAAAGAGTCATAGAAGATAGCTTAGAAAAGCCGTCAAAATACTGCAAAGATATTCCGAAGGGAATGGAAAATGCGATTATGAAAGGAATGGCGGCACTCCAAAAGAATCGGTATCAGAATCTTAAAGAATTTTGTGAGGCACTGTACAGTGATTTTGAAGATGCAGGAGAAGAAAAGAAAAAGCCTGTTTCAAAATCAGATGGGACTTTAAAATCTGTAAATGAAGAGAAGGAAAAAGCAAAATCAGGCCAAAATGCGCTTGGTACAGGAATGGAAAAACTACAGAATCTCACAAAAAAGCAGAAGATGATCGCAGGAGCGGCCGTTATCCTGGTAGTGCTTCTTATATTTGCGGGAACGAGTTTATCTGGTGGAAAGAAGCAAAATAGCAGTACATCTAATCTTCCGACAGAACGTGAGATGGTATCCGATGTTGTAAAGAATTCGCAGTGGGAAGGCACTATTTTAAACTTAAGTATCATAGACGATGATATTAACAGACAATATGAAGTGTACACAGCAGATTGCGAGATAGAATCAAAACGTCAGGGCGGAAGCGGAACGACAAGTAAAGCAAAGATTACTTATAAACTTCAGGATGACGAGTGGGTCTTTGTAAAATGTGAAAAGCAAAACTAAATGCTTAACATGGTAACCCGAAAATTTATATATTATACAAGGAGAAAAGTTATGAGAAAAAACATGAAGAAAAGGGCAGCATTATTACTGGCAGCAATGATGACGGTATCTGTTACCGCCTGTGGTGGGGGAAAAACACCAGATGCTCCATCTGATGCAGACTTAAAAAAGGATGTACAGGAATATATCACAGAAGTAGTAGACGAATCTGCCAAGATTTCAAACTTCCGTGTAGAAGACAGCGGAGAAGGTAAGAATGACACATACGAGGCAAACTGTATCGTAACTTATGCTAATGACACTATGCAGTATGTAGATGAGTTTGATTTAAGTTATGAAGTAAAAGATAATGCCTGGAATTTAGAAAAATGTAAAGTGAATTCTGATTATGCGGAAAAGAGCAGTCAGGCGGTTGGAGCAGACACTTCTAACGCACAGACAGATAGCAGTGGGGCGGCTGAAGCGACAACAGAAGCGGCAGCAGCAACAGCTACACAATTATCAGATAAATTAGAAGATTATACCTTTCTGTTAGAGGGCGATGTATATCAGCTTCCATTTGCATACAGCGTACTTGCAGATAAAGGATGGAGAATTTACAGCAGCGGAGATTATGACGATACAAAAATCAATGGAAATTCTTATGATGATATTACTCTGCAAAAAGATAAGAAAACAATAGATGTATATATTATTAATGCCAGCGGAAATGCAAAAGAATTAAAAGACTGTAATATCGGAGGAATTTCAGTATATGGAAGTAATAAAAATGCACCAGAATTCTCCATTGCAAAAGGCATTAAAGTTGGAGATAAGGAAGATAAAGTAAGAGAGGCTTTTGGATCTCCAACGGATACCAGCAACTACGATGAATATAACTCTTTACGATATGGAGAGGATAATAGTATAACAAGGATTGTATGTGATAATGGAACAGATGAATACAATGATGCACAAGTAGAGATAAAGAATTTTGTTGCAACAGAAGATGATAAAAAAACAGAAACTTCTGATGAAGTACCAGAATATTTATCTACTTATGTAGCACCAACAGAATTAGGAACAGATCCACTTTCCTATAATATCGAGATTGAAAATCAGGTATACACATTGCCAGCACCAGTATCCGCTTTTACTGATAATGGATGGAAAATTGCTTCTCAGGAAGATTCTGTACCAAGTGGACAGAGTTTATCTTATGCCATTAAGTTACAAAAAGATGGAAAAGAAATAGAGGCCTCTGTAACGAACTTTGCAGATTACCAGACAAAACCGGAAAACTGTGCGATTAGTTCTTTATATTTTTATGCAGATGATACAAAAAATCCAGAAGTGAAACTTCCTGGTGGAATTACAATAAAGAGTACATCTGATGATTTGAAGAAATGGGCTGGTGATAAATTCGATTATAGTAAGAGCGGAGATTCTGAATACTATGATTATTATGATGATGATAATGAGGGTTATATAGATATTAATTGTAAAAAAACAGTTAGCTCTATGAGTGTGAAAAAAGAGACATGGCCATCTAAATAATTTAGCAGATAGACAGTAAAAAGAACGGGGAAACATATGAAAAAAAGAGCAAGAAAGATACAAGTATGGCTTGCCTGTGTATTTGCCGTGATCTTACTATGGAATCTTGGACAAGTGGAGGCGAAAGCCTCCACTGCTCAGGAGGATAATCTCGTTATCATTTATGGTGTCAATGCACAAGGCGAGGCAGAAATGGCGAGCAATGGATTGCTGATTTCAAGTAGCAAGGGGAATCCATATGTAGTCGCAGCTGCCTCAAGCCATTGGGAGCAGATGGACAAATATTATGTAGAAGGTCCGGCAGTAGAGCAGCAGGAAATTAATTTTAAGGGAAATAAAGCAGAGGCAGGAGTTTCCGTCTTTCAGACAAATTTAAGTAAGGGAGGCTGTGAAAGTTCCGAGATAGCAGGGTACGATAATTTAAGCCCATATCAGCTTGCCTCCGCAGAGGGAATTGATTTAAGTATAGAGTCAGATTCCATGTCAGATAAAGTAAGCAGTGAGACGACTATGATTGGTTCCGAATACAGCATGGTAAATGATCGAAGATTTGTAAAACTGGAAGAGGAACCTAGTGGAAACCTGATCGGCGGTCCGATTGTCCTTGATGATGGCCGGGTAGCAGGAATCCAGGTAAACATGGATGATGGATATTACTGGTTTCTGACAATGGATGAAGTCGTAGATATTTTACAGGAAAACAGCGATGGAGAAATCGGCGGGACTCCGATGGATGACAGTAAGATTTTCCTATACATGATACCAGTATTTGCAGTCGTATTTCTTTTATCAGCGATATTATATTCTTCTTCTGAAAAGAAGAGAATCGCGGCAGGCAAAAAAGAATTTGCCAATGTTCTTGTTCTTGGAGGAGAGAGCGGCTTACAGCTTCGAGGAATCGGCGGTCATTTTAATGACATAAAGTTCCCATTAGAGGGTAAGATTATTTTTGGAAGAGACTCCGCACAATGTTCAGCGGTGTATCCAAAAGAAGTGAAAGGAATCAGCCGTTTACATTGCAGTGTGGAAATAAAGAATGGAAAAGTTCTTCTGATGGATTTAGGTTCTACCTATGGAACATTTCTTTCGGATGGTACGAAATTAGAACCAAATAAGCCGTATTATCTAAATTATGGACAATCTTTCTATTTAGTAGATCCGGCAAACACATTTCGTATTGTTTAAATCAGAAGGAAAGAGGTGAAAAGAAATGAATACGACTTTTTTTCAGAAAGCTTCAGAAAATAAAAGGAGTATCAGTTGGGCAGATATTTTTTCTGATGTCTGGAAGAAACATCGAAAAGATCAGAGAACAGCACTCCTCACGAAAGGAATGGGGTCACATATTCCAGCGCCAAACCGAATGCTTTCCGACTGGCAAAAACCATGGCTGTTTGCCCGTGTATTAATCGCAGGCCTGGTATTATCTGTATTAATTGGAATAAGCTGCGTTATCTTTCCGGGCTATGGAATGCTTCTCATGTTATGTCTGCTTCCTGCTTTTGTAGTGCCATTATCCGTAATGTTATTTTACTGGGAAATGAATATTCCGGGGAACATTTCTATCTATGAAGCATTATTATTAACACTTTTAGGAGGCTGTCTGTCGCTTACAGTAACCGGCATTATGAGAACCGTCTTTCCGGGAATCTCAGAAATTGCTTTCCTTGCGGGTCCACTTCCAGAAGAACTGGCAAAATGCCTGATCGTGACAATATTCCTCTGCCGGAAAAAATATAATTACGGACTGCAGGGAATTTTAATTGGCGGCGCAGTTGGCGTGGGCTTCTCCGCTATGGAATCCGCTGGTTACGCATTACAGATTTTTGATATTGGAATCCAAAATGCGATGGGCACAAATATCATTATTCGCTCCATGGCAGACATTTTAGTGCGAAGAGGAGTCCTTGCTATCGGAGGCCACGTTGTATGGGCAGCTCTCTATGGCGGCGCTCTGGCTCTGATTAAGGGAAAAGGAAAAATGTCACCGAAATGTTTTGCCAATAGTTTATTCTGGCTGACATTCAGTGCAGCATTTCTCTTACATACCGCCTGGAACTTCAGTGCTTCCTATCTCGCAGGCAAGCTGCCAGATTCCCTTGTGGCATCTTTAGTAAAATTTGAAGCAGGAACAGTAACACAGTGGGTAAAATATATCGTATTGATCATACTTGCCTGGCTCTTACTTTTCTACATTATGAAAAAGTCAATTCGTCAGATGGTCAGCGTTGATGAAATGTATCATAATGCAGCTAACAGCGCAGAATACAAAGAAGCGGCAGCAAAAAGACAAAAGAAAAAAGAGCAGGAACAGGAACAGCCAGTCCATCGTTCAGAACCAAAAGAACAGCATCCAGAGCAGAAACAAGAACAGCCAGTACATCAATCAGCACAAAAAGAACAGCAGCCAATTCATGAGGAATCTGAATACAGGGTAGAGGCAGTTATTCAGGGAGTATCTGGATTATTGAACGGAAAAACATATATGCTCACGGCAGGAACACCACTTATTTTTGGACGAAGAACAGAAAAATGCAACGTCCTTTTCAAAAATGAGACAAAAGGAATCAGTAGTCTTCACTGCAAAGTCAAATGGTATAACGGAAAAGTTCTGATAAAAGACCTTGGTTCAACATATGGTACATGGCTTAACGAGGGAACACGTCTGGAACCAAACAAATATTATGAACTGCCAGATCAGGGAGTATTTTATCTTGGATCAAAGGAAAATATGTTTTTTATGGGGATGAAGTAAGAAGCAAACGAGGGAAAATGGAAAAAAATTCATATAGCTTACAAAGAAATACCGGATTGATAGGACGTTATGTCATTCAAGAAGTACTGGGGCAGGGAGGATTTGGAATTACTTATCTTGGGATAGATAAACTGTACGGGAATAAAGTAGCCATCAAAGAATATTATCCACAGAAAATTGCAATGAGAAAAGCCCAGTATGAAGATGTAGTAACGGTAACTTCTATTGAAGAAAAAAATAATTATGATAAGGGCAAAAAGCGTTTTCTGGATGAAGCGCAGGTAATGGCGAGATTCAATAAAAACGAAGGAATTGTTAAAATACTTGATTTTTTTGAAGCAAATAACACTGCATATATTGTTATGGAGTATTTAGAGGGAATTACTTTAAAACAATATTTGGGAAAATATGGAGTGCTACAATTTAGAAATTTAATTGAAATGATGCTCCCATTGCTTGAAGCCCTTATCGAAATCCATAGTCAGGGGCTGATTCACAGAGATATCAGTCCAGATAATATTATGGTACAGCACAATGGCAAATTAAAGCTAATGGACTTTGGAGCGGCCAGAGATTATACAGAATCTGGAAATAAAAGCCTTACAGTTATTCTAAAACCTGGATATGCTCCACCAGAGCAGTATCAAACACATGGAGTACAGGGGCCGTGGACAGATATTTATGCACTTTGCGCTACTATTTATAAATGCCTTACAGGAATAACTCCGCCAGATGCCATAGCAAGGGTGATGGATGACAAATTCAAAGAACCAGATCAACTAGATGGTAAATTGTCACCAGACATTAAAAAAATACTTTGGAAAGGAATGAATATTTTTCCAGAAGAAAGATATCAGGATATAGTAGAGTTTGGTGAGGACGTATGTGATGCTCTGTTTATACCAGAAGAAAACAAAAAGTTAGATTTAGATAATGAAAAAAATATTGATGAGGACTTAGATTCGCCAGATAAAGATAATGAATCAGTGTTAAAAGACGACAAAATAGAAGGAGCAGTAAAGAAAACATCAATACCAAAAAAGGAAAAACGAAAAAGTCCTGTAAAGAAAGTTTTGGTAATTATAGTGTGCCTTCTATTGGCTGGTGGTATAAAATATTATTCGACAGGAAACGAGCAAGAGATTTCTACAGCAAAAAAAGATTTGGTTGAGAATCCCAAAATAGTAAAGGATACCTCTGTAGAAGGAGGGAAAAAAGTAACATGGGACTGCATTTGGTTTGGAAGTTATCCACAAACAAAAATTGTATCAAGCAGTAAAGAAAACGACTTATATAGTACACTAGAAACAGCCAATGGATGGGATAAAAATAATGATATTATAATTGGAAAGGAAAAATATCATAGGGCTAAAAAATCTTATTTTAAATATGAACCAATCAAATGGCGGGTTATAAAATGTGAGAATGGAGAAGCTCTTTTACTATCTGATATTGTCCTGGATAAGCAAAAATATAATAAGCGGCTTAAGAAGGTGACCTGGGAGAAAAGTACACTGAGAAAATGGCTCAATAAAAAATTTATGAATAGAGCATTTTCAAGCTCAGAGCAGGAGGCAATTCGTACAACAAAAGTTATAAATGAAGATAATTATTATTATAAAACAGATGGAGGAAACGATACATTAGATAAGATATATCTGTTATCTTTGTCAGAAACAGATGAAGAAAAAGAATATGGATTTACAGACAGCTATGGTATGACAATTAAATATAGTAATTATGCTGATTTAGATGATTATCAATATTGGTGGCTTCGAACACCGGGAGAAAAAAATATTTCAGCAGCGGCTGTCGATATGTTCGGCAAGGCTTATGTCGGTGGGGGCGAGAGTGATATGGAGTTAGGAATTCGTCCAGTTCTGCATTTAAATCTTTTAGCAACAGATGATTATTCCTATGCGGGAAAGATAGCTTCAGATGGAACAGTGAATCAGGTGGATAAATAGCAAGGGGGAAAGTACCTATGAATGAAAGTGTAGTAAAAGAATTAAAGAAATATATATTTTTCAGTTCAATTGGAGCTTTTATAAAAGAAATGGGAGGTCTAATATCCTCAATAATAATATTGGTTATAGTGGGTAAGTATGCGGATATACTATATATACTTAAAGGTGAAGGTGATATGCAAGAGAAGATAATAGTTGGTGTTGTAATATTAGTAGTAATTCTTAATGCTGCAGGATATTATATTATTGTATCGACACCGAAACGAATTATTCGAAGATTAGAGGAAGAGGGAGAATTAAGTAACGTCATTATGGACTTTCAGGAAGGAGAGAAACTTTTTGGAGATGCAGTAAGAGTGGGAAATAAATATATTATAGGAAAAGGCACGAAAAATATTGTAGATTATAAAGATATTCAACAGATTTATCAATATATACATAAAACAAATCATTTTGAGGATTACAGATCCTTAAGAGCTTATACTAATGATGGAACAAAGGATATTTGTCAGTTACCTAGTAATGGAGCAGGAGAGCAAACAGTCCGCCAATTAATCATGTATATTTGTACTAAAAATCCTAATATAAAAGTTGGCTATAAGTAGAGACGTTGGGACTATTATTTAAATATAGATAATGAAGCGGGAAAAATATATCAGTAAAAGGAGCGAGAAGCACTGAACAGTTTGAAGTCTTGAAGTTTCTACAGTGTCTTTTGCCAGTTATGAATGGAATCGCTGCATTGCATGGAGCAGGAATTATTCATTGTGGTATAAAACCAGATAGGATTATCATATTGAATGTTAGTACGATGAAATTACTGCTAGATACAGGAACGCTAAAAAAATTTTCAATAAAAGCAACATCGCTTCCAGTAATATTTGATCAACATTATACGCCTCTGGAAGTATATTCCACAAAAGGCGAATTGGGTCCTTGGACAGATATTTATGCCTTGTGTGCGACAATATATTTAAAAGGTATGAGTGTCGATATAAAAGATAGATACCAGAGTATGGAAGAATTCTGCGAAGCATTATATGGAGCGGCGAATAAAAGTCTGGGATTTTAATTGAAAAGAAAAGCGGATTGTAACGAACAATAAGTTGCAATCCGCTTTTCTTAATTTTAGGGCGAAAAATCAAGATGTATTACCAAAAGTGTCGTAAAAACGACCAGTTGGACATAAAGTATTGAAATAAAAGATAGAGTAGGTATTATGTAAATATAACAGAAAATAAAGTGTAGGGGGGAAGATGATTTTAGTGCATAAAGATTAGTTGATAAAAGAAGAAAGTATACGGGAGGAAGAAAGTATGGAGAGAAAAAAAATATTTTCATGGATATTGGCTATAGGCATGGTGATTATGATGCTGCCATTAAATGCGTTTGCAGCGAATTCAGCAAATACAACAGACTTTGAATATTCAACACCAGATGACATAACAATTTATAAAAATGAAACAAAGGAAGTTGAGATAAGTAGCTATGTGTATGGTAATCATAAATCATATGATTTAGACAGTATTTCAGTCAGTAGTGACAATGCGAATATAGAAGTAACGCAGCCTTCTAAAGGACGAATGAAAGTAAAAGGGCTCAAAGAAGGTATATCAGCAGTTATAATCAAGTATTCGTGGTTGTATAATGGGAAAAAACAAACTGGAACAAGCTCTTTTAAAGTAACGGTAAAGGATTTTCAATATTGTTGGGAATTAGAAGGACAAGGATATTACAATGATAACGATAGTAATGATCTGTATATAGGCGAAAGTAAAGAGTGGAATGTAAATTTAAGAAAAATTTATTATAAAGATAATGGAAAAAAGTATCAACAGCGGATTAAAAATTTTGATATTATAACGAAAACATATAGGAAAGTAGAAAATGAGGATGAAGATGGTGATGAGTGGTATACAGAGGTTATAGATAATAGTTTACTGTCAATAGATATTGATCATACAGATAATTCGATTAAGGTGACAGGGAAAAAAGAAGCAGAATGTTATCTGGATATTCAAGTAAGGTATCAGGGACAGAACATTAAGGTTGGTGATGGTGATTATTGGGAGGATGAAGATAAAGTAACGCGTAAATTTGATACAAAAAAAGAATCATATAAAATTTTAGAAAATTCATCTGCATATAGACCTATGCAAGAAGGAGATATCTATACAGAATTTCATCGTTTACTGGTTAATCAGAAAATAAATGTAAGATTTCAGTTGATACATATTTATTATGATGAACAAAATGAAGAAAGAAAAACAGAAAATCTGTCTAATGCAGTGATAAAAGCTTATTATAGTCAAAAAGAAGAGTCAGGGGAATTTCAAAATGTAGAACTTAACAGCAAGCCGAAATTATCAAGATATGCAGAGATGTCATTTGAAAATAATACATTAACAATAAAAGGAACAAATGCTGATCCTGAGGTAGATGAAGATGGGGATTATTATGATTGTGAAGAGTGGGTTGGACTTGATGCTTATATAAATGGGAAAAAAGTAGAAAGCTCAGGAGCATCGTTTGAAATTAGAAAAAATTTAGAAAACGAAGCGGGATTTAACGGAATTGATAATGATAATAGCGAATATGATGAAGAGTATGTGCAGCTTAAGAAAAATAAAAGTAAAACAAAAAACATTGGATACTTTAGTATAGAAGGATATTCCTGGGATTGGGACAAAGATGAGCCATATAAAGCTGACTCGATAGAAGTAGTGAGCAGTGATGCCTCTATTGCGACAGCAACTGTTCCGAAAATGGATGAAGATGGGGATTATTATTGTACCTTTGAAGGAAAAAAATCTGGAACGGCAATTATCACATTTAAATATACATATACATTTGCGGGCAGTTCATATACGGGAAAACAGAAAGTAGAGGTAATCGTAGGATATAATCCATATACTTCATATCAGCTTAATTTTGTGAAAGAGGGTTCGGGAGAATATACAGAAAATGAAGAAAATAGTAGTGATGATCATGATTTTCTGAAAATGAGTAATCCATATAATGCAACATTAAAAGCGAAAGTATATAAGGTATGCGGAGATGAAGATGGAAATACTACTAAAACAGAAGTAAACAATTTCACTTTGAAATGTGAGGAGTATGAGGGCACAGATGAAGATTATGATGAGTATGAGAAAAAAGGAACAATAAAAACAAGTATAGATAATAGTAATCAAAGTATACAGTTTATAGGTGAAGCAAATGCATATTGCGTTTATAAGATTAGTTTTGATTTAAATGATAAAACAGAGAATCAATATAATAAACAAGAGAGATATGTAAGTGTTTCGGGTATGGCTGATGATGATGTCTATTATACTGTGGGAATGGCTGAAAATAGTGATAATCAGGTGGTTATGTTGAAAGAGGGTGAGACATTTCCAATTAATGTATATAGATATGATAGTGAACATCCAAATGGCATCAATGTAAACGATTCTATAGTCAAAATGAAGTCATCTGGTAAATGTCTGGAAATAAATAATAATAGTAAGACAATAATCGCAAAACAGGCAGCCAGAACACAGTTAACTATACTTATGAATGAAGATGAATGTGATTATATAGAATTAGACTTTTGTATTATTCCAAAGTCGGGTAAAGAATTAAGCTTGGAAAAAGAAGAACAATTAAAGGAAGATGGAGATACCTTTGTTTTCGTTCCGCAAAAGACAGGACAGTACAAATTATTAGAGATATTTAAAAATGCATTATATGAAAATAGTATGGCAGGAATAGAAGTGCTAGATTCAAGTGGTAGAAAGGTGTTAGAAAGTGACAGCTATTATTCTAGTCCAATCTATAAAAAAGCTGCAAGTTGCGTTTTTGATTTAGAAAAAGGAAAAACTTATTATTTTTCTTATGATACTTGTTATTCTTATAAAGGATATACCGGTTCAAGATGGGATTTATTTAGAACATCTCCAGAGAAAATCAGACTCAGCTATATTGAAGATGATGACCAAGATTCTTCTCATGCACATAATTATATTGCAACAATCACAAAACAGGCAACCTGTACAACAGATGGAATAAGGACATACAAATGTTCCTGTGGAGATTCTTATCAGGAAACAATAAAAGCGACAGGACATCTTCATAAGGAGACAAGAAATAAGAAAGAGGCAACCGAGACAGAAGCAGGGTATACCGGAGATATTTATTGTAAGGACTGTAATACAATGCTTGAAAAAGGCTCAATAATTCCAGCAACAGGACAGAAACAGCCGTCTGATATCGATAGCACAAATACCCCTGCAAAACCGTCTCAGCCATCAAAGGACAAGAATAACACAAGTTCCACGCAGACTCCAAAGCAGGAAAATTCCTTAAAACAGGGAGCGAAAGTAACAGATAACAAGTCAAAGGCTGTTTATAAAGTAAATGGCAATAAGACTGTTGAGTACAATAAAGTGGATAAAAAAGCCAAAACTGCTATCATACCAACAACTGTGAAGGTAAACGGGGTAAATTACCAGGTGACAGCAATTGCAGCAAAGGCATTTGCCAATAATAAGAGTTTAAAGAAAGTTGTGATTCCTGCAAGTGTAAGAAGCATAGGAAAACAGGCATTTAGTGGCTGTAAGAATCTTAAAACAATTACCATTAAAACACCATATCTTACCAAGAAGTCAGTGGGAGCAAAAGCATTTAAAGGAATTTATGCTAAAGCCACAATCAAAGTACCGAAAAAGCAGAAGAAGGTATATCAGAAGTTATTAAAATCAAAAGGAGTGGGGAAAAAGGCGAAGATTAAATAAAGAAAGCTGATTTTTTTACAAGCTACTGTCAATAAGACGGTAGCTTGTTGTAAAAGAATAAAGGGGAGAGTAGTATGGGAAAAATTAAAAAAATTTTTTGTGTTTTGTTAAGTATATGTTTAGCTTATTCGGCTAATGTGAATGTATTAGCAACAGAAATAAAAAATCAAGGGAAAAAATTTTTAAACAGTTCTAAACAAATAGAAATAGATTCAGCAGAAGATTTACTTTCTATGTCTAATGATCTAACAGCTACATATACACTTGTTAAAAATATAGATTTGAAAGGGAAAAAATGGAATCCAATAGGTGATAATAAAAAGCCGTTTAAAGGAACTTTTAAAGGAAATGGTTATAAGATTTTTAATTTTAAAATTAATGAGAAGAAAGAAGATAATATAACAGATATAGGATTTTTTGGAGTAGTAGAAAATGCCCGGATATCACAACTGGCTTTAGAAAATGTAAATATTTATATAAAGAAAAATAAAAAATGTTCTATAGGTATACTGGCAGGAAAAATAAATCAATCTCAGATTGCAAATTGTTTTGTTAAAGGTAGCATCAAAGCAGATATTTCTGATAATTCTGATTTTGGTGGAATAGGAGGAAAAGCCTTAACAATCTCAAAAACTAACTGTAGTATAAAACAATGTGTTTCAGATGTAAAAATTGTAAATATAAGAAAAAAGCAATTACAGAAAGCTGATGTTATAGGAAATGTAAAGAATAATTGTGTTATAAAAAACAATTATGTATATGGTCAAGATAGCGATAAGCGTAGAAATGAGATTCAAGGAAATAGAGTTTTAAAAAAAGAAGAAAGATTTAAAAAAGAAAATTATAATGGATTTGATTTTAAAAATATTTGGAAAATAACAAATAAAGGTATTCGTTTGTTAAAATCTGTTGAAAAAGTAGGGAGCAATAATGTTAAAGAAAAACAGGAAACTGCAACATTATCAACTACAGAAATAGAATCGGATGAAGTGACGAAGAAAGCACGACAAAAAAATGTAGTTACGATGCAGGAAAATCTTTGTGGAGAATATGCAACTTACCAAATTGAAAATGGTGTACTTACAATTTCTGGTAAAGGCAAGATTGATGATAATGTGTTTGCAAATGATACGGGTATTAATTCTGTGATTATTGAAGAAGGGATAACGGAGATTGGGATACGGAGCTTTAATAATTGTAGTAATTTAACAGAAGTAAAATTATCAGAAAGTTTAACAACAATAGGAGGATTAGCATTTGGAAATTGCCCAGGCCTGACGAGCATAAAGATACCAGCAAGCGTGAAAGATGTGAAAGAAGAATGGAGTAATGGAGGAAATCGAGGTCCATTCTATAATTGTAAAAATATAAAAAGTGCAGTCTTGGAAAAAGGAATGGAGAGAATAGAGAACCGCTTATTGCAAGACTGTACAGGATTGGAAAGTGTAGAGATACCAGAAGGGATAAAAGAGATAGGAAATTGTGTATTTCTAAATTGTAGTAGTTTAAAAGAAGTAAAATTGCCAGAAAGTCTGATGACAATAGGGGAATTAGCATTTGGAGATTGTATAGGTCTGACAAGTATAAAGATACCAGCAGGTGTGAAAGAGGTAAAAGAAGGCTGGAGTAATGGAGGAAACCGAGGCCCATTCTATAATTGTAAAAATATAAAAAGTGCAGTCTTGGAAAAAGGAATGGAGAGAATAGAGAACCGCTTATTGCAAGACTGTACAGGATTGGAAAGTGTAGAGATACCAGAAGGGATAAAAGAGATAGGAAATTGTGTATTTCTAAATTGTAGTAGTTTAAAAGAAGTAAAATTGCCAGAAAGCCTGATGACAATAGGAGAATTAGCATTTGGAGATTGTATAGGTCTAACAAGTATAAAGATACCAGCAGGAGTAGAAGAGGTAAAAGAAGGCTGGTGGGGATCAGGCTACCGAGGTCCATTCTATAAAAGTGAGAATATAGAAAGCGTCACATTCGAGGAAGGAATGGAAAAAATACCAAGCAGACTTTTTCAGGATTGTACAGGATTAAAAAAGATTAATTGGCCGAGCACATTAAAAAGTATAGACCATAGTGCTTTTGGAAGTTGTAGTAGTCTGGAAAAAGTAGAAATACCAGAAGGTGTAAATGAAATTGGACAATATGTCTTTAGGGATTGTAGTAATTTAAAAGAAGTAAAACTGCCAGAGGGTCTGACAACACTAGGAGGAATGGCATTCGGAAATTGTCCAGATCTAACGAGCATAAAGATACCAGCAAATGTAAAAGAAGTAAAGGACGTGTGGTGGGAAGGAGGCGACCGAGGTCCGTTCTATAAAAGTGAGAATATAGAAAGCGTCACATTCGAGGAAGGAATGGAAAAAATACCAAGCAGACTTTTTCAGGATTGTACAGGATTAAAAAAGATTAATTGGCCGAGCACATTAAAAAGTATAGACCATAGTGCTTTTGGAAGTTGTAGTAGTCTGGAAAAAGTAGAAATACCAGAAGGCGTAAGTGAAATCGGACAATATGTATTTAGTGATTGTAGTAATTTAAAAGAAGTAAAGCTACCAGAGAGTCTGACAACACTAGGAGGAATGGCATTTGGAGGATGTGGTTTAAAGAGTGTCAAGATACCAGCAAATGTAAAAGAAGTAAAGGACGTGTGGTGGGAAGGAGGCTATCGAGGCCCGTTCTATAAATGCAAAAATATAGAAAATGTTACATTAGGAGAAATGGAGAAGATTCCGAGTAGATTATTGCAAGACTGTAGTAATTTAGGAAAAATAATAATTCCAGATTCTGTAAAGAGTATAGAAAATCATAGTTTTGCAAATTGTGAACAGTTGCAAAAAATATATTTATCGGATTATGTCAGTAGAATAGATGATAATGTATTTGATAATTCTCCGAAAACAGTATTTTATTGTAATTATGATTCATATGCAACAGTATATGCAATAGAACATGATATATTATTTGTTTCTACAGGAAATTCTACAGGAGATGTTAATAAATCTATATTGGATAAAAATAACACAAGTTATTATGGCGATTTTAATAACATGACTGCAAATGGATATGTTGCCATGAATATAAAATATAGTGTTAAGGATGAGGCAAAATTATCTATTTCTAATATGATAATAAGGATAAAGATACCATCAGGAGTTGATTTAGAAGAATCCTCAATAAAGATTGATGGAAAATTATGCAAAAATTATACATATAATGAGAACGGTGTTTTGCAAATTCCGATTAATAAAATGTCTGGAGATATAAAATATAGTATAAAGATAAAAGAGCAATCTAATATTTCTAGTTATGCTACAATTAATTTTAAAAGAAATAATCAATTAGAAAAAGAAATAATAGGAATTATTAATGAAAAAAATGATATTTTCACGATAGAAGCTCCAGAAATAGTTTCTAGTAAAGATGTTAGTGTCAGCGGACTTGCTCCAGCATCAAGCAATATTGTGATAGAAATTGATGGGAAAAAAGTAGATACTGCTTTGACATCGAAAGCTGGTAATTGGTCTGCAGATTTGCAATTGAATAATACTTCTTCTTATAAAGAATATAATATAACTGCGAAGTGTTTAGAAGGGAATAGTGATATTGAAGCCAAGAACATAACAGTAACTTATCATGAAGGGGAACCTTCGCTTAAGTCATTAAAAATGCATTATAATGAGCATAATGTCACTAAAACTTGTGATTTACTAAAAACAAATGAGATAACTCCAGTTATATATTATCTTCCAGGAACTAAATTTGATTTTGAAGTTTCATTTGAAAATTCGGAGCAAATTGATAATCTTTACATAACGAGTACGAGAAATAATGAAACAAAATACTTAAAAGCAGAATATGATAACAAAAAACAAGTATTTACAACAGATGGATATTTTGATGAGAATAATCATAATTACATTCCAGGAGTTATTAGTTATGAATATAAGAAAAAAGTTCCTGAAGTTGTAGTAGGTAATGAAGAAGATTGGAAGGAAGTGAAAACAAAAAATTCAGATAGTTCAGGGAAAAGTGTCGATGTAAAACAAAATACGGATTCAGATTATAAAGCTCAAATAGATATGTCTTCTTTTGGTGAAGAATTTAAAGATGTGATAGTAGATACTAGTATTACGATATTTGATGAAAAGGAAGGAACGGATTTGGGGGTCTGGAAAGGACTCCTGGAGGAAAATGATAATATTTTATCTTATATTTTGCCTGGCTATGATGACAATAAATATATTTGTAAACTAGATTATTCTGATGAAGGCACTTGGTATATGTTAATAAAGGACATAACAGGCAATAAATATATAGGATTATTGTTAAAAAGTGGAATGGAAAATCAAGAGGATTTAGATAAATATAAAAAGTTATCGGAAATATCCTCAACACTTTCTGTTATCAATACAGCATCCTCAATATTATACAAAAAATATGAAATAGAAAAGGATATGAGTAAACTGAGAGATGAGGTTATGACATCTGGAAGTTATTCAACAGCTGCAGAATTAAATAAGGCTCTAGTTGATGTGGATAATCTGGAAAAGGATCAGCAAATGTTTATGTTGATGACAGAAATTTTGCCATTGATTGTAAGTGCACCAATTGCATTGGGAGCTACAATGTCGGCAGCTCCGGCTTTACTTTTTACAGCTATTTTAGGAACTATGACAGCAGCATCGGGTGTTTTTTGGAATATTCGAAAAGCGAATACTAAAGGAGGAAAATATAAATCCAAATTTATTGTAGATCCTAGCGGGTATGTGTATGATGTGATTACAGGAAAACGTCTGGAAAATGTATTAGTAACTGCATATTGGATAGAATATGATGAAAGTGAAGATTTTTGGAATAAAAAACCGTCTGATGAAGAATATGGAGTGAAATGGAAAGCAATAGAGTATAATCAGGAAAATCCATTATTAACTAATGTAGATGGAAAATATGCTTGGGATGTTCCAGAAGGCTGGTGGAGAGTAAAATTTGAAAAGCGAGGCTATGAGACAACATGGAGTGATTGGATGACGGTTCCTCCTCTTCAAACAGAGGTGAATATTGGAATGAAACATACATCTCACGAGTGGGATGAGGGAGTTATTACCAAGAAACCTACAGAAAATAATGCGGGGACAAAAACTTATACCTGTATAATATGTGGACAAACTAAAATAGAACAGATAAAGGCAACAGAAAAGAAAAATAGTAAAAAACAGGATAATCCATCTAATACAAAGAATTTAACATTAAAGCCAGGGACAAAGATTACGGATAAGTCCAGTGCAGCGATATATAAAGTAACGGGAAAGAATACTGTTGAATATGTGAAGTCTAGTTCTAAAAAAACGACGATAGTAATTCCAGAAAGTATTACCGCAAAAAAAATAAAGTATCATGTAAGCTCAATTGCCGCAAATGCATTTAAAGGAAATAAGCAATTAAAATGTGTTGTCATATCATCTAGTATTAAAAAAATAGGAACACAGGCATTTTTTAAGTGTAAAAATCTGAAAAAGATAACAATAAAAACCCCATATCTTTCTAAGAAAACAGTAGGCGCAAAAGCATTTAAAGGAATCCACGCCAAAGCAAAAATCAAAGTTCCAAAGAAGCAGAAGAAAGCATATCAGAAACTGTTAAAAGCCAAAGGAGCTGGGAAAAAGGTAACCATCAAGTAAAAAATATAAAAAGATAAGGAAGAAGTCAGGAATTTCCTGGCTTCTTGCTGTATTTAGAAAGCATACTAATTAAATGTTGGAAAATTTTGCAACAAAGAAAACTCAATTCCTCTTACCAAAAGTGCCAAAAAATGAACCATCTAGCCCCAAAGTATTGAATTAAATCCCAATAAAGCTATAATAAAAATAAGCAACTATTCAGAAAGTCCTAGCTTATTAAACTACAAAGTATTATGTTTTTTTAGAGTATATTTTACCAGATAAAATCAGACAGGAGGCACACCATGATACAAACCGAACTCCATCATCTCAGGATGGGCACCAGACTAAACAACAGATATCTTATCCAGGGAGTTCTTGGAGAGGGTGGCTTTGGCATTACTTATGTCGGCATGGACGAGGTATTATGCCAGAAGGTAGCCGTAAAAGAATTTTTCCCGAGGGGAGCGATTACGAGGAATAATCAGCAGACCAATGAGGTAGTATCCGTTTACGGAACGAAAGCCGCGAATTTCCATCAGGGAGAGGAGAAGTTCCTTCAGGAGGCCCGGACGCTTGCACAGTTTAACAATGTAGCTGGAGTTGTGCGGGTGCAGGATTTCTTCCGGGAAAATGGAACGGCATATATTGTAATGGAGTATTTGGAGGGAATTACTTTAAAGCAGTATTTGCAGACGTATGGACCGATCAGTGTTGAAGAGATGCAGAATATATTTGCTCCTATTTTGGAGGCGTTAGATAAGATTCACCAAAATGGAGTGATTCACAGGGATATTAGCCCGGACAATATTATGTGTCTGCCGGAAGGCGAAGTGAAGCTGATGGACTTTGGAGCGGCGAGAGATTATACGGATTATAGCGCAGAAGGCTTGTCTGTCATTTTAAAGATGGGATTTGCCCCGATTGAGCAATACGATTCTCATGGAAAACAGGGGCCGTGGACGGACATTTATGCACTGGGAGCGACAATGTACCAATGCCTTACAGGAAGAAAGCCGGATGATGCAACGAAAAGAAGCTTGGAGGACACACTGGTTAGTCCGTCAATGCTTGGTGTACGCATTGCCCCACCTGTAGAATATGCCATTATGAGAGCTTTACAGATTCGGCCTGCTGACCGCTATCGGAATCTCGGGGAATTTTGCGAAGATTTATATAGCGTGGTATCTGACAATACTGTATCTGTTAATATGAATACATTTACCCAGCCAGAAGGGAGTTATGACTGGGGAAGTCCTTCGGGAACGTCCAGTCAGAGCAGGCAACAAGGATATCCGGATGTGCCGCCATACATTCCGCCGCAGCCACCGGTAAAGACAAAGAATTCTACCCCGCTTATCGTAGCCCTTTGCTGTACATTAACTGCTGTGATTATGATCGGGATAGGCGTTGTATTATTTACAAATTCAAAGAATAGCCAGACAGCCGGAAATACAGCGAGAGCAGAATCGGGGAAAGAAGCGGAAAAAGTAGCAGAAAATACTACTGCTGCAACACAGAGTACAACAGAAAGTAAAGCACAAGATACGCAGCAAAGTACAACCGAGCAGCAGGCGGCAGCGACACAGGCAGCGAGCACAACAGAAGATACTGTGGATACGCAGGCTGTCGGAGCGGATGGCAATGAGGAAATATTTGAAGATACCGATGCTTCTGCGGATTACAGCGAATGTCTCAGCCTTGATAATTATACATACTTGGAAAGTCCTGATGGAGATTATACATTCTATTATCCACAAAATGTTTATAATTACGCATATTATGACGGAGACAGTTGTATTTTTACCTCTGATGATGAAAATGACACGGTGAAGTTTATCCGTAAAGATAATACATCGGGAAGCCCGGCACAGGGAATGGAAAATCTATATAATTCCTATACGAATCTGTCAAAAAAAGAAAAGATTTTATTCCGAGAGGAAACGGACGAACGTGGATTTGCCCGAGGCGTATTAAGTGGAATCACAGACAACCAGAATGTATATGCATCTATCGCAGCAAATGATGACTATGTATATATCATGGAGGTATGCAGCAGTTTTCAGCACGATTCTACGAAATCAACGTGGGTAGAATATTATATAGACTGTATGTATCGATATTGTAGTTTCAGCAGGAGAGTCGGTGATCCGAGAAGCTATGATGAGTATATGGAAGATCAGTAAGCGGAATTGACGATGAAGCGGCATGATTAGTGTATTTGGAGGAAATATGAAAAAAGAAAAAACTGATAATAGCAGTAGTAATCATCTGCTGTGTAATTGGTGCAGATTTTATATATTGGGTCTCTCTGTGTTTTATTTTTATTTTATCTTGGAACAATAGCCCGACAGCCCCGATCCAGAAATATAAGAAGCAATTTTCGGTAATTCCGATATCGGGTAGTTCACACAAGGTTGATGAGATATGAAAACGCTCAAAAAAAATAATAGAATAAGGTGTCATATAATTCAGGAAAGAAATTAATTCATACCATTTCTTTCCTGAATTTTTTGCCAGTATATATCTAAAGATGTAGATTTGAAACTAAAACCAGTCGGGAAATGTCTATTTTCGGAGGTGATATTGCAATAGAGGACAGAAACCATATAATGAAGTTAATGAGAGAGGACGGGAGGACAGAATTATGTTTTGTGAGAATTGTGGGAATCCGATAACAGATAAAGATATCTATTGTATGCGCTGTGGAGCCAGAATAAACAGAGAGACAAACGGGAGGAAGCCAGTACCGGTAAACCATCAATGGTCAGGAAATCATAACATCCAAACATCGGTGAATAATCAGTGGCCAGGGAATCAGAGCACCTCGGCACCAGCGAACATGTCATCAAAGCCGGGCGGCATCCGGAATGTGTATTTTATTGATTTTTTGTGCCGGTTATTTTCGAAAGAAAATATTCCATTATGTATTTATCTGGTGATAAATATGGTGATTATCGGCGGCATAATGTCAGCAATGTTTAACTTATCTTTACAGTGGGGAATGTTATCCGGATTTTTTGTTTATCTGGCAACGATTTCGATTGCCTTGTCTCCAATCGGGGAATTTATCGTAAGATTCCAGACCGGCTGTAAAAAGATAAAAGACCCGGAAGTTATGAAACGTTTAGAACCGTTATTCTATGAGGTATATCAGAAAGCGAAGATGCAGGAACCACTGATTTCTGATTCTGTAAGATTATACATGAATGAGGATGAGTCAGAGAATGCATTTGCGACAGGACGAAGAACCATCTGTGTGACAAGAGGACTTTTAAATCTTTCGGATGAAGCAATAAAAGCGACTCTGGGACATGAATTTGGACATCTTGCACATAAAGATACAGACCGGTGTCTTCTTGTAGTTCTTGGCAATACAGCAATTTCCGGGATTTGTGTGTTTATCGAAATGATTGCATTATTTTTCAATATCGTTTCTACGGTGATGTCCATATTTACAAGAAATGAAGACAGTTTTTTCGTAGCGATGTTTGACGTATTTTCCAGCGTAGTAATGCTTGGTATTGTCCGCTGCTCTTTTGCAGGAGGCAGCTATAAGCCAAGAAGCTATGAGCTGTTTGTGAAGGATGATATGGGGGAGAAGAAATAGAGTGAGTATGGGAGGAAGTTGCTTATGAGATGTAGACAATGTGGAGCAGAGATTTCTGAGAATGCCAAGTTCTGTGGAGTATGTGGAAAAAAGGTCGAAAAAGAAGTTGTACAACCACAACAGGAAGAAAAGAAGAACGTTAAAGTAGAAAAAAATCAAAATACTGGGAAAAAATCAAAAGGAGGAATTGTTGCTCTGCTGATTATCCTATGTATCTGTGTTGCCATTACAGGATTTATCATTGGTCGGAAAAAAGAAACAGCATTTTCGGATGGTGGAAATTCAGTGATAAGTAAAATAAAAGGAGAAAAAAAGGAAGAAGAGATCAATGGCGCATGGAATGAGTTCAGTCAATATTATAAAGGATATGTTTACTATATAAAACAACTGGCTTTAGATGAGAATGAACTGTATCGTCAAAAGGTAGATGGGGGAGAACTTGTTGGTGATGAAGAAGAAGTGTGGTATGACCCATACTCAGAGATTAGAAGCTTTTATATATATAATGATAAGATTTACTTCGCTTGTAACTGCTACGGGGAGTCTGAAGATTCATCAGAATATGAATGTGATATATATACAGTAAATTGTAATGGGGATGATTCAGAGATTCTATATCATGCACAGAATTATGCAACGATGCGAATGTATGGAGAGAATTTATATTGTCTTGTAGAACCGGATGAAGGAAATTATTACATAGAAAAAGTAACAACAAAAGGGGAAGCTACCAAAATGTTTGATGTACCAGAAGAGTATATGAATATGTATATGAGGTGGTATGGAAAGTATTTGTACAGTCCGGATGGCGATGAAATTACCCGAATTGATGTTACAAAACAAAAATGTGTTAAGGAAGTGGCAGTAAAAAAAGAAGTAGCTGAAAACATTGTAGATGATTATATGGTAAGTGGAAATAAAATTTATTATACAGATGCATCACAAGATGGGGGTGAGTATGGCTATCGGAACTGGTATGAATACAATATGGATACAAAGAAGGAACGGGAAATTCTCAGGGAAGATATGTTTCCATATTCCGGGGATTCATTTTATATCGAAAACTGTGTTGGGGATAATCTTTATGTTGTCAGAAGTGATTCGGATGGTGCTGGCGGACAAAAAATGTATTGTTTAAACTTAAAAGATAATAAATTGACATTTATACGGAGCAGAGACACGGAGTATTCAGATGAATGGGAGGTTTGCGGAGAATATATTGTAGACAGATGGGAAAATGAGGATGGAGAGACAGGAGTAACTATTTTTCCAATGAAGGAATAACTATTAAAAAATAATTACGATATCAATTTTGTGACAAGAGGAGGAAAAGAAGATGGGATTTTGTACACAGTGTGGGAATCAGATTCCAAATACTGAAAAGAATTGTCATTATTGTGGTGCGGTAAACGAGGGATATGTTCCGCCGAAAGTAGAGCCAAAGCAGGCAGCGCAAGATTACAATGCCAGACAGGAAAATCATATGGAAGCGCAAAAATTTGCCGGACTGAAATATGCAGAGGGAGAGGTAGAAGTACGGACGTATCTTTGCAGTGACATTTATAGTCCATCCAGCAAGGGCTATCTGACAGTCACAAACAAAAGAGTGATTTTTCAGGGAATGTCCTCTGGAAGCAGAGTAAATCAGGAAACATGGTTAGATGGAGTTTCCGGCATTGATGCTTTTTATGGAAAGGATATTAACACATCAAAGATAATCCGAAGCATTGTCCTGATGATCATCGGTTTAATCGTAATGATGGCAGGTTCGTCAAGTGCATCCTATGATGGCATGGGAGGTGGTTCCGGCTCAGGAATCTCCCTGATTATCGGGTTACTGTTCTTAGGACTTGGAATCTTACAGTTAGTATTAGCATTTCAGAACTGTTTTATCTTAAGTATCTATTCTTCTAAGACGATTGGATGTAGTATTTCTATTGGAAGCGCACCACAAAATATGATTGGAAATGGTGCCCTTTATACATTGAAAAGCCGTCCGACAGTAGATACAGACCGCATGATTAACGAATTAGGCGCATTAATTCAGGACCTGCAGACATACGGGAATCAGGCAGTTGTGAAGTGGAAAAAGAGGTAAAGAATAGAGTGTGTTTGAGAAATCATTTCTGCAAGTTACCTGTTAATTTGCAGAAAGATTTTTCAGGCATGCTCTTATATTGCTTTCGCGGCAGCAAAAACTTTTTTGTATTTTCCGCTTACGCTGTAGACAATGAGGGAACAGGTCTTACTTTTGCTATTGAACACGAAACAGAGTGAGTGATTCCCAAAAGAAAGTAGCATATATGGAGGAGAGAAGATGAAAAAAACATGGAAATTATTAAAAACATTAAATATTTTGCTTGTTGTGATATTTATTTTTGAACTGTTTTCGACAGGAACAGCCAGAAATCTAAAAACAGTATCCGCAGCCACAACCTTAAACAATCCCAAAATTGTATCAGATTCTTCTATGGAAGCAGGACAGAAAGTAACATGGGATTGTGTGTGGTTTGGAGCTTATCCACAAAATGAAGTGACAGATGGGACCATCTATACTGCATTGAAGAATGCGACAGGCTGGGATAAGAATAATGATATTGTGATAAACGGGAGTAAATATCGTCGTTTAAGAAGGAAGGATGCAACGTGTACATATAGTAGTGGTGTGGGTACTTATAATTGGGACGACGATGAAACGTATCATTATTTCAAATATGAACCGATTAAGTGGCGGGTATTAAACGAAAGCGGAAATGATGCCTTTCTTCTTGCAGATGTTGCATTAGATGACCAGAAATATAATGCAGAATATACAGCGGTGACCTGGGCGACAAGCAGTATCCGGAGCTGGTTAAATGGCTACGGCTCATCAGTGAATCAGCCGGGAACAGACTACAGCGGGAAAAATTTTATCAATACAGCATTCACAGTTTCACAAAAAAATGCAATCTATACGACGAATGTTATAAATAATAACAATGTTAGTTATGGAACGGCAGGTGGCAGTAATACTTCGGATAAGATATTCCTGCTTTCTGAATCTGAGATTTGTAATACGGATACTGCAACAAAGTATGGTTTTGTAACATATGATCTTACAGACGATGAAGCCAAAAGAAGCCACTGTAGTACTTATGCGCATGCAATGGGAACCGATAGATATATTAATGTAGTTGATACAAAATATAATGAGAATATTGATTGGTGGCTTCGGTCGCCAGGCAGTGATAGTAGCCTTGCAATCAGTGTAGATTATAAGGGCGGTTCTTGGGGGTCTGGTGGTAGTTATGTTCGTGAGGATACGAACGGTGTGCGACCTGCTATGCATCTGAATCTTGCATCTTCTGATACGTATTCCTACGCAGGCACAGTATGTTCCGATGGAACGAAGAATGAAGTGGCAGCACCCGATTTAAAATATGAGAATCCTATTCCTTCGGGAGAAAATACGAATAAGGGTAACAGTAGTAGTACGGAAAATACAAATAAAAACACTGATAAGAATACGAACAAAAATACCACTACTTCACCATCCAAGCCAAAACCTGCAGCAAGTTCCACTAAGAAGAAACCTTCCAATCCGATAGCTTCTTTGTCAGGCGTTTTAAAGTCTGTAAAATCTCCTGCGAAGAATACGTTAGCGATTAAATGGAAGAAATTAAATAAAGTAACCGGATATCAGGTTCAGATCAGCTTAAAGAGTAATTTAAAAAAAGGAACAATCCAACGTACATTTAAGCAAAAAGTTACAACAACAAAGGTTATGCCTTTAAAGAAAAAGAAGAGATATTATGTCAGAATACGTCCATATATTAAAAATGATTCAAAAAAATATTATGGAAAATGGAGCAAAATAAAGAGCGTAAAAATTAAATAGAGAAAATGCCGTGGCCTAAATCCTGTCTGCGCTTGTATAGTGATGAAATAATGGGAATAAAAGGATATACAGAAAAAATAAGGAGAATATGGAAAAATGAAAAAACAAAAACTAATAGTGGCAGCAGTGCTTATCTGTGGTATTATATTATGTATATGGGGAGCCAACATACTTCATAATTCTTCAAAGCAGGAAGAGACTGTGTCATCAGAGGAAAGCAGCACGACGAGTACGACAGCATACCAGACAGAGACGACAACGCAGACAACAACGCAGGCAGATACCGAAGAAGCCTATTTTGAGGAAGACACCGAAGAAGAAGTACAGATAGAAAATGCAGTAAAAGAATTAGTGAAAGACGCAGGCAAGACATCTCCGGAAGGTGAGAAAGCAGTACAATGTTATATAAGATTTTTACAAGATAATTATGCAAAGTACTATGATATCGCAGACATTGACGGAGACGGAATCCCTGAATTCTTTGTTTTAAATCCGAACAGTAGTGCCGCCATGTACAGATATAACGCCAAAAAGGACAAAGTGAAAAAGCTTCACAGCTATCAATTAGGCCGAGCCAGCGTAATGTATTATTCAAAAGAAAAGCATCAGGTTGTTTTCGTAACAGCAGATACCGGTGGCGGGGAATTTGACACCCATGAATATACAGACGGAGAATTAAACAAGATAGAAACATTAGTATTTCACAACGGAAAGCATGATGAAGAAGGCTACATTTATAATGGAGAGAAAATCTCCATGGAGGAGGGAGATAACTATATCGAAAATTTACGGGAACACTATCAGTCATTGAGAGGGAAAGGTAGAAAGTGAAAAGGTAGAAAGTATGGAAGAAAACTTATATTGCCTGCGAAAAGGAACCAGGCTCATAGGCCG
>OFMI01000286.1_pt1 | contig 46878 bp, 33 predicted proteins | sample 1541741 | NCBI WGS metagenome assembly OFMI01 (sample SAMN04209219, study PRJEB22552) | human gut metagenome | biome: gut; material: feces | host: Homo sapiens | place: USA: Oklahoma | reverse complement strand
GAACTTATTAAAGACGTGTTTATAGCATACCTGTGGTTTGTGGGTATTCAAAAAAATCATAATTTACACAAAATATTTTACACTATCAAATAAACAAACTCACTTGGATTAATTTGGTAAATAAACTAACTCATCATAAAAAGACTTATTTAATAATTGATATGGTCCCTTATAGAGGGATTTTTTTATGCAATAAAAAAAGAACTCCAAGGAGTTCCTTTGAAGGTTTTAGGTCTCCATATCGACCTTTTCTTTCTATCCATTAGAACATTTTGGGAAAGAAAATCAAATTAAATATTAAATATTAAATGAATATCATCTGTATTTTGTACAATAAGATACATTCTTTCTTTTAAGACTGCTTTCTTTACAAACACTTAACTGGAATATGCAAGTGAATTACTTCTACTATTACTATAATTGTTATAGTCAAAGGGAAGTGATGAGAATGAAAAGAGTATTAATGGTGTTATGTTGTAGTGTGATGGTATTAATGAATTGTCATAATGTATTTGCGTTAAGTACAAGTATTGAACTTGATGGTGGAAATAATGATCCACAGGTAGTAGAAAAAGAACCAGTGAAAACAGGTGACATGTCTAGTAAGACTATTAAGGAATTAGGTTTACTCTTAACAGGAAGCTTATTATTAGGTATTGCTGGATTCTCAATGAAGGAGGAACGTCATGAAGAAGAATAGAATCATCATAATATGTATTGCGTTATTTATAGTGTTGGCAGGATCTTTTACTGCTTATCATTTTATTCATTCTTCTCAAGAAAATACAAATGGTGTAGTGATTGATAAAGATGCCACAGAATGGGAAAAAGAACTCCCTAATCAAGGTGATCAAGGAATTAAGATACCAGGCTATGGAAACTTAAGTGTAGCTGCAGGAGAGAAGAACTGGAATATTACATTATTAAATCCAGAAGGGAATAATTGTTACTTCAAATACAATATTACTGTAGGAGAAAACAGTGATCCTATTTATACATCAGATTATATTGAACCAGGTAAAGCTATTAAATCCTTTAAGGTGAATAAAGCACTTAAGAAGGGTGATTATACTATCTATATGAATATTGAAACATATTCTATGGATGGAGAGAATACAAGAATGAATGGAGCAAGCGTTAAAGCAAACTTGCAGGCTGTATAGAAATAACAGATACCACTCTGTCTATATAGATACAATTGAATATGAATATTCCAAGGAGGAAAACGATTATGAAAAGAACTATGACAGCAGTTTGTACAACTCTCGTGACAGGTATGATGATGATCACTCCAGCTTTTGCAGCGAATACATCAACTGGACATACTGATATCTCATTATTTGTCCCTAATGATCCTATTTATACTGTGACAGTACCAGAAAAGGTGACTTTAAGTGCAACAGAACATACACAGGTTCCTGTTACTGCAAGTGATGTACAGTATATCCCAGAAGGTAAGAAGATCTCAGTTATATTAAAGAAGGGTAATGGTGTATATGGTCGTCTTTATTTAACTGGTGATAAGAATAACGGGAATAAGCCATACTTAATGACTATTATGATCAAGGGTACAGGTGATGAATTTAAGATGGGTGCTCTTGAAAAACAGATTAAGGGTATGGAACTCGCATCATTTACTGATAACGGTACTGTCAATTATGAAATGTATCCAGTATCACAGGATTATCCTGAAGAACAAGGTAAAGTAGATTCTAACCTTGCTATACAGAAGGGTGTTCATTATACTGGCTGGATTGATTATGGCATTGGATTATACGATATCAAATAAGGAGAAAACTATGAAAAAGACAATAACATGTGCATTGACTGCATTAATGGCAGTTTCTGCTTTATCACTTCCTGTTTATGCACAGGATGCATCTACTGAATTCTCATTTGTGAAAAAGAATGATCCGACTTATACAGTGTCTATTCCTTCATCACTCGCATTAAGTGAAGAAGGTACACCTATGACTATTGAAGCTAAGGATGTGGCTTATCTAGATGGTAAGAAGGTATCAGTAACTGTAGCGGGTACAAACTATTATCGCAATCAGTTAGTTTTACAAGCAAGAACATCTAAACCATCTTATACTGGTGTCATTCGTTATCAGTTGATCAGTCCTGATAATAAAGTATATGAAACTAAAGGTGATGATACAGTAACAGGTACAGAACTTGCTTCGTTTACTGAAAATGGTACTGTGACTTATACAGTAAAACCAGTACTTTATGATAAGATTAATCTAGAACCTGGATTAAAATATACAGGTACTATGAATTTTGGAATTAGTCTCACAGACTAACTTAAGGGGCGTTAACCTTCGGGTTAACGTTTTTTTTTGTGTCTATACAATGTAAGGATTTTACTATTATCTATATTGTGAATATAGATGTAAGTATTGAGCATCTAATGAAGATAGAGGCTTTTATTGATAATTGTATGATATAATGAGTGGCAATCTAATGATGAAGGGAGATTAATTATGCATTATAGATTAGGAAGGGAACTTAAGGCATTATCAAAGATTTTTACTCTAGTAGGTATACTAGTGAATGTATTTCTTTTGTATCATTATTTAGAAAACGAATATTTCTTGAGGATGAAGATTTATTACACTGTTGTTTTTATATTCTTGATGATTCTTTTATGGGTATTTGGAAAGGTAATAAATGGAATAGGAGTCATGCTTACTACTCAGGGTAAGATGTTACATGAACCAAAATTAGAAGAGCCTGAAGATGAAGAATCTATAAAAAGTACATTTCTTGCATTCTGCCACGCATTCAAGAAGAATAAAAAAGCATTTGGTTCACTCATTGTCGTATGTGTCATTCTACTTGTTGGAGGTATCTATGCGAAAGTGAATTATGATATCCATCATGCATATGATGGAACATGGTATTTAGAAGGTAATTTAGAAGGAGACACTTTTTTTATAAATGGTGATGAAGTCTACTTCTATGAAATAAATGATTATGAGAATAGAGAAGTATCATTTATAAAAACTGAATATAAAGGAGAACTAAAAAAAGATAAAGTTGAATTCTATAGTTGTTCTTATGATTATACAAGTGATGATGACTATAAAACAAAAAGGATTAATAAGACTATTTACCTTACAAGATTAAGTAATGTTGAATTTAAGGTGGATGGTAAGACGTATAATAGAGCTACAAAATAGAAAAAACTTGATTTCAAGACCAAGTTTACTTAAGTGCGTTTACCATTTCTTTTACATATGCTTCTACATATTGTGGGGCATTTTTCCATATTTTTCAATAATCTTAACAATTGCACTACCAACGATGGCACCATCTGATTGAGATGCCATCTTTTTTGCCTGTTCTGGAGTAGAGATTCCAAATCCTACCGCTACAGGTACATCAGTCACTTCACGTACTAAATCAACTATCGCACCAATATTTGTAGTAATCTCTGAACGTACACCAGTGACACCTAAAGAAGACACACAGTAAATAAAACCATTTGCTTTTTTCGCAATTATCTGGATACGCTGATGACTTGTAGGAGCAATCGTACTAATAAGATCTAGTCCATACTCTTTACAGACTATATCAAATTCTTCTTTTTCTTCAAAAGGAACATCAGGAAGAATCATTCCACTCATATTGCCTTCTACTATTTTTTGACAGAACTTCTCAATCTATAGTTATGAACAACATTTGCATAAGTCATAAAGACCATAGGAATATTTGTATTTTTTCTAACAAGGTTGACCATTTCACATATTACCTCCTTTTATCATAGAAATTTCAAAATATTTTAGAAACACCTCTAGAAAGGCGTTGTCAGAGGGGTACGGAATACATGAAGGTGGAAAATAGTATATGATGGTAGTAGGAAAGGGGATGAGTAATATGAAGTTCGGAGTAAGAACACCATCACTGAAAAAATCTATTAGCGCTAGAACAACAGGAAGAGCTAAAAGACCAATTAAGAGAGCTCTTATACCTGGATATGGTAGGAAGGGCAGAGGATGGATTACGAATCCTAGAAAGGCTGCATATAATAAGATTTATAGAAAGACGACTGTGAGTTTCTGGTACTTATTTAAATAAAAAGGAGATTATTACTATGACTACTGATGATAAGCTTTTACTAGTAGGTAGGGTTTTAAAGGTATTGTTGGTGATTTTAGTATTTCCAATTCTAGTTATTTTTGAACTCGCAAAGATTCAGAAATAATTCTAAATTGATATTAAAACATGATTGGATAGTGTATCATTTAATTGAAAAGGATGGAATGATTCCAAGAATACAATGTTTTATATCTTGTGATGTGAAGAGTAATGTGCAATCAAAATTGATAAGAGAGGGGTTATCTAAAATGTTAAGGTTATTATGTTATCTTCTGTTTTTTCCACTATGGTTAATTTGGTGGTTTATTAAAATTGTTTTCTATTTCATGGCCTGGCTTGAAGTTTGTTTGGTAAGTTTCAATGGTAAGAGAATAATTAGACGAAGAAGATGGTAAAACATTATCTTCTGTCATTAAAATGTAAGAGTGTGCGAATGCATGCTCTTTGCTTATATTAGAGAGTGTTTGAGAAAATCATTGCTATTTGAAATATGTTCTAGTATGGTTAGGAAAAGGAGTGTATAAAGTATGAGTTATGATGTTTTAGAAGTATGTCGTCATGTGATTAATTACAGCAATGAACAGGACTATGGTATTTCAAACTTAAAGCTACAAAAAGTGCTTTATCTTATTCAGGCTTATTTTCTAATTGATAAAACAAAAAATGCATCTTGTTTTGATGATAAAATTGAAGCATGGGATTTTGGTCCAGTTATACCTTGTGCATATAATGAATATAAGCAGTATGCAAATGGAGATATTCCAACTATAGAATCATATTATTTGTTTGATACAGATAATATCTGGAATACGAAAAGAATAAAGTATAATGATGATGTTATTCTTGATGAAGATAAGAAACGTATTGATAGAGTAATAGATAGTTTTTCAGAATATGCAGCTACTGATCTTGTTTCATTAACACATAAACAATCTCCTTGGATAAACTCTTATGTTTCAAATCAGAATAATGAAATATCCATCGATGCAATAAAGAGGTATTTTCAGGATTAATGAGTTTTGGTTTGAATTATAGGTGAAATTAGTCAGATATTATAGAAGGGTTACTGGATGCATCTAGCAACCCTTTTTAAGTGGGAAATTCTATCTTCTACAGGCGATGGGATGAATACTAATCAAAATTTGAAAAAAGAATTGTTTGATAGATGGATAGGATATAATAACCCCCAGGAAACTGATATCCTAAATCAATAGGGAGGGGAATTTGTTATTTAGCAATAAAGCAGTAGGTGAAGTATCTGTCAGGCTAGATGATCATTCCATTAAGAGATTATGTCATATAGTAAATAATCGCACCAATCAATCACATAAGACAATACTACTTTGTGGAAGACATACTTCAACAACAATATTAAATCAGAATGATTCACAAACCAAAATGCCCATGTAATGTAAACTATTTTAAATCGACGTGATTATGTATATGAATAAAAAAATCAGAAGGGAGATGTATTATGTTTTCACTATCATCAATTATATTAGCTTTTTTGCCGGTATTTTAGGTACTCTTATAGGTGGAACACAAACTTTTATTTGTACAGGTTTTGTTGGTTTACTTGTTATCATATTTAATCACTGTGGGATTGATACAACATTCCTAAATGAAGTTATATCTAATAATTTATTTTTACCATGCATTATCTTCAATGCGGCTGGTTTAGCAACTGCTTATGCTGGTACTAAACATGATATCAGAGGTGTTGAAACATCAAGATCACTTGCTTTCACAAATGATCCTTATGTTTTATTAGTTGGTGCATTAGGTGGTATATTAGGTTATTTAATCTTTAATTTTGAGAATTATTTTGGTTTTCCAGTAGATACTGGTGCTGTATCTGTTATTTTAGTAGGAGTACTTGGAAGACTATTATTCAACAAAGAAAATACTTATAATAAAAAGAATCTTGATTTTTTAAATAATGCATCTGTTAACTTTTGGTTATTCCAGTTATTAATTGGTTTAGCTGTTTCTACAGTAATGGCTTATTTTGCGAAAGAAGCAGGTTTATATACTATTGGTTTCTCAATCAGTGCTTTATCACTTATATTCGCATTAAATGATTCTGCATTCCCAGCAACACATCATACAACTCTTGTTGCTGGTTATGCCATTGCACAAACTGGAAACATTCTTATTGCGATTGCATTTGGAGTTATTGCGCATTTTGTTGGTTTATTATTTGGTATGGTATTCAATACTGATTGTGGTACTCATGTTGATCCACCAGCTGTTGCTATTGCAATAAGTAGTTTGATTCTATTTACATTATTCTAATAAGACTGCTAGAGAAATCTAGTGGTCTTTTTTCATGTCAACGAAAATTATAACTATAAAAATTAAGCTGTAGTATGGGGAAAGTTAGAAGAGAAATAGGAATGGTGTAAAAGAAATTTAAACATTTTATAATGACGCCTAATAATAGTTGTTGTCGAATGGTTAGGAGATACAAAAAGATTGGAATAGGTATATAATTGTAATAAATGACATCAAAAGAAGAATTGTTGATACTTAGGAGATTTCAGGAGTGAAAAGAATTAATTGGGATTTAGAAGAGGCAGTTGCATTATACGATTTGTATTTTAAATCTGGTCAAACTTTAAGTATTGATAAGGATAAACTAAAACAATTGTCTGAGATTTTAAATAAGAGAGCAAAATTAAAAGGATGGATAGTAGATGATAAGTTTAGGAATGTAACAGGATTATCTATGCAAGTAGCAACTATTCATTATATTGTGACTGGTGGTAAAGAGGGTTTGAAAAATAGTAGTAAGATTTTTCGAGAGGTATATGACTTATATAAAGAGGATCCAGAGAAGTTTGATAGGATTGTTAAGGAGTTCTATTTGAAATATGAATGAGGTTAAAGAGGGTAATGTTATTCGAAAAAATCAACAAATAGATGAGGACTGTACTGTTATGAAGATTAAGGAATAGTCGGAAAAAATTATTTTGAGTAATTGAGTAGATATTATGGAGGTGGGTAATATGGATGATTATTTGTTTGAATGGCCTTCGGAGAATATGGATTTTTGGAAAATTAACAACGAAGAGATGTCTGTGAATATTAAGTGGAGTCGTAATTGTTTTGAAGATTATAAAAAACTTGCTTATCAGTTTTATGAGTGTGGGTATAAAGTTATTATGGCTGTGATTGAAGAGGATAAAGATGATATTGTAAAATTGGATAAGTGGTTTTTAACTGGCGTTTTCTTGATACGCCACAGTATAGAACTTGAATTAAAGGCCTTATTTTGTAGAGTTTTACCAGACAATGAAGATATACAAAATACCTTCTGTTCTTACAAACATAATGTTTCTGAACTGTTTGATCAATATATGTATAAGAGTAGTGAAAATTTTTTAACTAAAGATGAGAGTGATTGGCTAAGGAAATATTTGCAATCATTAGTGAAGATAGATGAAAAATCAGATATGTTCAGATTCCCTTTTGAAAATGATTTTCTTGAAAAATACAATGGTAAATTTTTGGATATTGTAGAAGTTACTAACAACTTATTACAAGCATTTGCTTTAATAAAGAAATGTATTGACAAAGGGGTCGTTTCTGAAGAGGTTAAATTTGACTGTAAGTTTAAACCTGAATTCTTTGTTTTTGCATCACAGGGGATTGGAAATTGTTGGCTATGGCAAGAGGATGAAGATGAAGGATTTTATAATAGAATATTGGGATATAATATGGTGATAGATTATGTTTATAATAATCAAGATATTTCCAATGATATTAAATTCTATCCTATTTTGTTTATGTTTAGAAATACGATTGAACTATGTTTAAAGAGATTGCTTTATAACAGTATTTGTGAAATTGAAATAGGAAAAAAGTCTTTGTCTAAACGAAAAAGTCATGATGTTAAAAAAGACTTATGGAAAAATATTAAACCAGTACTTGTTAAGTATGCAAATGATTCTGGCGAAGATTTAAAGATTGTTGAAATTGTTGAAGAACTATTTGATGAAATTAATGTACTAGATAAAAAAGGAGATCAGTTTCGTTATCCTACAGGATACAATTTAGAATATCGATTTGATAATAAAAAAGTTGATTTAAGTAATGTATATACGTATTGTAAATCAATAATAAATTTTCTTGAAGGCTGTGATTATAAGTTTTATGAAATTGAAAATTACCAAAGTGAAGTAATTGCAGATGTAGACATGTATTAGAATTAGTATTTATTATAATTTGTAAGATTCTACATCATAATGTTTGTGTGCTTTCTGTAGAAAAAGTCAATAGACTATTAAATGGAAAGTAAGATTCTTGAGAAAGTGACGGTTCAGGTGTATGAAAAGGAAAAAGAGAAAACAAAATACAGTTGAAACTTATAATCACGTAGATCTTGAATGTATGCAGGTTTATGATGATGTATTTGGGACAAAGGAAGGATTATGCTTTACGGAACCAGATGGAATGCTTGCCTATGATCCTGATACAGGTAAACATTATTTTTGCTTGATGGAAGAAAAGAATACTTTTTTGTATAGATGCCAACGTTCGTTAGAATGCGGTAGGAACCTGTTTGCAGAAGAGTGGAGAGAATGGGAAGTTTATGAAGAAGGATGTTTGTATTAATAGTATCAACACTGATGAATTTTCAAAAAATGACGGTAATAAAATATTGATATAATTTAAATTGTAAAACTGTATGAGAATTATGCCCATATAAGTATAGGAAAGCTGGAGAGGATATATTTTCCTATCCATTGTTAATGTAATGCTAGAACGGTTCAAGCCGTTCTTTTTGTGTTGTATGGATAAAAAATGTAATTATTTATATTAACGCCTAATATAGTCAGTTATAGAAGAGTTACTAACAGCATACATAAAAATAAAAGAGTAAAATAATAAGTGATAATTAAGGTAGAGGAGGAAAATGTGTATTCAAGTTTACACCTATTTAGCGTATAATGATAATTATGGGGTTTTATAACCTAAAATATTATTTTATGCAAAAATAAAGGATTAAATTTGATTCTTATAACATGAATAGGAGACTAAAAGATGAATATTAATACACCTTATAGAACAATTACAAGAGAACAATTTTTGTTTAATGAAATGCGTATTGTAGCAAGCCTCTTATCAGAAGGAAAAAGTGAAGAAGAGATTATAGAAGAAATAGCAACTAATAATCTTTTTCAGTATCCAACAGAGAGAATGATAAAGAATATTGCCCAAGTATGTTTGAACAGATTTAAAGAAGCAGATAGTAAAGAACTTGTTGAATTAGTTTCAAAAGGATCTAGTGATACAGCTAAACAGGCATGCCTATTCTTAATGATGAATTACTATCGTCTTGTGTGGGAATTCATGATTAATGTAGTAGGTGAAAAATATAGAACAAAGAATACTTCTTTTAGTAAGGTGGATTTAAATTCATTCTTTACTCAGTTACAAGAACAAAATGAAACAGTAGCTTCATGGAGTGATTCTACTGTTAATAAGTGCAAACAGGTATTAAAGAAAAGTTTAGTTGAAGCAGGATATTTAGATAATGCTAGATCACAGGAATTGAATCATATTTTATTAGATCCTGAATTAAAAGATATTATTGAGCATACACAAAATCCAAATGCATTAATTGCATTTGGATGTATGTAGGGAGGTCATTATGTCTAATATTACAGAGAGATTGGATAATTTAAAGAAAACAATACAGGAAGATGATTTTCTTCAAGGAAAAGGATTAAGTAATGAAGTAAATATTAGAATGTTTTGTTATAACGTGAAAGAAGAAATGGCTGTACGTTATTTTACAGAACACTTATCTAATGATGATCTAACATGTAATGTACAAATAGTAGATTTATATGAAACTTTTCTTTCTATTTGTGAAGATAAAAGAATACTTGATCGTGTTCCACAATTAGAACAAAGAAAAGGCAAAGACTTCTTAGAAAGACAGTTTGAAAAAACATGTAAATCAGAAGTGTTTGCTAAGAAAATCGTAGATATTTTTGTTGATAGTAATGATTTATTACTCATTACAGGTGTTGGGAAGGTATTCCCATTTATGCGTGTACATGCATTATTAAATGCATTACAAGAGAATTTCAATAAGAAACCAATCGTAGTTTTATATCCAGGTACATTTGATGGACATTATGTAAAACTATTTAACAAGTTAAAGTCTAATGAATACTATAGAGCATTTAATATGATTTAAGGGAGACAAGAGTATGAAAATCAGAGAGATGTTTGAAGAAAATATTGAACGTACAATAAATGGTGTAGTTCAGGTAGAACAGGAACAAGAAAGTGTAGTAGAACAAGAAGTTAAAGAATATGTAGTTACAACAGAATTAAAGAAACATTTTGCTAAGTTCTTTAATGAATATAGTGAATCTTTTGATGAGCCTACTAATAATGTTGGTGTATGGATTACAGGGTTCTTTGGAAGTGGTAAATCACACTTCCTAAAGATGTTATCTTACTTATTAGAGAATAAAGATATTAATGGAAAGAAAACAGTGGATTACTTTGAAGAGAAGTTTGATGACCCACTGGCTTTTATGAATGTTCAAAAATGTGTACAGAATCCTACAGAAACTATCTTATTCAATATTGATGCTAAGAGCTCTATTAGAAAAGATAAGACTTCTGTATTACAGGTTTTCTATAAAGTTTTCTATGATCATATTGGTTTATATGGTGATGATTTAAAACTTGCTAAACTAGAACAGTACATTATTAAAAAAGGTAAGATGGATGCATTCAAAGAGGCTTTTGAAAGCATTCATGGTGATAGCTGGGAAGCGGCAAGATCTGAGTATATATTCTTTGATACAGATGTCATTGAAGCTTTGGTTCAAACTGGTGTGATGAATGAAACAAGTGCAGAACATTGGATGGAAATAGATGAAATTACAAATGTAACACCAGAACAGTTTGTAAAAGAAGTTAAAGAATATGTTGATTCTAAACCAAAAGGTTTCCGTTTATTATTCATGATCGATGAAGCAGGTCAATATATTGGTGAAAGTAGTGACATGCTATTAAATTTACAAACAATTGTTGAATTATTAGGCAGTAAATGCCGTGGTCAGGTATGGGTTATGGCAACAGGACAGGAAGCACTTGATGATATGTCTATTAAACTACGTCAAGATGAGTTTTCACGTATCATGGCACGTTTTGCTATTCGTTTAAGTTTAACTTCTTCATCTGTAGGTGAAGTTATTGAAAAACGTTTACTAACAAAAACAGATGAAGCAAATACTGTTTTAGATAATGTATATGAAAACAATGAGAATGTATTAAGTAATTTATATACTTTTGATACAGAAGTTAAGGATTTAAAGGGATATAGTTCTGAAGATGAATTTGCACGTGTTTTCCCTTTTGTACCTTATCAGTTTATTATCATGCAGAAAGTATTTAATGAAATACGTAAACATGGTCATGCAGGTAAACACCAATCTAGTGGTGAAAGATCTATGTTGAATGGATTCCAGGAATCTGCACAGCGTATTAAAGATAAGAATGAATTAACTTTAGTGCCAATGTATGCTTTCTATGATACATTACATAGTTTCTTGGATACTTCTGTACGTTCTGTTATGGAACGTGCTGAGAAAGCAGCTAAAGAAGGTAATGGATTAACTGTAGAAGATGTTGATTTATTAAAGCTTTTATATTTAGTTCGTTATATTGATGATATTAAGTCTAATATTGAGAACCTTACAATCTTAATGGCTGATTCTATTAATGTAGATAAGATTGAATTAAGACAACAGGTTATTGAATCTTTAGACCGTCTCCAGAGACATAATTATATTGGTCGTAATGGAGAAATTTATCAGTTCTTAACAGATGAAGAACAAGATATTGCACGTGAAATCAATAATCAGAGTATTGATGCTGCAAATGTAATCAGCAAAGTTTGTACAATTATCTTTGATGATATCTATACTACTAAAAAGTATAGATATACAAAGAATGGTTATAACTATGATTTTGATTTTATTAAGTCTGTAGATAATCAGAATCATGGTAATTCTAATGGTGAAATGAAGCTTAAGTTCGTTACTGAAGCAAATGATGATTCAAGTGAATTAAGATTAATTACAGAATCAAAAGAATATGAAGCTATCTGCAAATTATCTGAAGAATATTCAATCTTTAGTGATATTGAAAATGCCTTAAAGATTGAAAAGTATATACGTCAGAAGAATGTGAGTCAGTTAGCTGAATCAACTCAGACTATAATTAATTTAAAACAGAAAGAAGCACGTAGACTAATAGGAGATGCAAAAGAACATATTAGTGATGCCATTTTACATGGAATGTTCTATATAGATGGAGAACAAAAAAATATTAGTGGTAATAATGCAAAGAGTGTGTTAGATAATGCATTAGAAACATTAGTAGAACATACATATGATCATATTACTGATATAGAAGAACCAGTAAGTAATGATGCAGACATTCGTACTATTTTGAATGGTAATGTAGGAATGGAAGGAATGGAAGCCAATCAGGCTGCTTGTGATAATGTTTATAGTTATTTAGAAACAAAGTATGAACAAAAAATGCCTGTTTCTATGGCAACACTTCAGGGTAGATATCAATCTATTCCTTATGGCTGGAAAGAAATAGATATTGCAGCAATTGTCGCAAGACTTATTCAGGCACAAAGAGTCACTATAAAACATTCTGGACAAACAATACAGCCTAATGATTACCATCTAGTAGATTATTTACGTAAAAAGAGTGAAATAGGACAGACAAATATTTCTATTAGAGAAACTATACCTGCTAGAAAAATGAAGCAAGTAAAAGATATCTTAAAAGATTATTTTGATATTATGGACATTCCTGCGGATGAGGATGGTTTAGTAGCTTATATTGTGGAGCATTTTAAAAATGAAAAGATTCATCTTGAAGAATTGAAAAAACAAAATGATTCAGCTGTTCATCCAGGTGCAAGTGAGATAGAAGAAGCATTGTCTTATGTAAATAAAGTCTTATTAGCTAAAGATGACAATATTGCGTTGGTAAACACTGTTTGTGAATTAGGAGATGATCTTTTAGACTCAAAAGAGTCAATGGAAGATGTAGAAAACTTCTATGCTACACAGATCAAATTATATGATAATGCATCTAAAACAAGACTAAATGTGATTACTTATGAAAGGGATTATTTATATGATATTCCAGTAGTAAGAGAGGCTGTAGATCAAATAACTGACATCATTAAGATTACTGACAATTTTAGATATAATCGCATTCCTCAATTAAATGATTGCATTTCTATCATTGAAGAAGAAAAGTTACATGTGGTAGATTCAAAGAAGAAAGAACTAAATAATTTAATAGATTCTTGTATGTCTGAAGTAAAGTATAAAGCTGATTCTAGTGTAAAACTCAAAGATATACTAGCTTCAGCTAAGGATCAATTTGATACAAAAAAAGATGAAATTAATAGAATGAGTGGTTTAGTTGCATTAGATGCAAAGAAGAATACTATTATTAACTTAAAAGATAAGATTATTAGGGATATGGATAAGGTACTTAATCAGAAAGAAGTATCAAAGCATGATAAACCTATAACTTCAAAAAAGAGAAAGAGACAGGTGCGTGAACTACAGCGTGAAGTATTCTTTGGTCAGGCTAATTTATCTAGTGCTGAAGATGTAGCTCATTATGTAGCAAACATAAAAAATAGATTATTAAGTTATATTAATGATGATGAAGAGATAAAGATTAAGTAGGAAGGAGTCTATGTATGAATAAATCAGCAATTAAAACCTATGCAGTATGGGCAAGAACTGAATTAATAAAACTTGTTACTCAAAGAGCTTACGAATATGAAGTAACAGCAGACAATACTCCTGCTTATAATACAGATTCTGTACATGGAAGACCTCTTGAGAATGAAGAGAAGAAACAGCTTAATGAATTGATTGATGAAGTTAATAACCATGGATTTGAGCATGTTATAGAAGAAGTAGCCTATACCTGGTTTAACCGTTTTATAGCCCTTCGTTATATGGAAGTAAATAATTATCTTCCTCAGAAAGTAAGAGTATTTACTAATGAGAATAATGAATTCAAACCTGAATTATTAACAGATGCAATCCACATTGAATTAGATGGATTGGATAAACAGAAGGTATTTGATTTTATCGATCATAATAATCAGGAAGACTTATATAAATATCTATTGCTTACATTATGTAATGATATGAATCAATATCTTCCTGATATGTTTGCTTCAATCAGTGATTATAAATCATTATTAATGCCTAATAATCTATTAATAGAAGATAGCATTATAGGTAGAATGATAACAGATATTGATGAAGATAGTTGGAATGATCAGGTACAGATTATTGGTTGGTTATATCAATACTATAATTCTGAACTAAAAGATATAGTTATGAAAAAGAAGAACTATACTAAGGATGATATACCAGCAGTTACACAGTTATTCACACCAGACTGGATTGTTCGTTATATGACTGAAAATTCATTAGGAAGATTGTGGTTGGATGGACATCCTGATTTTGATCATAGTAAATGGAAGTATTATCTAGAAGAAGCTGAGCAGGAACCAGAAGTCCTTGAACAGTTGAAAAAGATAAGAGAAGAACATGAAAAATTAAAACCTGAAGATATTAAAGTGATAGATCCATGTATGGGTTCTGGTCACATTCTAGTATATGCATTTGATGTGTTAATGGACATCTATAGAGATAGTGGATATACCGATAGAAATGCAGCTAAATCAATTCTAGAGAATAATATCTATGGATTAGAGATTGATGAACGTGCTTACCATCTTGCATATTTTGCGTTAATGATGAAAGCAAGAAGCTATAACAGAAGAATATTATCAAAGGATACAAAAGTTAATATCCTAGAGATAAGGGAACCTATGGGGGAACTTAAAGAGGAGTATGATCATTATTTAGGAGAGTATGCTGAATTATCACATTATCTTGTAAATGAGTTTTCAGAAGCAAAAGAATTAGGTTCTATTATTAATCTTTCATGTACATTTGAACAGTTAGAAGAATTGGAAGGTTATCTTAATAGTTTAAAAAGTAGTTCTATGAATCAGAATATGATATCAGATACTGAGATAGATGAAATAAATGAACTATTGGTGCCTTTAATAAGACAGGCAAAATTATTAGTAGATAAATATGATGTTGTAATTACTAATCCACCTTATATGCCACCTTCTCCTGCCCAAAAAAAGTATGTGCAAAGAAATTATCCTAATTCAAAATCAGATTTTTTTGCGATATTTATTGAAAAATGTCATGAACTGACTAAGAAAGATGCATATCAAGCGATGATTACAATGCATTCATGGATGTTTTTATCAAGTTTCGAGAAACTTAGGAAAAAGTTATTGAAGGATAATACTATTGTTAATATGGCACATTTAGGTGCTAGAGCATTTGAAGATATTAGTGGAGAAGTTGTACAGACAACTGCATTTGTTTTTGATAATGTAAATATCACTAATTATCAATCAACTTTCAAAAGACTTGTAGATTTCAATTCTCAAAATAATAAAGAAATAGAATACTTAAAAGATGCAAATTTATATATTTCTTCAGCAGTAAACTTCAGAAAGATTCCAGGAAGTTCAATTGCATACTGGGTGTCTAAAAATGTATATAACTCATTCGATGAAATGAGTATTGGGCAAGTTGCAAACTTATGTCAAGGATTATCTACAACCGATAATAATAAATATGTAAGGACTTGGGAAGAAGTTTCAATAGACAAAATAAGGTTTAATTGTTCATCACTATCAGATGCTAAAGCATCTAATGGTGTATGGTTTCCTTTTAATAAAGGTGGTTCATTTCGAAAATGGTATGGTAACAATGATTTAGTGGTCAATTATTATAATGATGGAGAAGAAATAAAAACATCAGTTCTAAAAAAATACACATATTTGAATACACCTGATTTTGTGGTAAAAAATACCAAATACTATTTTAAAGAATGTTTAACTTGGTCTGCATTATCTAGTGGGGATTTTTCGATTAGATATTCTAAACAAGGAGCAATTTGTGCAGATAAAGGGCAGGGTTTGTTTGCATCTAGAGATTTAATGGATTATTCCTGTGGTTTACTTAATAGTGTTGTAGCGAAATTATATTTATCAATGGTATCGCCAACATTAGACTATAACTGTGGCTATATTCGATTAGTTCCTTTTATAAAAGATGAATATAGGAAAAATACAATTGAAAGATTAGTTAATACAAATATTAGTTTATCAAAATCAGATTGGGATTCCTTTGAAACATCTTGGAATTTTAAAATACATCCATTTGTAAGGAATCATGTAAATACTATTAATAAAGCATATAATCTATGGAATGATGAATGTGAAGATAGATTTAATATATTAAAGCGTAATGAAGAAGAATTAAATAAGATTTTTATTGATATATATGGATTACAGAATGAATTAACTCCTGAAGTTACAGATGAAGACGTTACAGTTCGTAAGGCTGATTTAGTTCGTGATGTAAAATCGTTTATTAGTTATGCAGTGGGATCTATTTTTGGGCGTTATTCTTTAGATACAGAAGGGTTAGCTTATGCTGGTGGTGAATGGGATGGCAATAAATATAAGACATTTATTCCTAATTCTGATGATATTATTCCTATTTGTGATGAGGAATATTTTGAAGATGACTTAGTAAGTCGATTTATAGAATTTGTTAAATGTGTATATGGTGATGATACTTTAGAAGAGAACCTTCAGTTTATCTCTGATGCATTAGGAGGTAATGGCAATCCAAGAGATGTATTACGTAATTATTTCATGAAAGATTTCTTTAAAGATCATTGTAATACTTATCAAGTCACTGGTTCAGGGAAAAGACCTATTTATTGGCAATTTGATAGTGGTAAGAAAAATGGTTTTAAAGCATTAGTATATATTCACAGATATACACCTGATTTGATTGCTAGAATGAGAACAGGATATATCCATCCACTACAGTCACAGTATAGAACTCAAATTGAAATGTTGAATAATCAGATAGATGAAGCGTCATTAACAAGTGAAAAAGTTAAGCTAAAGAAACAGTTAAAGAAGATAACTGAACAGGCAGAAGAACTTGGAAAATATGAAGAAAAGATACATCATTGGGCAGATAAGATGGAACCAATGGATTTGGATGATGGCGTAAAAGTTAACTACGCTAAATTTCAAGAGTTATTAGCAAAAATAAAATGATGATAAGAAAGAGGTGAAATAATGAAGATAGATTTACATTGTCATACTAAAATGTGCAAAAAGGGAGATGGCGATGGGCGTAACGTTACGCCAGCTTTATTCAAAGAAAAAATAGAATCTAATGGAATTGAAATAGTTGCAATAACAAACCACAATGATTTTGATATTAAACAATATTGTGATCTGAAAAATTCTGTTACAGAAAGTTGTGATGTTTGGCCAGGAATAGAATTTGATGTTAAGGGTTCAAGTAAAAAAACAGGACATATATTGGTGATTTGCAATCCTTCTAAAGTAGAAGACTTCAATAACATAATTCAAAATCTTATAAAAGATATTTCACCCGATGATTTTATTATAACAATTTCTGAATTGTGCAAATCTTTCAATTCATTAGAAGTTGTATATATTCCACATTATTTTAAAGATCATCAGTTATCAGAAGAAGATATGCAACTACTAGAAGACAATGTATATTCTAGTAAAAGATTGTTACGTGAACCATCTGACATAAAATCATTAGGAGTTTTAAATGCAAATGGTTATAGGAGTATTATAGGATCTGATGTTAAAGATTGGAACGATTATGATGATTGCTCTTTTGCAGACTTAAAATATCAAATCAAAGGTTTTGATAATTTTTTAAAGTTGCTAGACAAAGATAGTAGTTTTCTTAATGATTTGATAAATCGTGATTTATATGAAACTGTTACAGTATATGGAAAATCTAGAGAGAAAAAACATCCTTTTGAAATAGATGTATACAATGATATAAATGTTATATTTGGGGATAAAGGTTCTGGTAAATCCGAAATATTAGATTCTTTGTATGATTATTTTAAGAATGAAAAAGGAATTGACGCAGTTAAGTATTCAGGCGGTGATAAGACAAGTTGGTTTGAAGGGTTAATTAAGGAAAATCCTATTATTTATAGCCATGAAGATTTAGAGGTTGCTGATTTAATAGATGAATTTACTAATGTTCGTGAGTATTCTGATAAGCCTCCAAAGAAAATTAATCAGTATGCATTATATTTCAATAACATTTCAACTAATAAAAAACGAAAAAAATTATTAATTCTTGGTCAAAATAAAGTACTTACTTTTGATTTGACTCAATATGAAGACTATTATAGTGAATATAAAAAAGTTGCAAAGTTTGAAAAGGACTTATATTCATTTGAAATTTTTAAGAAGAACAAACAAAAATATGAAGCATTAGTCAATAGTATTAAGGAGTTGAAAAATGATGCCTATAAACTGTCACTTGATGAATGGTGTAAACAATGGGCAGATTTTCTGACAGATAATCTTATAGATAAGTTAGATGAATATTCATCTGAATCAGATGGGACTCCACAAATACCGAAAGAGACTGGCTTTTATGATTTCTGCAATAATAGATTTAAATTGATTGATTCGATTAAATTGATTAAAAAAACTCTGAGGACAAAAGAAAAAGTTATAGAAGATAATTATATTGGAAAAATTGGTGATAAGGGTGCAGGATATTTAAAATCACAGGTTGGTTTTTTAACATTAGATAATTACTCTGAAATATCAGCTAACCAAGTAATTGGGAAAAAAACTACAATAAAAAAATATTTGAATGCCTTAAATTCATTTGAAGATAATTGTTATTCATCAGAACTTGTAAATTTAATTACTGAAATGAATAATGATTTAAATGATACTATTAAATCAATAGATTATTTTATATATAACAAGAAACAGTTTGAACTTAATAATGAAAGTTATATGCCTTCTAAAGGAGAAATGGCTATTTTGAGTTTGCAATATAACCTTCTTAATAAAACTAACGAAGAGGTTTTCTTGATAGATGAACCAGAGGTTAATTTAGGTAGTACTTATATTGAAAATACGATAGTACCATTGATTAAGGATTTAGGAAGAGCAAAGAAAAAAGTTATTATAGCTACACATGATGCAAATATAGCTATAAGAACTTATCCTGTAACAAGTATTCTAAAAAAATCTTCAAATAATACCTATGAAACATATCAAGGTAGCATGTTTACTAATGAATTGATTGATAAGAAAAGTGGAGTTATTTTGAAATGGGATGAGGAGAGCGAAAAATATCTTGAAGGTGGAAAAATAGCTTTCGAAGAAAGAGGAACTTTATATGGAACAACAAATAGAAGTAACAATTGAAAGAGATGATAATATTTACTTAGTTTTTGCTTTTGAAAATCCAATTAGATTGAATTTATCTTCTGACAAAACGGAAGATACACAGAAATTTTTTCTTGATCTATTGCAAGAATTGATTAGAAGGAAAAGTGGAATTACTTTCACATTAGAGGATCCAAAGGAAGATTTATATCATGATGTTGCTCAAAAGTATCTTGAAAACCTTGAACAAGAAATAAAAAAGATAGTTCCAAAAATTCCAAAAGAAATTTAATATAATTTTTTGAGCATATAAATTATTAAGGAGAGGTTCGGTATGGCTATAGAAGATATAAAAAAAGAATTAGAAGAAAGGTTTGCTGAACCTTTGGATGAATTCTATAAAAGAAGAATTATATTCTGGAATGATGAAGATAGAGACTTTGAAGAAGAAGTCACTCATTTAACGTTATCAAACGCTAAAGTGATAATGTTAAATGAAACAAATCAATTTGCTTCTAAACAGTTATTATCAAGTACTGATCAAGAGTCAAATTATCTTGTATATAACCCATTAATAGAAGATCCAGAACATGATTGGTTCTTAGATATAAAACTATATAGTGAAGAATATCGTGCAGACCAGATATCTCGCTGGATGCAGGATATGAAGATTGCGAATGTGCAAGAACTGCGTAAGGAAATTAAAAAGTATAAAGGTTTCTTTAATGCAGCAAATAGACGTAAACGCATAACTGCATTTGATGGTACTATTGATAAGAAAACTACACTTTATATGTCCATACTTTCTGCTATAAGTAATATAAAAGAAAGAAAACCAGAAAGTATTATTAAACAAGTATTACTAGCAGGTAATGATTTAAATAATGAAATTAAGATGGACTTATTAAAGTATGGTGCAACTGATATGTTTTGGAAGATGGTACATAGTATTACTGGTTTTAATGTATCTGAGAATATTGATGATTTAATGGATCATGTTGTATTAAGTGCTATTTCAAGAACAATATCTAGTGATGTATTATCTGGACTAGAAGAGAGATATTCTGATATTCATAGTGGATTTTGTTATGATATGATCTTTAGTTGGATTCATGGTAGTGATCAAGATACATTTAAACCTATTAGTGATTTTGTAACAGCTGATTTAAATCTATTAGATAGATTTAATAAGTTTGAAATAGAATATTTAATAGATACAGATGTATTACCTGCTATTGATGAAGTTATTCTCTCTAAGTTAATGCATTACATTATCTCTCAAAATATAAGTACAGATACTATTATGAGTACTGTGGAAAAGAGAAGAACATCTGCGTGGTATGAAAACTATTCTTATTTTTATGAGGGTATTTATCGAGTTGCGTTAATGAATAGATTCTATGAAACTCATTTAAATAGTTTCCATCACGTTAATGCTAAAGATATGTGGAATACATATACTTCTGATTATTATCAGATGGATACATACTACAGAGAATTCCACAATGCTTTCTCTAATTGCTTACAAGTAACACATCCATCACTAGATGATGATTTTAAAGACCTAGCAGATTATGTAGAAAAAGAATATAAAAATTGGTATTTAGAAAAATTAGCTTCTAATTGGAATAAAGTAATAGAGAAGGATTTAAGTACTACAGGTCATATTACAGGTATTGCACAACAACCAGATTTCTATAGAGATATAGTAAAGAAAGTAGATGGTAAGGTATTTGTTATTGTGTCTGATGCTATGCGTTATGACGTTGCATATACTCTTGCAAGACAATTAGAAGTAGAAACTAATGCAGATGTAAAAATAAGAGCACAGCAAGGTATATATCCAACTATTACTAAGTTTGGTATGGCAGCATTATTACCACACAAGAAACTAGAAACAGTTGTACAGAACGAATCTATTAAAGTATTAGTAGATGGTCATACAAGTGAAATGAGTGATAGAGATGGCATACTAAAGAGTTATAGTGGAAATAGTATAGCTTTAAAATATAAAGATATCATTGGTATGAAAGTTGATGAGAGACGTAATGCTATTAAGGGAAAAGATATCATTTATATTTATCATGATAAGATAGATGCTTCAAGTCATAACGATGAAAGTACAGTCTTCGATGCATGTACAAATACTGTCCAGGAATTAAAGAATTTAGTAAATATTATTTGTGGTAGTTTAAATGGCGTTAATGTCATTATTACTTCAGACCATGGATTCTTATATACATATAAAGGATTGAATAAAGAAGATAAAATGGAACGTTCTTCATTCAAGAAAGATATTATTGAACAGGGACGTCGTTACGTAATAACCGATGATCAAGCTGATCCAGACTTCCTAATGCCAGTAAAAGGTATTTACAATGATTCCAATATGCTAGGATTTGCGCCTAGGGAGAATATACGTATTAAAGGTGCTGGGGGTATTAACTTTGTACATGGTGGTACAAGTCTACAAGAAATATGTGTACCAGTTATTGAATATAAATTCTTAAGATCAGGTTATAAGGCTCTTAAACTTAATAAAGATAAATATGATACTAAGACAGTACCTATTGCATTACTATCTTCTAATAGAAAGATAAGTAACATGATATTTAATTTAAGTTTCTATCAAAAGGAACCTGTTAAGGATAACTATATAGCATGTACATATATTGCTTATATTGAAGATTCTTTAGGTAGAGAAGTAAGTGATAGACAAAAGATTATTGCGGATAAGACAAGTACTATCGCAAAAGATAGAGAGTTTAAATGTACCTTTAACTTAAAGTCTCAGAAGTTTGATAGTAAGGATAACTATTATCTTGTAATTATTGATGAAGAAGGTAAACAGGTACCTATAAGGGAAGAAGTACATATTGATATTGCAATGGCTATTGATGAGTTTGATTTCTTTAGTTAATTAAAAGGGCTTAAAGCCCTTTTACATGGAGTGTATGGTAAATAATCAGGTTCAATTCCTGATCATTCCATCAAGTATATCGTATTATTTAGGAGGTTCTTATGACAAATCGAGACGAAATAAAAACGAAGTTACGTGATAATTTTGCTGGTAGAATAGTAAGAAAAGACCTTACTAAAAAGATAAAAGAAGGTGCAAACGTTCCTGTTTATGTGCTTGAATTCTTATTAGGACAGTACTGTGGTTCTGATGATGAAGAGATCATTGAACAGGGAATAAACAAAGTTAAGAAGATTCTATCTGATAACTTTGTAAGACCTGATGAAGCACAAAAAACATTATCTACATTACGTTCAAAAGGCTTCTTTACAGTCATAGATAAAGTTACTATCAATCTTAATATTAGAAAAGATAGATATGAAGCTGAATTTTCTAACTTAGGAATAAAAGAAATTCCTGTATCAGAAGAATATCCACAAAAATATGATAGGTTATTATGTGGTGGTATTTGGTGTATTGTTCAATTAGAGTATGAATATGATGAAGAAGATAAGTTCTCAAGTCCTATCAAGATTGCTAAATTGAATCCAATACAGATGCCACATGTTGATATCAATGAATTAAAAGAAGGACGTAAAGCATTCACTAAGAACGAATGGATTGATGTCATATTACGTTCTATTGGAATGGAACCTGATCAATTAAATGAGAGAGAAAAGTGGTTACTACTATTACGTTTAGTACCACTTATAGAGAATAACTATAACTTATGTGAATTAGGTCCTAGAAGTACAGGCAAATCTCATGTATATAAGGAAATATCTCCAAACAGTATTCTAGTATCTGGTGGTCAAACTACTGTTGCTAATCTGTTCTATAATATGGGTAAAAGAACAATAGGATTAGTAGGTCTTTGGGATTGTGTTGCTTTTGATGAAGTAGCAGGTATTAAATTCAAGGATAAAGATGGTATCCAGATTATGAAGGATTACATGGCATCAGGTTCTTTTGCTCGTGGTAAAGAAGAAAAAGCAGCCAGTGCATCTATGGTATTTGTAGGTAATATTAATCAGAGTGTAGATGTATTATTAAAAACATCTTCTCTTTTTGATCCATTTCCAGTGGAAATGGGTACAGATACAGCGTTCTTAGATCGTATACATTGTTATTTACCAGGTTGGGAAGTGCCTAAGTTTAGACCAGATCATTTTACTGATGACTATGGTTTTATTACGGATTACTTTGCTGAATTTATCCGTGAACTAAGAAAAACACAGGAAAGTGATGCTTTAGATAAATACTTTAAACTAGGTAAGAACTTAAACCAACGAGATACTATAGCAGTAAGAAAAACAGTCTCTGGTTTAGTTAAACTTGTATATCCTAATGAAGATTATACAAAAGAAGAATTAGAAGAAATCCTTCGTATAGCTTTAGAAATGCGTAGACGTGTAAAAGAACAATTAAAGAAAATTGGTGGTATGGAATTCTATGATGTGAATTTCTCTTACATAGATAATGAATCATTCGAAGAGAAGTTTGTATCTGTACCAGAACAAAGTTCTAGTACTCTTATTCCAGATGGTATATGTAGTCCAGGACAGGTTTATACTGTATCTCCTGGAAAGTCAGGAATGATTGGATTATTTAGATTGGAATCACAAATTCTACCAGGTAATGGTAAGTTAACATGTAATGGAATAGGTGCAGATAGGGAAGCTAGAGAAAGTACTCAAAATGCATTTAATTATTTGAAGGCCAATAGTAATCATATTAGCCAGTCTATTAGTACAACAAATAAGGATTATATTATCCAGTATCAAGATTTACAGGGTATTGGTATGACAAGCAAATTGTCTTTATCTACTCTCATAGCATTATGTTCTATAGCTTTGAATAAGCCTACATTAAGTTCTATGGCAGTGTTAGGAGATATTAGTGTAAGTGGTACAGTATCAAAAGTAGAAAATCTAGCGAATACTTTACAAGTATGTTTGGATTCTGGTGCTAAACGAATATTATTACCTACTGTTTCTGCTGTGGATATCGGAACAGTACCTTCTGAATTGATAGGTACGTTTAATTTGGTGTTCTATCAGGATGCGAGTGATGCAGTTTTTAAGGCGTTGGGAGTTGAATAGTATGGCTTTAGTCAGACAAACTTTAATCGAAGATTTTATAGAAAATTTAACAAGTATTAATGTACAAAGGGATGGACTTGGTGTAGCACATTTATTAAATGTAAATACTGTCATGGAAACTTTTTGTATGCATTTACTTAATATGATGTATGGTTGGAATTTAAAAAATGCGAATGCCATAAAGATGAATTTTCCAGGTATTGATTTAATTGATGAGGAAAATAAGATTGTAGTACAAGTGAGTTCTGAGTATACTTCTTCAAAAATTAATAATACTTTAAGTAATCGTATTATGGAAAAACTTGCTAAGGATGACTATAATCTGAAATTTTGCTTTATTGGAGAAAATAACAAAAAGCACAAAAAATTCAAAAATTATATTAATACTTTTGAAATTAGCTATGATCCATCTAAAGATGATATTACATTCAATGATCTGATTAGAGATTATTCAATGATAGAAGATCTGAATCAGCAAAAAGCTATTCTTGAATATATAGAAAAAGAAACTGGGAAGAAGTTTAAACTCACTGAAAAAATCTCTGAGGATAATATTCAATTATCTACAAAATTACTTGGTTCACGATATACGCCACAAGCTAATATTGAAACACCAATTATTAGTTCCTTAAATGGTTTTGTTCAGAGTTCATTGTTTATAAAAGATCTTAAAGAGTTGACTGAAGAGTCTAAATCCCTGATTAGATCTAATCAGGATAATATTTATGATGATGTACAGTATCTAAAGACACTTTCTGTAGCGGTTCATATAGCTGAGAATATTATTGAATGTTCAAATTCTGATGATTTTAGAAAACTTAAACTTGCTTATGAACAATTATATGAATTAAGAGAAAATTATTACAGTATAAAAAGAAACCATAATATTAATATAGCGCCAATAAATTCGTTCTTTACAGCATTGAATAAATTCTTTAATACATATGAATATGAAATATTTGATAAACAAGTTTTAATTATTAGTGGAAAAGCAGGGATGGGAAAATCACATTCTTTAGCAGACTTTATGAATAGTTTAGATAATGAGAAATATTTTCCATTGTTTTTTTTAGGGCATAAATTTATGAAGAATGATCCACCTTTGGATCAAATGATTAGCCAGCTAGATGAGTGTTGTGATTGTACTAGTAAAGAATTTTTGGATGAATTGGATAATTATAAAAGATTAACAGGTAAGCAAATAGTGATAGCGATAGATGCTATTAATGAAGGAAAAGGAAAAGTTTATTGGAAAAATACTTTATTTGAGTTAATCGAATTAGTTAAAGAACATGGGATTAAACTTATTTTGACAGTCAGAAGTGATTATGAAAATACAATTTTAAATTCTAATGATATTTTATCTGATTCAAGAGTGTGTAAAATTGAACATGATGGTTTTAAAGGAATTGAATACGAAGCTATTGACTCTTATTGTCAGTATTATGGCTTGAATAAACCTTTTTTTCCGTTTATTGAGAAAGTTTATCGTATGCCATTAACCCTTAAACTGACATGCGAAGCATTATCTAAAAATGTAATAAAGGAATTTCCTAAGAATTTCACATATGAATTTGTTTTTGATAGCTATGTAAAGAGTATTAATTTTAAACTAGCAAATGAAATGGACTATAACAAAACTTTGAATTTAGTTGAGAAGGCATTAATGGCAATTGCTAGTCATGATCAATTTGAATATAATTCATTAAGTTATGAGAATGCGCAAATTGCAGTTATAGAGAGTTTAAAAAGATTTGTTGATGATAGTATATCCACAAGATTCCTAGATAAACTTATTGAAGTAAACTTGTTAAACTATTCATATGACAAGGATGATTATTTAATATTTGCTTACGAAATTATAGGTGATTACTTTCAAGTAAAAGCAATTTTGCAAGGGTTTGAGGGGATAAAATATACAGATTATTTAAGAAACTCACCAAAGCTAAAGAATATGCTTGCTGATAGTAACTCATTGAGAATGAATTATGGATGTCTTTCAATGTTAACAGCTTTATTGCCAAATAAATATAATGTGGAATTATATAGTTTGTGCGATGAAATGGATGATGAATATTTATCATTCATCGGACAAATGTTTATGGAAACATTGTTGTGGCGTAAAAAAGTTGTTTTTCCAAATCATAAAGATTTTATTAAAAGTGTGTTGGCTGTGGATAGTGATTTATGGCGTGATTTTATTAAATCATTAAATAGGCTTGGTATCATTGAAGAGAATAATTTATGTTTAAATGAATTGAACAATATATTGTTAAAATTACCGTTAGCTCCATATGAATATATTTGGACTCAAGATTTGGCTTTCGATAAAGAACTCATTCATGTGATAAATTGGGTTTGGGACAATGCTGATAAAATCAAAAAAAGTAACTTACTAAATAATAGTATTCAAATGGCATGGATGACTGCTTCAACTAAATCTTCAATAAGAGATCATGCGACTAAAGCTTTAACAAACTTATTGATTCAAAAACCATCAAATGCTTCAGAATTATTAAAGAACTTTGAGAATTGTAAAGATGATTATGTGTTAGAGAGAGTATATGCAGCTATTTATGGTGCATATTGTCATACTAAGACCGATGAGTGCTGGAAAGATATTTGTAATCAAGTATATAGTTTAGTATTTAAAGGAGAAGAAACATACCCTAATCTTTATGTTAGAAAATATGCAAAATTAATGCTTGAAATTCAATCAATTATGACAACTAGCAATAGTAATGATTTATATCCTTTAATGTATTCAACTAAAACTAAATGGTTTGAAAAGACACCATCAAATGAGGATATTGATTCATTATTAAAGAGTATATCTACAAAATATGGATCTAAATCTAGAGAGTACTATTTAGCAGAAAAAATAGTTTGCTCTATGACTACTGAATATGGTCGAGGAGTAGGGGCGTATGGAGATTTTGGTAGATATGTTTTTCAAGGCCATGTTAAACTATTTGAAAATCAAATTAATGTGCAGAATGTAAGTAATATAATTACATCTGATATATTAGTAAATAAATTTGATTTTAAGTTACTGACAAATTTTGATTCGTCATATGTAAATGCATCATATCATGATGAAAAAATAGAACGCATAAGTAAAAAGTATCAATGGATTGGTATGCATAGAATATTAGGAAGATTACTTGATAATTTTCAACCAACAATTATAGAAACACTTTATTCTGATACTGAAAAAGAAACCACTGAAATTATAGGGTTTGATCAAGAAGAATTAACAATTGAGTCTAGAAAAAAGATAGGTGAACAAGAAAAGCCTGTAGAGAATGCAGAATTTGACATTTATCACCAGTTGATAGATATTGATCCAACATTTATTTGGAATTCACCTTATGTATTAGAAAAAAGAGAAATTGTAAATATTCTTACTGCAGAGGCTTATGAAAGCATTGATGACTTTAATCAAATAATTGAAGAATATCGAATTATCACGATAGATGGAAAAAAATACATAAATGTATATTCTTCTCTAGAACAAAAGAGAAATTCAAAAAGTGAAAAATCGGATAGCATATTATGGTATGCGTCGGGATGTTTGGTTAAAAAATCTGAATTTTCAGATTTTTCTTCTAAAAGAATGCTGATTAATTCTAATGGTATCCCGTATGAATCTTATACGGGTCTGTATTTTTATTCATTTCACGATGATTTTTTATATGATTATATTTCTGAACAGTACTTAGCTTGTGAAAACGATAGACATCCTAAGTACATGAATTTAATTGATGAATATTTTTGGGGAACTGACGGAGATTCATCTTTACCTAATAATGAATCAGTTAAATTACCATTGCTTAGTAAAGCTGCAGTTAATTATCTAGATTTAAAAAGAGTTGATGGTAATAAATGGCTGGATGAAAACGGAAATTTACAAGCGTTTGCTAATGAAATTAATGGATGTAAATCTGTATATATTGAATTAGATAGTTTGAAAAGAATATTACATGCTAATGATTGTATTCTTGTGTCTGGTGAGTTTATCGCAATTGAATCTGGTGATGATAGATATCATACTTGGCAAATGAGTGTATTTAACACGGATGATGAATCATTTTCATTACTGATTGATAAAGATTAAAATTATTATTAATTATACGCATCTAAAGCTTACACTGAAAATAGCTATTCGTTTTTGTAAGTTTTAAAAAAGAAATTTTCTTATTTACTATCGGTTAACCATTATTAATTAATCATCTTCACAAGAATTGATTGATGCATTATAGCTGCAAAGGATAAAATAATAATTACAGAAGAGAAAATCGATTCTCTATTGATGACAAAGCAGTATATTAATTGAATAAACCATCACTAAATAATGCACTCTACCAAAGCTATACATCAAGTAGATCTAGTAGCTAAAAATCACCATTTGATAATGGGTTTGATCAAACAGAATGATATTATTGGACAAAGAAAAAATTCACGGCAATAAATCGTGAAGTTTCTTCTGCACCGAGTGCCATTGATGTTAATGATTTTATAAGAAAGCGGCTGAAAAATCAATATAGTATTTTATCTCCCCCTCAACACGTCATAATCTGATGAGTTGATAAAAATAGAAAATACAATTATTTCTATGAGGTGATAGTATTTATTCCGATAAGATTGATCAACTAACTAATTTATATATGTTTCCTAGAACGGTTTAACACCCGTTCTTTTATATTAAATAAAAATAATTTTTAACCCCTCATAAAAGGCACTGTAGAACCCTAACTCAATACATTCCTTTTTCGAATAGACTACAATAGAACTATAGAAAGAAGATACATCAAGAAGGGAATATGAATTATATGAAAAAAATGAAAAAGGCAGATGTTATAGTAGGCATAGTTATTTGTTATGTAATATTTGCTTTCCTTTATACAATAATAACAGGGGTAGGAACATTTGTCGCAGATCTTATAGATGGTCCAACACATTATTATCTATTATATAGTTGGAAGAATACAGAAGTCGCAAAAAAGTTTGAAAAAAAATATGTACTAGAAATAGAAGAATATATTCAAACAAGTGATCTTCCAAATATAACTGTTACTGTGGATCGTTGTTCCTATACTGAATACAGCAAAACATTTTATGTACCTGAATATGAACTATACGTTACTTATTCTAGTCAGGCAATTGATGATTATTATGATTCAGCTATTAAATCTAAACGTGGGGCAAAAAAATTATTCAATATGATGCTAGAGGTTCATGAGAAAAAGAATGAATATTATGAAAATCGTTCTAAAATATATTGGTTTGGTGAACCTTTTCAGTCAGATGGAAGAAGAGTGTCATTGCAAGATGATGATTTTGCAATGGAATTATCTGGTAACAAGCATAAGTATATGATAGAAAACGAGACTGATGTTGATAGGCTCACAATTGATGACAAAGTAGTATATGAACGAAATAAACCTGAATCAAGCTATTATAATTACACTCCATCAGAACCTAAGAATTATTACCCAAGTATTGAATTACCTGGATCTTCTAATACTTATAATGATGGCTATAATTCAGCAGTAGATGATGGTGATTATGATCATGATAGATACAATACTGATCCTTCTTATAGACAAGGTGTAGATGATGGTTTTGATGAAACAGATGAAGATTATTAATAGGAGATGATGAATATGGAAAAAGAATGGCTTATGACTCCAGATGTAGCATATGAGAGGTTGGATCGTGCAATTTATAATCATAGTGCATGTCCTGAAACAGTACGTATACTAAATAGTTATCTTGATGATGAAAAGAGGGAAATTACTATACCACCTAAAGAACTTGCGAAAGAACTTATGGAAGCAGATAAGAATCACTTAATGGATAATGATATATTCAATTTCATTGATAAAGCACTACGTGATGGATATTATTCTATAAAAGATCCAGTGGCTTCATATTATTTAGGATGCTTACATTATTTTGAAAGATTTAATAACGTGAATTATGAAAAGGCATTTAACTATTTTTCAAAAGAAAAGCATATAGGACCTTCAACTGTACTATTAGGTGAATGTTATTTCTATGGTAGAGGAACAGAACAAAATTTTGAAAAAGCCTTCTTCTGTCTTATCCAAAGTGCTTTGACAGATAACAGTGCACGCTCTTTGTATCTTCTAGGTGATATGTATCTAAATGGATACTATGTGGATGAAGATATACCAGAAGCTAATGATTTGTATTTTCATGCTTTAGAAGTTGCTGATGAAGTGGAATCATCTAGTGAAACAAAAGCAGAAATATATGAACGATTAGGTAAAGTATACTTATTAAGACCAAAGACACTAGAAACATTGCACTTTGCTTTTAAGACTTTCAATTTAGCAGAACAACATTATTTGGAAGCTATGCAGGAATGCATGTTTTCTCTAAAAGATAAAGTAAAAGAAATACGTAACATACAAATGGAAGTAAGAGAGTATTTAGATGATTTGATTCTTATGGATAAAGAACCTGTGAGTTAGTATTCTTTTGAAGAAATGATTTCTCTAATAAAATACGGTATTTAATTGATTGGTTTGAAATATCTAAAACTTTTCAAAATGTAATATGGATTATTTATCTGTATGCAATACAACTATGATGTTTTATTGAAATTTGTTTCTTATTGAAACCAACAGTTACAGAAGTAACAAGAAATTGAATTAAAGAAAGAGAGATGTGATTTATATGTATGAAAAATTAACCAAATATTTAGATGAGTTCACAGGAACAGAATTTGGTACATGGATTTTTGATAATAAGAATGATGGAACACCAAAACATCCAGCTCAGATGCCTTTTCTAAGCTATTCAAGTGTTATTATGCATTTTATCGAGGATGTTCATTCTTTCGTGTATGAGTGCGAAGAGATAGGATTATATAATTATAAGAAAGTTCTTGAAGAAAATGGCATCGAATGGGGTATGGAATCAATGGCTAAAACAGAGGTTGATAACTTAGATGCTAAATGTGTTATTGCCTTGATTTTTGGTGTTATCCGTGCAGAAAGATTTAATGAGGGGATATTGCTTGTATTCTTGAAAAATGGATCTATCATACGATGGCTTGAAAGACTTAAAACATTGGATGCAAATGTTGAGAATATTGCTAGAAAGTAGATATAGGAAACGCTGAAGAATATATCAATGAACATGGAAAGTTAGAATAAGATATTGATGTATAAGAACATAAAACATTTTTAAGGAGGTTTGTATGGTTGATTTAATTTTATTCCCATCTAGTTATTTTAATGCTTCAAAAGTGGATGAAGATTTACAAGCTGAATATGATGCAGTAAAAGCAACAGGATTATTTGATGTGATACTATTTGGATATGATAAGTGGTTTGAAGAAGATCAATTAGTCATTAAAGATATACCTCAAGAAGAAAGAACTGCAGTATATCGAGGATATATGATGAATCCAGAAAAGTATGAAAGGTTTTATCAACGTCTTCTAGAAAACAATATCCGTTTAATTACAACTCCAGAAGAATATGAATTAATGCATATTTTCCCCAATGTATATGAACTATTAAAACAGGATACTGCAAAAATGGAAATATATCCTCTTTATACTCAGATTAATATTGATAGTATTAAACATACTTTTGTTAGATTTATGGTTAAAGACTTTGTTAAATCTGTAAAGGGTACAGAGTTTCCTAAATATTTTGACAAAGATATTACACAGGAAGAATTTGATCAATGGATGGAAGTCTTTTATAAGTATCGTGGTAATTTGTTGACGGGTGGAATATGTATTAAGGAATATCTTAGCCTAAAGTATTATGGTGACCACACCAATGAATACAGGGTCTTTTATATAAACAACAAAATAGCAACTATCACTAGAAATTCAGGACAATCTATAAATGCATTATTACCACCTCAACAATTATTAGAAAAGTATAGTCATCTAGAAAGTGGATATTATACTGTTGACTATGCTGAATTAGAAGATGGTTCATGGAAAATTATTGAAGCAGGTGATGGTCAAGTTTCAGGCTTAGCAGAGCATCAAGATTATGAGCAATATTTCAAAGTGCTCTATGAATACTTAAATGAATAGAATCTTACTCAAAGAAAAAACTCACGACAATAAATCGTGAGTTTTCTTCCGCACTGAGTGCCATTTACAAATGCCATTCTATGTGAAAGTTAATAAAAAATCAATTCAGATTATCAAAAAGACATATTCTTTCACCATATGTTTAAATACCAATAATTATTATATATTATTATTGACTATATGCACTTTACCATGCCACCGTCAACATTTAAGGCAACACCAGTAATATAATGTGCTGGTTCACTAGATAAGAATACAGCAGCTGATGCAATTTCTTCAGGTTTAGCATATCTACCCACTGGTATATTTGCCTTAGCAAACCAATCAATAGATTCATCACGACTCATACCAGTAGCACTTGCTAATTGATCACCTAACTGTCCTTCTGCATGCCATAACGGTGTATCTACAGGGCCAGGGCACACAGCATTTACATTCACATTAAATGCTGCACAATAATTTGAATAATCTTTAGTAATCATAATATCAGCAGCCTTAATAGTATCATAACTAATTAATCCTCCAGGCTGTTTACCAAAGATGGAAGCTGTATTTACAACACTTCCCCAGCCATTTTTCTTAAAATGAGGAATACATAAATTAGTTAATCTCACTGGTGCATACATCATAAGTTCTGCATGTTTTCTGAATGTTTCTTCAGGGAATGTTGCAATATCACCCATTAAAGCTGTTCCTGCATTATTACATAGAACATCAATCTTTCCAAAATGTTCAGCAACATTTTTAATAAAATCTTTGCAGTTCTTTTCGTCTGTAACATCTACTTTTTCAACATAAACTTCATTATCTTTTAGTTCTGTCTTTAAAGCATTCAACCCTTCTAGATTTAAATCAGCTAATGCAAGTTTTGCTCCTTCTTTTGCATATGCTTCCGCAATAGCTTTACCAATACCAGAAGCGGCTCCTGTTACGATAACGACTCGATTTTTTAAACCTAATTCCATAACAAATCAATCCTCCTTTGTATGTATAATTTATATATATAATTATACTCCTCAATAAAGTGCATATTCTACCAATACAGTATTTTAATAGTAATTTATCAGACACAAGACAATTAATTAAAAAAATACTTGAATAAGTATATTGTAAGTGCTATCATTTCACTGTACGAAAAACGTATAGGATTGTTACTATTAAATTAGGCAAGACCAGAGTAAACCTTCTTTTTTAAGAGGGGTACTTTGGTCTTTTTTTGTTGGTCCTATATAGAAAAGAAAGGAAAAGGGATAATGAACAAAAAACAAGGTGTTATTGGATTAGTTGCAACTGTCATGATTGCGAATGCTGCATTTGTTGATGTAAGACCAGTCTATGCTGTAGAAAACTTAAATCTTGCTAAAGGATGTGCTGTTAATGCAAGTAGTTATGAAGTAGATTCTACATCACCAAGCAAAGCAGTAGATGGTGATATGAAGACTCGCTGGGGAACTGCACAGAATAAGGCAGACAATGAATGGATTGAAATTAATCTAGGAGAAGAAAAGACAGTACGTCAGATTAATATCAATTTCGAAAGAACAGATGATGCACAGAATATTCTAGGCTATAAGATTGAACTAGAAGAAAACGGGAAATATGTAGAAGTTTATAAAAAGACTTCTAAGGCTAAACAAGCTGAAATCATTCAGTTAGATAAAGATCATCAAGCGACTAAAGTAAAAGTTACTGTACTTTCTGCAGATGGAGGTACAATCAACTGGAAGAATGTTGGAATCAATGAAATTGAAGTTTATAGTAAGATTGTAGAAAAAGCAGATGCTACGCCTAATAAAAATCATATGGCAAATGCTACAATCACTGCATCAAGTAGTGAAGCTAATACACTCAGTCCAGATAAAGTAAAAGATGGAAGCACAGAAAAATCAAACCGCTGGGCAAGTGATTATGAAACTCCAACTACTAAGATCTGGCTCAATACTAAATTTGCTGGATTGACTCTCGTTAAGGAACTTAAGATTCATTTCTTTGAAAGAGATGTAGCACCAATGCCATCTAACGTAAAAAGCTTTGATATCAAATATAAAGATAAAGATGGTGTAGAAAAACTTGCAAAGAGCTTTACTAATACAAAGAAAGGTGACGGTTATAATAACGAAGTTGTTGTTAAGTTCGATGAACCTATTGAAGCAAAAGAATTAAAACTTTGTAACTTTGTTGCTGAAGCATCATCATGGAATAACGTAAGTATTGCTGAAATGGAAGTTTATTCTAATGAACAAACAGCACAGAAAGCAACTCTAAACTCTGTTGTCTCTTCTATTGAATCTCAGAGTAAGACAATTGAAGCAGATGTGAATACATTAGATATGCCAGCTGTACCAGCAGGATTTACTGTAAGAATCAATGGTGCAGATCTTGAACAGATCATTGGTGCAGATGGTAAGATTGTCCATCCATTAGTTGATAAGAATGTAAAGGTCTCTTATGTAGTTACAGAAACTGAAACTGGAAAAGAAAAGAAGACTGCAGATATTGACTATGTTGTAAAAGGTATAAATGAACAGTCTGCAAATAAGAATACAAAACCTAATGTTATTCCAGAAATCCAGGAATGGCATTCAAACTCAACAGAAAAGATTTCTATTAACTCATTAAAGACAGTGATTTATACAGATGATAAGTTAAAAGCTGTTGTAGATGAATTTGTACGTGATTATAAAGATTTCACAGGTATTAACCTTACAGTGAAAAAAGGTGCTTCTCAGGCTAATGCATTCAACTTTGAATTAAAAGCACCAGATACTCTTCTAGGTGATGAAGGATATACAATGGATATCCAGAAAGACCGTATCAATGTTGCGTCTGTTCATACAACAGGTAACATGTATGGTATGCAGACAATCCTTCAGATGTATAAAGAAGACAATGAAGGCTATAAGATTGGTAAAATGCGTGACTATCCTCGTTTCAAGACACGTGGATTCTTATTCGATGTAGCACGTAAACCAGTTTCATTAGATATGATGAAGGATGTTGCAAGAACAATGCGTTACTATAAGATGAATGACTTACAGACTCATTTGTCTGATAACTATATCTTCTTAGAACAATATGGTAAAGGTGATAATGAAAATGAAGCATTTAAAGCCTATGAAGCATTCCGTCTAGAATCAGGATTATCTAACGATAAAGGTGAAACACCTACTGCAAAAGACTATTCTATTTCTAAGAAGGACTTCAGAGAATTCATCCAGGGTGAAAGAGCATTTGGTATGAATGTAGTACCTGAAATTGATGTTCCAGCTCATGCCACTTCATTTACTAAAGTATGGCCAGAATTAATGGTTCAGAATAAGGTATCACCATTAAATAGAAATAGACCACTTATTGACCATCTTGATGTCTCTAAGAAAGAAACAAAAGATAAGATCAAAGAAATCTTTGATGATTATACAAAAGGTGCTAATCCAGTATTTGATGGAGAAACAACTGTACATATTGGTGCAGATGAATTCTTATCAAACTACACAGCATATCGTGGATTCGTTAATGATTTAGTTCCTCACCTAAAAGAAACAAATACAGTACGTATGTGGGGTGGTTTAACTTGGATCAAAGATAATCCAGTGACTCAGATTAAGAGAGAAGCTATTGATAATGTAGAAATGAACCTTTGGTCAGCTGACTGGGCAGATGGTATTGAAATGTATGATATGGGCTATAAGCTTATTAATACAATTGATGACTTTGGTTATATGGTTCCAAATGGAAACAAAGGACGTGCCAATGCCTATGGAGATTTATTAAACGTAAATAGAATCTTCAATCAGTTTGAAGCAAACAAAGTAAGAGTCAAAGGTGGTTCTTATAAGTATGTTCCTGCTGGTGATGATCAGATGTTAGGTGCTGCATTCGCATTATGGAGTGATAATATCGATAAGAGCGCATCAGGTCTAAGTGAATCTGATTTATATTGGCGTTTCTTTGATGCATTACCATTCTATGCAGAAAAGACATGGGCTGCCACTGGTAAGGAAAAAGGTAGTGCTGATGCTCTTGCTAAAGTGGCTCAGGATAAGGGAACAGGACCTAATACAAACCCTTATTACAAAGAAAATAAAAAGGGTGAAAACTATGAAAGCTATGATTTCAATAACGGATTAAAGGATAGTTCTGAAAACAAACGTGACCTTAAAGAAGGAAAGAATACTGAAATCAAGGATAATTCATTAGTATTAAAAGATGGTGTAAGTTATGTTACTTCTCCAATTAAAGAACTTGGTAATGGTAATAAGTTATCATTTGATATTAAACTAAACAAACCTGCTAAACCAGGAGATATCCTATTTGAATCAGATGCGAACTATGGAACACATGATATCAGAATCATGGAAGATGGTAAGTTAGGATTCACAAGAGAACTTTATAACTATTACTTCGATTATGAATTACCAGTAGGTAAGACAGTTAATATTTCTATTACTACAGCTCAGCAGAAGACAAGTCTATATGTTAATGGTGAATATGTATGTGATGCAAAAGGTAAGTTTATTCACAATGATATGGTGAAGAAAGACAATATCACACATTCAACATTTGCCTTACCATTAGAAAGAATTGGTTCTAAGACAGAAACAGTTTCTGCAGTAATTGATAACGTAGTAGTAACTGAAAAAGCACCAGAAGTAGATCTTTATAATAAAGCTTCTTGGACTGGTAAAGCTGAATCAGAAACACCAACAGCTCACGGTGGTCAGAGTGAAGGTATTATCGGTATGGCATTTGACAATAAGCCTTCTACAATCTGGCATTCAGACTGGTCACAAGCTACAAAAGATAAGGTTCCAACAACATCTGGTGCTCCAGGTACAGGTAAGGGTGCTGATGGAAGTATTTGGACAGAAATTTCATTTGATAAAGCTTATGAAATCAATCAGGTATCATTCACACCACGTCAGGATTCTAACAGTGGCCTGGTGACTAAAGCTTCACTTTATATCCAGACTGAAAAGAATGGTGAATGGGTAGAAGTTGCGAAAGATCAGACATTTGATGCTAACAAGTCAGAAAAAACATTTACTTTTGATACACAGAATGTATATGGATTCAAGTTTGTAGCATCTGAATCAAATGATGGATGGGTAGCTATCTCTGAATTCAATATTGCGAATAAAGATGTAACTAATAACACTTATACTGTTTATGTAGAAGCAGAAAAAGGTGGTAAAGTAAGTGGTGGTCAGGAAGTTAAAGCAGGTAAGTCTGTAACTATTACTGCAACACCTAATAGAGGTTATGTATTTAAAGGATGGTATCGTCCTAATGGTGAAAAAGTATCTGATAAAGCAGAATATACATTCAACGTTAAGGGTAATACAGCTTTAATTGCGAAGTTTGAAAAGTCTTCTGAAGCAGATGTAAAGATTACAGATATCCAGAAGCTAGATGATCTTACTGTAGTAAAAGGTACTTCATTTGATTCATTAAATTTACCAAACAAAGTATCTATTACATTAGAAAACAATGAAACAGAAAAAGTAGACGTAACATGGAATAAAGCATCTTATAAGGCTAATGAATGTGGTACATATGTATTAGAAGGTACTCTTACATTACCAGAAGGCGTTGTAAACCCAGATGGCTTGAAAGTAGTTGTAAAAGTAACTGTTGAAAATAAGAAGTATACAGTTGCAGTAGAAAGTGATCAGAACATGGGTACTGTCAAAATGGATAAAGAAGATGGTATTTATGAAGAAGGTTCAAATGTGACTGTAACAGCAAAAGCAAACAAAGGTTATGAATTTGTGAACTGGGCAGATGAAAATGGAAGAGAAGTAAGTACTTCTAACCCATATACATTTGAAGCAACTACAAACACTACTCTAAAAGCAAACTTCAAGAAGGTAGAAGTTACTCCAGCTAAACCATCATCACAGGATATCCTAGATGATTTACTAGCAGGAAATAAGGTACAGTCAGTTGTTTCTAAAGGACAGACACAGTTTGTACTTCCTGAAGTACCAGAAGGCTATAGTATTATTATTACTAAGGTAAGTCCTGAAGGTATTATCTCATTAGATGGTAAAGTAACAACTCCTAAGAAGGATACAGATGTGATTGTTAGTATCACTGTAACTGATGCAGAAGGAAAGACTGCAAGTCATGACTTTACTGTAAAAGTAATTGGACTTAATGAAGTAGATAAGGAAACTCCAAAAGATCCTGAAACAGGTAAGGATACACCTAAAGATCCTACTCAGGATAAGAAACCAGCTAAGACAGGTGATGCAACATCAATTGCAAGCTGGATCTCTATGGTGACAGTAGCAGGTGCTATGTTACTTAAGAGAAAGAAAAGATCATAATACTTAATTGGTCTGAGAGATAGCGAAAGCTATCTCTTTTTTGAGTTCTAGGACAAAGAAAAAAACCACGACATAAATCGTGAGTTTTCTTCCGCACCGAGTGCCATTGATGTATATGATTGTATGCTAGATTAAGTAGAAAATCAATAGAATATTTACGACTAAAAAGTGAAGTAACACCTATATGGTCTGAGAGATATCTAAATAACAAGACAGTACAGTTCATAAGAATACCTTTAAATCGTAATTCTTTTTATGTTTTTAAACGTTACATTTAAGTGCCTAATATTCGCTGTTGTCAGACGTTAACTAAAATTTTTATTTTTAAAAAAAGATAAAATAGTATTAGAGAGGGAGGCGCTCATTATGATTGAACAACAGAATAAACTTATTGATGCATTGTATGAAAAAAGTGTTATTTCACATAGTAGGAAACACTCAGAAATAATAGAGAGAACACTAGATTCTAAGATTATAGTCATAGTTGATTTTGAAAACTATCAAGCTATTCCTACAGACTTATTACATAAAGAGTATATCTATTACTTGTTCTGTGGTTATTACACCACAAAACCAGCACAAGAATATAAGGATATGCTGGAAGGTTATGATATCAATATCGTAGAGACTAAGAGTGTAGGAACAAACTTTGTGGATAATAGAATCTCTATGTATATTGGTTATATGTTTGGTAAGTATAATCCTAGGTTAATCATACTGGTATCTAATGACATTGATTATTATGAGATGGTGAGAGATTTAAAGGCTCATGGATATCCGATAATATTCAGGGAAATCTCAATAAGTAGTAAAGAATTATTAAGAAGACAAACAGATTACTTATTTAATAAACCAATGACTAAACCCACTGCTGTTAAGAAAGAACCAGTAAAGGATGATATGTCTGTAATGATGGAGAAGCTTGTTGAGTTGAATAATGGAAATAATATTATAGGAGCATCAAAAATCAGATTTTACTTGAGATCGAATTTGGAACTATCAGAAAGTGAAGTTAAGGAAACGTTGAATATAATAAAATCACAATGTGAATTAACAGAAGTAAAAGGAGCAGAAGAATTCTATAAGTTAGAGGGTGAAAATTTATGAAAGAACTATTAGAAAAAATATTCGAACAAAGAAGTAATGGATTGTATTTTGTGAATACTCCAACAGGTTCTGCAAAATCTTATAGTGCAGTACAGTTGATGAAAAATAATTACAGGAAGTTTGATAAACACTTTATATTTATCACAAATAATTTGAATAACTTACCAATGGATGATTTAAAAAATGCATTAGGTGAAGATGAATATAAAACAAATGTATTACGTGTAGAAAGTGTTGTGGATAATATTGTGCATCATTTTTATGAAGCTCATATTCCAGATGAATTTCAAGATTTAGATTCATACAGAAACTTAAAGAAAAGTTTAGATATTTATAAACATTTCCAAAAGGAATTTAAGAATAGGAATGTCACATCGGAAATGCTTCAAAAATCTCAAGAAGATCTAGTATCAGCTGATAGTAAGTTTAGAAAAGAAGTTAGAAGTAAACTAATGACTGCTGAATTTAAAAAGAAGAATGTAGATGATAGAAAGAAAGATATGAAGGCACTTCATTCGTGGCTTAGTGTTCTATATCCTGCTATGTTTATTGAGGACTATAAGATTATTTGTATGTCTGTAAAGCGTTTCTTTACTTCAATTGATCCTATTTATAAGAAAAAGTATAAATTCTCTGAATCTGAAATTATTAACGACAGTATTCTTTTTATTGATGAAGTAGATGCAACTAAGAATGAAATTAACGATATTATTATAGAAAGTAGTTTAAGCTCAACTGTTGATTTGATTCCTATGGTTTATCGCATTACAAGTCCATTTATTCATTGGGAGGATAATACACCTAAAGATGTAAAGGATTTAGTACCTGAAAATGATTCGCAGTTAAAAGATATAAGAAAAAAAGCTTTAAAGATACGAAACAAATATCATGATGAGCTGCCTTATTATTGCCCAGGAATTAAAAATCGTAATTTCTTGATGAGTGATTCAACATTCCACGCAAGCTTTGATGGTTTATCTAAGAAAAGAGCTTATGTCTATTATGATGAGGAGCATAATAGAATGACCATCAAAATCTTTGATAGCGAAGAGAGAAAAAAAGAATTACCTAAAATAAGTAGTGAAGTGTATAGCTTATTCTCTATTATTGGTGAGATGAGTAATTTTTTGGTTTCTGTAAAGAGATATATTAAGAAACTCGGTTCAGCTCATAAAAACGATAAGAATCTAAAAGCAGAAGAAGATGATCTAATTAATGATGAAGAGGCAGTACGATCTATTTATCATTTATTCAAATTATCTGATCCCGATATATCATATATTGATAATGATATTAATATTCAGCCTGTAATGAAGGTGAATAAAACAAAGAATGAATTTAAGAAAACGAATAATTATTATAATAGAGGTATTCGTTCTTTTGAATTTACTAATAAGAAGGATAGTGGCTTTAATACAACTTTCCATTATATGCATCTTATTAAAAGTGCTGAATGTATATTAGCTATGTTAGCTAAAAAAGCCACTGTTATTGGATTAAGTGCAACATGTAATATTGATTCTGTATTATCAAACTATTCACTCAAGTATCTTAAAGAAACTCTAGAAGATGATTTTCATATTATTGAAGAAGAGGATCACCAAAGAATCCAAGATACATATTCTTTATTGAATGAGAAATATGAAACGGGAGAAATTCAAGTAAAGGTAGAAGAGATAGATTATCATAATGAAAATTTAAAAGAAGCTATTAGATTAGTATTTTCTGATCCTAAACATCAAAATGAAGTCTGTAAGATTCTCACTCAGGATATGGAGGCAGATAAGAAGGGTTATTATGCTAAAAGATATTTGATGGTAGCACAAGCTTATAGATACTTTGTATCACATAAAGATATTCATTCATTCTTATGTTTAAATAATGCTTTACCAAAAGAAACAGGTAACCTTAGATTGTTAAAACTTAAGGAACTGTTTCGTTTGGTAAATATTGAGTGTGGTGTTGATGAAAATAAAAAGAATTATATCGTATTAAAGAGTGGTGCAACATTTGATGAGGATAAAGAGAAGATATTGAAATCTCTAAAAGAGGGTAAAAAGATTTTTGTGATTTCTGCATATGCTACTATAGGTGCAGGACAAAACATGGCATATGACTTACCTAAAGGCTTGGATACGATTAACTTAACTGATTTCGCAAATAAAAAAGATGGAAGAAATAAGAAAAAGGATTTCGATGGAATCTTCTTAGGAGATATCACGAACGTAATCACCAATCTCTATGATACTGAATCTGGATTTAAAGAAGAGGATTTACTCCATTACTTAATTGAAGTGGAGAATTTATATGAGAATAATGAAATTGATCATCGTACCTTAAGTAAATGTATCTCTGCAGGCTATAAGAAATTAAAGAATCCAAAAGAGAAAGGATTTAATACGGAACTTAAAGGCTGTAGAAGTATACGTCTCTCTAAGACAAAACAGATCATTCAAGCAGTAGGACGTTTATCTCGTTCATTTAATAAGAATAAAGTCATTCATATTCTAGTTGCGAGAGATATCGTGAATAGTTTTGATACATCAATACTAGAAACTGAAATACTTTCACCAGAAACAATAAAACTCGCAGAATATGCTAAAGAAAGACAAGAAGATGTTCCTGTATATGATTATGTTGAGAATGAAGCCAGTCATATTTCTAGTTCTGGTAAGTTCTATATATATGAATTACTATCAGGAGATTGGACATCACAACAAATACAACGCTATAAGAGATTGGGTGAAACATGTTTAAAGCATCCTACTATTTCTAACAAGGATGATGAAATAGTTAAGGAATACTATATTCATTCATCTGAACCGATGAATAAATACTATTTCGTTGGTGAACATGATTTTGAATATACAGATGTTTATTTTAACGAATCTAAAGAGGAAGTTATAGTCAGACTACAGAATAAGAAAGATTCTGAACGAATCAAGCATATATACGAAGTTAGTGAAGAAAATGCACGTCTTTCTAAGATGTTGAATTATCCTGGTTTAAGAGAGGAGTTTGTTAAACATAAGTATGCCACTCGTTTTGAAGTAAATGATTATATGTTATCACCTGTTTTATACCAGAATATCTATAAGGGAAGACTAGGAGAGTTTGTAGGTCATTTTATTATAAAGAAAGAATTAGGTATTGATCTAGATGAACTTAAACCAAACGAATATGAACGTTTTGATTATAAACGTGGTAAGGTCTATATCGATTTAAAACATTGGAGATATTCAAACTTTGATTCTAAGAAAATGACTAAGAAGATTATTGATAAGCTAGATGAAATAGGTGGAGAAAAGGCAATCATTATTAATATATTTGATGAAAATAAATCAGATAAGATTATTGAATCTCCGAGAATCATTGAAATACCTTCTCTACTTGAAGAAGATGGATTCCATGCTAATCAAGAAGCAATTAATAAAATAAGAATGTGTTTGGAGGAATATAAAGATGATTAAAACAAATAAAGTAAAGCTTGAAATCCATTATGATCATATTATTCGTGATTATGACCTTTATAGAATACAACCAAAACAAACTGATGATAAAGATGAAGAAAAATGTGTTCTGAAAAGAAGCTTAGAAAAACTAGACCAATTATCTCCAGTATTAGCTGTACTTTATAGATATAAAGGTCCAGTTTATCTTATATTTGAAAAAGGAAGTGTATGTTCAGAAGACCTTCAATCACATGTCAATCAATATGATAAAGGCAGTATTGTAGAACCGTTAGATATAAAGGATCCTTTAAGTATAACACCGACTGAATTATCTCAATTGTTGATCAATATGTTGCCTAATATGGAATTCTCTCAGAAGTTTAATAACATCTCAGGTAGATATTTCAGTTTCAATCAGAAGTCTTTTAGAAAAGATTGTATTCTAGCATATCATATTAGTTTGATTGAATCAGAAACAAGTAAGCAGGAATGTATGGTGCATATGGAGGGTGAATCTTATCATCGTTTATCTAAAGTATTAGAGTATAATGACAAATATAGAAATGATATTTTAAAACTGCCTAGATATTACAAAAGTAATGAAGGATATGTACTTCGTCGATGCCTTACACCATTAAGTACAGATCAGTGTTTTGTGAGAAGAAGTGTATATCGCAGACAAAGAGAGGACTTTGTGAATAGTTTAGATATTCATGATATACAGGGGTTTGAAAATTCTAAGTGTGGTATGTTGCATCAATTTTATATTGATGTTGATTTACATCTTAATGATTATATTCAATTACATCCTATAGATTTAGATAATGAACAGATGGCCAATACATATTCAGACTTCTTATCCCAGGATTATATAAGAAATCTATATAATGATTTAGGTGTTCATTTGATTGACCGTGTGAACGATAGTTCATCTAAGAAGATGATTGATTTAATTGTTTCTAAATTAAAGGATAGAGGTATCGATAATATTCATTATGATAAAGGTAAACAGTTCAATATTGCATTGATTCATAATCAGAAATATTGTAAGAACAACAAAATACCAGACCAGCATGTCAGTGATTTAAACTTCCAACATATCACTTATGAGACTTGTATTGCTAGAGATAATACAGTTGATATTAGTGATAATATTATGGATAGGATTCTAATGGAATTACTTATTAAAAGAGATATCGCAAATAGAAGTATATCTATATATCACTGGAATTGGGATAAACCAGTTGAATATGTTACAAGAGAATCTGAACGTTGTGGTAATAAAAAAATTACTAAGTATTTTCTCTTAAGTGTATTTCCTGATGGGAGCATGGATTACTATAAGATTGAGGATGATACTTCAGAACTATATCAGAGATATGAATCTGTCTTTACAAATTATAAAAGTTCTGTTTTTGAACCAGAATTATTGATTTCTACTCAAGATTATCAAGCTTTAATAAGTGATAGTAAGATGATGGTTTTACCTGATTTAAAAGAACTTGATTTTAGACTCAATGCATATAGGAAAGATAAAGAAATTTCCAAGAGTAAACTAACACGTCTATTAAAGTCTTTTGTGGAAACAAATGAAGAATACAGAGAAGAAATAGAACGTATACTAAAGAATTTAAATAAAAACACTTATCAATATCAAGAGGTGGTTAGAAAAGCATCTAAAGCTGGTAATCCACCACTTATTAATTTAGCTACTTCTTTAGGAAGAAAGTTTGTAAAACATTGTAGAGATACTTCTAGAGTAGTATTTAATCCATGTCTTAAGAGTGATGTTGTAAAGGTATTTCAGCATATTTATACTTTGAAGGATGAGGAGGATTCAAAGAAGTTATACTATTATGTTGGTAAAAAGGAGCCTATGAAGTTTACTCTTGTCAATGCATGTCATATTCGTAGAATAACAGTGCTAGAAGGAGCATTAGATGATGACTTTAAGAAGTTCATCTTTGATCAATTAAGTGTGAATTTCATTAGAAATAATGATTATACAGTAGTTCCATTCTTGAGAAAATATATAGAAGAATTCAAGAAACTGAATAGTCAATAACAAAACTAGGCTGTAGCGAATCTAATCGCTGCAGCCTATTCTTCCAACAACCAATCTATGATATTAATTACCTTAATACCATTATAATTTCCAAGTGTATATCTATCTAAAGTAAGGATTATTTTCTCATAATTGTCTTCAATTAGTTTTAGAGGACTAATCTCTCTGTTAAAAGTATTCTCGTCCACAAGTGATGCAGTAACTTGTATATAAGTGTAGACATCATTTCTTTTCGCAATGAAATCAACCTCTGCAAGTCCACTTCGTCCAATATTTACAATATATCTTCTTCTTAGAAGTTCTATATATACAATATTTTCAATCATGAATCCTAAATCATAAGATTGCTTTGGGAGAATACAATTTAGAATTCCTGGATCTACAGTATAATACTTCTTATTAGACTTTAATACTTCCTTGCCTGATATATCCATCACTTCAACAGGATAATAAAGGTATGACTCACACAATGCTTCCATATCTTTCACAATCACAGTATTATTTATTCCTTCTAGATACATATCAATTTGTTCTTTATCCAGTTGTATTTTATTAATATAGGGGAAACCACCAGTTTTCATATATTTCTGAAAAGCTTCTTCTTTATCGGCTCCAGGTTTATATACTTCTTTAAATGATAAAGGAAGAACATGTATTTCTATGTATTGACTATTTAAATGTGTGATTGGATGCTTAGTGGATCTTACAATATAGATATCAATTTTCTCTTTTACATAAAGGCTATCTACAACTTTTTCATAAGAAGGAACATTCTGTATTTCATCTAAGAAGATATACATCATCTTGTTTTCTACTAATCTATCTTTGATATATAGATAGAGTTTATGATAATCTAGTAACTCTTCATACTCTAGGTCATCAAAGTTAATAGAAATGATTTGTGATTGCTCAACACCGCTATTTAATAAATACTCTTGATAAATTTTTAATATCGTAGTTTTTCCACAATGTCTAACTCCACTTACCAATTTTATTATATCTTGATCTTTCCACGATACTAATTGATTTAAATATGCTCTTCTTTCCATCATGATATTCACCTTTATTCTGTTTGAATTATATCATAATATTTTCTTAGGTTTGATTTATGAATACAAATTCACAAAGTTACATTAGTGTTCAAATTTGAGAACACCTTATGTTTGATTCCTGTTTACAGAATGTTGCCAATAAGAGAAAATAAACGCTCAATTTAAGAAAATTGTTGCTTTGAGTAATCTTATTCAGCGAATATACCATAACGATATTCGTAA
>OFMI01000265.1_pt1 | contig 48734 bp, 44 predicted proteins | sample 1541741 | NCBI WGS metagenome assembly OFMI01 (sample SAMN04209219, study PRJEB22552) | human gut metagenome | biome: gut; material: feces | host: Homo sapiens | place: USA: Oklahoma | reverse complement strand
ACATAATACCAAGTCCCATTATAAAGAACTAAGTCTGTAAACTTCCAATTAATATACCCATGATCTACATAATACCAAGCATTGTTGTAGTAGATTGGGTTACTGTAATCCCAGTTAACTGAACCTTTTTCAAAATAATACCAAGTATTCTTATAATAAGTTAATTGTGTATAGCCTTCATCTACAACACCTTTTTTAACATAGAGAAGATCTTTTCCGCTTTCTACAACACCTGTATATTGTGGATCTACAACACCATTTGTAACATAATAATTCTTACTATTATACTTACAAATACCATTGTAGTTCTTATTAACCTGACCATTTTCTACATAATAATACTTATTATTGTATTCATAAAGACCCTTGTATTGATAATCAACCATACTATTTGAAACATAATAAAGTGTACCATCTTTTTCTACAAGACCCTTATAATCCCATCTCACCATACTACGGTCTACGTAATACATAGCACCATTGTATTTAACTAGATTTGTATATTTCCAGGTAATTGTTCCATTTTCAATATAATACCAAGTGTTATTGTAGTAATAGAGGTCATTATAACTTGTATCTACTTTACCATCTTTAATGTAATACCAAGTATTTCCAGTATAGAATAAATCATTAAATCCATAATCTACCTGGCTCTTATAGAAATAATACTTTGTACCTTTATATTCAGCAACATTATTATATGTCCATGAAATAGTACTGCCTTCTACATAATAAAGGTTATTATTGTAAGTTACTACACCATTAAATGTCCAATCTAATACACCATTCACAATATAGTACCAATTATTATTGTAATAATATAAATCAGTAAAGTCCTTATTAAGCTTACCATTAGTTAACATGTACCAATTAGAACCAGATTGTACAAGTCCTGACTGAGTCTTATTGACCATACCTCTTGTAACAAGATATGTATCTCCCTTATAAGTAGCTAAACCATTATATGATGTATTAATTCGATTGTTTTCGAAGTAGTATAGTTCTCCTTGAATTTCATTCAAACCATCAGAATACTCAGTAGTAGTTCCATCATTTGAATTTTCAAATGGACTATAAGAGTAATTTAAATCTACATTAGTTGAGATACCAGGTATTTTCCCAGTACAAGAGCACTGCCACATATCATATTTACCCTGGTAATTACAAACTGTATTATATTGTGCAACCCACTTAGTCCAGTTATTAAAACAACTATCAGTTAAATAATTAGTAAACCAATCTTTGTTCGCATAAATACCAACAGTATATCCCTTTGCAGATAACTTATTACAGAATGTCTTCGCAATATTCGCAATTTCAGTTTTACTTAATTTCTTACGTATTGCCTCTTCTTCTAAATCATAATAAACAGGATACTTAAACTTCTTTCCCTGTAATAAACGAATCGCATGATCTGCTTCACTAGAAGCTTTTTCTACAGTATCCGCATAAGAATATAAGTAGACACCATAAGGAATATTGTTGTCTATACATCCCTTTACATTTTCTTCCCATTTCTTATCATCCTGATTCTTATCATTTGTACCATAACCACATCTGATAATCGCATATTCTACTTCTGACTGTTTGACTTTCTTCCAGTCAATAGTGCCATTATGATAGCTTACATCAATTCCCTTACAAATTGCTTTTGGATCATCAGGCCATCCTGAATTCACAGAAGCACGTGCAACATAATTTGCACTACCTCTTTCCTTCACTTGTCCATTTGAATACCTAAAGCTATTTGCTATATCATTCTTTTCATTATAGTTAATATCTTCACCAAATGCTGGAAGAGTAGTACTACTTACAACCATCAGGAAAGATAAAACTGTAACGCATAATCTCTTAAATAGTTTTTTCATCAGTGTGTCCTCCTTCGCGTTAAATCATTTTAACATTTGTATTATGAATCATCAATTTGTATCAATAATTTCACATAATTCATTCTGATGTAAAAATAATAAAATCAATAAGCACAAAATAAATGCGCTTCTATGCATTTAATAATATAACATCTAAATTACAGATTATCAAACATTATCACACGTTTTAATGCTCAAATAATCATGATATTTACAATAAAAAAGAGTTTGTAAATAAAAAAAACTGATTCATAGAGAATCAGCCTTATTCTTATACAGCAATATCATAATACATAAACTTTCTATCGCAGCTATAACCCATACAGATATATTTGTATCATCACCTGTTTTTACATGTGGTTTATGAGGTTTAGAAGGTGTGGGCTTTACTGGTTTTACCCATTCAGCCTTGGGTTCTATAGTAACATTATATTCTACACTTCCATCCACAAGTGAAGGAATCTCAACTAGAAAAGGAGCAGATTCAAACTGACTTTTACCACTTTCTACGTATCCCTCTTGTGCAATCAAATAAATACCTTGCGTTAAATTACTAAATGTTGTACGACCTAATGTATTAGTTTCTTGTAGTGAACAAGATATATCTTTCTGTTGTGCATATTTATATAATTGTTTGGCTTGTTTTTCTCTTGCCTCTGCACTGGTATCTACTAATGATATATGTGAATCTTTAAAGTTATCCTTCCATGTCAATGTATCATTACTCATATAGTGAACCTGATAGATTGAAAACTTAGCATCTGAAAGATTCACTTCATGATTCAATTCATTTCTACCCTTATATACAATCTGTATACTTCCTTTTCTAGAACCACTCTCCGCATGAATAGTTGAAACATTCATGAACGTACTCATAAGAAAAGCAATCATAAACACAATAATATTTCTTACCTTCATGTTAGTTTCCTCCTTTTCTTATCCCTTATACAGTAAATAATTGCGATAATTAAACCTATCAAAATCACAATTACTGCCATAATTAATACCTTAGACGTAAATGATAATTCTGGTTTAATATTTGTATCAGGCACTTTCTTTGTAGCTTCTTGATATGGTATACGATGTCCTCTCACTAATAATCTATGTGTATTAATCGCATAAGGTGTGCATGTCACTAATGTGGCATAATCTTTGCCAGGTTCTATAGATAATCCTTTTGTCTCTTCTGGTAATACTGTTTTTATTTGATCTATCTCATAAGCCAATGTTTCATCTAAGACCTTGATATAGAATATATCTCCTTCTTTTAGCTTATCCATATTCGTAAATAGAGTCTTAGTAGGTAACCCTCTGTGCCCCGTTAATACTGTATGAGTACTTTCTCCTCCAACAGGCAAAGAAGTACCCCAGAAATGTCCTACACCTGCCTGTAAGACTGTTTCACTTGTACCATGATAAATAGGTAGTTCTATATGAATCTTAGGAATACGTATATATCCCATCATTCCAGAACCATCTACATTTAATAAACTCTCATAACGTGCATCTAACTTTGTATCTTCCTGTGAAAATGGATCTATAAGATCTATATTTCCTAACATCTCTCTATTATAAGCACGTGCTTCTTCCAACATTCTTATCTTATCTGCCTTAGAGAGTTCTACACTCTCTTTATCATAATGAGAGATAACCTTAGAACCATTCTTCTCATTAAGATAACTACTAAAGCTAGGATATAACAACACGGAGAATGCAATCAAAAGTACAAATAAACGAATAATATCATTTTTAGTAATTTTAATCTTCATACACTTCATTTCATTCTCCCTATTAATATATAAATAATTGGAATTGCGGTTATCTTTTAAGATAAGATAACCGCTCATTCCATTAAAAACTATTTCTTAGTTTTCTCTTTTTCTATCACGGATAAAGCTTACTGCAACACCTAATACAAGAAGGGCTGCAACAACAGTAAATGCGATAGTACCCATACCACCTGTTGATGGAAGGATAGAACCAGTACTGTTTTCTACATCGATGATTTTATCATCTACATTTTCATCATTGTTAAAAAGAGTCCAAGCATTCACATCTTCATTAGTGCTCTTCTTAATCTCAACCTTGATTGGATCAGTTAACTTGTTGTATCCTGCTGGAGCTTCTATTTCTACTAAATAGTAAGTTCCTGCAGCAAGACCATTAACACGAAGGTTGTAGTTCTGACCATCAATTGATTTAACTGATTCAAATACAGTGTTTTCAGATGTTGGATCTACTACATAGTTACCATTAGATCCTGCTACTTTAATAGCATTAGTATCACTTGTAGCATCAGATTCTGAGTTATAAAGACTGAATTTAGCACCAGCTAATCTGTCATCTGTAGTACCTGCTTTAATCTTGTTGATATTAAGAGGGTATGTAGGTGTTTTAGCTTCACTTGGTGTAGTAGTTGTTGTTTCACCTGGTTTGTTACCATATTCTAATGTGGCTTTGTTCTTTTCTGTTACAACTGCATCTTTATTCACTTTAGCATAGTAAGTTACAGTGAATTCTTTACCTTTGTTTGCCTGGTTAGCTCTTACCCATTCAGATAAGTCAAGAGATATCTTTCTTTTGTTAGTTGTATCAAGTGCAGCTGTAGTAGGAGCAGTTCCTGCATTAACACTAGTGTCTTTAAATGCTACTGTTACATTAACTGTTGTATCACCTGTTTCAAGAGCTGTTCCATTTACATCGTTTACAAAATCAAGACCTTTTGATAATTCATCGCGGATAGTATATACATACTGGTCATATCCAGTTGTATCTGGTACTGAACCAGTTACTGTATATTTAACGACCTGACCAATGCTTACAGTATCTTGTTCTGCTTTTTTTGTGATGCTTGGAGCTTCAGTTTTTAAGTTTACAGTATTAGTTTTTCCTTCTTCTACTGTAACTAATGAAGACTGAATTTCTTTTCCACCTGTCACATATACTAAATAGTAACCTGCTGCTAAGCCAGTGAAAGTATGAGATTTTTTAGAATCTGCGATTTTGTTTGAAGTTGCAGTAGATGCTAAGTTACTTTTTAAAGCTTTTGCAGTGAACTTATTTGCGAAGTTCTGAACTCCAATTGAGTTATTTTTACCTAAATCCTTTACAGCTTTCGCAATTTCTTCATCTTTAGAATTTGTTGTAATAGGTGAACCTAATACTTCTACTAATGCATCCTTATAACCTTCTGTATTGCTAACAGTATAAGAATAGTTCTTTTTGTCTGATGACACAGTAACATCAAATAACTTATATAAGTTAATTGTCTGTCCCTTTAAATCCTGTCCATCTTTTACATTTACAGTAAGACTACAGTTAGTAGGACCTGCTGCAAATGCTGTTACGGACATAGTCATTGTCATAACCGCAGTTAATAACAATGCAATAATGCGTTTAATACTTTTCATAACTTTTTCTCCTTTTTTTCATTTCTCTTTATAATTTTTCTGCTTTATTTTCCTTATTCTTTCTGTATCTCATATCGAAATAAACAAAGAAAAGCAGAATTGCTATCGCATAAAATAAGTAGTTTCCAAATCCTCCAGTATTTGGAAGACATGGGAAATGCTTATTGGTTATCATAAACGTAAAGCCATCATCTGATGTCTTAATAGTTGTTGTATAACCATTAATTTCCGCTTCTGTTACGGAATATTTATAATAACGAACAGTTCCATCACTCTCTGTCTTATAGGCAGGAAGCCCTTTAATTACTTCTTGCCATGTTGATTTGTTAATAGAGCCCGTTATTCTGTAACTCTCATAATTTGGAACAGTTTGTGTCTGTTCTTTGCCAGTCGCATCCTTCCAAGTACGAGAAATTGTTACCGTAATACTGTCTGGTCGTTTATTATCGAAGTTATCGAAATCCTTCCAGACTTTATTTATAGTGAGTTTAACCAGCTTATCACATGGATCCTGTGACTCAGATGGTTCTGGTATCTCACTTTCACCCGTATTAAGAGTTGTCTTTGTATCAGCCATTAATACTGCTTTGGCAGGTGATTCATATGCCTTCAAATCAGCTGTCTCACTACCATTTGATAGAACCGCATTCTCTAGATTATTAAAGGCTTTAACTATATCCATATGTTTGATTGTATAAATATCCCATCCATTATTCTTTTCATAACTACTATTTAATACTTTGTTATTGTTTTTGATTTGTGTGAGAGATTTATCTAATTTTCTATAGATACGGTAGTTGTTTCCTTCACCTTCTACCTTTTCTAATTTATTGAAGTCGTAAACTGAATCTAATTTACTCTTACCACTAAAAGGTCCTACAAGATCCTTAGTCCCTCTAACTACGTCACAGTAGTACATGTTGTTGTTCTTTAATAAACCTTCATCATTAAATCCTACAAAACCACCACTGCGTCCATCAGTTGCAGTACCATCAGTATTGTTGTTGGCACCACCAGCATAAACATCATATCCATAGCTCACACCATACACATTACTATCAGTAATCTTTGTACGGTTTGCTTTAATAAGACTGACACTGATATTTGACTTTGTATCATTATCATCTAATAAACCATTCTCATCACATGGGAGTTTAATAGATGAATCTCCAATAGTAATAATTGCAAGATCTGTCTGTTGTTTATTATCTGTTGATTTCTTAGAAAGACCTACAGATATATCTAAACCTAGAAGATTGACATGAAGAAGATTTCCCTTATATAACGCTTCTACTTTTATAATTCCTAGATTGATTTTTAGAAGATTTGAACCCTGTAACTTATCTAGATAAAGTGCTTTTATAAGTTTGTTCACAAGCATAAATATGACATTGACTGGTCCAGAATCCAGTTTTAAATCTGCAAGATATGCAAAGCTTGTTCTACCTGCAAATCCTCCTGCTGTTCCTCCAGATGCAACCTGTTTTAATCCACTATTCAAATCACTGTCACTTCCTGCTGTACACTTAGACATTCTTGCAAGGTTTGCATAACCAATAAATCCACCAGCAATCTGTTCCTCACCATTTTGACTTTGTACCGTATAGCCATCACTTGTACCACTTACACTACAATCATCAATATGAGAACCAAAGATATCCATAACACCTAATGCTCCACCAAGAAGCTGTCCTGTATTATTTCCTAGAACATCAATCTTATCAGCTTTCACAACACCACTCTTACCAGAGTAACCAATGAATCCACCTACACTATTTAAGCCTCTTACATTACTTAATTGTGTAACTGTACTATTCTTTATGGAACCATTTAGAAGGGAACCACCAAAACCACCAGCTGTTCCACTGTATGTGACTTGATTGTTCTGTCCGAATTTTTTTGCAACATTCGCATTGACACTTAGTCCTGCATCCTCACTTCCACTTACATTTCCGTAATATACATAACTTCTAAAAGCGTCTAATACATCTGTTCTTCCAAGTTTTAACAACTTATCTAGTAGCGATGTTTCATTTCCTGCACTGATATTTGCAACTCCTGCCACATCTGCTACACCAAAACATCCACCAGCATATTCACCTGCAATAACAGAACGGATATTCGTTACACTAATACCAGCTGTAGGAGAATCCTTTTTACCAAGAACTGTTCCTTCCAGCATTCCTGCAAAACCACCTGCAGTTTTTGCATAAGAAGTATTATTCTTACCTGTTGTATATGCACCATTCACAATGAATCCCCAATCATCCCAGGATTCAACGTCTGCATAACGGATTGTAGCAACTGTCGCATTAAGTACTTTAATTAAGTCCGAAGGGGTACTAAGTAGTTTATTAAGTAATTGACTTAATAATCCTTCACCAGCAGTAGGGTTAAGTGTTGCTACAGAACCAGGTCTAGAACTTCCTACAAAACCACCTACGTAGCTTCTACCATCTACTCGTCTGAGTTTCTTTACCTGACAATGTGCAGTATTGTCTCCCCAGATTTGTCCACCAATGAGTTTACCTACATAACCACCAGCATAACCACAGTTATCCTTATTATTAGTTCCTGTAGATTCAACCATTAATCCACTTTGGTAGCCTTCTACTGAAGATTGCTTAATTACTGGGACAAATACATTCAGTACATCAATCATTCTTCCTAACTGAAGATTAAGACCGAGAATATTGACACCACCAAGATCTGCAGCACCACCATTAATCATTTCTCCAGCAAAACCACCTGCAGTTCTTAATCCTTTTACTTTCTTAGTCTGATATGCCTGACCATTTGTGATAGTACCTGTCTGCATAGAGCCAACATAGCCTCCTGCAGCACCACCAATCGCTAGTTTGATTTCATCTCGGTAATTTACTCTACCAGCAACGACATTGTATCCATAAGCATATTTATTAATAATAGCATCTAATCCTGCTTGGTTATTTACCTTACCATGCTCTGCAAGATCACTTCCGTAACCACCATACTTACCTACGAATTCAACCCATTTATTCCATGTTTCATAATCCATCAAAGCAAGTGGTCCATATACAGCAGTATTCTCTTCTGTAGGATAAACAACACTTAAAGCACCTAGTATGTTATCTACCTTTACTAATCCCCATAATAGAGATAAGTTCCCTGTACTTGCAGTGTCTGCAGATTCCATTAAACCGGTAAATCCACCGGCAATCTCTTCACCATATACAGAACGAATTCTTACTGCTTTACAAGTACTTGTTGGTCCAGTGTAATCTTTACCTTTCCACTTCTTTGTATTATTACCCCAGATATGACCACCTTCGTTATGTCCTACATAACCACCAGCCATACCTCGTTGTACCTGTGTTGTAGAAGATGCCTGTGCACGTACTGCACCACCACAAGGCACACATGTAGTGGAACTATTTCTAATAGTAGGTACAAAATCTTCTGCGACAGAAGCAAGTACACTATCAGCTTTTACTAATCCACCTAAAATACTTGCATCATCTAATACATTTGCAATATTACCAGGCTGTAAATCTCCTACATAACCACCAGCAGTTAACTGACCAATAATATAAGAGAAGTTATTCGCATTAGAATCCTGAATATGTCCACCAGAAATCTTTCCTGCAAATCCACCTGCATCCCCAAGTACATCATTGTCTGATGCATCAGAAGCCGTATTCTTATAAGATGCTTTAACCGCAAATCCACCAGGATTTCCACTCACATGAGAATGTTCAATAGTAGATACCACTACGTTTAATGCATCTAATACATTATTAATACCTATAGAAGCACCTAGAATACTTAATCCTTTACCTACAGAAGCTGCAGAACCAATATCCATATAACCAATATATCCACCAGCATATCTTGCTCCAGTGACTGCATATTGGCTTTCATTATTAAAGTATGTAGGTGCTTCTGTAGATTCTAAATCTTTTGGAGGTGTTACTTCTGTATGTTTTAAATGTGTCACATCACAATAACTTACCTGGACACCACTACCATAACCAATGAATCCTCCTGCACTTCCTGAATGGGTATCTTCTGATTTATGTTTATTCGCAATAACTGTAAATCCTGAATCTGACTTCACACCAGCATATTGTACATAAGGAATATAGGCGTTAATGAGGTTAAGTAATTGACCTACATCAACATTAAGTCCTTTAAGACCACCAAGGATACTAATACCTTTACCTGCATCAGCAAGTGCACCAGAGTAAACATTACCTCCAAAACCACCTGCATAAGACTGTCCATTGACATGATCCAAGTTATATACAGAATAGTAGTTTCCTTGTCCTGCATCGTGGTTATTAAGAGTACCACTCTGGAAGTTTCCTACGAAACCTCCAGCCGTATCTGCAGAAACACCACCGCCATTTACATAAGTAACAGTACACAATGTATAAGTTGGGATGAGATACTTAACTGCAGTTAATAAACCATTGATATCTAAAACACTTGTATCTTTAGTAATCCAACCTTTAAGATCTTCTTCAGATGCAACATCAGCCAGTCCACCTGTTTGTGATGTTCCAATAAATCCACCTGCATAACCATCTGTATCATTTGCGGATACTTCTTTAAGGTTCTTTACATCGGATTTATTAATTTCACAGCTATGACTCTTGCCTACAAATCCACCAGCAACATAATCAACAACACCACCATCACTGTTAGTACCTGTTGCTTTGACTGTTAAGCCATCAGCTACACCAATAACATGAGAATCATTGATTGTTACACGTACACCAGAAGCTACCTTTAATAGGTTCTTTACCTGTAAAAGATGATTTAATCCAAGAAGGTTAACTGTTAAACCTCCTGTATCCGCAAGATCTCCTGGACCAGCTAAACCAATCATTCCACCAACACGGTTATTACCTGTTACAGACTTTAAATTCTTGATTGTGACTGTATTAATTGAACCACCAATTGCATCACCAAAGCCACCGCCAATACGCTGTTCGCCTGTAATAGATAAACCAGTAGTAGGGCCTGTGACTGTTACTTTATCTACAGTAAAGCCAAGGTATGAAGCAAGTCCAAGAGTATCATTTAATAATCCGGCTACTTTAGCAGTTCCTAAAGAACCTGCAATAGCACCTACAAAGTTCTTTCCTGTAATACTTTGAACACCTGAGAGTTCTACATCTTTCACTGAGACAGATGCTGTGTCATATACTTTATTTCTCCAATAAGATACTTTATTTAAATAATCAGCACTCAATGATGCAATATAAGCACCATTACCTCTACCAGTCATACCACCTACATAATCTACACCACTTAAATTAAGTGGACCACTAACGGTAGCACCTAATATATAAGATGGATTAACACCAGCTAAAGATAGTAGAGAAGGGGAGATATCCGCATTACTGCTTAATAGCTTGACTACCAGATCAACAACACCACCTAGTAGGTTGTTTTTAGTATCTCCTTTACCTAAGTCTGCAGACCATCCAAGAGATGCAATACCTGCAAAGCCTCCTGCATAATCACTAGTCGATTTTACTTCAAATGTATTTGTAGAATTAACAGTACAGTTGACTGCAGACGTATTTGCAAGAGCACCTGCAAAACCTCCTGCATAAGTTTCACTTAAGACTGTGAGTCCTTTATTGTTTATTGAACAGTTTAAGAGTAAACTTTCTGGATTCATATTTGGAAGCTTTGTCTGAATATCCAATGCACCAGAAAGAGTACCTTCAATGACATCATCACGTGCTAAACCTACAAAACCACCTGTAAATCTTTTTCCACTAATTGTATAGTTACTATTAGTAATAGAACAGTTTTCAATAATTGTGCCTTTCTGTTGTCCAATAAATCCACCTGCATAATCTTTTTCACTTGAAGTAGAAATACTTAAACCATTAATAGAACAATTCTTTATTTTTGCATTAATATAACCAGTAGGAATCAATTTACTTACTGGAATCGCATTACCTAATAGAATTGTGATTAAATCACCTAATCCTAGACCTGGAATAACATTCAATATATTTGTAAGTAACTTTACTAATCCACCAAGTGCATTTGATAAACCACTATACTGTGTTTTACCTACTGCATAACCAACAAATCCACCTGTATTACCGTTTACGTTTTTTACATCCGCATTATTTACTTCTATATTAGAGATCTCTACATGACCTTCTACACGTCCTGCAATAGCACCAGTCGCAAGTGCTGTAGGGTCTTTCTTTCTTGCATCAAGAACATCCCCCAATGTTTTTCCCAGATCAATCTTGACCTGACCGAACGTTAATATAAATGTTAGACCACTTACAAGTCCACCAAGTAATTTACCTAAAGTACTTGTAAGAGTACTTACAAGAGTAGATGGATACCAAGTTTCTGTAGTGGTTGTATGAACTTTCATATTATCAAACTTGATATTTGAAACCTGTACGAGCTCTTTACTTAAACCAATATCATGCTCACTTACTTCACTTGATATTGTTGAGAAGAAACCAACACCCATTTGTTCACCAACATTGAGTTTATCTGTTTGTTCAACCTTCACATTAGAAATAACTGGTTTCTCTATCTTTGCACCTACATTCCAAATCTTATTGTTAGTACTCTTAGCACCAACCATTGTGCCTTGGAAGTTAAGAGGTTTCCAACTTGAACTACTTAAATCTATATCACGGAAGATAATATAATTCGCATTAGCGCTATATTTCTGATTTGCAGCTTTATCAATATCGAGATCAGGATTAATTTCACCTGTGTTCTGATCAACGCCACATCTTCCTCTTGGCTTTAAGGGTGATACATTACTTAAGCTTTTGTTTGTTTCTTGAATTCCTCCAAAAGTATAGTCAGATACTCCATTTTGATTTTTCGTTAAATCGGCATCTCCACCATAAAGCATAATAGGTTTGCCGTTTTTATCCTTATCAACTTTCCATTTTAGAACATCTTGATAAGCCTGATAAACCGCACCATATACTTTTGTATCTGTTCCTATCTTTCTGAGCTGTGCTTCATTACCAATAAGAATATAAGTCTTATTCCCAATAGTCTTAACAACCTGACCCTTAAAGTCACGGCCTTCCGCATTTTCAGTACTTACGTTTTCGCTTACCTGATCTGCCACTAATTCTGGCTTACTAGAATCAAAACTTTGAGAGAGTACATACTTATGTGACTTACTATAAGTTAAGTAAGACTGATTCTCTCCATTAGGATATACCATCTGTCCCATACCAAACTGAGGTGCATCATAATCTAATGACATTACTGGTTCTGTTTCTGAATTATCCTGTGCAAGAACCATTAACTGATAGGGGTTATAGATAGTAATGGTATCTGTTTCTTTATTATAAAGTGATGTACTTTCTCTAGTTGTACCTGTAATGCTACCAGTAAAGTTATTTGGAAGTGTCCATATATAATCAGTACTCATCTCAATATCACTCATTAATACATATTGAGCATCTGATGTATATCTCAATTCAGTTCCTTCATTTTTTACTACTTCTCCAGAACCAATTGATCCATCCTTATCACCTGTATAAACATAAGCATCAGAACCAATCTGTTTTAACTGATTGTAGTTATAAATACAGATCTTATCATTTTGGTAATATGTCTCTATATTCTCAGTTGTTTCAGTTGTATTTGTATTATTATCATAAACTGTCTCTTGAGGCATATTATCAGTTTGATTAAAGTTGACTATACCTGCTGCATTTACCTGCGTACAAGCAAGCGCAATACATAGTATGAGAAGTACCCATTTATTGAGTAGTTGTTTTATTTTATTCATACAAGACCTTTTTCCTTCCTATAATATTCTGAGTTATTATTCAGAAAACATGTTGCAATTGTTCTAAAAAGCCCCATATTGTTGATATTTTCTATATAAACACACTTTTTTTACATCTTCTTGCATTATAGACTTATAAAATTGTTAATATAATGTGTAAAAAGAGAAAAGTTTTTAACAGTTTTTTGTCTAAAGTGTACCATAAAATATTACAAAATAAATAACGAGCCACTTATGCGACTCGTCTTTAATTACAACTGTTCTAATATTTTAAGTATTATAATGCCATTTCTAACTGCAAGTATTTCCGCACTATTATCAAATTCTATACCTGTTAGATCTACAATCTTAGATAAACGATAAGAGACAGTTCTAGGATGAACGTTCATTAACTCTGAAGTTTTTCTAATACTCTGTTTATTACTCAAATAACATTCCAAAGTACTAATCAACTCACTGTTTCTCTTTTTATCCTGTTTATTAAGCTTAATGACTGAATAAGGTATATATTGTCTTAATTCTTCCTTATCATTAATATTTGTAAATATCTGGAAGAAACCTAATTTAGCACAATCTACGATTGATTTAGTTTTCTCTCCAGTAGCCTCTCTAATAAGACCAATATACTCTAATGCTGCTTTAGAATCCTTAAAAGAATCCTTTAATCCATGATATCCCTTCACACTCTTTCCTATTCCAATTAGAAGTTCAAACTTCTTATTTCTTCTAGTTAAAGAATCTTGTATATCTTTATGAATCTCTTCTAAAGTGTTTCTAAACTCTTTTTTTATTTTCCAATCTTTTTCGTTATAAATGTATAAGATATGATTTGTATTATAAAAAATACGCTCTTTTGGTAAGTAATGATACATTTCTTTCTTAAGATTTTTCGTCTCATTCTTCTGTGCGATACTATTTTTTTCTTTTTTATTCTCAGGCTTTAAATAGAATATAACTACTCTATATTCATCTGTATCGCTTAAATCAAGTAAACTTGAGGCATCATCTTCTTCGGCATCAGACATACCTCCATTAATCAACCAATAGTTCAAATCACGAAGATATTTAATTTCCATCTCCTTCTTTGTGACATCCTGAGCTAAAAGATAGAATAAAGCCGTAATTATATTATCTAATGTGACAAAGTCTAATTCACTCAACGGTTCATTCACTTCTGTAACCACTAGATAATAATGACAATAATTAAGAATATAAATCTTTTGAATATATTCCACATACTCTCTCTTTTGGCGTATATACTCATGCTTAGTAGTAATATGAGGTACATACTTTTCATCACCTATGATAGTAAACTCTTTTTGTCCTGTAATAGGATAAATACAGTGATAATTTTCATCATAGAGAGAAACAGAATTTCCTACCATAGTCTCTAAACTTTTAAAGAATGTCTCTATTGTTTGTTCATCATATCGTTCATGTAATAAAAAATGATTAATCTGATCTTGAACTATTTCACTATATAGATACTTTGCAATATCAAGATCGTAGGCATGACATAATACATATTTCAAAACAGCCCAATAACTAATATTATGTGGAAGTTCTAACACAGGTATTCCATGTGCATCGCAAAAGTGTATAAATAGTTCAAATAATTCCTTCTGATGCACTGTATCTTTTCTTCTTTTTATTATAAATCCGCTAACTCCCTTTTTATTCAATTCTTCTAGATGGCAAATCACTGTGTTCTTATCAAGATTATCATAAACTCTTAAAGAGGTTAGCAATAACTTACCCCCCCCGAAATTTCAATATCAGCCCTTGAAATAAATTGTGCACCTTTTATTTCTCTATTTGTTTCATACAGATTGTTTATTATTTTAATTCCAGAAAATTCATTACTTTTGATAAAATCTTCTACTGTATACCCCATTTGAAAGAATCCTCCATATTATATGATTGCCATATCAAGCATCAGCAATACATTATTTAATACAAACAATCAATATATAATAATATTAATTATTGTACATATCTAATATAAATATAATATATATTTTTTACATTTTAACATAACAATTATAGTTCAATTTTTTATTTTATACTATCTATTTGCCTTCTATTAAAAAAAATCTACTCTTTTAATTATAGGAACACATTTGTCTTTTCTTCATAGATGTTGTATATTATAAACTCAAGAAAGAGGAGAGAAACATTATGGCTAAAAAGAAGAAATTACGTATACTACTTACTCTATTAATCATAATCTGGATGGGGGTTATATTCTGTTTTTCTAATCAAACAGGTCCTAAAAGTTCCTCTTCTTCCCAATCAGTCATCTATCTCATAGGACACATATCTAAGACATTAACTGGACACAATATAGTGAATACATTATCCACAGAAGCTTTTAGCTTTATAGAATTCACTATTCGTAAATGTGCACATATGTTTGTATATTTCGTTTTAAGTATTCTTACAATGTTGCTGATGTTTACTTATGAAACTTATCCCTTACGCTTTAAATGCTTTATATCACTACTAGCGAGTTTCCTCTATGCCTGTTCAGATGAACTCCATCAGTTCTTTGTAGGAGGGCGTAGTGCAAGCTTTAGAGATGTACTGATAGATTCTACAGGTGCATGTATTGGGATATTACTTACACTTATTATTTATACTCTAATTAAGAAGGCACAGCATCATTATTAGCTGTGTCTTTCATTTGGCTTAAATTCTACATAGTCATAAGAATCTTCATCTGTATAATGCCACCATTCACCCTCATATCCTATAAATCCATACTTCTCCATTGTTTCTTCTAGTAATAGAACATGTTTAAGAGGATCACCTGTTAACCATGAATAATCTCTACTTGCTTGACTCGTAAAATCATCAAACTCTGTAGGCATATCTATTTCACTTCCATCACTCTTTACAAGAGTCACATCTACAACATTTCCAAAATTATGTGTCTTAGGACCATTTGTCGGATCAGCAACAAACTCATCATCATGGATCAGTTCCCAGAAATATTGTTGTGCAGTAAATGGTCTATAAGCATCCCAGATTTTTAAACTAAAACCTATTTCTTTTAACCCTTCCTGTACCTTCTTGAGTTTAAGTGTAGTTCCTCTTCTTAAATACGCTTCATCAAAATCATATACTTTAGTATGTGTAAAATTACGTTCTGTTGCATAACGTAGTTCCACATATATATCAGGTATATAATCTTTTACTCTCACATATTCTCTCTTCATAACTTCTCCAAAAGAAAATCCAGGGAATAACCCTGGATCCTAGTAATTGTTTTTGACTTGAATACGTGTAATAGCCTTCTTTAATGCAATTTCAGCACGCTGTAAATCGACATCTGGATTCTTTGATCTTAATCTCTCTTCAGCTCTTGCCTTTGCTTCTTCAGCTCTACGTAGGTCGATTTCTTCTGGTGATTCAATATCATTCACAATAAGTGTAACAGTATTATCACCATCTACATAAACAAATCCACCACCAACAGCGAACTCATATCTGTCTTTATCAATCCTATAATTCATTTCGGCGATTTCCACACCACTCGCCAATGGCATATGGTGAGCAAGTATACCCATCTGACCATCAGTTGTTCTAATGTTCAGAATATCTACGTCTACATCCCTGTAGGTACCTTTAGGAGTGACGATATGTAAATGAAATTTACTCACTTAAAGATTCAGCTTTCTTTACTGCTTCTTCAATAGTACCTACATTATGGAAAGCCTGCTCTGGTAAATCGTCATATTTGCCTTCTAGAATTTCTTTAAATCCTTTTACTGTATCTTCTACATGTACATACTTACCATCTAAACCAGTAAACTGTTCTGCAACAGTAAATGGCTGTGATAAGAAGTTTCTAATTCTTCTTGCACGTGCAACGATTAGTTTATCTTCTTCACTCAATTCATCCATACCAAGAATTGCGATGATATCCTGTAATTCCTGATATTTCTGTAACATCTGAGTTACTCCATGAGCCACTTCATAATGTTCTTTACCAACAACGTTTGGATCAAGACCTCTAGAAGAAGAGTTTAGTGGATCTACTGCAGGGTAAATACCTAATGCTGCAATACTACGATCAAGTACAACTCTTGCATCAAGATGTGTGAATGTAGTTGCCGGAGCAGGATCAGTCATATCATCGGCAGGTACATATACAGCCTGTACAGATGTAATAGAACCCTGTTTAGTTGAAGTAATACGTTCCTGTAACTGACCCATTTCAGTTGCAAGAGTTGGCTGATAACCTGCCTGAGATGGAACACGTCCAAGTAGGGCAGATACTTCTGAACCAGCCTGAGTGAAACGGAAGATATTATCGATGAATAGTAAGACATCCTGTCCCTGTTCATCACGGAAATATTCCGCCATAGTAAGTGCTGATAATGCAACTCTAAGTCTTGATCCAGGTGGTTCATTCATCTGACCAAACACTAGTGTTGTCTTATCTAATACACCACTTTCTTTCATTTCATAGTACAAATCATTACCTTCACGAGAACGTTCACCAACACCGGCGAATACTGATAAACCGTTGTGTTCAGTTGCGATGTTGTTGATGAATTCCTGGATAAGAACTGTCTTACCTACACCGGCACCACCGAACAATCCGATCTTACCACCCTTGATGAATGGACAGATCAAGTCTACGACTTTAATACCTGTTTCAAGAATTTCAGTTTCTGTTCTCTGATCAGCAAATGTAGGTGCTGATCTATGAATTGGCATATGTTTTTCTTCAGTCAATTCATCTTTACCATCAATAGAATGTCCTAATACGTTGAACATTCTACCAAGTGTTTTATTACCTACTGGAACACTAATAGGTGCATTAGTATCCACAGCATCCATACCTCTTGTTAGACCATCAGTAGGACCCATTGCGATACATCTTACAATATCATCACCAATATGCTGAGCAACTTCTACAGTTAACTCTTCACCATGGTTATCAATTGTGATGGCTGTATTTAGATCTGGAAGATCTTTATCAGCAGCAAACTGTACATCGACAACTGGACCCTGAGCCTTGATAATCTTACCAACATTCAAAGACATATGGCACCTCCTTCTTATTGTGCATTGGCACCAGCAACGATTTCACTTACTTCACTTGTAATCGCGCTCTGACGTGCCTGGTTGTATTTTAATAACAACTCATCTGTTAATTCATTAGCATTGTCTGTTGCGTTCTTCATAGATGTTCTTCTAGACGCATTTTCTGCAGTCACTGATTCAATCAAGTAACCATAGATAACGGCCTGTAAATACATCGGAATTAAGCTTCCAAGTACTGATTCAGGACTTGGTTCAAACAATGTATCTTTATGGAATTTCTTATCAGAGACAAGATCTTCAGCCTTAAGTGGAAGAAGAGTCACATCTCTAGGTACGAAAGTTAAATCATTCACATATTCTGTATATACAATATGAATAGACTTAATTTCTTTTTTCTTATAGCCTTCTAGGAGTGAAGCAACTAATCTCACAACACTTCTAAAATCAAGGGTCGTATTAAGGTCTACATAAGTACCATCTACTTCACCTTTAAAATGTTTCTTAAACTGATTTAAGCCTTTATTACCAATCGCAATAATCTTCTTGGCATCATTGACTGATGCTTCAACCTGCTTAAAGATATTTGAGTTATATCCACCACATAATCCTAAAGTAGAAGTGATAACGATATAAACATCTTTACCCTTATTATTTAATACTAAATAAGGAGAATCAATATCATTTCCTGCAGAAGATAAGATCTGTGCACAAGTATCTTTTACCTGTGTATAATAAGGTTTCATGTCATTCAACTGATTTCTAGTCTTAGAAAGCTTAGAGCTAGCAACAAGTTCCATAGCTCTTGTGATTTTCTTAGTAGATTCAATTGATTTGATACGACGCTTGATGGCTTGCATCTGCCCAGCCATAATTAAGCCTCAGCTTTCTGTAAGTTTTCGAACTGAGTTGTATAAGCCTTAACAGCTTCCTTCAACTTAGCAGTTAATTCATCAGATAATACTTTCTTTTCTCTGATTTCATCAAGAAGATCACTATGTGCAACAGCAAACTTCTCTACTAAACCATCCATGTATTCCTGTATCTTTTCCACTTTAACATTCTTAACGAATCCATTTTCAAGTGCAAATAGAGTAATAATCTGATCAATAACATCTCTTGGTGCATACTGTGCCTGCTTTAATACTTCACGTACACGTTCACCATGTTCAATCGCATTCTTAGTTGCTGCATCTAAGTCAGAACCAAACTGTGCGAATGACTGCATTTCTTCATACTGCGCTAATTCATACTTCAAGTTTCTAGAAACCTGCTTCATAGCCTTGATCTGTGCTGTAGAACCTACACGTGATACAGATAAACCTGTATCAATGGCAGGTCTGAAACCAGCATTGAATAATTCCTGCTGTAAGAAGATCTGCCCATCAGTAATAGAAATAACGTTAGTAGGGATATATGCTGAGATATCACCTGCCTGTGTTTCAATGATAGGAAGGGCAGTAATAGAACCTCCGCCATTTTCTTCATTTAAACGACAAGATCTTTCTAATAGTCTTGAATGTAAGTAGAATACATCACCTGGATAAGCTTCACGTCCTGGTGGTCTCTTTAATAATAGAGACACTGTACGATAAGCTACGGCATGCTTACTTAAATCATCATAAACGATTAATACATCCTTACCCTGGTCAAGCCATTCTTCAGCAATAGCACAACCTGCATAAGGAGCAATATACTGAACTGGAGCAAGTTCAGAAGCTGATGCAGAAACAACAACAGTATAATCCATTGCGCCTGCCTTCTTTAATTTTTCAACAACCTGTGCAACTGTAGAGTTCTTCTGACCAATTGCTACATAGATACAGTACATATCCTGACCTTTTTGGTTGATGATTGTATCAACAGCGATAGCTGTTTTACCAGTCTGTCTGTCACCGATGATTAACTCACGCTGACCTCTACCAACTGGAATAATTGCATCAATAGTAGTGATACCAGTCTGTACTGGCTGATCTACTGATTTTCTTGTCATAACACCAGGAGCCACTCTTTCGATTGGTCTAGTCTTTGTAGTGATAATTTCACCCTGACCATCAATAGGCTGTCCTAAAGGGTTAACGACACGACCAAGCATTGCATCACCTACAGGTACTTCAATGATCTTACCTGTACGTCTTACTTCGTCGCCTTCTTTAATTTCGTCCGCATTACCTAATAAAGTAACACCAACACTATCTTCATCTAGGTTCATGACCATACCATAAACATCACCTGGGAAAAGGATCAATTCACCTAGCATTGCATTGTCTAAACCATGAACAACACTGACACCGTCACCAACAGTCATAACTGTTCCGACGTCTTTCTGTTCCATGACATCATCATAATGCTTAATCTGCTCTTTGATTAAAGCACTGATTTCATCGGGTCTTAATGCCACTTGCGTCACCTACTTTCTCAACAGCTCAGTCTTGAGCTTGCTGACTTTGTTCTTTAATGAGCCATCATAGACACGGTTCTCAATCTGAACCTTAACACCACCAATAAGTGTCTTATCTTCAACAGTTCTTAAAGTAATTGTTTTGTTTTCTTTCTGAGAAATCGCTTCTTCAATTGTCTTAACCTGTTCATCGCTTAATGCGAAAGGTGTGAAGATAACGCCTTCCTCGATACCAAGATGCTTATTACTCATCTTAATAAAGCTTTTTGTAATAGGCGCAATGTATCTTGTTCTTCTTTTCTTTACAAGCAGTTTAAGAAAATTCAATACATAATGATTTACTGAAGTGCCAAAACCTTTATCAAGTAATGCACACTTTGCTTCATCATCTACAAGCACATGAGAGAAGAATTTTTCAAATTCTGGATTACTTTCTAAAACTGTATCAACTAGTTTCATGTCTGCTAGATAATCTTCTAGCGCATGATCTTCTAACGCTAACTGATATAAGCTTTCAGCATAACGTTCTGCAACATTTGCATCCATTAGTTAACAACCTGTTTTACGAAATCATCTACTAAAGCTTTATTGGCTTCAGTATTCATATTCTGATCCATGACTTTAGTAGCCACTTCAACAGCAACATCCACAATTTCTTTCTTCATTTCATCCTGTGCTGCAAGCTTTTCAGATTCAATTTCATGGCGAGCCTGTTCAATCTTTTCTTGAGCCTGCTTGTTAGCTTCATCCATGATTTTACTCTTAGCCTTTACGGCATCTTCCTTAGCCTGATCTATGATTTCTTTATACTGTTTTGCAGCTTCTTTAGCCTGCTTTTCACTTTCTAGAAGATATTCAGATGCTTTTTCATTCTTAGCCTTCGCATCATTGATATTACCTTCTATAAAATCAGCTCTCTTCTGGAAGAATTCTAATACATAATTCCATAAATATTTCTTGAACAGAAGAAGCATGATTGCAGTGGAACATAACTGAACAATCATAGTGGTAGGGTTTGGAAATAACTTTGCGGCTATATCTGGCATAGTTTTTTCCTCCTTAAACTATTTTTTATTTGAATACGAATAATAAGATGAAAGAAATAAGTAAACCATAGAGGGCTACTGTTTCTGTTAAGGCGATACCTAAGATCATAGTAGTACGGATCTTGCTTTCAGCCTCAGGATTTCTTCCAATTGCAGATACTGCATGAGCGGCAACTAAACCTTCACCAATACCTGTACCTAAACCTGCAAGTACTGCAATACCAGCAGCGATTGCAATTAAACCTCTTGTCATAATCAATTTCCTCCTATTGACATTTTTTTCATTTATTCTTCATCTGGATTTTCATTAGAAATCAGAATTGAAGATAGTGTAACGAATACCAGTGCTTGTACACATCCAGAGAATACATCGAAATAACAATGTAATAGTGGTGCTACCACTGGTCCTAAAAAGTTGAATGGAATCAACTTGTAACTTAAGAATGATGTTGCCTGATATACTAAGGCCATAATAAATGTACCACTCAATAAGTTACAGAAAATACGCATTGATATAGAAATCAATGGTGAAATCAAACCAAATAGGTTTGTTGGGGGAATCAAAGTTCCCTTAATATAACTGCCAACACCCTGATACTTAATCGCATTAATCTGAATTAATACCCATGTAATTAATGTTAAGGATAACGTGATTGAGTAGTTAGTAGTTGGCGCATCAAAACCTGTTAATCCAAATAAGTTAGAAACCAACAGCCATGCAAATAACATAGAAAAATAAGGATAGTAGTTCTTCGCATATTTCTTAGGCATGATTGTGCCCATATAATCGTAAACCATCTTAATGGCGGTTTCAACAAGAAGAACCACACCTTTTGGTCTCTTAGTTGGATCTGCTTCTCTTATTTTTTTACCTGCATAAACAAAGAAAATAGAAAGTATCACAGTCACAATCAATGATGATATCAGTTCTGGCTGAATAGTGATTTTCATTATCTCATACGCCTCCTTTCTCCATATGCATGTATATAAATAGAAATCTTTACTACTAGATAGCCCAGAAATACAGTATACATATTTACTATTTCTGGAAAGAATCCAGCTATCGCAAAACCTACTGCAAAAATAAACAATTTAGCCATAAATAACATAACCGCAATTGTCTTACCTGCAGTCTGGATGGAAAGTATTGTATCAGTCATTTTCATATTGATCTGTAAAATTAATAAATCAATAAGATAACCTAATACAAACCCTAAGCAGTAGCTGATTGAATGAAGAATGATGGAAAGTATAACCGCAAGAATCAATCCTGCAAGAAATACTTTAACAGAAGTTCTTCTTACTTCATATTCATCAAATCCCATTAATTAGTACCAAACAAGCGGTCTCCCGCATCTCCTAAACCTGGTAAAATATATCCCTTGTCATTTAGCTTTTCATCTAATGCAGCTAAAGTAAGCTTTACATCTGGATGATGTTCTTCAATGTATTTCACACCTTCAGGTGCACCTACAAGGCAGACAAGTTCAATATCCTTCGCACCACGATCTTTAATATTCTGGATAGCCATATCAGCTGAACCGCCAGTAGCAAGCATAGGATCAAGAACAATAACCTTTGCGCTCTCTAATCCCTTAGGAAATTTAGCATAATATTCATGAGGAATCAATGTTTCTTCATCTCTATACATACCAATATGACCTACTTTCGCAGTTGGCATGATTCTTCTGAAGCCATCTACAAGACCCACACCAGCACGTAAGATAGGTACAAGAATAATATCTCTATCTAGTTCATAACCAGTTGTCTTACAAATAGGTGTTTCAATTTCCTTTTCTTTTAAAGGATAATCTTTTGTGACTTCATAAGCCATCAACATTGCGATTTCATCAAGGTTCTGCTTGAAAATATAGTTTGATGTCTTTTCTTCTCTCATAATTGAGAGTTTGTGTTTAATTAATGCATGATTGAGTACTTTAACCATCTTATGACCTCCTAGTATTTAATATCGTCATACATAGTCACTTTATCAGTTAACTTCTTTACTCTTGCAAGACATTCATTCTTTACTTCATCAGTTTCTTCATTCTTTAAACGATAAGCAATAATCTTTCCAACTTCTCTGAAGTCATCTTCCTTGAATCCTTTTGTGGTCATTGCTGGGGTACCAATACGGATTCCAGAAGCCTTGAAAGGTTTTTCTGTATCGAAAGGAATCGCATTCTTATTAGCTGTAATATTGATTTCATCAAGTAATCTCTGAGCTTTCTTACCTGTAATACCACAGCTGCTCTTTACATCAATAAGTAATAGGTGATTATCAGTACCACCAGTTACAAGACGGAATCCTTCTTCCTTTAAAGATTCTTCTAAAGCTTTTGCATTCTTAATGATTTGATGACTATATTCCTTGAATTCAGGCTGTAATGCTTCATAGAAGCAAGCTGCTTTAGCCGCAATAATATGCATAAGAGGTCCACCCTGCATACCAGGGAAAACAGCTCTATCAATATCTTTTGCATACTTTTCCTTACACATGATGACACCACCTCTAGGACCTCTTAAAGTCTTATGAGTTGTAGTCGTCACGATATCTGCATAAGGGAATGGAGATGGATGATCTCCTGCAGCAACTAAACCAGCAATATGTGCCATATCTACCATAAAGATAGCTCCAACACTATGTGCTACTTCAGCCATGAATTTGAAATCAATCGTTCTTGCATAAGCACTTGCCCCTGCAACAACTAACTTAGGTTTGATTTCTTCACATAATCTCTTATATTCATCATAATCAATTCTTTCTGTTTCCTTATCAACACCATAAGCATGGAATTCATAAGTCTTACCAGAGTAGTTTAATGGATGTCCATGAGTTAAATGCCCACCATCATTTAAAGACATACCTAGTACTTTATCACCTGGCTGTAATAAAGCAAAATAAACAGCTGTATTCGCTTGTGCACCAGAATGAGGCTGAACATTTGCATACTCACAGCCAAATAGCTTCTTAAGTCTTTCCTGTGCTAATGTTTCTACTTCATCCACAAACTGACATCCACCATAATATCTCTTACCTGGATATCCTTCAGCATATTTATTTGTTAGAACTGAGCCCGCAAGCTCCATAATTTCTTTAGATACAAAGTTTTCGGAAGCAATTAATTCAATATTGTTTCTTTGTCTATTCAATTCTCGCTCAACACTCGCAAATACTTCTGTATCTCTCATAATGCTTACTCCTTTTCTAAAGCCATCATTTTTTCAATTCTCTTAACATGTCTTCCACCTTCAAAATCAGTATGAAGCCATGCATTAAGAATTTCAACAGCGAGTCCTTCTCCAATAACTCTCTGTCCCATTGCAATCATGTTAGTATCATTATGAGCTCTTGTCGCTTTTGCACTAAATACATCATGACATAATGCGCAGCGGATACCATCTACCTTATTACATGTAATTGATACACCGATTCCTGTTCCACAAACAACGACACCTTTCTCACATTCTCCTGATGCAACAGCTTTAGCTGCCTTAGATGCATAATCAGGATAATCACAAGAGTCTTCAGTATAAGTACCATAGTCTACAACTTCATAACCCTGTTTCTTCATTTCATCAATAAGAACATTCTTTAAACGTAATCCACCATGATCACAAGCGACTGCAACTTTCATAATATACCTCCTCGATTTCTTCTTTGGTAATTAAACCTTCTCTTAGTATTCTCACATCACCTTGACTTAAATCCACGACTGTAGATGCAGTTGCCGAAGCAGTCTGTCCTCTGACAACCATATCAATCTGTCCATCAAGCTGTGCAAGTACTTCTTTTTCGTTTGTCGTATTCCCTTGACCAGATAAATTAGCACTTGTTACTGATAAAGGCCCTGTCTGATCAATGAGTGACAAAACGAAAGAACTGTCTGGGATTCTAATACCTATTGTATCTTTTCCACTAACATGTCTCGAATCCACACTATCCAGTCTTTTTAATACGATTGTCATTCTACCTGGCATAAACTTATCAATCACTCTCTGGGTACCCTCGTCTACTAAGCCATACTTCTTTACATCATCTTTTTTTGACAACATAAGAGTCACTGCTTTATTCGGGTTACGTTTCTTGATTTCCATAATTCTATCAAGACCCTTCAAATCATCGAATAAGCAGGCAACGCCATAAACAGTTTCCGTAGGAAATGCAACAATCTTCCCATCTCTTACTGCACTCACTAATAAATCCATCTGTTCTGGTCCTATAACCTGTGTCATTAAAATCACCTCATATCGGTATTATTCTAACACAAAAACTTTCTTAAAAACATATATTTATCGCTTTCCAACATACCCTTTTCTACTTACAAATTCATATATCTGTCAATTATTTATTCAAACTTAATTGTTTGTACATAAATTCTTCATAGAATATTTTATATAATGAATAAAAGGAGGTATTTTGTCATGAAAAAGAAGAATGTAGTTATTGGTACAATAGGCGCAGCCGCTGCGGCATCTGCCACTTATCTTGCAGCAGGGCGCATTGCGATAGAAAAAGTATGTACAAGATGCAAAAAAGAAAAAGTAGGATTAAAACATCCAATGAGTAAAGATGATAAACAATGGCTAGATCATCAGACATTTATTGATATGGAAATCACTTCTTATGATGGATTAAAGCTAGAAGGGCAGTTCCTTCCTTATCCTGATTCTAATAAATTAGTGATCTGTGTTCATGGATTCCATTCTTACCATTATCGTGAGTTTGCATATTATATTCGTTTCTACCATGAACTTGGTTATAATATCCTTCTTCCAGATAATAGAGCACATGGACAGTCAGAAGGACATTATATTGGTTTTGGATGGCTGGACCGTTTAGATATATTAGAATGGATTAAAAAAATGGAAGAATACTTCCATAATGAACCAATGAGCATTGTCTTACATGGTATATCCATGGGTGGGGCAACAGTACTCATGGTAAGTGGTGAAGAATTATCTGACAATGTGAAAGCTATTGTCGCTGATTGCAGCTATACAAGTGCTTATGATGAATTCAAATACTACTTAAAGAATAAAGGATGTCCACCATTCTTATTACTTCCTAGTGCTACATTATTATCTAAAAAGACAGTAGGGTATAACTTCAAACAAGCCAGTGCAATCAATCAAGTCAAGAAATCTAAAACACCTACATTATTTATACATGGTAACCAGGATCACTTTGTGCCTACTTACATGGCATTAGAACTCTATAATGCCTGTCAGGCAGAAAAGAAATTACTTATTGTGAATGATGCTGCACATGGTGAATCTTATCATAAAGAGAAGAAACTTGTTCAAAGCAATATTACTCATTTCTTAGAGAAATATGTAGACTAATAGACCGAGCAAGTTGCTCGGTCTATTCTTATTTCTTCGCATTTCTTATTTTTCTTTCAAAAATAAGTACAACTTCATCACTTGTACTATTGCTTCCTACACCAACACCTACAATAGCACCACCTACCATATTACTGCCTATTTCATTTGTGAAAGCTGTCTTTAGTCTCCAACCCTGTACACTATATCTTATTAATGTCTTCTTCAAACTATTTGTATCTGTCCTACCATGAGAATCATGAACAGTGACTACATCATATTCATAAAGATCATTACATTCTAAAATGGAATCTAAATTATAATCATTATTTCTTTCTTCCAATAATTCTGTGAACTTATCTTCCGTCATCGAATCATTAGAAGTATTTTTTTCTATGATTTGATCTAGTTTTGAATTGATTTCTTTTTGTTTATCCATACTTTGACGTTGTTTATAATACTTATCAAAATATGTATGAATTCCTTCTTTGACTTCTTGAGAAAAATGACCTTTATCTAACTGTTGATCAATTGCCTGAATAGCTTCGTCTAGCTGTTTTGTAGAAAGATGAGTACTTTTCAGTTTAGTTGATGTAATTGTGAGATTAGGTACTTGTTGTAAGCAGGTATTACATAGACATACTTCTCCAAAACTATTTCTATCTGGAATAGTAGTAAAAACCTGTCCACAATGACTACATTTCATTTGTTTTTACACATGATTTTCCTCTTATAAATAAATTCACTTTTTCAAAGAACCTATATTAAGCTTTTCCGTTTTTATTCAAAAGATAGGATTTATGATACATCCTCTAACTTAAAATGAATATCATTATTTTCAGTTTGGACTATTAAACGCTTTTTTTCTGTATCATTATTTAAGTTAAATGTAAATTCTATTTCATTGTCTGTAATCTTTATAATTTTTGAATTTTTATTTAATGTTGTACCGATTTCAGGGGCTATCCCTATCCTATAGTATTGCTTACCAATAATAACCCCTATACCATGTCTTTCTATTAACTCTTTATCTTGATATAAATAAGCCATAGAAATCAGACCATCACTTTCTTTAATATCCATATATTCTGTAGCTGTTCCAGTTTCAAGTAATTCACTATACTTTTCTAATTCTTTAGTTTTTTTATTTAACTGCACTATGGTTGTAGCTTTATTTTTATTTTCAATAAACAAATATCCATTAAAAACAATTGAAAACCCCAATAAAAGTATAATGATTAGATTCTTTATTTTATTTTTCATATATACTTTCTCCTGTTTTATAAATCTTTATTTGCATTTATGATAATAATATTGCATGTATTACATTTGTATGCATCAATTTTGTCACCTTTGAAGTAGCTAAAATGTCCTAACTTGATATCATCCTCCCCAAAATGCCATTTATTCGTCATAAAGGGTAGTTTTTCAGGATTTGGTGACCATGCAAGAGCCTCACCCCTTGTTTTAATATAACCATGAATTAACTTACCCGAACAATAAGGACATCTATTGATTATCATTTTGTTTCCTCCAAATATATCTTGACTTTTCTAATTTCTTACCTAAATGACTATTTTTATTCATTCTTTTTATATCATTTATGATTTCGTCATCATAATAATAGTTATATCTTATTATTATAAAATAATTCTTTACATTTATAACAGGAAATCTATTGAGGTGTTCATCACTAAAATTATCAATAGAATTAACTAACTGTTTATACTTTTGTTCATTATTTTTATCGTCTACATCAATAACTTCTATATTGACTAAATCTCCAAATTCATCCTTTAGTTTTATTGGAAGCGATTTTTTTACTTGAATACATAATGGGCAACACTCTATTGAATATATTTCGACATTTAATTGTTGTTCATTGTTTTTATGATTTTCAAAGTATAAAAAGCAACACAATAAGAATACCAAACAACTTATCAAATAAATAATTGTCCTTTTTTTTAATAATTCATACATGCTGGATTACCTGTGTAATCTGGACGTTGAATGTGAAAATAACTATAAGTTACCTTTGCGGCGCCACTTTTTGTTTTTATCTGTTCATACCACTTTTTTGAAATCTCACTATATGCTCCGAAATAATATTTTTGTTCTCTAATATAAGATAAACAATCTGATGCTCCGTATTGATAAAACTTAATATGAATAGTAGGTTTAACGCTTGAACCAACTGATACAGCAACAGAATAAAGAAATACCACTTTTCCCAAAGGACCTGAAACGAACAAAGAAACGGCACTTCCAACCATACCTATTATTTCAAGAACTTTAAAAGTCATTTTTGACGTTTTATGAAATGGACCTCCTAATTTTTTCCAAGTTGTATATGTGGTTGGGGTTTCCCCATCTACATTTAACACTTCTTCACCCTCAGCAGGCATTAAAGGATCAGGATAATCTTCATCAAGAATTTCTTCATAAAACATTAATTCAGATCCATTTTCAGTGACTAATGATAAATTAGAATTGTTTTCATTTATTAAATATGTTTCTTCGTCAATAGTCATTGTTGATGTATTATTTACTAAATCTTCTTCCAATAAGATATATGTGGAATCAGTTTTATCGTATGCTATTACATCACTTACATTTTCGTCTTTATAGGTATATAAATATTCAAAGTCATAATTTCCATCAGCAATTTGAGTAAGTTTAGAAAAATCGGAAGTGTCTGATGCGTATAATTCTGAATTTTTTAATTCCATATTATCAAATATAGCTTTCCCTCTTTGATTTTTCTTCTTTAAATATGTATTTAACTTTTTCTTGCATTAATGTTTTGATTTCAAATGGATTATCACTGTAAGAATAGTTATTATCTTTAGCATAAACAGGAATTAAAACAGATGATAAAACTAAAGCAAAAGCACATAAATTAATCATTATTTTTTTTCATTTATTTTTATTCTCCTTTCTATTTGATTTTTGAATACCTACAAACCACAGGTTAGTGAAAAATAAATATCATAAGAAGCATTTAAACGGCGTTCATGAAGCTGAACCAGACACATAGATTTTCCATCTGTTCTATAATTAGTTTAGAAATCAGATAGAAGTATAATCACATGTCAAACAAAGTATTAAAGCCAAAGAAAGCTTCTCTATATGAGTTCACTCAGAACTATTCTAATAACATCAATAACTGTATTGAATTTTTCAAATCCATGAAATGGCCTGTTGGCTTCTCATGTGATTGCTGCGGATGCCATAAGTATTACTTAGTCAAGCGTGTAAGAAAGACCAAGACTTCATATGTTCTTGAAAGCAAATCATGCCATAAGCAGTATTCACTGCTTTCAGGCACTATTTTTCAGAGCTGCAAGCTTGATCTATACAAGCTCCTTTTAAGTATTTTCCTTTTCTTTAATGAAAATAAAGGAATCAGTGCAATAGATTTATGTTCAATACTAGACGTTAACTAGAAGACTGCACTTCTTCTAGAAAGCAAGTGTAGAATTCTTATGTCAATAAGCAATTCAGGCAAGCTGCCCAACGTCCTTTTCTATGAGGCAGATGTCTTCAATATTGGTGTAACCTCCAAGAATAATGCGAGTCGTTCAAGTGAGCAACAGTCTATTCTTGGTATTCTATCTACAGATAAAGAGAAAAACTATCCCCCGGTACCTCAAGTTAAGATCATTAATGATTATACAGTTTTGTCACTTAAGAAAAACATAGAACAGTGCTGTGTATTATCATATGATGCATTACTCAATACTGATGCTGAGAAATGCTTTAATACACTAAATGAAGAAATACAAGTAAACAACAAGAAAATCGACCATGAAGAAAATAATCATAGACTACTATGGTTAAACATAATAATCGGGAATATTAAGAATAATATTACTGGGATTATCATGGAATAACCAAAAGAGAGATGCCTTTATTCCTGAATGAACAGGAGTATAGATTTACCCATAGAAGTATGGGAAAGACTGTGATGGATAAGGTAAAGAAATATCTGCAAAGATCATTTCCTATCAGTCATAGACAGATAGTCTGTATTCTGAATATTTCTGTTCTACACTTCTCTTAAATCGTTGCCTTGCAGATTATGGGTATTCAAAATGAATATTCATTTCTAGCAATATGTTTTTATCATTCGTCAACAGTCTGAAACCACAAAATGTGGCCTATTTGAGGCTAGGATTAATAAAAAGGGTTGAATAATAAATAAGATAATTATAAGTTTTTTTCTTTGGCAGACTTATTCTTTTTACTTGTTTAAAGTCACTCTTATAATCGTAGATATTAACACTGTATTTATCATGCTCATTACGAGATAGAATATAAGCATGAGAACCATTAAAATCAATCATATCAAGATGATGCTTCAAGGTATATGTTTTTTCTAATTGATGCGTATCTTGATCAAAAACACAAATCTTATTGCCTTCATTTGAAACAAGATTATAGAAAGAAACATAGATTTTTCCATCATTTACATAAATATTATCAGCATAGCTATAAGGCATATCAATGATTTTTAATTCGTCTGTATTCATGTTTAATTGACCAATATATTTATTTTGGTTATTAAATGAAAAATATAATGTATCTTTATCTGTATAGTACTTACAAATATTATCTCCATATTGGGTAAGACTAATACTTTTAAGTCGTTTTAAATTTTGATCATAGATATCACATGCAATATCATTTTCAATATCTACAAAATTATATACTTTAGAATGACTTGGAACAACCATATAAGAGAAACGAGATTTTTCTTTTATTTCATTTACTTTTTTCTCTTTAAAATTCATCTGAGTTAGATAACCATAATCATTAAGATTAGATACACCATAATAATAGTGATCATCTGCACTGACTGCATCAATGGCTGTTCCAGGTAAATGAAGCTTATTCACTTTTGTAGAATTTCCTTTTATCTGAATAATATTTTGAGGATTCTTATGTCCTTGAAGACCGATATTATTAATATAAGCATAACCATCATGATAGCTTGTGGTATTGAATGATGTGCCTACTTGAGCCTCATCCAATTTTGTAGAAGCAACTTTTTTACCATCATCATTATAATATTTAATAACAGTATATTTTCTTGCAGAAGAAGTTTCAATCACACCAAATGTATAATGGATATTGCTTTGTGATTGTGAGAATGAGCATCCTGTGAATAGTAAGACTGTGGTAATTATTAGAATTGTTTTTTTCATTGTAATCACTTCTTATAAAGAATCATTGTCTTATCACTTGAGACCAATTCAAGAGGATGCACTGCTGCGCCATATTGACTAGTGTTTAAATCTACATTGTATTTATCTTTAAATCCAGCCCATACGAGTTGAGAACAGTAAAATTTTGATCTTGTATTTACATCATAATACTTAATGTTATATGGTTTGCCTCTTTGTGAATAACACCAATCTGCGACTTTTTTTGCTTGATTTTCTGTTCCGGCTGTCACATAAAGTCCCCAGCATGTATTTTTGCTTTTATTCCAATCATTTTTACCAGTTACAACTCCATTGGATAAAGCTTCAACAACTCTATTTTGTGAATAGACTATAGCTGCATGACCAGTTGGAATCAGATTTTTATAAGCGTCTCCTGTGACTAGTATTCTGTCTTTTGTAGTAGGGTATCCCCATGTATAAACAGCTTGGCCATCAAGAGAACATGCATTAATTGATTTTTCTTTCTTCGCTATCTGATTGTAGATAATTTTTAATTCATCAGTGTTTTCGAATGCGTTTTCATTATAATTGTACGCATTTACACTTGTGATAGTAGAGAGGCTCACTCCTATAATCATAGTCAGTGAAGACAATAATTTAATTGATAAGATTTCCTTTCTTTTGTATTTTTAATTATTAGATTCATTATGTTTGTATTATTAGTTAATGTAACCAATGGAATCTCCTCCTTTCATTAAGTAAACTTTAACTTCATAAATATGATAACAAACAATATTAAAGTACTCAATAATACTGATAATAATTATTAAAAATCTAACGTAAAAAAGGAGGTAGTTTAAGATAATATTGCTTTAGGTTATCTTATTCATCAATAACAACATAACGATACTCATAATATGCTTTCTTAAGTCTATTATAATGTATACCTACAAAATAAAAGACTAGAAGTTAAATATAAGTAACCTCTAGTCTGCATGTTTATTTAATGAAGAGAAGAACAACACATTAATAGTCATAACTATTAATCGTTATTCACGAGCTTACCTTATGAATGTCTCAAGTCATAATGAATAACTTCTCTTCAGTGATGTGATATCACTTTTTAGTTCTATAATACAAAAGGAACAAGATAAAATGGTCTAAACAATAAACTATTCTCTTTGCCTATATCTTTTTGTGAAATCAAATATGGTTTATTCACAATATTGGAATATTTCTTGCAGAATTCATTGATTGATTCATGTTTTCCAATACCTGAAGATTTCACCTCAAATACATTAATCTTACTTCCCTCAGATACTAGAAAATCAACCTCATAATAATGCGTACTTCCTTTTTTGTTCCAAGTATGATAATACAATTCTCTTCCTGATGCAGCAATCATCTGAGCCATTAGATTTTCATACAAATAACCAAGATTAATAGGCAACTTATCAGATAATAGTTTTGCATATATTTCGTTTTCTGTTGCTGGGCAATCAATAAACATAAGTGTGACAAACAAACCAGTATCCGCAATATAGAGCTTATAACTATCAAAATCTTTTGTATCTGCCAAACTCACTTTAGGGTCAGTTGTATTAAAACATGGTAGCACTGTCTTTGAATCAATCAACTCATATAATAATTCTTCACTTCTTACATTATTCTTCTTACCTATCGCAGTTGTTATGCGATATTTTTTTGTATCTTTTGCGAGCTGAGCAGGAATTGAATGATACATAGCTGATAATCTACCAGAAGCATCAATCTTCTTAAAATCTTCTTCATACAGATTAATAATCTGTCTTTTGACCATATCTATTTCTGAAAAGTTTTTACCATTTACATAGGCTTCTACAGCCTGTGGCATTCCTCCAACAGCCATATATATTCTCAAATCTCTCATTAACTTACGATTTGTAGCCTGACCAATGGCTTTACCCATATTATATATATCTTTCAACAATCCATAATTACTACCTGTGGCAGTACAGAACTCTTCATAGTCCATTGGGTAAATCTGAATCTTCATTTCCTCAGAAGGAATAAGAATATCCTTTACATTCTTCTTAATTGATATCAAAGATCCTGTTTCTAGATAACTATATCTACCATCTGCAACAAGATGTTTAATTGCTTGTCTTGCTTTAGGAAATAACTGTACTTCATCAAAAATAATAAGAGACTCATGTTCATATAATGTTATTCCTGTTTCAGCCTGCAATCTTAGAAAAAATATATTTAGATTACCTATATCATCAAAACATTCAAGAATATTATTTGTTGTCTTTGAAAAGTCTATCAAAATATATGACTTATACTCATTCTTCGCAAAATTTTCCGCAATAGTTGACTTACCAACACGTCTTGCTCCCTCTAATAGAACTGCATATCGATCTGAATAGTTATGCTTCCATTCAAGTAGCTTATCATACGCTTTTCTCTTAAAAAACATAGAATATCTCCTCACTTTTTAAATATATATAACTTTCGTCAATCTTATTATCTGCCAAAATATAACTTTCTTCAATCTTATATTTGTCAAAAATGTGACTTTCTTCAATCTTTTTTTAGCCTAAAATAGTACTTTCTTCGAAGTAACGGTAATTATATTATATTTATTTACGTATAAAAAAAGGGGATAGCATCCGCTATCTCCTCATGACTATTCTTCATCAAATAAAACTAAATCATCAAATGTCTGTCTTCTTACTACGACTCTTGATTCACCTTCATAAGTGAATACTACAGCTGGTTTAGGCAACTGGTTGTAGTTAGAAGACATAGAGTAGTTATATGCACCTGTAGAGAATACTGCAAAAATATCTCCTGGCATAATATTAGCTGTAACTGGTAGATCCTTAGTAATCATATCAGCACTTTCACAGATCTTACCTACAACTGTTACAGTCTTAGTCTTTGTTTCTCCTGCTTTATTTGCAACAATACCATCATATTTTGCATCATATAAAGGTGTACGGATATTATCAGACATACCACCATCAATAGAGACATAAGTACGTACATCAGGAATTTCTTTAATACATCCTACTGTATAAAGAGTAATACCTGCATTACCTACAACATAACGTCCTGGTTCAATCATAACAGCTGGACGTTCCCAACCATGACTATCATATTCATTATAAATAACTTTCATGATTTCTGATGTAATAGATTCAAAAGCAAGTGGTTCATCCTGTTTAGTATAAGCAATACCATAACCACCACCGGCATTAATCTTACTTGTTACAACACCAAATGTATTATAGATTTCATTTACGAACTTCATGAACTGAAGCATTGCATTCACATAAGCGAATAAATCAAATACCTGAGAACCGATATGACAATGAATTCCTTCATATTCGATATTATCAGACTCTAAGATTTTCTGAATAGCTTTTAAATAGATACCATAATGAGAACTAAAGCCAAACTTAGTATCCTTATGACCAGTCATAATATAGTTATGACCACCAGCTTTAATACCAGGGACAATTCTTAAAGTTGCCTTTACTTTCTTACCTAGTTTACCTGCAATCTTTTCACAGTTTTCAATTTCATAGAAGTTATCTACTACGAAATGAGTCACATCATGACTTAATGCATATTCAATTTCTGAAGGAAGCTTATTGTTTCCATGGAAGTAGATCTTATCTGGATCAAATCCAGCACGTAATGCGATACTGATTTCTCCTGCAGATACGCAGTCAATTCCAATACCATATTCATTTGCAAGCTTATAGATTGCAAGACAGCTAAAAGACTTAGAAGCAAATAATGGAAGCGCCTTTTCATACTTATCCATGAACTTTGTCTTTAATTCATTCATCTGATGTCTAATATGACCTTCACTCATAACATAAAGTGGTGTGCCATACTGTTTTGCGAGATCAGATGCTTTAATACCATCTATATATAAATCATTGCCTTTTATATCAGCAAACTGTGTCTGTAATACCATACCATTCCCCTTAATATAATGTTTTTAAATCAAATAAACCTTTGTCTTTATTCATTAATGCCTTTAATGCAGCAACAGCACCATTCGCAAATACTTCTTTAGAAAGAGCTGTATGCTTTACTTCTACGATTTCATCCTGTCCTGCAAACATTACTGTATGTTCACCAAAGATTGTCCCGCCTCTTATAGATGAAATACCTACTTCATTTCTTTCTCTCTTACGATGAATAGAATGACGATCATAAGTAGGTTCTAATGAATCATCTAAAGCATTATTAATACCATCATATAACATCACTGCAGTACCTGATGGTGAATCAATCTTCTGATTATGATGTTTTTCCATGATTTCAATATCAAAATGATGTTCAAAGAATTCTTTCGCAAATTCACTCACCATCTTATTCATCATAGCCACACCATAAGAAGTGTTATAAGACTGGAAGAGGGCAATCTCATGAGATGCTTCTTCAATCTTCTTTAAGTCTTCTGCACTAAAGCCAGTAGTTGCGAATACAACTTTACACTTATTCTTTAATGCATAAGATAGAATACTATCTAGATTGGCAGGATGTGAGAAATCAATAATGGCATCAATATCATCCTGTACTTCATCTAATGACTTATATGCAGGTACTTCTGGCTGTACATCAAACACAGGAGATACAACACCAGCTAATTCTAAATCTGCATCATTCATCACTGCATGGGCTACTTTCTTACCCATTAAACCATAACCATATACTAATACTTTCATCTTAATAACCCTTGCTTTCGAATTCTTTCATTGCATCAAATAATAACTTTTTATTTTCTTCTGTAGTTGGAATAAGAGGCTGACGAAGCATATCACTTTCAATAACACCCATATGCTTTAAAGCAGCCTTAGGCATGATTGGGTTAACATCAATAAATAAATATTTAGAAACATCATTTAAATCATAAGCCATCTTTCTAGCTAGTTCTAAATCACCCTTTAATGCAGCCTGGGCAAACATCTCTGTTTCTCTTGGATAAAGGTTAGATAATACTGAAATAACACCTTTACCTCCTGCTGCGATAAATGGAAGAATATTATCGTCACATCCAGAATATAAATCAAAGTCCATATCCTTAGTACGTGTTAATACTTCCATTGCATACGCAATATCATCTGTTGCATCTTTCATAGCAACAATATTAGGAACCTTTGCAAGTTCTACTACTGTATCTACACTGATCTTCATACCAGTTCTACCTGGTACATTATACATAATAAGTGGTAAATCACTAGCAGCAGCAACAGCCTTATAATGTTCAATTAAACCTCTCTGAGAAGTCTTATTATAGTAAGGTGTTACAACTAAGTTTGCGTCAGCACCTGCTTCAGCATTAAACTTAGCCTTTCTAATAGCCTGTGCAGTATAGTTAGAACCCGCACCTACAATAACCTTTACACCTGTACCCTTAGCCATTTCTACTGTAATCTTAGTAAGTTCAAATTCATCTTCAATATCAATAGTTGCAGGTTCACCAGTAGTTCCGTTGACAAGTAATGCTTTTACACCACCATCAATCATTCTCTGAACCTGTCTTTTATAACCTTCGTAATCAATACTTCCATCTTCAAACATTGGTAATACCAATGCCACACCTGTACCTTCAAAAATTGGTTCCATTTTATGCTAATTCCTCCTGAATTTTTTCTAATGCTTTCCTTAAATATTTCTTTTCTATAACATATGAAATAGATACTTCACTTGTTGTCACCTGAGCAAATGGGATTTGGTTATCACCTAGAACTTTGAATAACTTACTTGCAAAACCGACTTCATTTTCCATATGACCTTCTACAACAAGCTTACCTACATTCTTAGATGCAAATACACCAATACGGGGGTGATTCTTCTTAACTTCTTCAATTGCCTTGTTTAAAGCACTCTGTGCTTTTGCATCACATGTGAAATCAATACGCATTTCATCTTCTAGCATGACTGATGAGATCATATCGATGTTCACACCTTCACGGCTAATTGTTTCAAACACATCAGCCACAAAGAGAGGATTCTTTTCAACATTCATTAACTTCACTTGAATAATGTCTTCTTCAATCTCTAATCTTGTAATCACACTGTTCATCTTCATCATCTCCATTTTTTTATAAAAAAATATTGCAATGGGGCCATTGCAATATAATTAGTCTTCATTATATTCAATAGCGCACCACAAATATTTTGTGACAGTGAATAAGATCTTCTCTTATCCCCCAGATAACAGTTCATATACAGTTCCCTGTCTCTTCGGCATTTGCTCCCCCTTCATTATCTGGCTGTATCCATTAATAACGAATTCTTAACGCATGCACCTCTATTTGCCAACATAATAACATATTATCAATCATAAAAAAAGTGATTTTCTTCTAAATAGTGCATATATTCTTTGATCCAGGGACTATCTACCGCATATCGCTGAAGCATGAATTCTATTTTATTTCCATTATACATAAAACTCATCTTTAGCTCTGCACCTTTCTTCTTTGTTTTAAAGTCTGTCACAGATTGATAATCAAAGAAATAAACTTCTTCTATAAACTTTAAATTCTCATAACACATGAAAGTAATACCATCGTAATCAAAACTCATCATATAAAAATGCACTGGTTTACCATGTACATGACCTAACCACATTGTGAAAGCTGTCTTTTTCCAATCAACTTCATATTTCGTATACGCAAAGGCTACATTATTATGAAATGAGATTCTTGATAAACGAATGTAATCTTGTAATAACTCTTCTCTCTTATTCATGGATTTCTAAAGGCAATTGATCAGGATCTTTAAAAAATGTCATTTTCTTGCCTGTAAATGTGTCAAAACGGATTGGTTCTGTTTCAATACCTAATGCATTTAATTCTTTGACTGTTTCTTCTACATCTTCTACCTTAAAAGCCAGATGTCTTAGTCCTGCAGTTTCAGGGAAAGGATGTAGTGGGGCATCTGGTTTAATAAATATTTCTAACTCCATATCTCCAAGTTGAAGATCTAACTTGATATCCTGCTTATCCTCTCTCTTATTTTCTCTAATAATCTTAAAACCTAATTTATTGACATAGAAGTCAATTGTTTGATCATAATCTTTTGTAATGATTGCAATATGATGTACTGTGTCTAATCTCATAACAACACCTCCTGTTACTATTATATCATTGACATCGTGAATGATATATAGTTATTATAGTATAAACCAACTAATGAGGTAGGTAATGCATGAATAAGAAAACAATTATTTTTTCTATTAAATCTGCACTCCCTGTTATGACTGGTTATCTTGTATTAAGTATTGGTTTTGGCTTATTACTTCAAGATAAAGGTTATGGATGGTGCTGGGCAGTTTTAATGAGTACAGGTATATATGCTGGTTCTATGCAGTTTGTGACAATTAATCTACTATCAACAGGTGCTTCTATCATTACAACTGCTATTATGACTCTTATGGTCAATATAAGACATCTCTTTTATGGGATTACTATGTTAGAGAAATATAGTGAAGCAGGGTGGAGAAAGCCTTATTTGATCTTCTCATTAACAGATGAAACCTATTCCTTAATCTGCTCTCCTGATCTTCCTGATGATATAAATCGTAAAGACTATTTCTTTATCGTTTCTCTTGTCAATCAGTTATCCTGGATAGCAGGGAGTATTATAGGTTCAGTACTCGGGAATATTATTCCTTTTGATACAACAGGCATAGATTTTGCGATGACTGCATTATTTGTCATCATCCTATTAGAACAACTAGAGAAATCAAAACAGCATCTTCTTGCCTTTACAGGATTTATTATTTCGATATTCTGTTTATTACTCTTTGGACCAAATCAGTTCCTGATTCCTTCTATGATTCTTATTACAATTGCATTATTCATAGAAAAAAGAGCTTAGAAAGGAGTGATTTCTAATGCATGCCATACTTATTATTCTTACTGCCGCAATAGTCACACTTCTTATCCGTGCTCTTCCATTTATTGTATTTAGTAAACATACACCTGATAGTATTCTCTATTTAGGTAAAGTACTACCTTATGCGATCATACCAATGTTAGTGGTGTATTGTTTAAAAAGTGTATCAGTTCTAAAAGCCCCTTATGGTATTCCAGAGCTCATAGCACTTATAGTAGTTGTATGTATCCATAAATGGAAACATAGTACATTACTTTCTATTCTTCTAGTTACAATGACTTATATGTTTCTAATCCAGACTGTGTTCTAGTCTTTTCATGACCTCTAAGGGGAGATTATTCACGAGTACAGTATTACCATCATAGTAGTTGATGTAATCTGGACCTAGTGTAAATATACGTTCAAAAGGAATCGTACCCAATGATCTTTCTTCTGTTGTAGAATAAAGAGCTATTTCATAATAATCACATTCTAGTTTTTCACCTGTTTCAGGATTCTGATACCCTACAGGGACCCATGGTTTATTAGGGAGTAAAGTAGGGCAGTCTTCAGTTAATGCATAGATGCCTTTAATACCCTGATCTGTCTTAAAGAATTGTGGTTTTGCATAATAATAGTCATGCCTTTGAAGTTCATGCATCCATGAAGAGAATAGATGTGGATTAAGAATAAACTGTTCTGCTTCATCCTTACCAATCACTAATGGCCACATCGTACTCATTAAAGTAAGAGAATCTGTTTCACCATTCACAATCTTTTCTGATACTTCTTTAATAATACGATGATTGAAAGCAAGAAGATCATCTTCCTGTGATAAGTAGTCATCTATATCTTCTTCTATACCATCAATAGTAACACTGCATTTCCAGTAACTAGTAATTCTTCTTAGACAGTTAAAGAAAAAACGCATTTCATCTGTAGTAGTAGGATTGAGTAAACGTAAGTTTAATTCATTCTTTTCTTCTTCATCCCATGAAATATTAAAACCTCTACCAATAGAATTTGGATTATAGAAGATCATATTACCTTCCTGGTCATCACCCACCATTCTCATACCATCATTGATTCCAAAAGCCAATTCATCACCGACTATGACATCTAATGGAATAGTCTTTTTAAATAAACCCTTCTGTTTAATACATACATCAATAGACATCTTTCTATCCTCCTATGCATCTCATAAAGTCTTCTTCTGAGATAATCAAAATCTTTTCATCCTTCTCTCTTAAGTCTAAACCTTTTCTAATCTTAGTACCATACTGACCATACTTCCATGTTTTACTTTTTTCTCCACCAACAATTAAATAATCAGTAGCACGTGTAGGGGCACTTAATACAGTACCTCCATGACTGTAAATATAGTGAACTACATCACTTCTTCTCATAGAAGTAAATAAACCAGTGACCACAAACTTACCTGTCAAATCTATATCAAATATTTCATCAAAAGCGAAAGGGTAAATATTCATAACTATTCCTCAAAAAAAGATATACAATATATGTAGGAGGTTTTTCATAATGGTTAAAATCCTAAACATCGCATTATATATCATATTCATTCTTATACCAGCATTGTATTTTATATGGCTATTAAAACATGAACACCTGATTTTTAAAACATTTGTGGTTGTCATGGCTATTCTTTCTACAATCGGTATATTACTTAAATTTAACTTTAAACCTTATAATCATATCTTTACCATGTTCATACTAGTGTGTCAATTTCTCACTATGTATATTTATATTCTTTTTATATGCGTATATCTGTATCGCTTCTCCTTTAAATTTGTGAAACGAAGACCATATCGTTTTGGAAATATCGTAGCAACTATGATTGCGATTACTCTTACAATTTCTGGTTTCCATTCTCACTATAATAAGAAAGAAGTCATCTATCATGTCACTGTTCCTAAGACATCTTCAGTATCTAAGTTAAAGATCTGTTTAGTCAGTGATCTACATTTGAGTTCTGGTACTTATATGAGACAGGTGAGAAAACTTGTAAAAACAGTGAATGATAAACATTATGATCTTGTATGTTTTGCAGGAGATGTATTTGATGAAAACACACCGGATGCATTAATGAATCGTTCTTTACAAGAATTCAAGAATATGAAGAGTACTTATGGAACATACTGGATATCTGGTAATCATGAATACTATGGTAAACATACAGACTTTACTGTCTTTGAAAAATACAACATACACTTTCTAAAGAACACCTATGAAACTGTAGACAATACTTTTAATATTGTCGGCTTTACAGATAAAACATCTCATGATCACTATGAAATCAATAAAGTAATAGAAGGGATGGATACTTCTTTACCTACTATTACACTAGACCATAATCCTGAAAGATTTGATCAACATACATATTTCACTGATCTTCAATTATCTGGTCATACACATAATGGACAGATTTTCCCAGGTAATATTATTCTTCATTATTACTATCAGAATTCATATGGTTTATCCCATTATAAGAACCATTATCTTCTTGTATCTGCTGGATATGGTTCATGGGGATTCCCATTTAGACTTGGGACACAATGCGAATATGATACTATTTATCTCACCATGAGAAAATAGTTTTACAAGAAATACACCTTTTTACACAAAATATGTAAACGGATTCATAAATTCGCGAAAATTAACCTCTTTTGGTGTACAAATCTAAAAATAAAGATAGACAAACCGCTTTCTTTCCTATATGATAAGGGCACAAAGAGGTAGTGAAAAAAATGGTCATGGAATTAGAAGAAAAATTTAAATTACGCAAAGCAGAAATCTTTGCGACAATCAAGAAGTATGTGACTGAAGCAAACATGGATATCTCAGATACAGTAATAGACAACTTATCTATTCATCTTGCTTTATCAATTACAAGAGAATTATCTGGATCTTATATCGAAATGAGTTCATCTCAGATTGAACAATTAAAACAAGCCAACACTTATCAGATTTCACAGTTAATCGTCTATGATTTATCTAAGAAATATGATGTAAAAATTTCTGAAGACGATATTTGTTATTGTGCGATGTATTTATCAAACATGACATTATTAGATTTAGACTTCTTTAGTGAATGCGATATTATTGATCAGGAAACTGAAAGCATTACTTTAGAAGCCGTACAGGAAATCAATAACCGTTTAGGATTAAATTTAAAGAAGAATGATGATTTCTATCAGGGATTATCAATGCATTTCTATCCTGCAATTCAGCGTTTAAAGAATGATGAACAGCTCCATGATAATGTATTAGCTGGCAAGATTAAAACTGAAAATGAAACAGAATATAAATGTGCAATGATTTTAAATGATGTTGTAAAGGAACATTATCATAAATCATTTAATGAAGATGAATTGGCTTATATAGCATTACATTTCGGTACAGCATTAAGATAACATCAAAGGGAACCATATCAATAGTAGATGGACCTAGGAGATAGCGAAAGCTATCTCCTTTCTTTTTATGTAAATCCTCTTTCTCACACTATGAAAGGTATTTTAAATTTAGTAGTATCTGTCGTGGCAGGTGTTTTAGTTTATTACATATGCAAATAGTTGGACAAAAGATTTAAACGATAACCAGCTTAGTAATAAGTACACTCTAAAGAACTAGAAAAGGTAAGGAGCACCATTCCTTACCTTTTCGTTTTGATGTTAATTGTATTCCAATCTGCAATCAAATTATAGCATCTAGTATTTTAATATGCAAGTTGATTCCAGAATTCAATTTTAAGTTCTTTGGAAATCAGCATCCCCATAAGAAATACTTTCGAAAAATAGCTGAATTCTAGACAAAAATTCATACTTTTATTTGATTTGTTCGAAGATAGAAATACCGAATCAGTACAGCTCCTACTGCCACAAGTGTAGGGCGGTGAAGTATGGAAGAATATGAATCCTTCCTTTTTCAGATAACTTAATAGTTATCTAAAATAATCCTTGAATTTTAGCTTGAATAATTCCAGCAGCAACACCTGCGCCTACGTTAATCAAAAAATCTTTTAATCCAACCAATGCAGCTTTTAGAATAGCAGGACTCTTCTTTTCTTCGATTTTTAATTTTATATCAGATAAAAGCTCAGTTATTGTCTCCATATCATTTTGTGATAAATTTGAAGCATTAATGCTCTTTTCCACTTCATCGACAACATCTTTAACTTTATCGTATGTAAAAGATACAGTATTTCCGTTACCTGACACTATTTGAGCATTACCAGAAGTTGAATTTATAACACTTGTAGGTCCATAATAATTATTCACGGTTTGTGGAATATTGGTTGCACAATCTTTTTCTTTCTCAGTAAACATCATGTTTTCTCCAACAATTCCTTCCTCTTCTAATTTTAACGTCCACTCCAATATTGCATTTTTTACCTTTTCTTCAATATCTTTAACTGCAGTTGATGAAATATGAAGTGCATAGTTCTGTGGTATTGGGGCATTACACTTTTCATCTAAAAATGCACATTCCTCACCAGTTAGTTTCATTAATAAATCATTTTCTGACGAATCAGATAAAGATGCAATTTCAGAAATAGAATTCGATATTTTTCTTTCACAAACAATTTTTTCAATTTCATTATTTGGAATGATAATTGGATACCACCCGTAATACTGATTTAAGTATTTTAAAATACCTCGAACCTTTCTATATTCTGGACATGATTCTTCATCAGGATATCCATTCAATTCATATTGAATCCATTGATCAAAATCAGATAGTTTTAATTTTACAGCAATCAAATGTGCCTTTCGCAATACATTAACAATATCACAGTTTGGTGAAAGAATTTCTTTTTGTAAGTCTAAAACAATGCTTGTCATATTATTCACTGTCCTTTTCAACTTTATAAGAATCTTTTTCTTCTGCAACCATAAGAGTAGGTTGATTATGCATCATATTAGTATAATGCACATTATCCGGTTCTTCTGCGGTAAATGATCCACCAACACCAAAGAACTTCTCAAAGAATAATTTTAGTTTATCAATAACCCCCTGTTTCTTAATAGTTCTTTTACTACTACCAAAACGAGATACAGGAGGCATAAGCTTATCAATATCAGTTCCTGTAATTTTGATTTCTCCATCACGGAATGCATTTTCTATAAACTTTCTTGTTTCAGGTTCTTTTAATTTCTCTTCAACAATAATTTTAGAAAGTTCTTCCTCACGCTTTTTAGCAATATATTCATACCACTCAGCCATAATATCATCAACATCATTAATACCAGATATAAATGTCTCAATAAGAGCTTTCTTACTACGTAATTCAGGACTTGAATCAATTGCTTTACTAATTGTAATAAGTACTTCCTTATCTTCACAATGACTATCATGATATTTCTTTACGAGCATCAAAATATAATCGATATTAATTTCTATCTGTTTAATAAGTTCTATCTCAAAAACAATATCATCAATAATATCTGTACTCTCGCCTCGTTTACGTTTATTATTCCATTCATCACGTAAATCTTGATATCTACCAAGATAATCCTGTAAATCACGCTCAGTAAGAATTTCGTTACCTGCAAATTCGTCAAATGCTGAAAGAAGGTTTCTCATACGAAGAATAGCACCAAATAGATTAATAAAATCTTTTTGATTCTGTTCACCTGTAATTCTTGGCTCATCAAGTGGAAATCTTGACATCAACTGCTCAATCATTTCCACATAGCCTTGATGTCTTTTACCTTCCTCATCCTCATAGCCATAATAGTAATCTTTAAATCCCTTCATTAATACAATACCACCTGCATCTTTATCACCAAATAATGAAATTGCAGTATCAACACGTTTTTGAAGATTTCTAAAACATACAATATTTCCAAACGTTTTAATAGAATTTAGAATTCTATTTGTTCTTGAGAATGCTTGAATTAAGCCATGCATCTTTAAATTCTTATCAACCCATAAAGTATTTAATGTAGTAGCATCAAATCCTGTAAGGAACATATTTACAACTATTAATAGATCAAGTTCTTTATTCTTCATTCTAAGAGAGACATCTTTATAATAGTTCTGGAACTTATCACCATCTGTAGAATAGCTAGTATGGAACATCTTATTGTAATCATCAATAGCAGAATCAAGAAAATCCCTTGATGATTGATCAAGTGCAGAAGTATCTTCAGAATTCTCTTCTTCAAGAATTCCACTCGTAGATTCTTCATATTCTGTTTCATTTGCACCATAACTAAAAATAGTAGCAACACGTAGTTTCTTGGTTGGATCAGCTGCCATTTGTTTTTTAAATTCCTGATAATACAATTTAGCCATAGGAACAGATGCAACTGCAAAAATAGAATTAAAACCACTAATACGCTGTTTTTGCTTAATTTCTTCTACAGTTCCTGCTTTTCCTGAAGCAACTTCTTTAATGTTAGTAAGAGTATTATAGATATATGTTTTATCACCTCTATAAGTCTTTCTATCAAAATTATCAAGAATATATTCTGTAACAAGTTTTATTCTCTCAGGAGCCATCATTGCTTTTTCACGTGCAATATCCCATACCTGTTCATCATCAATATCATCACTCATATCCATTGTTTTGATATAGTCCACTTTGAATGGTAGTACATTTTTATCATTAATAGCATCAACAATAGTATATGTATGAAGCTGATCACCAAATGTCTGCTCAGTAGTAAAGAATTGAGGTTTAGTAACTCTTCCTGTATTTGCTGGGAAAATAGGAGTTCCAGTAAATCCAAATAAATGGTACTTCTTGAAACTTTTTACTATAGCTGCATGCATATCACCAAACTGACTTCTATGACATTCATCAAAAATAATAACTACATGCTTGTCATACACATCATGATTCTTATTCTTCTTAATAAAAGTAGCTAACTTTTGAATAGTAGTAATAATGATATGAGCATCACTATCTTCTAACTGTTTTTTTAGAATTGCTGTTGAAGTATTACTATTAGCAGCACCTTTTTCAAAACGATCATACTCTTTCATTGTCTGGTAATCTAAGTCCTTACGGTCAACCACAAATAGCACTTTATCTATATATGGAAGCTGTGATGCTAATCTTGCAGTCTTAAAAGAGGTAAGTGTTTTACCTGAACCAGTAGTGTGCCAAATATAGCCTCCGCCAGCAACATTACCATATTTTTTATAGTTATTCGCAATCTCAATACGATTCAATATACGTTCAGTAGCAGTAATCTGATAAGGACGCATAACTAAAAGCATATTCTCAGATGTGAAAATACAGTACTTAGTAATAATGTTTAAGATTGTATGCTTTGCAAAAAACGTTCTAGTAAAATCAATTAAATCTGGGATTATACGATTGTTTGCATCAGCCCAAAAAGATGTGAATTCAAAACTGTTGCTTGTTTTACCTTTCTTTGTACCCTGTGTAGCATTAACATCCTTGATAGCATTGAAACGTGTGCTGTTGGAATAGTATTTTGTGTTTGTTCCGTTTGAAATAACGAAAATCTGAGTATATTCAAACAGACCACTTCCTGCCCAGAACGAATCTCTCTGATATCGGTTAATCTGATTGAAAGCCTCACGAATAGCCACGCCTCTGCGTTTTAATTCAACATGAACAAGAGGGAAACCATTTACGAGGATTGTGACATCATATCTATTGTCATGCTTTGCCCCGTCTGACTTACCAATGACATACTGATTGATAACCTGCAAATAGTTATTGTGAATATTCTTCTTATCTATAAGCGTAATATTCTTTGTACTGCCGTCATCTCGCTTTAAGACCTGAACATTATCCTCCTGGATTTTTCTTGTCTTTTCAACAATTCCTTCATTCTGGTTAGCAATAGAATCCTTAAAGAATCTATCCCACTCAGATGCAGAAAACTGATAAGCATTCAACCTTTCAAGCTGATTACGAAGATTTGCAATCAAATCTTTTTCTGTGTGTATATGAAGATATTCGTATCCCTGTTCTGTAAGCATACGAATAAATTCTTTTTCAAGTTCAGCTTCTGACTGATAGTTGCTAGAACGTGCCTTAACAGGCTCATATTCTGTAACAACTGTACTTTCTGTTGACTGTGCAACAATATTAAAAAATGACACAGCATACACCTCCTTTACTTATTTAAAACTAAGTAATTTATCTCTATAATATTCGTATTGTTTTTGTCTAGTTTCGATTTCTGCAGGTAAACCAGAAGTTAGGTCATTGCATAATGAATCAAATCTATCAAGGATAGATACAATTCTTTCTTGTTCCTCTAGTGTAGGTAGCATAATTTCTATATCAGCCAATTTACTTGGTGTTACTTCAATTACTTTTGTTCCATGTGCTAACTTTTTCTTCTGTTTATAGAACATAGCTGAATGGAAATAATAAGACAAATATTTTGCGTTCTGATTATGACTAATAATAGCTGTATGACCACTAATTGCTATTTCTTCATCTCCAAGCCAGGCTGTACAAGAACATACATCCTCTACATTCTCACTTGTAACTGCCATAATAATATCCCCAGGCTTAGCAATCTTTGATTTTGCAAATACTTCTTCGTTCACAAAAGTCAAAGTCTTATCAGCAGCAATACCAAAATGAGTATACATCTGACCATAATGGATACAAGGTCTACCGTTTTCTACGAAGTCTTTCTTCTGGAAGTTTCCACCTCTGACAATTGTAGCGATTTCTTCAAGCTTAACAGGTGCATAACCAAATACATACTGAATAAGCTTAATTATGCTCTGTCTGTCTGTCTGTCTGTCTGTCTGTCTGTCTGTCTGTCTGTCTGTC